>Ga0247742_10000002_pt1 | contig 355970 bp, 357 predicted proteins | sample UWRJL208509C2_FD_180944 | JGI IMG/M metagenome (GOLD analysis project Ga0247742, IMG submission 180944) | Plant litter microbial communities from Arlington Agricultural Research Station in Wisconsin, United States - UWRJ-L208-509C-2 | ecosystem: Environmental > Terrestrial > Plant litter >...
ACGGAAAAATTTGCCACCCTTGCCTATTCGAGACGTAAAGAATTCGCCCGTTCAGTGAGTGACGCCAAATCAGACGAAACGCAACTACGGCGCATTGATAAGATTATTAGTTTCTTGCAATAATTTTGGTGCCCCGGGGTGGACTCGAACCACCGACCTTAGGCTTAGAAGTCCTCTGCTCTATCCAGCTGAGCTACCAGGGCGTGTTCATATTATACCCTAGCCAGGCAAAAGAAGATCAAGCAAAATCCATGAAGCATCATTCTTTACAATAGACATGATAGCTGCAGCAATCGTCGTGAGTCCGCTGAATCCCATCAAGAGACTCCACCAGCCAAGGACACCGATATTCGTCACAGCGAGCAAAAAGGCTACATTGCCAATCACAATCAGTAGTGAGGCGATGACGACAATCGCCCAATTTCTTTGCGTTCTGACTTTATTCTTCATACGCCTACAGAATCACATCCAAGTCACCATCAATAACAATAGGCTGCAATCCAATAATTTCATCCTTTAATATTCCATCAGGAATAGGATTGTAGAGATATAATTTTTTTCCCAAATCAAATGCTTTAAACATTTCTAAAAATGTTGCACCGCCAATGTAATTCAGTACTCCATGCTTGTCGAAATTCAAGACAAGGACGGCATCATGGGCAGCGACAATTCTGCCATCTTCACGGATCATTTCCGCTTTCCAGTCTGAATATTCATCTGGAGTGAGTTGCTTTGCTTCAGCCTCTTTTCCGGCATCATCGTAGCCATTAGGAGGTGTTACGACATGACCTGCTTTTTCAAGCTGACTTTTTATTGCCTCGACTTTATCATACGAAGCTTTGCTCGCAGTAATAAATATCCTCATACTCCTCATCATAACAAAAAAAGCAAAAAGCCCTACGAATCAACGCAGAGCTCTTTAAATATAATCAATTTGGTGCGGGCGGAGAGAATCGAACTCTCATCGTTTGCTTGGAAGGCAGACATATTAGCCATTATACGACGCCCGCATAGTGGAACTAATCCATTATAACATATTCTCTTCTGAGACCACATCTGTTAAAATAGCAAAGCACAACACGCAAGTACAATATCGTGGCGGATGTAGCTCATCTGGTTAGAGCGTCGGGTTGTGGTTCCGAAGGTAGAGGGTTCGATCCCCTTCATTCGCCCCAAGCAATTATGAAAGACTTCTTACGGGAAGTCTTTTTGTTTATGGTACTATTTGTTATCAATAATTGCGTCGGCTTGCGTTTTCTTATCAAGGATTTCTTTTACTTGATCAAGGCTAATTTCAATGAGACCACCTGCTTGCACTTGCTTTGCCAGCATTAATTTCGCGACAGTATTCTCAACCGAGCGCTGCACAACACGGCGCATCGGACGCGCACCAAGGCGTGGGTCATAACCGGCTTCGACAAGATATTCTTTCGCATCCTGCGCAACAGTCACGGTAATCTTTTGCTCCGAGAGGTTCTTATTCACATCAACAAGGATAAGATCAACAACCTTCAAAAGTTCAGCCTTATTCAGTGGCGCAAATACGACAATTTCATCGAAACGATTCAAGAATTCAGGGTGGAACAGATTACTACTAATTAATTCATCGACAAACGTATCTTCAAATTGTTCGAGATTATAGCCACGATGCAAGTATTCTTGGATACGATCCGCTCCAGCGTTGCTAGTCGCAATCACGATCGTGTCGCGGAAGCTCACCTCACGACCTTTTGCATCACGCAAGATCCCCTCATCGAGCAACTGCAGTAATGTCGAAAGGACTGTCGAATGTGCCTTTTCAATCTCGTCCAAAAGGATGACGCTAAATGGTTGCTTCATTACCTGAGCAGTTAAACTGCCAGCATCCTCAGTACCATCTGCAATTAAACGCGCCACGTCACTACTTGAGACAAATTCATTCATATCCAAGCGAATGATATTCTGCTCGCCACCAAAGTACACGGCGGCAAGTGACTTCGCCAATTCCGTCTTACCAACACCAGTTGGCCCAAGGAATATAAAAGTCCCTACTGGTCGTTTCTGGTTCCGGATCCCCGCACGAGCACGTCGTAACGCGTCAGAGATCACATTGACTGCTCGTTCCTGTCCAATCATTCGTTCATGAATCAATGTCTCAAGATTTAATAATGTATCCCGTTCACTTTCGTCATCAACAATATTAGTTTTCACACCCGTGGTTTTCTCGATAGCCATATTGACTGATCGCGCCGTCACTAATCCTGATTCGGCATAATCGGCAGCTGCATCCAGCAAACTAATGGCCTGTCCTGGCATCGCAATATCGTAAACGTAGCGAGCACTTAATTTGTAAGCCTCACGCACCGCTTGATACATAAAGGTTACTTTGCGCTTAAATTCGATCATTGGCAATTGGTCTTCAATAACTGACAATGTCTCAAGTTCATCAGTCGGTCGCACATTAATACGGTTCACCGCTGCAGCAAGTGTTGGTGTTCGTTTACTGATTTGCAGGAATCGTTGCTCATCAACAGCAAGAATAATAGGAAGACGTCCCGCCTCAAGAATTGGAAGCAACATATTCGTCACATCAACAGATCCAACCCCTTCTTCAAAGAATACCTGCGCATTATCAAGACAGATGATGATATTTTTCGCAGTGTACGCCTCTGACAATAATGTCTGAATCAATCCCTCAAGTTCGCCTGGGCCACTAGCCATAGACACGAGCCGCGTCGCATCAAGCATGAAGACCTGGTGATAACGAAGTGCTTCAGGAACATCGCGAGACGTACTCATTAATTCGCTCGCGAGTTCGTACACAATTTGTGTCTTACCAACACCTGTCATACCGACAAGTGCAATTGCACCGCGCCCACTGCTCATTGCTTTCATAATCTGCGTGATTGTTTCAGAGCGTAGTGTGCTCCGTCGAACATTAAGTTCTGAAATGTTTTGTCCAAAACGAGACAGGTTGGGAATCCATCCAAATGACCAGTCACGTCCAACCCCACCCGGCTTTGACGTTTTGTTTTTTGACGCCTCGATAAGATCGCGAAGATGATGATACCAATTAATACCTCGCAATAAATCGTCTTCGTCTAGCTGCAAGTGCCCGAGCAATGTTTGCTTGCCGGGTAGTTGCCGTACCATAGCTAACATCAGAACACCAGCCGTGATCCTATCGCCTACCTGAGATGCAATACGCAGTGCTTCCTCAAAGATTACTTTAGTGTCTTCGCGATTCGCAGACACGACTTGCTCGAGGAATCCACCACTTAGTCCGAAACGTACAGCAAAGAACTGTCCACTTGTTACCTGCGAGAGAACACGGGCAATATCCTGAGGAGAGGGTTGATCGCCAAGTAGCCCAAGGATTTCCCCATCAAGCAGATCATCGATTCGCTTCCCATTTTTAACAGTCGCGACGTCACGAAGTTCATATTTGTACCATTCAACAATCATGCCTGGAATAGCTGCAAAGCCAATCGCCACCCATCCAATCGCAAAGCCAAAGACGACCAGCGCAAGTCCGCCAAGAATCAGTAGCACGACGCTGATCTCTAATACAAATGCCCATGGTGACAACTGGTGCCCTATGCGCGCCTTCATAGCCCGAGGTGATCTATGATTAAACAGACTTACATCCATTTCGGTACCCATCCAATCGCAAAAATAATCAAACCAATCACTGGGAAGGCTGGTAGTATCAACCAAATCACTAAAATAATTGCCTCAAAAACAGACTGAAAAACGAGCGACACAATTCCCGCCAAAATAGTAAAGAGCCTGACAACCGCTCCAACGAGGCGGGAAAGTGTCTTATCAAAGAATGCACGAAGCTGATCTGCCGCTGAACCACCAACACTTCCTGCTGATATCTGACGGAATGGTGAAAAAAGTGTGGCAAATAATTGCCCAATCGAAAAGTAGCTCGCTGTGGCCGCTAACCGATCACGAACTCGTCGCAGTTGCCCCTTCCAACCACTGCCATACCACCAAGAGATTATTCCCACCAGAAACATAGCTTCATTATACGATATAATGGTCTATATGCCTCATCCCTTTGTCGTCATCTTAGGAAAAACTGTCCGTTACGCTGCGCGTCTTCGAGGTGGTGGATCAGCCCTTCCTGGATTATTCGTTGAAAAAATCAGCCCAGACTTTATCAAACAGACCCTTGGTCAATTACCCCGAGGTATCGTTGTTATCAGTGGAACAAATGGAAAAACCACGACAACAAAAATGGTTGTCGCCTTGCTTGAGGCGCATGGACTAAAAGTATTTACGAACCGAACAGGCAGCAACTTTACTCGTGGCGTTGCCGCAGCACTGCTTGGTGATATTGATATCAAGGGCAAGCTCGATGCGGATATTGCCGTCCTTGAACTCGATGAAGCGCATGCCGTTCCCTTCGTCAAAGCTGTTCCACCACAGTACAGCCTGCTCCTTAATGTGATGCGCGACCAACTTGATCGTTTTGGCGAAATTGATGCAACCGCAAAGATGCTCGAGAAAATTGCACAAGCAACCACCAATACCGTCGTCCTTAACCGTGAAGATCGACGTGTTCTTGCAATCAAAGATACACTTGCGGATCAGAAAGTTGAATTATTCGGCCTCAGTGATGAGTTGCTTGGTGATTTTCCTAGTGATGACGATATGCACAGCACAGGCGTTAAGAAAAACAAACGCCCCGCTGCCAGCGTGATTTTAAAATCTTATTCTGGTAATCAAGCAACCTACGAAATTGGTGGTGCGGCATTCTCAACCAGCCTCAAACTTAATGGTGTCTACAACGTCTTCAACAGTGCCGCAGCGATTGCACTCGCGCATGCCATTCTTAGCACAGAAATACGTGCAGAGACAGTCATCTCAACAATCGCTGCCGTCACCCCGGCATTTGGACGCGGTGAAGAATTAATGGTGGGCGGCAAACCACTCGAACTCGTGCTCGTGAAAAACCCTTCTGGCTTCCGTCTTGGCTTAAAATCTTTTTCACCAGAAGGCTACGCAACAATGATTGCCGTCAACGATAACTATGCCGATGGTCGCGACATGTCATGGCTATGGGACGTTGATTTCGAAACCCTTGCAGAGGAAGGCGTCTCCCAAGTTGCTGGTATTCGTGCCTATGATATGGCACTTCGTCTCCAATACGATGAAGTCACCATCGGTCATATCGAGCGAGATCTCACGACTGCCCTGCGTCAATTTATCAACAATAACGCCGACAAACCAAAGCGCATCTACTGTACCTACACCGCCATGCTTGCGCTTCGCCGTGAACTCAGTAAGATCACAAAAGTGGAGGTTATTTCATGACCAAACAAATCATCACCATTCTTCAACTCTATCCAAAAGACATGAACATCTACGGCGACTATGGCAATGTGCTGGTTATCCAGCGACGCCTTGAATGGTATGGCTACGAAGCAAACATCATCCACTACAACGTCGGCGATACTTTCCCTTCTAACGTCGATATTGTTATTGGTGGTGGTGGCCAAGATAGTGGCCAAGAAGTCATTCATGAGGACCTTATTAAAATCGGTCCAAAGCTAAAAGCGCTCGCCGAGAACGATGTTCCGATGCTCATGGTATGTGGACTCTATCAGTTATTTGGTAATTTCTTTAAGACCCTTCATGGCAAAACACTGACTGGTATTGGCGTCCTCGACGTTGAAACAATTGGAACAAACGAACGCCTTATTGGAAATATTGTGACGAATAACGAACTCTTTGGCGACATTATTGGCTACGAAAATCACAGCGGACAGACATTCCTTGGTCCTAATGCTGCACCATTTGCCACGGTCATTAAGGGTGCGGGTAATAACTCAAAAGATGGACACGAAGGCGCACAGTACAAAAACGTCATTGGCACCTATCTCCACGGTTCAATCCTTCCTAAAAATCCGAAGCTTGCAGACTTCCTCATTCATACGGCCGTGACCAAAAAGTATGGTGACTTTAGTACTGATATCGTCGATGACCTACTTGCGGATCTTGCTCGTGATACAGCCAGTGAGCGCCCGCGTTAATAGCCCAGCTCTACTCAACAATATTTATCCCTCGCAAACTAAACTTCGTTTTTCGCTGCATATAGAGACATAGACCGACAAGCACAATGATATACCCGACAATCATCCACCATGTCGGGAGTATTTTTGTTTGCGCCCACGGCAGTCCCGCTAAGTACTGCGAGGTAAATGTCATATAGTGCAGCAACCAGCTTGCCGGAAGCCCCACGTATTCGACAATAGCCGGAATCGCCAATGCCGTAATACCGACAATAAAGGTCAGTAGCATCGCAAGAGGCACGAGTGGCACGATCAAAATATTAGCGGGAATCGCGACATTCGATAACAATCCAAAAGCAGGGACGACAATTGGAATCGTCACGACATGCGCCGCAACCGTTTCACCAAGTACCTGTCGAATCATCCCCGGTTCTTTCTCACCAAAGAAGTAACGCTGAAATAGCGGACCCACAATCATCACGGCAGCAAATGCAGCAAAACTCAACTGCCACCCCAGATCACCCCAGGCATAACTCGGCTGAAATAACACGGTGATTGCAGCAGCAAATGGTAACAGGACGAATGGATGAAACTGCCGGCCATAGTACCATGTCAGCAGACTCAGGCTCGAAACCAACCCCGCTCTCGTCATACTAGGACTCAGTCCGGTCATAGCGATAAACCCAGCAATCATCAGACCCGACGAAAAGACCGATAAGAATTTAGATAGTTTAATAAATGCCCGCCTTGCAAGTCGCACTAAAATGGTGAGGTTATACCCACTTGCAACGACCACGTGACTCAAACCTGCAATCTGCAATGCCGTCGCAAGGTCTGGCGGTAATGCGCTCTTTTGCCCAGTTAAATAGCCAATACCAAGACTCGCCTCTGGTTCCTGGATACCTTTTCGAATCGCATCAGCAAACCAATCACGAACAACTCGACCGATATCACCGGGGTGCGGATGAGCAATGGAAATAACCTTGGCAGTAAACATCGTCAGAGCCATCGTGCCAAATCCAGCCGTTGCCTTACCCGACACAATGACCCTATCACCTCTTTTTGCGCTGGGATGGCCTATAACACTCACCCACACGACGCCCGGCATGTCTTTTGATTCATAGCGCACATGATCAAGTTGCAACACAGCCAGGCCCTTAGCTGTCGTCGAAAGATCTTCTTTCACTGTTCCCTCAATACGAATCTGCGCACCAACTAACGGTTTATATACTTCGAGGCCACTCGCCACAAACGATCCGTAACATATCCCAAAAAGCATCCCAGCTACAACAATGCATGGTAACGTGATGAGCTGTCGTTTCCATAAACATACACCAGCCAAGAGGCCAGCAGCTATCATCCACCAGCTATACAGCGTCACGTATTGCGCCGCCCATACTCCGACAACAAAGAATAAGCACCCCAGGGCGATCACCCACGACACATGTACTCGTTGTCGCAATCGCCATAGCTGCATAAAAGCTACTATAGCGAGGCACTCTTAAATCAATTTAAATTTTTGTGATAACGCCGTCTTCAATCAAAGAACGGTAGTGGAACATACCGCGACCCTCGGTTTTATAGTTCCAATAAAACGTAGCCAGTGCGTGACGATACATGCGTCGCTGTCGTTTAATGGTTTGACCAAGTAGCTGCGGATGTTGCGCCTCTGGAATCCTATTGAAGAATGATTGCGGCAGGACGGAGCTCCATTCACCGACAATCACAGGTTGCATAAGCTGCACAAACCAAATGATCGGCATAAAAATCAGTCGACGCACTTTGTCATACTTTTCAGGACGAACGTTTCGTAGCAACCCGGGAAATACGCCATAAAAATGGGTATCCATCACAACCGGGTAGCCTTTTCTAGGTAGTAAAGCCCCACTAAATAACGGTGGCAAAAATCCATCATGAAAAATAACATATGTCCCTGGGTCTATGATTGCTCTCAATACCTTATACGAACGTCGATAATAACGTAGGAGTGCAAAATAATTTCCTCGTACCGTTGGTTCGTTAATGATCTCAATTCCCCAGAGCGCTGGTGAATCTTTATACCTGCGAGCGAGTTTCGTCAGGATCGCAATATGATCATCTTCGTATTTTTTCCACTTTACCTGCCCTATGCGACCACTATGCATTTCACCGTTTTGCGATCCTTTCAAACCATGTAAATCGAGTAAGATCTGGATGTTATATTTTTCCGCCATAACAAATGCCCAGTCGAGGTACTTCTGTGCCCCAAAGAAAGGTGTTTCATCGCCCAGCACCCAATATCCCACTGGTAATCGTACCTGCGTCACACCCTGATTCGATAACCATTGCCAGTCATCTTCAGCGATAAATGTTTGACGATGCTGATCGATACGTGTTTTTGCATCGTCTAATAAAGACAACGAATATTCGTCCTCGGCATCAGTACCTTCAAAAACAGTTGGTGTCATCCAACGTTCCAATACGAGCCAGCCACCTAAATTGACGCCTTCAATTGCCTGTCGTTTCATACCCTTAGTATACCGTTTAAAATAAAAAACATCCCCGGTAGCGATCGAGGGATGTTCTTTATATGGCTCTTATGCAAAATAAGTTTGGAGGGTCCGATGGGGCTTGAACCCATGACACCCTGCTTAAAAGGCAGGTGCTCTAACCAGCTGAGCTACGGACCCGTAGTTTGCATAAAAGCTTTTAACACTATACCCCAACAGAGGTGACGTGTCAATGTTAGTGATGCTTCTTCTCTGACTTATGCACAGTCTTCGCAAGAAGAAAGTCCGCAATCGCGAACGCAACCCCGACAGTGACGATTAACTCGTGGTTTGCACTAAGCCAATTATAGACATTTCCCACGGGTCCCGTCAGAGTCAGTGCGGCACCAATTGGACCAATTAAGAATCCTGCAGCAAGGATTGTAAAGAGCAACGATCCAACCACACGCCCAAATATATGTTTGTACGTATATCCATGAAACATAAATAACACCGCAGGCACCAGAATCAGCACAGAGAGCGCAATGGTATTCACGATTGGTCCTTCAGATACAAGTCCAGTGCTCGAAATAACAAATCCTGCATTTTCACCCCAAATAGGACTAATAATCGCACCGGCAGCAAGCCCAAGACCGAGCACGCCAAAGCGACGCTTTGAAAGAAACGCACCTGCAAATAACCCAAGTACGAGTCCGACCAATATAAGAATCACCGTCATATTATTGTGCCTCCGGGACAGTAAAGGTTGCATCGTTACCTATTTTGATACCGGCAGTTTTTACAGTGCCCGCTGGTACTTCCAAAACATATCGCGCAGAGTCATTCGGCTTAAATGTCTTTGACGTGCCTAGATCAGGCGAAGCATCAGTCACAATATAGATAACTTTTTTATCATTATTCATCCATATAATATCCAGTGGGATCTTCATATCCTTCATCCAGATGCCCCATTGCTCTTCAGTATCAAAGATCATCAAAAGCCCCTTGTTAGCATCAAGGTGATCGACTCCCGAAAGACCACGCAATCGATCAGCATCGGTCGTCGCTAATTGCACACTAAACACCCCCGAACCAACACGTAGTTCAGATGAAGGTTGAAAATTTCTTACCATATATGATGCGACGAGCGCCACCAATATTAAGACAAGTCCGCCGATAACAATACCGGTTGTATGAGGTCGCCACTTATTATTCATATTTCTCATAGTATACAGACTACCATGAGCACATTATAGCAGTGTCAGTGAGTAGTCGAAACTATGCGCCGACTTTGTCTTTTTTGCTTCCGCGTTTCGCGTTCTGTTCGATGTATTCAATGATAGGACCAGCCACGTTGCGACCAGTCACTTTTTCAATACCAAATCCAGGACTTGAGTTTACCTCAAGTACAAGTGGTCCACGTTCACTACGCATCAAGTCAACACCGGCAATATTAAGACCCATGGCTTTCGCCGCCTTAATTGCGACCTTTGTTTCCTGTTCAGTTAGTTTCACGATTGTTCCTTCACCACCCTTGTGGAGGTTTGAACGGAAGTCATCATCAAGGCTTTGTCGTTTCATACTTGCGACAACACGACCACCAACAACAAATGCACGAATGTCAGTACCAGCAGATTCTTTGACGAATTCTTGCAGCAAGACGTTTGTTCCGTCTTCGTTTGTGAGGTAGAAAGCCTGGAGTACAGATTTTGCTGCCTTTTTCGTCTCAGCAAGGACAACACCGTTACCATGTGTTCCACGAGCAAGCTTAATAATAACCGGCGTACCACCAACCTTATCAATCAGGTCATCGATGTCAGTTGAGTTACGAGAGACAATAGTCTTTGGAATACCAACGCCAGAACGAGCAAGAAGCTGTAGGCTACGTAACTTATCACGGGCACGGTTAATTGCAATAGAGCTCGAGACAGTGTAGACACCTTGCATCTCTAGCTGACGCACAATAGCCGTACCGTAACGAGTCATATTTGCAGCGATACGGGGAATAATTGCATCAAATTTCGCGAGGTCTTCACCACGGTAACTCACTGTTGGCTTATCCTGCTCGATTGATGCATAACAATCTCGATATTTAATCACCTGGACTTCATGTCCACGTGCAAGTGCCTCTTCTTTGAGGCGTTTTGTTGAATAATTTCCTGGGCCATTTGATAGGATTGCTATTTTCATCGGGTATTCTCCCCTTCATCATCAAGTTCACTATTCTTTCGTACATCCACTATGATGCCGTTTTCTCTAAGGAAACGACGTCCAATGAGTGCTTCTCGTTTCATATCACTACGATCTGACAAACCAATCTTAATTCTGTATGGTTTACCGCCGCAGATGATGGTGGTCGCGATGACGAATCGTTTCACGCGGTGACCAGTTGCGCTTCGGACATACGTTTCATCAAAAAATTCTGTTTCTTGAGCCATGGTAGATTCGCCAAGTGGCTTAAATTTTAGAATCCTACGTCTTTCTTTGCCCCTTCGCACCACTTTGATACCAGTACAGTGAATTGCTCCAGAAAATGCACCCGTGTCTATCTTTGCAAGGACATTACTCAGACCAATGTCAGGAAAACTGACATATTCTAAACAACCGACTGTTTTCGTTCGCTTCAACATAGTACTGCCTCCATTATCTCATGTCTGGACAGTATATGTCAGCCCTCAACATGAGTGTCAAATGTATATTTATTATAGCACAAAATACTTAAAAATGCAATACATGATGAGTTGACTTTTACTCTGTTAGCCTCAATACTAAGGACTAATGAATTCCTCATACATCTACATCGTCGGACAACCCGATCCATCATCAGACGTCCTTGCAATCATTGCACGGCTTGGTTATAAAGCTGGTATCCTCATTGATACAAAACTCACATTGAAAAATCCCAATGCATACGACCGAGTAGTGCCAGTCGCCTACGATAAACTTGACGAAGAACTCCTGCGCCTTGATACGCTCGATCTTAACATCGCCGGATTACTGTGTACCTATGAAAACTATATTGTCGCGAAAGCAAAACTTGGTGCGCACTTTAACGTTCCTGCACCTTCAATTCTTTCCGCAAAGCTCGCCACCGACAAATCACTCATGCGACGGGCATTTCTTGATGCAGATCGATCCATTTCGCCAGATTTCACCACGGCCGACTCACTCGAAGACGTCCTTGCTTTTGCGCGTGCGCATAGCTACCCGCTTATCATCAAACCAACCAACTTAGTGAAAAGCCTCCTCGTACTCCGCTGCGACGACGAAGCGGAACTTATAGAAAACTTCAATTATGCCAGCGAAACCATCATGGCACTCTATGAGCAATACCATATCTATGAACGTGCGCCACAGCTTATTGTTGAAGAATTTATTGTCGGCAAACAATGCTCTATCGCCGCATTCGTTGATGCTGATGGCACCCCTCATTTTTGCGATGGTATTGTTGCACTGACAAACGCACAAGATATTCATGTCTCTGATAACTACCTCTACCGGCGAGCACTTCCTACTTCGCTAAGTGAAGATCTCACACGCAAAATGTTCGACGTTGCCGAAAAAGGAATTCGAGCATTACAAATGACTTCCGTTCCTGCCCACGTTGAATTGATGTATACCGATACCGACGTCAAGATTATTGAAATTGGCGCACGTATCGGTGGCTATCGTCCTCGAATGTACAATTTCAGTTATGGCCTCAATCTCACCGAGCAAGAAGTTCGCCTTGCACTTGGTCAAACCCCCGAACTAAAAGGTACATTCCAAAATTACTGTGCCGTTTACGAACTATTTCCTGAAACAGAAGGTGCATTCAATGGTATCAGCGGTGAAGAAAATACCGATGCCTTCACCTATTATCGTGTTACCGCAGCACCCGGCAAAAAAGTCGGCCCGGCAAAAAATGGCTATAAAGCGAGTGCCATTATCATCGTCGTGAATAAAGACGAAAACACATTCAACGAACTCTGTGCAGCTGTTGACCGCTTAAAGGTTGAAGTCGCCTAATGCGTATTGCCCACCTTTTACCGCACACTGCCGTGTTTCCTTTAAAGAAGCACAATGGTCGGTACGAATGGGCACTGCGACTGGCGCGCATTCAAGCCGCTGCTGGGCACGATGTCACTATCTATGCAGGTGAAGGATCTCAGGATAACGCCAACATCACGTGGCAAAGTACGCCAACAACACATCTCAATAAAAAAGAGGCAAACCTCGCACTACTTTCGAAAGCATTTAATGATACCCAGTACGACATCTACCATAGTCACTTTGATTACCTGCACTACGTAGTCGCTGATTTGACCGATAAACCAATCGTCGTCACACAGCATTGGTTTCCAACAGAAGAAATTGCACAGGCAGTTCCTTTAAATCTTCATAACAATGTCGTCACCGTCCCCGTCACTGACATGATGAAAAAAGAAGACGAAATGCTCGGCATTCCAGCAACTGTTCGTATCTACCATGGTATTGATTTGAGCTTATTTCACCCTACCACCGAACACAGTGACCGATTTCTTTTTGTTGGTCGCATTCATCCTGGAAAAGGTATCGCTGAAGCAATTCACTATGCAAAAACAGCCAATGTACCGCTCGATATTATCGGAAAAATTAACGATACCGAAAAAGCATTTTGGGAAAGCATCGCCAGCGACGTCGACGGCGAGCACATTCGCTATCTTGGTCCGCAACCACAACCTGTAGTTGCGACAGCTTTTGCCAATGCCAGAGGATTTATTTTCCCCAGTCAGATCGAGGAAGCCTTCGGCCAAGTCACCGTTGAAGCACAAGCTGCGGGGACTCCAGTCATCATTAGTAATGTTGGACCGTCACGCGAACTCGTTATATCTGGTAAAACCGGCTTTGTCTGTGAAACCGACACCGACTTCATCGAAGCGATTGAGCAGATCGGCACAATCAATCGTACAGACTGTCGAAAACATGCCGAGCAGTTTGACCTCAACAAGATGGTCGCCGAATACGATGCGCTCTACCGCTCTTTAATTAGCTAGCGTTGAGTTTACTTGCCGCCCTTAAACTCTTGCAGAAGTTCGCGCTGCTTTTTTGAAAGCTTGGTTGGTGTATCAACTATAATATTGACGATATGTGGACCGCGTCGATCAGCGTTGTTCATATGAGGAATACCATGACCCGATAACTTGAAGTCGGTTCCTGATTGCGTTCCAGCTGGAACCTTCATGCGTACTGTCCCATCGACTGTTTCAACATCAATTTCAGTACCAAGTGTTGCATCAACCATACCTACATGTGTTTCAGAGAGGATGATGTCACCTTCACGAGTGAATTGTTTGTGCGCCTTAACCCGAATATTAACGTATAGATCACCTTTTTGGCCATCAGTAACCGCTTCACCCCGACCAGATAGTCGTATCGTTGAGCCATCATCGATACCGGCAGGTACTTTCAACTTAATAGACTGCTTTTTGCGCTGTGTTCCTTTACCATGACAGACAGTACAATCCATTTCTGGAATCTTTCCGCGTCCGTTACAGGTTGGACAGACGACACTCTGCTGAATTGCACCAAACATTGTGTTCATGACACGTGTTTGCTGGCCAGAACCCTGACAGGTTGGACAGGTCTTTAAATCATGACCTGGTTCAACGGTTGTTCCATGACAGTGTGGACATTCGTCTTCAATATCAAGATCGATCGCAGTCTCAAGACCAAAGACAGCCTCTTCAAATGTTAACTGAAGCGTGACTTCAACGTCACGACCACGTTGTGGTGCTTGTTGACGACCACCTCCGCCGCCGCCAAAGAACTGACTAAAGATGTCACCCAGTCCGTCACCAAAATCGAAGCTTTGACTATTAAAGCCTTCAAAAGGATTTCCAGCGCCGCCACCGTAGCTCCCGCCACCTCCGCCGCCACCAGATCCACCAACACCAGCGTGACCAAATTGGTCATAGCGCTGTCGTTTTTGTGCATCTTTCAGGACGTCGTACGCTTCGTTTGCTTCTTTAAATTTTGCTTCGTCACCACCCTCTTTATCGGGGTGATACTTAACTGCAGCCTTGCGGTAGGCCTTTTTTAGTTCATCGGCACTGGCATCTTTTGCCACGCCTAATATTTCGTAATAATCACGTTTGCTCATCTGTTACCAGTATATAAAACTAGCACTCAATTGTCTAGAGTGCTAGGCGCAAAGCGTAAGAAAAAAGAGCCTCACATATAGCGAGGCTCTTTCATATACTGAAGCGTACTAAGCAGCTTTTCGGCCACCTGTAATTGCGCGCCAGATAAAGAGGACCACAACCGCACCAAGTAAGGCAACGAGGAAACTCCATAAGTTGAATCCCGTCACACCACTCCCGCCGAACAGATTCAAAATGAATCCTCCGACAAATGCACCGATAATACCGGCGATAATGTTACCGAGTAGTCCTTGTCGAGCGTTTGTACCGGCAATCATAGAAGCGACCCACCCAGCAAGTCCTCCAAGTACGATCCATCCGATAATTCCAAGTCCGTTCATACTTTCTTCTCCTTTTTATGGTTTAGCAGTTCTTATTATACGCTTGTTTCGGGCTGAGATCGAACTAACGTAGACTACGACGGCTTAACGCAATCGCTCGTCGTGACTGAAACCATGACAAATGATGCACAGCCCGAACACCATCTACCGATGCCTCAAGAGCGAGTTTAGCTCTTTTCACAGGATCAAAGATTGATATATCATGCTCGTCCGTATCTTCATCAAATAATTCCATAATCCTATCAACGTCAGTTTTTTCGGCTTTGTCATTTTCAGGCAGTACGATAGGTACAAACATCGCAGAGTATCCTATAGCTCGAAGAGAATCATCAAGTCGTGACGCCGATCCAACACCTTCATGAGTGAGACGCTGGTGATATTCAAGCACATCCAGTTTATTGACGTACGTCGTAATCGCATGAGCGGCGAGTGCAATACGGCCTTTCGTCGTTTCACCATACGTATCCTGAAATATCGCATCAACTGCTTTATCTATTGGTCGTTCGCCTTTTGCATCTGGACTCATAATTTGGCAATTATAGTCCACGTATCAAAAAAATACCACCGTAAACAGTTTTATCTATCTCTGTTATCATATTGACTTATTAACATAAACGTGATATAATTCATCAGTCAATTACACCACTGGGAGGAACATTGACTGAAGTAGAACGTCTCCGCACTGCGCAGAGACTCACCATACCCGAACTGGCTCTTGCTGCTCGCGTTTCAACAAGCACTATCAAGCGAATGGAAATGACAGCGAGCGATAGAAAAGGAGGGATTAACATCGATTCCGCGTGCCTGGTCGCACGTGCTCTCGGTGCCGAAGTGAGCGACGTATTTCCAAATATGGAGCTCACCGTAGCGGGTCGCCCTGCACAAACAGGCGGCAACTACAAAAAGAAGACGCGAAGAAAGATCGCAAATTGCCCCGAATGCGGTACGGAAGTATCGGATATGGAGCGGTTCGCCGGTCAATCTGAGTGCTGCTCGGCTTCATTGGCCGCGTAAACCCCCTCGGCACCTGGCTGAGCGATCTGGTAGTCTTTCGACTCCATCGCTCAGCCGGTGCCGGTTTTCATTTCTACAAATCGAACTTATATACACAAGCACTTTCACACGATATACTGACAACACATGAAACCGCTTATTCGAACAGTTGGTAAAGTACTCGGATTATTACACGCTGAATCTCGACAACTCTACAACCGCTATTTTGGAACTATTGAACGATTCGAAGGCTCCGCAAAAGAAATTTGTCATCAGATTATCGATCGTTTATGGGAAGGTAACTTTTACCGCACTAGCCTAGGACATTTTAATTTTTTCTGGATGCGTGATTTTGGTACTGTCGCTGAATCGCTGGTCAACCTCGGCCATCAGGAAAAAGTACATCACACCTTGCAGTGGGCACTCCGTCGTTATCGTCGCGCAGGCACCATTACACTCTGCATCGACCACGCAGGTAATACGTTTAACGCCCCTGCGAAACGCAGTATCGATGCACTCCCTTGGCTTTTGCATTCACTCGTCGTCAGTCACTACCAGTTAAATAAAGCCGAGCGTACATTCCTCGACAAACAACTCGTCAAATATATAAAAGCCTACCTCGATCCCCTGACCGGTGTACTACAAAAACGCAGTTACGCTGAAATGCGAGATGCCGTTCACTATGATCGTAGTGCCTATAGTGTGGCGCTTATCGCCCGAATGGCGCGTTGCGTTGAATTGTTAAATTTAACTGGATTCCCTTTCCATCCACAAATTTACCAAGCCGAACTGATCCATAACTATTGGAACGGTCATTATTTTAAAGCAGATCGCGCGTCGGATGCCTATAGTTCCGATTCTGCGCTCATGCCTTTCTTCTTGGGCGTCATCAACGATTCACACATGGTGAAACGAACCTGTGATTACATTACGCGCGCTCAATTCAATGCAGTGTATCCGCTACAATACGGCGAACATGATCGCGATTTTAAACATCGCCTTGGTATGGGGACGTGGGCAATGCCGAACTATACAGGGACTACCTTATGGAGTTGGCATGCGACATTTTATCTCCATATACTAAAGCGATTCAAGCGACCAGAATATAAAGCGCAGTATGCCAAATTTGCCGAACTGATTGAGCGGCATGGCACATACCCTGAACTTGTGAACCCCGATGGATCTTGGTATTACGTTCCGATTTATCGCGCTGATCCTGGCATGGTTTGGGCAGCACTTTTCGAAGAACTGTAGAAATTATTTGTCCAAAGAAAAAAGGCCGATTACTCGGCCTTTTCCTTAGGAGGGAAGTTTCTTACTTCTCTGTTTTTTCGTCGACAACTTCACCTTCGACAGGTTCGTCATCTTTCTTTTCAGCATCATCAGAGGCAGGTGCGTCCTCTTTCGCTGCTTGCTCGTACATCTTTGCACCAATTGGCATGATGGCATCGTTCAGCGCTTTTGTTGCTGCTTCTAGCTCATCCTTGTCAGTTGCGTCTTTGTGCTTCTTTGCTTCTTCGACAGCGTCAGTAATGACTTTCTTGTCTTCGTCGCTAATCTTGTCCTTGAATTCATCAGGCATTTTTTCAGCTTGGTAGATTGCACTTTCGAGACCGTTTCGAGAATCAATCGCTTCGCGCTTCTTCTTGTCTTCGTCTGCGTGCAGTTCAGCGTCTTTTGCTGCCTTTTCGATGTCTTCCTTAGAAAGGTTACCGCTGTCAGAAATCGTAATGTTCTGCTCTTTACCAGTTCCCTTGTCTTTTGCGGTCACGTTCAGCAAACCGTTGGCGTCAATATTGAAAGTAACTTCAATCTGAGGCACGCCGCGAGGTGCTGGCGCAATACCATCAAGGACAAATCGTCCGAGTGACTTGTTGTCAGCAGCAAGCTCACGCTCACCCTGAGTCACATGGATCTCTACCTGTGGCTGGTTATCAGCTGCAGTTGAGAATGTTTCAGACTTGCTTGTTGGAACGGTTGTGTTTCGCTCGATAACCTTGGTTGCAACACCGCCCATTGTCTCGATACCGAGAGAAAGTGGCGTTACGTCAAGCAGAAGGACATCCTTGACGTCACCAGCAAGTACACCACCTTGAATTGCAGCACCAATTGCCACAACTTCGTCAGGGTTAACACCCTTCAGTGGTTCTTTACCGAAGATCGCCTTCACCTTTTCAACGACTGCAGGCATACGAGTCATACCACCAACAAGGACGATTTCGTCGATGTCAGAAGTCTTAAGACCAGCATCCTTAAGTGCGTTTTCGACAGGCTTTGCAACACCATCGATAAGATCCTTCACGAGTTCTTCAAGCTTGCTTCGAGTCAACTTGTACTCAAAGTGCTTTGGACCATCTGCGTCTGCCGTAAGGAATGGCAGGTTGATTTCAGTTTCACTTGTGGTTGAAAGTTCTTTCTTAGCCTTTTCCGCTTCGTCCTTGAGACGTTGCATTGCAGCCTTGTCAGACTTCAAGTCGATACCCTCATTCGCCTTAAAGACGTCGAGGAAGTGGTTCACGATACGGTTGTCGAAGTCTTCACCACCAAGGTGCGTGTCACCGTTAGTAGATTTTACTTCAAAGACACCATCACCAAGCTCAAGAACAGAAACGTCGAATGTACCACCACCAAGGTCGAATACAACGATCTTTTCGTCCTTCTTGCTTTCGAGTCCGTAAGCAAGTGCCGCAGCAGTTGGTTCGTTAATGATACGCTTTACTTCAAGACCAGCGATCTTACCAGCGTCCTTTGTTGCCTGTCGTTGTGAGTCGTTAAAGTACGCAGGAACGGTAATGACCGCTTCAGTGACTTTCTCGCCAAGGAAGGCTTCTGCATCAGCTTTGATCTTTGAAAGGATCATTGCAGATACTTCTTCTGGACTGTAGTCCTTGTCGCCCATCTTTACTGCAACGCCATCGCCTTTTTTGACGATTTCGTATGGCATGATATCAAGGTCTTTTTGAACTTCTGGATCACTAAACTTACGGCCGATCAAGCGCTTTACACCATAGATAGTGTTCTTTGCGTTTGTGACACGTTGGCGCTGTGCAACTTGTCCAACCAATCGTTCACCAGCTTTGTTAATAGCCACAACACTTGGTGTGGTACGGTTACCTTCAGCGTTTGCGATCACTTCCGGCTTGCCAGCAACCATGTAGGCAACAGCACTGTTGGTGGTACCGAGGTCGATTCCAATGATTTTACCCATATATTTACTCTCCTGTTAGATTATTCTGTTTAGAATATGAATATAATTCTTATTTTATTTTAGCACTCTAGGTACTAGATTGCCAAGTACTCTTATTGTATCAAGTTGGCACTCTCATGTCAAGAGTGCCAACTTATATTTTATACCGCTTACGTAATCTGTTATAATAAAGCCACATTACAAAGGAGCTCACATGAATCCCGAAAACCCACACACCCCTCAACAACCTATTCAGCCAAATGCCGTTCCGCCCTTTCAACCACCGCAACCTACGACACCCGTCCAACCTACGCCCGCACCAGTAGCATCGGTCCAACAACCGGCCCCATTCCCACAACCAGCTCCAGCGACCCAAGCAATGACCGGTATTGCAGCACCGACTTCAGCAAACCTTCTCAAACAAAAGAAACTCGCGCTTATCTTAGCGATCGCGAGTATTGTTATCTTTATTGGCGGATTCCTCCTCGGCTACGTTTTTGCGGCAGCCGCGTTCCTTGGCGCATATGCACTGGTCATTGGTATCCGTACAAAAGCAACACCTCAAATTGTTCTTGGTGCCATTGGACTTGTCTTAAACCTTGGACTCTATATTCTGTCCATCTTCCTCAAATAGCGTAAAGCTAAAAGTCACCGTTTGCGATCTGTACCGCAATCACAATACCGGCAATAACGACAACTAACCCTATAGCAATCGCGAATGACACTCCCCAACCCAGGATTCGTACTTTTATGCCATTCTCTTTTAACTTGTTAATCCAAAGCTTTGCACCGGATTTCTTGAGTTCATGTAATGCGAGGCCCGCCCCGACAGCGCCCATACCAGCTGTCGCCATGCGAGCAAACAATGTTCGATATGTTTTACCGCCGACGTGAAACGTCAGCATGTTCACTGAGCCGGTGACTTTTGCAATATCAGTCAATGCAGCGTCAAGCAAAATTCCCGTCGCTTGGTGTGTGTCAAAGTTCATTTCATAAATCCGAATACGGTTATCCGCACCCCACTCTAGCAGGACTGTTTTCGATCCAAAAACACTGATATTAGGCATGTAATCAACGATAGCCTGTAGTTGCGCTGGCGGAGTTGGGGGTGAAGCGTAAGGTTCCATATACTCATCATAGCAAAATCGTATTGATTTTTAGGGTCACGAGGACTATTATTACTCTATCTTACAGGAATAAGCGTCGCCAAAGGGCCCAAAACACCCAAACGAGAGATACAAACCCCGCAAGAAGCAAAGCCGACGAGGAATCGACGGTTTTTCATATTTCAGGAAGAGGTTCCAGCATGTCACTTGATATCGCAGAGGCTCCAGCCCCTACACGACCACCGATCGCAACACCCGAAGAGCTGATGCAGTACAAGATGCTCCACATGGATGCGATCGAGTCGGTCATCAAGACGATGACACGCAAGATCCGTCCAGGCAAGCACTACCGTCAGGTCATCACCCCGCGCCGCATCTTCATCCGCGACGAGTGTGGTTCTCCCGCTATCAGGGAGGACTTCACCGGACCCGGATGCAAGAAGAGCATCTTGATGAAGGCGCTGTTCAGGATCGCCTGTCCCGAGGACATCCAGATGACGTTCGACTACGAGACAACCGAGTGCTGGATTCCGAACGAAGACGACCCCACAAGGGGCCGGCGAGAACCCATCACCCAGATGGTCATCAACTTCTTCGTCCCGCTCAAGCGATCACGTCCTCCCCGGAAGAAGCGGTAACTATACCCTTCTTCCAGGTGAGCAGGAACCCTTCCTGTTCACCCCAAAATTCAGTTATATAAGTGGATTTCGGGGTGAACGATATATATAAAAAGCACCCCGATAATGGAGTGCTTTTTTTATATGCCTCGAATTTACTGCTTAGTTACTTTTACCATCGCGTGACGAATCACGTGACCGTTGAGAAGGTAGCCAGCCTGAAGTTCTTCGGCAACGACATCTTGCTCGCCAGTGGCGTCTTCATCAAACTGAATTGCTTCATGGTACTCAGGATCAAAGACAGTCCCTGGTTTTGCATCAATACGCGCAAGGTTCAAGCTATCAAGTGATTTCTCGAGATGCCTTACAAGTCCCGCAACACTTTGTACCCAGCTATTATCTTTCAAATCCTCAGGGGTGTACGCGATGGCGCGTTCGATATTATCGATAACAGGAAGGAGCTTGAGGATTGCACTCGCCTGTCCTGATTCGCGGGCAGCAACTTTCTCTGCATCGACACGTTTGCGATAATTTTCAAAATCCGCACGAGTACGTTGAAGATCAAGTGTCAGCTCGATTAATTGTCGCGCTGATTCGTGATCAACGTTATCTGCTGCTTCGAAATCTTCTTCGATAATTTCTTCGTCATCTTTTTTGGGTTTTTTTGGATCTGCCATACTATAAAATCTCCTCTAACATTGCGCCGGTATGTCGGACAAGGCGCATTACTTTTTCATAACTTTGACGGGTGGGACCGATAACACCAATGTAGCTGTTATCACTATACGGTGAGCGGAAACGACTAATAATAAGCGTTGCACCACTTGAACGGCCAATTGGGTTTTCAGAACCGATATAAACATTCAATGGTTCGTTCAACTTTGCTTCACGAAGCCATGGCTCTAGGTCGTCAAGGAGCCGTGCAACACTTTGTGCATGATTGCCTTGTAGGAATTCTGGCTGCGAAAACAGGTTACCGATACCAGTCATATATAATTCATCACCAATTGTTGCGATACCCATATTCTGAGTCAATTCAACAAGGCTATCAACGGCACTACGAATTGCGCGGTCTGCTCGGTCTGAGTGAGTGTGCACTCGAGCCTCGATCGCTCTCGCACTGCGATCGGGTAAGCTAGGCTGTAATTCATTCGCGTGCGCTTCGTTCAGTGTATTCACGTAAAAACGGTAGCCTGCGTCGGTTGGGATACGACCCGCGCTGGTGTGTGGTTGTTCAATCATACCCATTTCTTCCAGTCGTACCATTTCACTACGAATCGTCGCACTAGACACACCAAAAAGCTTGGCAAGCATCACACTTCCCACTGGTGCTGCAATCTCAGCATGTTGCTCGATAATTGCGGCAAGGATCTGCCTTTGGCGTTCAGTCATGCTTATATTTTACCCCGTATTGGCACTCGATGTCAATGAGTGCTAGTTAAGAGAACGAATTTCATCAAGAATGTCTCGAGCGAGTAATCGCGCCTCATCATCTTTGCGATTAAACAAATCACCTTGATGCGCAATTTCATCAACGACACGAACTGAGCGGTCAAGATCATCATTAATAATGAAGTGGTAGTACGGAACAAATAACGCCTTCTCAAGTTCCATAATTGCGCTTTCACGGCGCTTTGGCCACTCCTTTTCAAACTCTTCATTTGTCTCGTAGCGCTTCTGAAGACGCTCTCGCCAGACAGCATAGCTCGGGGGAAGGATAAAGATTGCGACCACATCACGCGACAAGTCCTTATACTCATCAACACCCTGAACATCGATATCAGTGACGGCAATCTTGCCTAAGTCGTGCGCAAGTCGAACTTCGTTCGCAGAAGTTCCATAGACAGTATCGTGCACATACTTCGCTTCAATAAATGCTTTTTCACGAATCATATCCGCAGCAGCATCATTGGTAATGAAATGATAATCTTCACCATCAATTTCCATGATGCCATTATTTTTTCGAGGTAATCTCGTCGTATGAGAAACGATATCTCTATACCCCTCACGCTCAAGAAGTTTGTGTTTTATCGTATCTTTGCCCGCACCAGAAATGCCTACAAGAAGAGTGATGTGTGAGTTTTGTACTAGGTCGATCGTTTCAGGAGTAGGCTCGTAGCCTTTTGTCAGTTGTTCTAAGTTCATGCCCTATTGTAGCAAAGATTAGTCGCGTTTGAGCATCACCATAAAGGCTTCCGACGGAATATCAACTTTACCGAAGCGTTTCATACGCTTCTTTCCCTTTGCCTGTTTAGCGAGCACTTTCTTTTTACGCGAAACGTCACCACCATAAAGTCCAGTCGTGACATCCTTACGGTAGGCACTCAAATCTTCACGAGCAATAAACTTTCCACCAATGCCCGCTTGGAGCGCTACCTGGAAGTTTTGACGCGGAATGACATCCTTGAGTTTCTTCGTCACTTCACGTCCCAATGACTGTGATTCAGAGCGGTGCGCCATGATACTGAGCGCGTCCACCATTGCACCGGCAACATAGAAATCAACACGAACTAAGTCTTCAACGCGGTAATCATCGAGTTCGTAATTAAATGATCCGTAGCCACTGGTAATGGATTTTAATTGGTCGTAAAAGTCGGTCAAAAGATTCGCAAGGGGTGCTTCAAAGCTAATCAGCGCACGTTCATCAATGTAACTCAGGTTTGTTTGTAGGCCACGTTTTTGAATAATCAGCTGAATCACCCCACCGATATAATTTGCGGGCACAATAATTTCACCCTTAATCCATGGCTCACGAATTTCTTTAATCCGCGTAACGTCTGGCAGGTTACTGGCGCTTTTAATATCAAGATCTTCGCCAGAATTTAACGTGACGTGATAGTCGGTTGAAGGGTTTGTAATGACGAGATCCAGATTATATTCACGCTCGAGACGCTCGCGAATAATATCAAGGTGCAGCAAACCGAGGAATCCAATGCGAACACCAAATCCAAGAACCGGTGAGGTCTCTGGCTCAAATTGCAGTGCAGAGTCACTGAGGCTTAACTTTTCAACTGCATCTTTTAAAGCTTGGTAGTCATCGTTACTGACGGGGAAAAATCCTGCATAGACAAAAGGTTTCACTAGTTTATATCCAGGCAACATCTCGGTTGCGGGACGTCGTCGAATGGTGACCGTATCACCGACACGGGCATCACGAGTGGTTCGAAGGTTCGTGACAATGTATCCGATTTCGCCACTTTTTAGCACAGGGCTTGGGCTCATTGCAGGATTCAGTGATCCAACTTCTAGCGCAATACCATTTGCACCCGTCGCCATCATATCGATAAGGTCGGCTTTTTTAATTTCACCATCAACCACACGGACGTACAAAATAACTCCTCGGTAATCATCGAAATAACTATCGAAAATCAGCGCACGAGTTGGATCTTCACTATTGCCACGTGGTGCAGGAATTTCTTCAACGATGGCGTCGAGGACTTCAGTGACACCCTCACCTGTTTTTGCACTAATCTTCAGAATGTCGTCCTCTGTACAGCCAAGAAGATTAATAATTTCGGCACTGACCCGTGGGACATCCGCAGCAGGGAGATCGATTTTGTTTAGCACAGGAATAATTTTTAGGTCAGCCGCAAGCGCGAGATAAACGTTCGCAAGCGTCTGCGCTTGGATTCCTTGACTGGCATCAACCACAAGAATCGCACCCTCACAAGCCTGAAGACTTCGTGAAACTTCATAACTAAAGTCGACGTGACCCGGTGTATCAATCAGGTTCAGTTCGTGTTCCTTGTAGCTCATGCGAACAGGGGCAAGTTTAATTGTAATCCCCTTCTCGCGCTCAAGGTCCATGCTATCAAGTAGCTGTGATTTCATGTCACGCTTTTGAACAGTCCCGGTTAATTCGAGCATACGGTCGGCAAGCGTCGACTTACCATGGTCAATGTGGGCAATAATACAAAAATTACGAATGTGCGCTTGGTTATTCATCTTTTACTTCCGGTCGTTTAAATAGGATTTTCTGGATACGAGCGATGACAGGTTTTACTTCTTTCAACTTAAAGATATAACAGAAGAGAAGGTAGACTGCAAAACTAATGATTGTAATGAGTACAAACTTTGGTGCTGAATCGAAGAATCGTTGGTCAGTTGAAGACAGTGGCAGTATCGCAACTGCACCGTAGGTCACCAGCGCCATTAGTCCCGCGGCGCTTATCATGCGACCAATTGCGTGGATAAATGGTGCGTCGAATAATCCTTTGATACGTCGAGACATCAGTGTAAAGAGAATTGAAACTTCAACAATCGAGACAATGACGGCAGCCCAAGCAAGTCCTTGGACACCAGCCTGGAGGCCAAACGTAAACCACACCGCTAAGGTAATGTTTAATCCAATGGTGAATAGTGAAATGTATAAAGGTGTTTTCGTATCTTGTTGTGCGTAAAAACTACGCGCAGAGATAAAGTAAACTGACCTGAAAAGAATCGAGATCGCGAGCACCCCAAGAATGCCAGCCATATATGGATCACCACCGTTCACAATAAAGTTTACAATATACCCACGTGCAAGAATTGCGACAACGCTCACTGGTAGTGCGAGCCAAATGATCACTCTCAGTACTTGCTGCAATTCTTTCTTAAAAAGATCAGGTCGCCCCTCAGCAATGCGTTCTGTCATCCGTGGATATGCAGCGGTACTAATCGCAACACCAATCAAGTTGACCGGCATGTACACCAGCGTTGAAACTTGCTGATAAGCGTTCACACTTCCGGCAATCATACGTGAGGCAAGGTTTGTCTCAACAATGCTATTTACGTAATCGATTCCCTGGTCAAGCGAACGTGGGGGCAGCAAACGTAGCACCTGACGGAAGCCTTTATTTTTCCAGAAGATCTTGAACTGATAATCAAAGCCCATCCCGATGAGTCCAAAGGTCGCCACGATTAATTGCAACACTGCACCAAGCACGACCCCTAGCGCAACACCCATAATACCGCCGTCAAATATTTGCCAACCGAACAAATTAATACCGTTCGTAAAGAACAGAAGTCCAATCAAAATACCAACGTTATACAGTGCAGGTGCCAGTGCGAAGAAGGCAAAGCGCCCAACCGCTTGTTGCATGCTTGTAATCACGGTTGCGACAGCAAACAAGAAAGGGCTGACGGCGATCACACGCATCATGCTAATTGCTAGAGATCGACTGGATTCATCGAGTCCAGGACCAACCACGTATCGTACCAGAGGATCAGCGAAAATAATAATCAGCACACTCGTAATAAGTGTCGCTAGTGCCATCAAGTTAATAATACTCGTAGACAACTGCCAGGCTGATTTTTTATTACCACTGGCGAGGCGCTGGTTAAAGACAGGAATAAAACTCACACTGAGTGCGCCTGATACCAGAATCACAAACATGAAATCAGGAACAGAGAATGCAACTCGGTACGCGTCCGCCCCAGTTGGATATGTCAGGTAATACAAACTGTTGAAAATACGTTCTCGAAATAACCCTAGCAAACTTGCAATCAATGATGATCCCGCAAGCAAAGCTGCCGCGAGTTGCAACGGCAGCTTTTTATTTAACTTAGAGAGTGTCGTTCGAAAACTGATCATTCAGTATGGCCTGCGTTAGTAAAGCATGGCCTCCTTTGGAAGTTTTGCGTCTTTAAGGATTGTGACGACACCATCTTCTTCGAGGGTCTCTTCAACAAGAAGTGCATCTGCCAGTTTCTTAAGGCTTGTCATGTTTGCCTTAAGAACAACTTCAGCACGAGTCGCTGCTTCTTTAATGAGGTTCGCAACCTCAATATCAATTTCTTTTGCAGTGTCATCACTGTACGGACGTTCATGAGTCATACGATCAAATACCATTCCACCATTGTCTTCATGGAAGACTTGGTCACGAAGCTTTGAGCCCATTCCCTGTTCGATAATCATGCTACGAGCAATTTCAGTTGCATTACGAAGGTCGGAACCTGCACCAGTGGTAATACCATCTGCACCGTTAATGATCTTTTCAGCAACACGACCACCAAGTGCACGCGCAAGAATATCTTTGTATTCGTAAACGCTGGTGTACATCGTATCTTCAGGTGGCAAGAACCATGTCACACCACCGGTACCGCCACGAGGGATGATAGTGACCTTGTGTACAGGATCGCTGTCAGGAAGGACGTGACCAACCAATGCATGTCCGGCTTCGTGGTATGCAGTAAGTTCCTTGTCCTTTTGTGTCATCACCTTGCTCTTACGCTCTGGACCAATGGCTACTTTTTCAAAAGCTTCAGTTAAGTCGGCATTGCTAATCTTTTTTGAATTACGACGTGCAGCAATAATCGCTGATTCGTTTGCAATGTTTGCAAGGTCAGCACCTGATGAACCAGCAGTTTTTGCCGCAAGCTTATCAAGGTTGACTGTTTCATCAGCAGGTTTGTTCTTGAAGTGAACCTTCAAAATTGCTTCACGATCTTTTCGTTCTGGAAGCATGATATTTGTTCGGCGGTCAAAACGACCTGGTCGAAGAAGGGCTGCATCAAGTACGTCAGCACGGTTTGTTGCAGCAAGAACAATCACGTTTGTGCCAGTTTCAAATCCATCCATTTCAACAAGAATTTGGTTAAGGGTTTGTTCACGTTCGTCGTGTCCACCACCCATACCTGAACCACGCTTACGTCCAACGGCGTCAATTTCGTCGATAAAGATAATTGCAGGAGCATTCTTTTTTGCTTTGGCAAATAGATCACGAACACGTGAAGCACCAACCCCGACAAACATTTCAACGAATTCTGAACCACTAATACTAAAGAATGGAACGTTTGCTTCACCGGCAACAGCGCGAGCAAGCATTGTTTTACCTGTACCAGGGCTACCAACAAGCAATACACCCTTTGGAATTTTTGCACCAAGTGATTCGTACTTCTTTGGGTGCTTCAAGAAATCAACGACTTCTTCAAGGTCTTGCTTCGCAGCGTCATTACCAGCGATGTCGTCAAAGACAACCTTTGTTTTATCTTCACCGTATAGCTTAGCTTTTGATTTACCAAAGCCAAGTGCTTGGTTGTTCTGTCCCTGTGCCTGGCGCATCATAAACATGAAGAATGCAGCAATTAGGATGACAGGGACAATGATAATCGCAAGGTTCCACAAAATGTTTCCTGCGTCTGACGGTTGACTAATCACCAGTTCAACTTTTGCATCAGTCTTTAGACCTTGTTCTTGTAGGCTACTGGATGCATCTTTCGTTGATTTCTCTGTCGCGTTATCAGAATCATTTGGCGTAATCTTTAGATCGTTGCCTTGGACTTCAATCTTTTTGAGCTGTCCATCATTCGCTTCTTTGATCACTTGTGACAGTGGTACCGACTTTAAATTATCGTGTGGTGTTGCGATCGCAATTGCCGCAAGAACACCGATCACTAAAATCGCCCAAAAGAGGGAGAGTCGAAGTATATTATTAGGTTTCTTTGGAGTAGGGGACTTTATGGCCATGGTTAATCATCCTTTCGGCATATCTATAAAAAGTAGCAGTATTCTCTTCCTCTTATTTTAACAGTGAGAGAGAGAAATTACGAGTGGTGAAATCGAATGTCAGCCCCGATCCTGCTTGATAAGAACTCTTCGGACTCGCAGTTTTAATCGCAAGAAGTGCTCGTTCGAGTTGTGGTCGCGTCAACCTGGCGTTCGTCACGTAACGGAGGCACTCAATTGCAACTTGCGTTGGAATATGGGTGAAAAAGTAACGACTATAGTTTGGCCCCTCACCTACTAGTTCGGCAATGCCACTTTCAATTAATCGTTTGCTAGCAAGTTGTTGGCTTCGAAGTGCCAGCAGTTCCCTTTTTGCTTCTGCATCAAGCTCTCGTGCAGAGTGACGTAAGCGATTACGAAGATACTTGTCACTTGCATTGGTACTATCTTCACGCCACTGTAATTTGCGTTGTTCAGCGTATTCTACAAGGTCTACCTTTGTTAAGAGCAACAAAGGTCTCAGGATATCAGAATCGAGCACAGCAAGCCCACGCCAGCCAGTCCCTCGGTGAAAGTTAATCGCAATTGTCTCAACGACATCGTCTGCATGATGTGCCGTGACAATGAGACCATTGTGTTTACGTGCAACATCTCGAAGAAATGCATACCGTCTGTTCCGAGCTTTTTCTTCACTCGCTTGAGGGCCAAGCTCCTCCCTCAGTGTTTCGAATGCAAAGCCGTACTCTTTTGCAAGCGACGCGACAAAAATCGCATCCTCTGCAGAATCGTCGCGAATCCCATGATCAAAATGCGCGACAATAATTTCATGATCAGCTGTTTGCGTCAGCATATGAAGCAGTGCCATTGAATCGACACCCCCGCTGACGGCAACAATATACGTCGCCATCTATGCGTTCTCTTGCAACCTTTTCAGTTCTTCAATCACCTGTTCACCATGTCCCATAGGTGTCACTCGGCCGTACACTTTTTGGACCTGACCTGTTGGATCAATGATAAAGGTCTTACGAAGAATTCCTTCACGACCATACATTTTCTTGCCCCATGCGCCGTAGGCATCAATCACCTTGCCTTCTAGATCAGTGAGCAGCGTAAAGTTGAGTGAATACTTTGCCTTAAACTTTTCGTGACTATTTGCATCATCTTTGCTGATCCCAATAATTTCAGCGCCCATTTCAGCTAACGTATCGCGAGCATCGCGCAAACTACAGGCTTCAGTTGTACAGCCAGGGGTATCATCCTTGGGATAGAAGTACAGCACGATCCACTTCCCTTTATATTCATCTAATGTATGGATATTTCCTTCGATGTCAGGAAGGGTAAAATCTGGTGCTGTATACGGTGGTTTCATCCTTTTAGTATAAACCCTCAGGCGTCTGTCAGGAAAACTTGTATAATGAAGTGCAGTGTCAAAACCGGAAAAGAAAACACAGAACCGACTTGAAACCCTCGACCACCTTCGAGGCTTTTTCATTGTCACGATCGTTATCGATCATCTTTCGCGCTTTCCTAGCCTCTTTGGAGTCCTTTCAGGCAAGGCGTTACTGTGGGTCACTGCGGCGGAAGGATTTGTCGCAATTTCTGGTCTTCTTGTCGGTTACGTTCGAGGCTACAAAAACCGTCATGATCCTTTTAAAGATGTTGCCATAAAATTATTGCGACGCGCAGGACTCCTGTATCTGTGGTCACTCATTGCATCAATCGCTTACGTGGCTATTATTTGGTATATCCCTCTAAAAGGTGGGTTCCCTAGCACACCGATGCCAATTGGCGATTGGAAAACTTTCCTCACAGAACTCATCACTCTGAAATACACATATGTGTGGGTACACTTCTTAACACTCTATGCGCTCTTCCTTGCTGCATCTCCTGTTGCCGTGTGGCTCTTCCGTCACAATAAAGCTTGGGCAGTGGCAGCCATCAGTTTCGTGCTCCTCGTCATTGGCTGGATAACCAAATCAGAAGCGCTTCAGTGGCAATTCCTATTCTTTATCCCAAGTATCGTTGGCTTTTACTTACAATCAATTCTTAACTGGTGGCACAATAAAAAACGATCAACACAGATTGCGATTGCCACAACCACTGTTGCCCTCACACTTATAACAGCGACAGCATCAGTCATCTTCACTTTCTACAATCAAGCATTTATCAATACCGCAAATTATCTGAATAATGTAGTATTTGCAAAAGATTCAATTAGTCTCGCCCGTGCTGCGCTGGCGTTCTTATGGTTCACTGGTTACCTATTTGTTTTCTACAAACTTCGTCGCATCATTTCAAAGGCCCTCAACTGGTTACTTTTACCTGTCGGCACACGCTCACTGACCGCCTATATTCTTCATGGGGTTGCGCTCTGCCTCATTAGCTTCTTTACACTTAGCTCTACCAACTTCTGGGAGAATACAATCTTTGGTATTATCGCAATTATGATTACCTGGGGACTCCTCAAAATCCCATTTGTGCGCCGTATTGTTCCTGCCTAAGATTACTTTGTCGGAACTTGGTATTCTGCGCCCTTATAGACTGTTTTGCCGTCGATAGTACTCGTGACCGAAGTTGTATCAATCTGCTTCCATGAGCTTTCTGGTGGCGTGACATCGCCTTCAAAGTACCCTATATACCAAATTGTTGGGTGGGCTTTTGTAAATGCGTCCAAATCTTTAATTTTGTGATCATCATTAAACTGCAGCATGTTGAGTGAGCCGTAGTCGTAATTGGTCTGTGCATCAACAAAGTAAATAGGATGTTCCGTCGAATTATAGAAAATAGCTTCGTAGAAAACCCATGGACTCGCCACAACGATTGGTTCACCAGGCTCAGATTTTGCAATCACCTGCTCAACGAGTTGCTTTGTCTTAATATCAGTTCGTGAGTTCTTATTGTAGTTACCGTAGTAATACATCTGCGTTAAACCAAATGCGAGCATTGCGATAATAACAGCATAAATAACAATCTTCTTCCAAAGCTTTGTTTTAGCGAGCCCATACACCAACGTGACACCAACAAAGAAAGCCGAGGCAACAACCGCCGGCATCACATATCGTTCAACAAAGGATGAGGTCAGTGGAGGTAATGATGCGATAAACAGCAAAATCGGTGGCACGGCAGCCAGGCAGAATAATAAGAGATAGCTTCGTTTAAATGCAGCAGATCCGGCCTGGTAATTACGAACTGCGAGAACCGCAATGAGGACACCCATCGCAGTCAGGGCGGCAGATAACCAGCCGGTGACATGATCATGCTCTAGGAAGAAGACCAGTTCACCGAAATAGCCAGTAATCGTATCGACACCAACAGGTTGAATCCAGAATCCACTTTGAACGGAAATAAATTGATATACGAGGAATGGAACCCATGGAAGGAACGAGACGACGGCAATACTATACGCAGTCAACCACTCTTTACTAAAGAACTTTTTAAAGAGGACCTTCCCACGAACACCAGTCTGACGAATCGTCAGATAACGCCATACCCAATGCGCGAGCCATGCCAGTGCCGTGAAATAATGCGTCCACATGCCGATAGAAACGAGAATGCCGTAGACGACCCAAAGTTTTTTGCCCCGCGACTCAAGAGCTCGTGATAACACATAGGTTGCGACCAGTACAATTGCCGCAGCCATTGTGTACATACGGGCCTCCTGATTGAAACGGATGAAAAATGGTGAGATTGCTAAGATAAAAATACCAACAATTGCCGCGCGGCGTCCAAAATGGCGACGCGTCAACAAGAAGCCAAAGACCGCAGCGATGATACCAAAGAACAAACTCATCGAACGAAGTCCTAATTCAGTGTGACCAAAGACGGCTGTCCAGACTTTTAATGCCCAGTAGAACATTGGTGGGTGAACATCGGCTGCTGTGTAACGCGCGATATCCAGGAAGTTAAAATGGACAAGGTATGCGCCAAACGCTTCGTCGAACCAAATAGATGGTGCCGAAATATTCCACAAAGCAAGACCTGACAGGAGTGCGAGTGCGATTGCAACGAAAATATAATCCGTGCGTGGACGGCTCTGAAAGAAGTGAAAAATATGTGTCAATGTTTTTTTCATGAAATGCTTCTTTATCATAATACCGGACAGTTGAGGTCGAAGCAACAACACTACCCCTTGCATAGGACTAGAAATCTTCTTTGAAATAGCGTATAATCACCCGAGTAAACACACTATCGGGGTGTGGCGCAGTTGATAGCGCGCTCGGTTTGGGACCGAGAGGTCGAAGGTTTGAGTCCTTTCACCCCGACCAAATAAAAAAGACTACTTTGTGTAGTCTATTTTATTTGGATGATTGATTCCACTATTGGTTATTGTAATATGATGCGCCAGATTTACCGGGAGAATAGTCCGCCTCCAAGGCTTCAGCTTCTGAATCACTAACGTACTTCACTTCACTACCATTTGCGCACTTATTATCGTCATAAGCGTTGTGATTATAGGAAGTCGCATCAACACAATGCCAACCACTAGAGCCAGAGGCTGACTCATTACTCGTTATGGCGTTATGGCTTACAACAATAGAAATAATCCAGATTAATCCAATAAGTGCTGCTATTGCCCAACCTACCCAACTATAATCTGCCTTATCTTTACTATAAGCACTCATAGCGTTTACTTCGCGTACTCAATCGCCCGCGTCTCCCGGATCACATTAATCTTAATGGTTCCTGGATATTGCATCGTACTTTCAATCTTATTCGCAATCTCTCGTGCTAGTTTAATCGCCGACAAATCATCAATCGACTCAGGAGTCACGATCACGCGAACTTCACGTCCAGCACTAATTGCATATGATTTCTGGATTCCCTTAAAGCTGTTCGCGATATTCTCAAGGTCGCGCATACGTTCGGCAAAGTTCTCGGCACTAATATTACGTGCACCTGGTCGCGCTGCAGATAATGCATCACAGACGCGGACAACTAATGCTTCGGGTGTCGTCGCTTCGATATCATCATGGTGCGCTTCGATCGCGTGCACAATCTCATCACTCATACCGTACTTACGTGCAAGTTCGGCCCCCACGTGGTGATGCTTACCTTCAATTTTGTGGCTGACCGCCTTACCTACATCATGCAGCAATGTTGCGATCTTCGTCGTTCGTACGTCCGCGCCAATTTCTTCAGCAATCAGTCCTGCCATATGTGCCATTTCGGTGCTATGCATCAATACGTTCTGTCCATAACTTGTACGGAACTTCAGTTCACCGAGGAGTTGAACCATTTCCTTCGGAATACCGACAACGCCAACTTCACGCGCCGCATCTTCACCGGCACGAATCGCCTCTTTCTCAATTTCTTTTTCAGCTTTTGCCACTACTTCTTCAATGCGTCCTGGGTGGATACGTCCATCCTTCATTAACATTTCAAGTGACATACGCGCAACTTGACGGCGTACTGGATCGAAGCTGGAAAGAATAATCATGCCCGGGGTGTCATCGACAAGAATATCAACGCCAGTCGCACGCTGCAACGCCTGAATATTACGGCCTTCTTTACCGATAATACGGCCCTTCATCTCATCGTCGGTCAGCTTGATAGCAGTAACCGTACGTTCAGCGGTCACTTCGCTGCTCATGCGTTCCATAGCAGTCACAAGGATTAACTGCGCCTGCTCTTCAGCGGTATCACGAGCATCGTTTTGGAGTTTTGAAACGAGATTAACGAGATCGGCCTTTACATCTCGCTCGGTCATTTCCATCAGCTTTTCGGCTGCTTCTTTTTTCTTCAGTCCTGCAATTTTCTCTAACTTTTCTTGCTGACGACCACGAATGTCACGGATTTCATTTTTAAGTGACTCGACGTCGTCTTCTTGAGCACGAAGGTTTTCGCTTCGCTTATCAAGTTCATCGAGTTTACGATCAAGGCTCGTCTCACGTTCTGCCAAGCGGCTTTCTGTTCGATCCCATATCTTGCGGCGCTCGGCTTCTTCTCTTTTTGCATCTTCTGCAAATTTGACTGCTTCGTCTTTCGCCTTTAGGACAACGTTACTTGCTTTGGTTTTTGCATCAGCGATTAATTGGTCGGCTTTATGCTTTCCGCCGGCGACTTTTGTGCGAGTGTAGACAGTTGTTCCGCCCACACCAGCAAGAATCCCGATAACAGCGGCGATTATTCCTTCTACCATATTGTTTCCTTCCTCAGTACAACCCGCCAAGTGTTCGTCTTGGCTGTAACGGATATCAAAAGCTGCACTGAAAGTTTTCAAAAAGTTGTTCAGAGTCCATTGCAGAATATGTTCGGACTACCTACTATTGTAGCGCCGCGAAAGTCCTGAGCGCAAGCTTATTTGCGTGGTGTTGTGATGTGCGCTTCGGCACCATATTCAGGCATGACGAGTTCATCGTTCTCGCCATTCTGTAGTCGCTCAAGGCCAATCGTTTGCCAGTCATCACTCGTTGTTCCGACAATCGGCACCTTTTCGCTATCAGCAAATGTATTCAGAACAGTCAGCCCAATACGCAGTCCCGTGAAACTACCTGGACCTTTGTACGCAACAATGCCAGAAATATCTGCCCACGTTTTGTCATTCTTCGCAAGATTATCTTGCAAATACCCTAAAAGCCCTTTCGCTAACGTGCGGCCAGATTCCCATTCATCATCAAAGCGCCAGCTCCCCCCAACAAAACTGAGTTTACAGACTGGGGTTGAGGTATCAAGTAATAAAATCATAAGTTCTCCAATAAATTTTCGCTACCGTCGAGCTTCAAACGTCGTGATGTTTCAGTCGGTGCAGTAAACGTAATACGCAATCGACGTTCCGGTAATACGCCCTCGACAATATCCGCCCATTCAATCACCGTAATTGATTCAGGATCTTGGGTCGTTTCCGTTAGCTCATCAGCCATAATACCCGCATCGTTCAATCGGTAAAAATCATAGTGTGCGAGTTGCAAATTATCTCGTGCATCGTATACGCGACTAATCGTAAAGCTCGGACTCTGGACATCTTCATCGATACCAAGCCCTAACGCCAAGCCTTTGACGAAGGTTGTTTTTCCAGCTCCAACATCACCCACAAGTTCAATAACTTCGCCACCTTTTAAAAGCAGCCCTAATGTTTCACCTAAAACACGGGTTTCCTGTTCGCTTCCGACCTCTATCGTTTTTTCTATGCTCATCGGATACATTATACCACCTCGAACGCTGGTGCTTTTAGGGTGACTGCATTACAATTGAGCGTAAGCATTATGCGCATTTCCGATAACATCCTGGAAACGTTGCTCGGGCGGGCAAGTCTTGCAACTCCTGAGCAAATCACGTCCCTGAAAGAAGAGGCGGTTCGTTCAAAGCGCACTTTACAAGCAACCGTGCTCGACCAGCGTGTCACTGATGACAAAACACTGACAAAGTTGTTCGCCGAGTACGCGAGTATTCCTTATGTCGAAGTCGATCCTTTAAACATCCCTCAAGATGTCCTCAAATTAATCCCTGAACGTATTGCCCGACAATACAACGCAATTCTTTTCAAAGTCGATGAAGACGGTGTTCGGCACCTCGCCATGGAAGACCCGGATGACGTCCAAGCAGTAAACTTCCTCCAAAAAGAAATTGGCCTTAACTCGCGTATCCATATCGCAACTCGTGAAAATATCCTTTCTGCACTCGAAGCGTATCGTGGCGACGTCAATAAAGAATTGAACAAAGTCATCGACGTCCAACGTGAAGATGGCGCAAAATCTGATATGGAAGTGGTCAGCGAACAAGATATCGCTGAAGACTCGCCAATCGCACAAACCGTCAACCTACTGCTTGAATACGCGATTCGTTCGCACGCCTCTGACGTTCACATTGAACCACGCGAAGAGTTTGTCCAGATTCGCTATCGTGTCGACGGTATTCTGAAAGAAGTAAACCGCCTGCCTCGTAACGTCCTTGGCGCACTCGTGAGCCGCATCAAGATTCTGGCAAACCTAAAAATTGACGAACGTCGCGTCCCACAAGATGGTCGTTTCAAGATTAAGGTTGCCGGCAAGCAGTATGCACTTCGTGTCAGCTCACTCCCGATCGCAGACGGCGAAAAGATCGTCATGCGTATTCTTGATGAATCCAATGAAGCGGTCAGCCTCGAGTCACTTGGGTATTGGGGGAAAGCTCTCAAAGACCTACAGCATGAAATGATTGAACCGAACGGTATTGTCCTTATTACCGGGCCAACCGGTAGTGGTAAGTCAACCAGCCTCTTTAGTATGCTGTCTATTTTGAATCACCCAGAGGTGAACATCTCAACTATCGAAGACCCTGTTGAATACAAGATTCCAGGTGTCAATCAGACACAGACCAACCAAAAAGCAGGTATGACCTTCTCCACCGGGCTTCGTGCACTACTTCGTCAAGACCCGAACATTATCATGATTGGGGAGATCCGTGACGGTGAGACAGCGAACCTTGCAATTCAGGCCGCTCTGACCGGACACATGGTCTTTAGTACACTGCACACAAACAATGCCGCCACCTCCCTGCCACGTTTGCTTGATATGCAAATTGAACCATTCCTTATCTCAAGTACGATTCGTGCTGTTGTTGGACAACGTCTGGTTCGACGGCTTCACAAAGCCTCTCGTAAAAGTTACACGCCAACCACAGAGGAACAGGCAGAGATTATTAAATTATTCGGCCTCCACGAAGGTCAAGACTTCCGTATTATTCATGAATTAGAAAAACAGGCAGCATCTGAAGGCCTTGGTGGTGACACGCCTCTCAGTACAAACGAGACTGGGTTTATTTCACTCTGGCAAGCTGACAAGGATTACAAAGAAGACGACGCCCAAGAAGGGTATAAGGGTCGTATCGGTATTTACGAAGTACTCACCAATAGCCCTGATGTCAAAAAATTAATTATGACGCGTGCCAGTAGCGACCAGATTCAGGCGCAGGCTATTTCTGAAGGCATGATGACTATGCAAATTGATGGCCTGATTAAAGCACTTCGGGGTGAAACAACAATTGAAGAAGTTCTTCGAGTGAGCCGAGACTAATATGCCTAAATTCGCCTACGTCGCTGTCGACCTTCAACAAAAAGCCGTCAATGGCGAAACAGAACAACCTGATCGAAATACCGTTATTGCTGCTTTAACCAAGCAAAATTTACGGCCTGTTAGTATTAAAGAAATTGCGGTCAAAAAAGGCCTTGGCGGTATCGACTTTAATAATCTCTTCAAAGCGACTAAGGTAAAAAATGATCAGCTTGTGATCTTTACGCGACAATTAAGCGCCATGGTAGGCGCCGGTGTACCACTCCTCCGTTCACTCACTGCTCTTGAAAAACACGCCGAAGATCCGGTTCTGAAGCAAACACTCGGGCTTGTGGTTAAAGATATCGAAGGTGGTAATTCACTGGCAAATGCACTGGGTAAATTCCCTCTTATCTTCAATGACATCTACGTAAACATGGTTCGTGCTGGTGAAGCAGCGGGTATCCTCGACGACATTCTCAAGCGACTTGCCTACCAACAAGAAAAAAGCTCAGCAATCCGTAAAAAGATTAAAAGCGCCATGGCATACCCACTCGTCCTTATGGGTATTACCGTCCTCGCCTTTTTCGGACTGATGCTTTTTGTGATTCCGCAAATCGGAAAGATTCTCAACGACCTTGGTGGACCAGATGCAAAACTACCTGGCATTACCCTCTTCATGCTTGGACTCAGTCATATTTTGACCTCATATTGGTTTATTATTTTGCCAGTCATCGGTGCAATAGTGTATGGAACCATTCGCTATATCCGCACCCCTAAGGGTCGGCGTAATTTCGACCAATTAGTCTTAAAACTTCCAGGTATTAAGAATATCATTCGTAAATCTGCTGTCGCACGATTCGCCCGTACCTTCTCAGCATTGATGGGTGCCGGTGTTGCCGTTCTCGAGTGTCTTGAAGTGACTTCGCGGGCTGTTGGTAACGTAATATTCGAAGAAGCCCTCAAAGAAGCGGCTATCGAAGTAAAGAATGGTAAGTCACTGTCGCAAGTGATCGAGGCTAATGAACTTTTCCCAGGTATCGTCAGCCAGATGTTGGCTGTTGGTGAAGAAACCGGACAAACTGATATCGTCCTCGTGAAGGTTGCTGATTTTTACGAAGAGGAAGTAGACCTGGCGATCGAAGGCATCAGCTCAATCATCGAGCCTGTCATGATTGTTATCATGGGAAGCATGGTGGGATTAATCGCCGCCAGTGTCATGACCCCTATCGCCTCACTCTCACAAAACGTCAAATAGTCGTTCGCACCGACATTGCGCTCATGGTATAATACGAGGTAGTTATCCACGTGGGCATCATGTCAAAATTATTCTACCAAGACAAACCGATTATAGGACTAGACATCAGCACGACTGGTGTGAAAATTATGTCTGTTGATCCTAAAAAGTGGCTCGTGCATGGCTATGGTTCAATTGACCTTGAACCACTCAAGGTAAAAGAGTCAATGGAAAACAGTAATAGCACCTATCTTACGGATAATATCAAAGTCTTATTAGCCGAAAAAGTCATCGGTGATACTTCAAGTAAACGTGTTGCGATTGCGATTCCAACCGCCCGAAGCTATTCACGAACCTTCACCCTCCCTGCAGCAACCGAAAAAGCACTCCACGATGCCGTTATCCTTGAAGCCGATCAATATATTCCTATTCCTTCAAGCAACCTATATATCGACTACCAAATTATCGAGCGCAATAAAAAAGAGATCACCGTACTGATGAGTGCCGTAGCAAAAGTGATTGTTGATAATATCCTTACGAGTGTGAAGGCGGCTGGCTTAGACCCTGTTCTGATCGAGCCAAGTATCTGTTCTGTCGGTCGAGTACTGACCGCAACGGAACGTGGCGACCTGCCAACAGTTATTGTCGATATTGGCCCGGCAACGACCGATATCGCCATTCTTGACCAAGGAACCATACGCGTCACTGGCGGCCTTGCTATCGGCGGCAATACCTTTACACTCGATATTGCCAAGAAGCTTAACGTCGAACTAGAGAACGCGCATCAGCTAAAGGTCCTCAATGGACTCAGCGCTGGTCCTCGCCAACAAAAACTAACCGCCGCACTTGAGCCAAGCCTCGAACGTATTCTTGCTGAAGTCAAAAAAGTTATGCGGTACTATGATGAGCGCATCAGCACGGATCGTAAGCTCGAACAGCTGCTTGTTGTCGGAAGTGGAAGTAATGTTCCTGGTATCGGTGAATACTTTACAAATGCCCTGGTAATGCCTGCCCGTGTCGCCAGCCCATGGCAAAAACTGAACTTTGAGAAACTACAAGAACCACCAAAGCAATTCCGTCCTCGATATATTACCGTTGCCGGACTTGCGAGTATTGATCCAGGAGAAATTTGGAAATGATTAATTTAATGCCCGATGGCGAAAAACAAGAAATTCGTGCAGCCCGTACGAATGTGATTCTTGCTCGCTACATCATCGTGATCCTTTGTGCATTTGGATTTCTTATCCTGCTGCTTGCGGGATCATATGTCGTGTTGACGCAGACAAAGGAAGCAGCACAGCGCCTCGTCAGCTCTAACAGTACAAAAGCGACTGCTGACTATAGCGCAACAAAAGCTCAGGTTGACGCACTCAGTGCGAGCTTGTCACAAACAAAGACAATCCTCGACCAAGAAGTACTTTACTCGAATGTTCTCATGAACATCGGTCAACAAATGCCAGCAGGTACTGTCCTTCAAGGTGTCACACTCAATGCCGCGTCATTCACTGGCACACCGGTGATCGTTAAAGCCTATGCGAAAACAACCGATGACGCTGTTACACTGCGTCAAAAGTTCCAAAGTACCCCTATTTTCACAAACGTAAACTTTGATTCAGTCTCGGATTCTGGTGGGATTGACGATTATCCTGTCAGTGTTTCGATTACACTCACGATAACAAGGGCGGCAGCACAATGAAAAAAGAACAAAAGAAAATGCAAGCAAAGACAACGCGGACGATCCTCTCAGCAACCCTTGTTATTGTCATCATTGGGGCTGTCGTTGGATTTTACTTTGGACTACAAGTCATCAAAGCCTACGCGCTTGAAGTCACTCACAGCGTCACCGACTCTCATGCGAGTGGCCAAAACATTAGCGAACTAAATAAGCTACAACAACAACTAGCTGCAGGCCAAGGTCTCGTCACTAAAGCCAATGAACTCTTTTCAACGCCAGCGACCTACCAAACACAGGCACTAAAAGATATCTCAAAGTACGCCAGTGAAGCAGGTATATCCATCTCAAGTATCGACTCAGCTCCGGCAGAAGGGGCTGCCGCGACTTCAAACTATTCTGAAGTTATCACGATCCAGAGCCCTGTATCTTACGCAAAGTTCCTGCAATTCCTCGATGGCATTGAAGGCAACCTGCCAAAAATGCAGATTACCGGCATCACTATTGGTCGACCGAAGATACCATCAGGTGACCAAATTACGACTGACAAAATAACTGTAACGGTATCAACAAGGTAATTTATGAAAGATCTCACACTCTCATCATTGTTCAAACCTGTCATTCCAATCTTTAGGAAGTATCACTTAACGATCTTTATCGTGTTCGTTGTTGCCGGTCTCGGGTACGCTGTCTTTACCTTCACGAATCTCCTCGGCGAAACTTCGACGGACTCTCAATACGTTTCCCCAATTAATGCCGGTAGCATCGATGAAGCAACTCTGAATCGCATCAAAGTACTTCATACGAGTGATGAGCCAACCCCAGCACTTGTGACGCCGCCAGGACGTATCGATCCCTTCTCTGAGTAGCCTCAGAAATAAGGTATACTAATACTATGCTAGTGCTTGGTACGCGACTCAAAGATACGCCTGTTATGAGCCTCCAGACAGGGACTCGATTAGCGACCACCAGCACTCCACTCATCAACCCAGCAAATCTCAAGATTATCGCCTTTGAACTTGAAGGACCGCTCCTGGCTGAAAAACCTTCTTTCCTGCGGGTTGCAGATATTCGTGAACTCAGTGGCGTTGGGATGATTATTGATAGCAATGATGAATTACTGGGACTGGATGATGTCATCAAGATTAAGGAATTGTACGAACTTGATTTTAAGCTTATTGGCATGAACGTGATTGACGAACACAAAAAAAAGCTTGGTAAAGTCGATAATTACACTCTCGAAACTGGCAGTTTTGTCATTGAGCAACTCAACGTTAAGCACGGCATCCTTCGCGGTCTTACCGATACAGGATTACTGATTCACCGCTCTCAAATTACAGAGATAAATGACAATGCCATTATCGTCAAAAGTACTGCGAAAAAAATACGTGTCGAACCAGTCATGGAAGCTGTTCGACACGAATACGTGAATCCGTTTAGGCGTCCCGCTGGGCAGCCAGAGCAAACCACAGACGCTCAGTCTTAAGTACTTTCCTCTTCGTCGTTATTCTGTAGCGCAGTCTTGATGTCATCATAACTAAAGCCTTGGCGCGCTAAATAGGACATGAATTTTTGTTCATCATCATAGCGTGGTCGTTTTTTATTGATCACTTTTTGCAACTCACTGATATCATCTCGCTCCGTTTCACTCAGAAGCCGTTCAATGATCGTTCTCTCAACACCTTTTGCACTTAATTCAGCAGACAATTTTCGTTTGCTGGAGCCTTTTCGAAGATTACGATTTTCAATCCAAAACGTCGCAAACTTTTCATCGTCAATGTAGCCCTTTTCCTGCAACCTATTAAATACTCTTTCAGTCAGAGCAACCGACACCCCTTTTCGAACTGCACCTTCTTTTGTGCGTGTGTCCCGAGTTTTACGATACAAATAATCCTTCAGTTCGCGCTGACTATGCGGACGCATCAGGCAATACTCTAATGCGCGCATATAGACTTTTCCGAACTGGCTCTCTTCTTCAAGCGCAACAAGTTCTTCCTCGGTGTATTCTTTGCCAATTTTGATACCCAGATCAACAAGCTGAAATACATCGAGACTCAAACGGTACTTGCCGTTAACCGACACATTCACACGATCTTTATCGCGCTTCTGTACAGAAATGGAAGTGATTTTTAAGGTCACTTCCATTTCGTTTTCGGGCTGATCAGCCCCGCTTAAAATCTTCACAAGACCGTGCTATTCAGCAGCTTCTTCTGCAACCTTAGCGCGTACTTTTGCTTCAATTTCAGCAAGAACTTCAGGATTCTTAGAAAGATAGGTTTTGCTTGCTTCGCGACCTTGCCCGATTTTTGCATCAGCATAGTCAAACCATGCACCACTTTTACCAACGATGTTATGAAGAACAGCGAGGTCAAGTACGTCACCTGTCTTTGAAATACCTTCGTTGTACATGATGTCGAATTCAGCAACACGGAAAGGAGGGGCAATCTTGTTCTTGACCACCTTCACCTTTGTTCGGTTACCAATGATTTCTTCACCGTTTTTGATTTGACCAGTACGGCGAATATCAAGTCGAACTGAAGCGTAGAACTTGAGCGCGTTACCACCAGTAGTAGTCTCAGGGTTACCAAACATCACACCAATTTTCATACGAATTTGGTTAATGAAGATGACTGTTGTGTGACTCTTGTTAATAATACCCGTTAGCTTTCGCAGTGCTTGGCTCATTAAACGAGCTTGAAGACCCATGTGGCTATCGCCCATTTCGCCTTCAATTTCAGCCTGTGGAACAAGTGCCGCAACGGAGTCAACAACCACAAGATCAACCGCATTCGAACGAACAAGTGTTTCTGCAATTTCTAGTGCTTGCTCACCGTTGTCTGGTTGAGAAACAAGGAGGTTGTCAGTATCAACACCCAGTTTACGTGCGTATGCTGGGTCGAGCGCGTGCTCTGCGTCGATAAAGGCTGCAGTTCCACCACCACGTTGTACTTCTGCGATTGCGTGAAGTGTCAATGTTGTCTTACCAGAGCTTTCTGGACCATAGATCTCAAGGATACGACCTTTTGGATATCCTCCACCAAGTGCGAGGTCGAGTGACAATGCACCACTACTAACGAGTTCAACGTCAACTGTCTTTGTGTCACCAAGTCGACGGATCGCACCGTCACCAAATTGTTTGTTAATTTGTTCCTGTGCAAGACCGAGGGCCTTTAGCTTACCTTCGTTTGCTGTAGGTTTTTCGGGCAGCTCAGTATTCTTTTCTGATTTTTTCGGCATATAGATTCCCTCTCTTTATTCACCTCTTATTATACTCGGGCAGTTCTTAATTTGCTATAAACTACGCTATAATCATAGGTAATGAAAACTACGAACACATCTAGAAACGGCTTCACGATTATTGAGCTGATTTTTGTTATTGTTTTGCTCGGCGCAGCAAGTGTCTTATTCTTTGTCCAAAAGAACAACCTAGAGGTTGCCGGCCGCGATGAAACACGCAAGACAGCAATCAATGCAATGTACTACAGCATCGAAGAAGTATACTTCAAAGCAAACGGCTACTACCCACGTACGATTGATGCAACCGTACTTCCCTCTGTTGATCCTGCGCTTTTCACTGACCCTCGTGGCGTGAAAATTGGCGAAGCAAATAGTAATTATCGCTACGAACCCTACAACTGCAACGGTGATCAGTGTAAAGACTACACATTACGTACAACGCTTGAAAACGAAGCAGACTACGTTAAAACTAATCGCAGCAACTAGCGACTAGTCTTCGACAGGACGGCCATTTTTGAATGATTCAACCGCGTTATTGAGTGTGGCAATATGTTGCTTCGGATTCGCAACATAGGTAAAGCGGTAAGTTGTCTCGTCACCCTGTGTACTAAGGCGAATAGAACCGTAATTAATAATTTGCTGTAATAGCCCCTGCTGGTAAAAACTGGCATCTTCAATATTTCCAAGACTCACCGTTTGTTCGTGTCGAGAAAACAGGCTAAGCTGAATTTCTTGAATGACACTCTCGTTTGTTAAGAAGAACTTATTATTCGTATACACGTAATACGAAACAAACATCCCTAGCGCCACAATAATCGTAAATAATAAGATTGGTACCGTCACCGCTGATGGTTCAGCGAGGGGACCTTGAATAGCGAGTGCATCAACAATTGAAACATAGTTAGACAAGATCGTCAGCGCAATCGTAATTAAGATCACTCCTAACGCAAGTGGAATAATTAGCCCAATCGGGTGACGACGGACGGCGCTAATAACGTATTCGTTTTCACTCAGATTCAGCCCCGGATACGAACGCACCGATTCCTCATGACGTTTTTTTATCTCTTCACTTACCTCTTGTTTGATGGGATCCATCGAACGTGCGATGTGAACAACTTGCTGAGCAGCAGGTTGTGTTAAGGTTGCAGGTGCCTCTGGAGTGACAGGAGGGTGCGCATACAGCGGTCGTCCTTCGGCATCATACGCAACGGGTTGTTCATAGTTATCTGGTTTCATAAGACTATTATAGCAACTACGCTGCGGGTTCCTCGGGTGTTTTACCAATATGTTTATATGCTTTCATTGTTGCGCGGCGCCCACGAGGTGTTCGTTCAATAAATCCAATTTGCAGTAAGTACGGCTCATAGAAATCCTCAATCGTCGTTGCCTCGTCACCAGTCAGGGCCGCAAGTGTATTGAGTCCTACCGGTTCACTCCCATAACTATCAATCATATGTGTCAAAAGATTGCGATCACCCGGATCAAGTCCTAATTCATCAATCTCGAGCAGTTCAAGCGCCTGCCTCGTAATCACTGTATCAATAATGCCATCACCGTTAACATCGGCGTAATCACGCACACGCTTAAGCAAGCGGTTAGCAATACGTGGCGTCAAACGAGCCCGAGTCGAAAGGGTGTTTGCAGAGATTTCATCAATTTCATTCCCAAGGATTGCTGCAGCACGAAGAATAATCTGACTAATCTCAGTTGGTTCATAAAATTCCAGGCGGAAAATATGACCAAAACGGTCACGGAGCGGCGCAGCAAGTGCACCGGCACGAGTGGTTGCACCAATGATCGTAAATTTTGGCAAATCAAGCCGAACACTTCGCGCAGCAGGACCTTTTCCAATCATAATATCGAGTTTGTAATCTTCCATTGCAGAATATAGCACTTCTTCAACGGACCGCCCCAAACGGTGAATCTCATCAATAAAAAGAATATCACCGTCTTGTAGGTTGGTAAGAATACTCGCAAGATCACCAGCTTTCTCGATTGCAGGACCAGAGGTCACACGAATACTCTTTCCCATCTCATTCGCAATCACCGTTGCCATCGTAGTTTTTCCCAGTCCTGGTGGCCCATTCAAAAGAATATGATCAAGTGGTTCATCACGTTTTTTTGCCGCATCAATCGCAAGCTTCAAGTTTTTCTTTAAACGATCCTGTCCAACATAATCATCGAATGTCCGAGGACGCAGCGTGACTTCAATAATCTGCTCATCAGCATCATCTTCGTGATCACTCGTATCAACAATACGTTCAATCGCCATTAGATCTGCGCTTTCAGTGCTAATGTTACGCGTTGCGCTGTTGGTAGATCAGCAGGCACTGATTCTAAGGCTGCCATTGCGTCGTTCAGGCTATACCCAAGCGCCATCAGGGCTTCAAGTGCTTCATCACCAGCCGGTGTCGAAATAGCACCACTCGTTTGTGCAATAGCAACCGCAAGGCCAACCTTATCTGAAAGATCGACAACCACACGCTCGGCGGTTTTCTTGCCCACACCACTCGCTTTTGTAATAAATCCACTATCGCTATTGGCGATGGCATTACGGACCACTTCACTTTCACCAAGACTCAGAATCGCAAGTGCAGCTTTTGGACCAACGCCTTGCACAGTAATAAGAAGTTCAAATAATTTCTTTGCAGTTAGTGAAGAGAAGCCAAACAGCTCTTGTGACTGTTCGCGGATGTGATGATAAGTGTAAAACTTTATTGGTTCACCTAAAAGAGCTCGGTCAAAATCACCGGTTGGCACTTGCACTTCATACCCAATATCGTGAACGTCAACGATCACCGAGTTCGCAAATTTTTCAGCAACTACTCCAGAAACATGCGCAATCATGAATCTATTATGACACATCTAGAGATGAACTTGGGCACTCCCGTAAAAAGTTAATTTTGACGCAAGATTAGCGGCCTATAGTCTGAAGTATGCAAAGTTTTCTTCACGGTTCATTACTGCATGATAGTGGCTACTTCCACGTCTGGATTAGCAGTGTTGAAGGCACACACTTTTTTCATAGCAATAAAGACAAGGCATTCTTCATGACGCTTATCCAGGACCACCTCTCACCTCGGGCACAGTTGCTTGAAGTACCCACTCGACCTCGGGGTTACGCTTCGGAGATCGACCTCCTTGCCTACTCACTCACAGAAACTGGTGTGCACTTCTTGGTGCACACGACTCGTAAAATCGCGATTGAAGAATTCGGCCAAGCGCTACTTTTTTCATATCAAGCATACATACAAAAACAAGTATCCTTCGACCAACTCCCCTTTGATACTATATTTATTTTTGATAAATTGTTGGGACGCCACGAAGCTCTGCAAGTTTCAAAGGAAATTCACCTACTTCACGACGAGTGGCGCTACGATCGTTATTCTAGCATTGGTTTTTATCTTGATGATCGACGTGGTGATTGGATGCGTCCATATCGGCTGACTTCCTTATTTAACGCAAAGCCAAAGTATTATCTTCAATTCCTTAAAAGTCAGGAAACAGAGAGTGATAGAATTTTTGAATATATAGAAACGTAACTTAGTCTGCGAGACGGGTCATCAACGAATGGGTGATTGCCGCAGCAAGTGCATCGGCACAGTCGTCTGGCTTCGGTACTTCTTTTAATCCTAATTGAATGCGCACCATTTCTTGGACCTGTTTTTTGTCCGCTTTTCCGTAGCCTGTGAGAGACTGTTTTATTTGCGGTGGCGTATATTCGGCAATAGGAAGTTTGGCTTTTCGTGCAACCAGCATTGAGACACCACGAGCTTCTGCGACGGTCATCGCTGTCGTCACGTTATTTGTAAAAAAGAGTTTTTCAATTGAGAATTGATCCGGCTGAGTTTCGGCAATAATCTCTGTGAGTCCATCAAAGATCTCTTCGAGTCGCTCATCGTGTGGTGTGTGCGGTGCAGTTCGAATCACGCCAGCCGTCACCATTTTGAATTTGTTATTTATAACGTCAATAACGCCAAATCCCAAAATACCTGTCCCCGGATCAATCCCAATGATTCTCATATAGTACTAGTATAGGTTACTTACTCAGACGAGCAAACCGGATCATGCGCCGATAGTGTTTTCGAGAAAACTTCCCGATCTCATCGTGCCATTCCCATATAGCATACCCAAGTGCTAGTAGCAGCACGCCAGCAACAGCCGCCACTACATACAAATTACCTCCTCCGTCCGTTTTAGCACCAAGCACCCCGTAACTTGCGTTAGGCATTTTCGTCACCGTACGACAACGATTCGTATCTGGATTCCTCTCTTGCCCCGCTTTACATGGCGCGGGCACGGACGCTGCAACAATCTTGCGACATCGATTTGTCTCAACGTTCCGCTCTTCGTCTTCATCACACGACGTCACTGTTTTTGCGTCTGTCGCAATGTTTCGACACCTATTTGTTTCTTCGCTACGATACTGTCCGTCTTTACATGGTGTGATAATACCCATATTTGAGCTTAGTAGTCGACATCGATTTGTCTCTAGACTACGATATTGATTCAATGCACACGGCTGCTGTGTGGACGATTTTGCATCAAGCAATCCCTCATCCATTGCAAGATTTTCAAGGCCAGGTGTTGGCTGGTTTGTATATTGCCATACGTCGTTTATAAGTGCCCAGCTTTGTCCTTCAGGCGGATCGGTGTATACAGGTACCTCGCCGAGTATCGTCCCATTGGCTGCCAGCGCGATTGCGACGCGACTTGACGAATTAAGCAAGCCATAGGGGATATCTGTATTTGTAAAACGAATGTACTTGTGCGGCAAGATAGTGACATCTACTGGAAATGCGTAGGTATTTTCATAATTTTGTCCAACAAGTAGCACATAGTCCTTCATCTCAACAGAGACATCATTTGGATTAAATAGCTCAATAAACTCTTGTCCCATATCTGTACCTACAGCATTCGGAAGCAGTTCAGTGAGTTCGAGCAACAAAACGATCCGATCAACACACTCGCCTGTTTGCGACAGTTCTTTGTCAGCGGGAACGCTTGATTGCACGCCATCAATATTAGGACAGCTATCCGTCGCAGTTGTATCGATTTCAGTTTCATCAACAGGCAGCACGCCAGATACAGTCACAGACCAATCGGCAGCACCATCAGTATCTTGATACACAGTCGGGGCACCAGTGCCATGCCTTTCAAATTGCATGCCGCTACTGAGTGAGGTCGTCCACGTGTGGCGATCAACCACATTGCCCAGGTGATCAATCAGTGAAACAGTATCACTCCCACCCGTTATACTGCCACTACTTTGGCTGATTGGTGTATAAGTGAGCGTTACTGTGCCCACTGGCTGCGTAATCGCAAAAGGCGCAGACGCAATAACCGCATGTTTATATGCGGGCAGATATGTTTCATGCCCAACACCTGGTGGACTAAAGCAGGCAATCGTTGCACTGCTTTTGTTCGTCAGGCACCAGCCCGAAAGATCGACTTCTTCGGTTCCATTGTTATAGAGAACGATAAATTCTTGAGTTGCCGCCCCGACACCGCCGGCTTGGATCTGGGTAATCAGCACAGTAGCTGAAACTGCGTATGCCCGAGCACCCAACAACGGAACATACGCACTCGATAGGAGAACTACCACACTCACCACAAAACCGAGAAACATTTTCAGCATGTCTCTTAGTATAGAAAGTGATTATTAACTAGTTATGAGCAAACAGACGAACTAAACGTCAGCAGTAATGTCGGCATTTGTGTGAACGCTTGTCACATCATCGAGATCATCGAGTGCATCCATAATCTTCAAAACTTTTGCGGCCTGTTCAGCATCATCAATTTCAACTGTATTATTAGGAACGTACTGCAGTTCCGCACTTGTCACAGGAAGGTCGGCTGCAAGAATAGCAGTTCGGACTTTTGCGAGGTCTTTTAGTTCAGTATAGACAACCATTGCGCCGTCTTCTTCGACTGCATCTTCTGCACCCGCATCAAGCACAGTCAGTAGTGCATCCTCGCCACTTGCAGCAACTTCAATCACACCCTTACGAGTGAATTGGAACATGACGCTGCCGGCATCTGCAATTCGCCCACCGTTTTTTGTGAGAGCATTCTTTACTTCAGGAAAGGTTCGATTCTTGTTATCGGTCGCAGTCTCAATAATAATACCGACGCCACCTGGCCCCATTGCTTCGTACGCCGTTTCTTCAAGAACAGCAGCATTCTTATCAGCTGCACGATCAATCGCACGCTGAATATTCGCTGCGGGCATATTTGCCTGCTTGGCTTTTTCAATTGCCATCTGCAGTGCAGAGTTCATTGAAACATCAGTACCGCTACGGGCGGCAATCGCAATCTGATTACCAATTTTAGTAAAGACAGCTCCACGCTTGGCGTCTTTTGCACCTTTTTCACGTTTAATTGTTGACCATTTGCTGTGTCCAGACATAAGAATCTCCGTTAGTTCTCGGTAAATTTATGTTTATTATAACAGATGTATAAGGCTATTTAAAGGGGTGGAGGCTATTTGCCGTAGCTTGAACTACCGTAGCCGTTACTTTGCGACTTTGCGTCACTGCCAGCATCACCGCCAATTAATCCACGACTACCAAGAAGCATGCGGACAAGTCCAGTCACACCGATAATACCAAGAGCAACCGTACCTGCGTACTTTAAGAAATCTTTACGATCCATCTTTTCTTGTAGTAATGCATCAATTTGACTCTTGATTGCCATGAGCGCTTCCCTCTATTAGTACCTCCAGTTAACCAGAAACAGATACGAAGCACAAGCCTTATAGATACCGCGTACTACCGAAGGGAATCTTCTGTTTGACATAAATACCTGTCCCAAGCGTATCAGCTGAATGAATCGTCCGTTCACCATATTTTTTATTGATACCATCAATCGCATCCGTCACTTGGCGTTCCTGAATAATCTGATCATTGAAGAGACTAATTTGCTGATCTTCGATAGGCTCTAGCTCGTAGCAATGGATCCCTATTTCCTTCAATCCATCCGGTGCACTATCGAATAATCTGTGCGCCAACATATAGATCGTTTGATCAGAAGAGAAGGGGAGTTGGAGCATAGTAGAGGAGTGCCAATACCCCCGCTCGAGAGTTTTTGCGTAGACGTATATTCCCCTTGCCGATTTGTTCTGCGAACGCATTCTTGAGCCAACAGACTCACACAGATGATGCAGCCGTTTCCCTACTTCCTCGTGTGTCAGATTAAAACTTTCCAGAACATATTGTCGCCCCACCCGTTTAATGTCAGTCTCTACGTCGTCGACTTCATATCCACGTAGTCGATCATGCCACCATCTGCCTACCACACTTTTAAACACAATCCGTTGCAACACAATTGGGTCAGCATCCAAAAACTCTAGGGGAGTGTAGATACCGACGCTATTCAGGCGATGCTCATTACGGTGCGCAATCCCCGTCAAATCTGTCAGTTTCAAGGTCCCAAGTACCTCTCGAATATTTTCAGGAGTAATAACATCGAGCCCATCTGGCTTATGTAGACCCGCCGCCTGCTTTGCTAGGAATCGATTCGTCGCAATACCAACATTACAGCGCATCCATACACCGATCTCATCTTTGAGTCGCTGTTTAATTTCCATTCCAATCTCGACCAAATCACGACCTTGTATCTCGGCGGTCGTATTATGAAAATCGATAACCCCCTCATCGATACTTTTCATTGTGACGTGAGCCGAATAGTCCTTCATGATATCGAGGAGTCGGTGATAGACATACCGATATTTTGCAGGGTCACTTTCAATCACCACAAGGTCTGGGCACAATATTTTCGCATCACGCACTTTCATACCCACCTTCACGCCCATCTTCTTTGCCTCGTAGCTTGCGGTCACAAGTGCCGTCTTGTCAGTTCGTCGGTTCGCAATGCCGACAGGCTTACCTCGAAGCATTGGCCGCGCCTGTTGCTCGACAGTTGCAAAACAACTATTCAAGTCGATATGCATAATAAGTGGTCGCTCGTGATTAAACTCTGGCCTATTCATAGTGATCTGCCTCCATCGTCAGGTGCCACGTCAAACGCTCACTATCAAACTCCAATCGATAGTCAGCGCCGCCATCTGTCACATCAAACATATGAACGGTCTTTCGTCCTTGATTCACTGGATGTCGTAACCCCAGTTCTTGGACCTCGACTTCCCGTCCATTTGGTCGCCTAAATTTCAGTGGTCGACACGGCTGATGACCGGTTCCAAAAACAGCAATTACTTCAACCTGCTCATTCAAAAAAGTTTCGTCATTCATTTCAAAAATCCTCTAATACTCTCAATAGTTTTATAGAGAAACGATTTCTAAATTGTATTGCCCGTTTATTCACCCGTTTCATTAGTGAACATCCGAAGACAATTGAATGACCATTCGTGAGGGACGCTTAATCTTTCGACCAGTGAGTATCACGCGGTATGGATATATTATACCTCGCTAAGTCTAGAAATAACACCTGTAATCTGATAGAATCATCTCTGTACTATGTACAAATCAGCGTGGCACCGTAGCTCAGCTGGTTAGAGCGCAGGACTCATAAGCCTGAGGTCACAAGTTCAATCCTTGTCGGTGCTACCATGAAATTATCAGAACCTCCCAATCGGAGGTTCTTTTTTATCGCTTCATAAGAGGTGTATGATATTGTCATGAACCTCTTCAAGAAAAAACGAACATTCACCGTCAAAACCTTCATCGGCATCTCTTCTATTTTCGTTGCGATTCTTATGATTGCTGAATTCCTCGTAAAAGTGAACGTGCCGACTCGCCCGCCGCTTGATCAAACCGCAGCACTAGTCGCCTTCATGCCTCATGCCGCCAATGCGACGATCACCGTTATTGTCATCGACACCTTTCTTATGGCATCACTACTTGTCTTTTTTGCTGCGCTCCGGCGATTGGTCACCAAAGAAAAGCCGCATCACGCATGGGTCGCCGACCTAGCCTTTGCAGCAAGTGTCGTTTTTGTTGCCATCACATTAGTTGGTGATTCGATGGATGCCGGATCAGCCATTGATGCCGTTGGCCAAACTGCCGATGCCTCAGTGATTCGTGCACTGACAGAGGGCCACATATTCTTATTCGGGATTATTGGCGGCGTCATGACTGCGCTCATTACTGCCTGTTTTGCCTATATTACCTTAGCGACGAAAGTTGTACCCCGATGGACCGGACACCTGGCATATATCGTCGCCATCTTAAATCTCGCAATCATTCCGACTGCTTTTGGTGGAACCGACGCACACAACTTTTTCTCAGCCGGGGGCTTCGGTGTGACACTCGTCTCAACATTCCCATTCCTTGTATGGGTCATCGCCATTGGTATCGTGACTATTCGAAACCAACGAATGCACTCTGGAATTTAGTTATGACGAATAGGGTAGGGGACAATAAAAAATAGGGTAGTCACTACCCTATTTGTATTCCCTATTTTGTATCCTTTATTTTCCTGAAAGAATTGCTTCCCGTGTTGAAATAAAGTTTCGGAGCTCATCATTAGACCGTGGTCGATCCCAGCTTGCGAGCTCTAATACTTCGCTTAATGTGACTGGTTCGATTTGGCTGCTAGTTGAATCCATGTTGGTTTGTTGCCCTTTTGTTTGTTTTGTTGTTTTATGTATGTATTTAAGCACAAACACGATAATAAGTCAATAGTCTTATGCTTATAATGAGTCATGAACTTTGACTGAGGTGATGCGCTTATGGTATAAATACTGTAGAGGAACTAAAAAAATAAACATATGGACATCGCCTCGTCTCTCGCTATTGTGACCCTAGCAGCGCTTATTCATGCAAGTTTTCAACTGAGCGTGAGCGTCTTAACGTTGCTTTCCGGACATGCAATTGGTGCAAAGCATTCACAGGCGCGTGTGATGCGTTTAACATTTGGGTACGTGAGTGGGGTGGGGGTGATGACACTTCTCGCCCTTTCATTTATCTCACTTATCTTTTTGCACCTATTCGGACATGATGCGCCTGATATTATCTGGGCAATTGCCTGTGGACTCCTCGTTGGTGTCGGCCTTGCCGTCTGGTTCTTTTACTACCGCCGTGAAAAAGGAACATCCATCTGGATCCCCCGCTCATTCGCTCGTCATTTAAGTGACCGAAGCAAAGCCACAAAAAGTGGCACTGAAGCATTCAGCTTAGGCCTCACCACTGTTGTCAGCGAACTCCTCTTTATCGGCGCACCGATGGTCATTAGCGCACTCGTCCTCATCCAACTACCCGCTCATTGGCAACTCGTTGGTATTGCGATCTATTCTGTCATTTCCTTGCTCACCCTCTTTAGCATCTGGGTACTCATCGGTAGTGGCCACAAACTCAGCGCAATCCAAAAATGGCGTGAAGACAACAAGGGCTTTTTGCAATTTGCAGCTGGCGGTGCGCTTGCGGTTCTCGGATTCTTTGTCTATGTCTGTAAGATTATGACCGATGTTTCAGGGACGCTACTGTAATGGCTCACGAAGAGGCAACCAGTATCATCAAGCGCCAAGGACAACGGCCAACCGAATCCTTTAGTCGCAACAAGCTACATCAAAGTATCGTTGCGGCCACTCTCAGCGCACGTGCACCGGAAGGACAAGCTGATACTATTGCCTACGCGGTCACGAACTACGTGCTTGAATGGCTTGAGTCCCGCCCGGAAGTAACCAGTCACGATATTCGCGTCGTTGCCACCCGGCACCTGCGCGCACATCATCCCGATGCCGCCTATTTATACGAACAACACCGAATAACATTATAAAAAAACAAAAAAGGAAACATGATGGCTCAACCTTCACACACATTTGACTACGACCTTATCGTTATCGGCAGCGGCGCCGGTGGTAGCGCTGCAGCAACTATTGCCGCCAGAGCAGGCAAACGCGTTGCTATTATCGAATCTGACACCTTCGGCGGCGACTCACCTAACTGGAGTGATGTTCCCACAAAAACCCTCCTCCACGTTGCTCGCCTCTACGACGAAGCGCGCCACGGAGACAAATTTGGCCTTCGTACTTCTACTCTTGGCTATAACTACCCTTCAATTCGTGCTTGGAAAGAACTTGCTGTTCAACGAACCGGTGCAGCTGGAAACCGTAAATTTTATGAGAGCCATGGCATCTCTGCTTTTAATGCTACCGCGCACTTCTTAAGTCCTAATGAAATTAGCGTCAATCGTCGCCATCTCTCAGCAAAAAACTTCCTTATCGCGACCGGAGCATCATGGGCAACACCGAACATCCAAGGCCTCACCGACCTTCCCTTCTTTACGCCTCGAACCATTCTTGAAACCATTCGTCCTCCAAAGAGTCTCTTCATTATTGGTGGTGGGAGCCACGGTGTTGAAATCGCCCAGCTGATGGCTACTTTTGGAACCAAAGTCTACATCGCCGAGCAAGCCGCTCGCATTCTTCCAAAACAAGATAGCGAAGTAGGGGAGCTATTAGAAAAAGTTCTTACCGAACAAAAGGGCGTCTCAGTCCTCACCCACTCTCGTGTATTATCCGTCAGCAAAGAAGGTCTCGGTAAAAAGATCCTCGTTTCTCGTGGCGGTGTCGAACGATACATCAAAGCCGATGAAATTCTCGTTGCCGCCGGTCGTACCCCTAACCTCGATCTTGGCCTCGAAAATGCCTCTGTGAAGTACACGCCAAAAGGTATTGAAGTGAATGACTTTCTCCAAACAAGTGTCAAACATATTTACGCTGCTGGTGACGTCCTCGGGCTTGATAGCCACACGCATACCGCAATCCTCCAAAGTCGCATTGCCGCACATAACATGTTTGAGAAAACGAAAGTCGTGCCTAATTACATTGCGACGCCAGGCATTATTTTCACCACTCCAGAAATTGCCCACGTCGGCTTGTCCGAAGATGACTGCAAAAAGCGTGATTTGCCTATTAAAAAAGCAATTGCCCCACTGAATATCATTGCTCGCTCAAATACCTCAGATTTCCGTGATGGATTCGTCAAAATCATTACGGATAAGAAAGGTGTCGTATTAGGTGGCACCATTGTCGCCCCTAGCGCCTCTGAAATGATCCACGAGATTGGTATTGCCGTGAAGTATAATCTGACAGCAGCACAACTTGCAGATACGCCACACGCCTTCCTGAGTTGGTCAGAAGCAATTCGCGTCGCGGCCAGCAAACTGATTTAGTCCTCCCCTCGCCTTGTAAAATGGTGCCCCATCTGTTAATATTAACCTTGTATCGCGGGGTGGAGCAGCCCGGTCAGCTCGTGTGGCTCATAACCACAAGGTCGTAGGTTCAAATCCTACCCCCGCAACCAAGATTATTAAAAGAACCTCATCGCGAGGTTCTTTTTTATACTTAGCGAAACTCTATGCAGTGTATCTTGGTTTATATGCTCGCAGTGCCGGCGTACCATTCGCCGCCCCTTCTAAGTTATGCTCGATACAAATCAGTTCAAGTGTATGAATAAATATTTCTGCCGCTTTTGTGGTAACCCATCTTAACTGTATTGGACCGTTTGAAGTATGGAGTGTTACGTGCGAAAAGAATCTCCCAACCTGATACGTAATACCGCTTACTATCTCGTACGAAATCTCTTCGACTTTCACGTTGAAGGGTGTTTTATCTAGGTACATAATCCTCAAACTTGTCGCAACGAGCATTGCAACTCCTCCTTCTGGAAGGTGCCCTCTCATTGCTCCAATAACTTTTTCATGTGGATGCAAGAACCTATAGAGAGACTGTGGTTCTGCATGTTGCATATCAAAAAATCCCATACGTGCATCTAACAACTCGTCTTGTACACGGTTCTTCTCTTCAATTGTTGGCTTATACGCTAATAGCGAATCATTACTCATAATTCCTCCTAGGCGGGTTGATGCTTTAATATTTTTGTGAGAAACTTCGACCGTAATAACACGTTTCCGCGGTACATAGGATTTTCCGTAATAATCTGGTTCGTAGAAATAATTCTGGACCGCTTCTTCTGTTGATTTGGAATACCAGTCGGTAGCAAATAACCTTGCCATTCATGCATACCTATCTGGAGCTCAAGATGCTCGAGATCGGTTAAATCTGGTTCATCTTCAACATCATATACACAGTATTCCCCGGTGCTCAGCATTGTATCAAATTGATGCTCACGATGCGTGACAACCAAAATTTCTCCTATGGTCTTTGGCATAATCCATGCATATGCCTGATTGTCGAGATAGAGCAATTTCGTATTCTCTTTTGTCTCAACAAGCTTGTACCTTCCTATCTTTTCAATCGTAATCATATACACTCCCTCTTTACACTTCTATTAAACACCTCCTGCGAACTAGAGACAGTGACATATGCATCAGGTTCAGTGTGATTACAATCACTGCAATAGGTCACCAAATAAATAAAAATACAGATATGAAAACTATTACTGCAGTCAGAAACATATCATCACCAGAAAGCGAAGCAATGATTGTTTCGTTTCTAAAAACCCACTCACAAGGCGTCCTGACGACCGTTAACAAACAAGGGCTTCTTCAAGGATCTGTTATTAATGTGTTTGAATTAGGTAATTACAACTTAGCATTTATGACCAAGAAAAGTTCAAGGAAGTCTGTCAATCTTAACTCAAATCCAACTATTTCATTTGTGACTTATGATGCCTTCAGTCGTACTGAAGTCGAGGTACAAGGTATCGCTCAATTGGTTCAAGATACAACTGAACAACAAGAGATCCTATCACTCATTAAAGAAGATGCTAAAAATGGTAGGCGACATATTTCACCGTACGTTAGCGAAGAGGATGATTATAGTCTCTATATTATTTATCCTCGCAAAATGCACATGGCAACCTATTGGGAGAGGTCTACGGGTATGGAGGCTTTTCACGAACTTATCGAGTTTGACCTTTCAACGAAACCTTAAGCTACTTTTCGTAGCTGCTCTTCAAAAGATTCAAAATTAATAATCATAATTCCACCTTTTTCTACCTTGATCAAGCCTCGATCTTTCAGATGCTTCACTTCCCGACTCACTGTTTCTCTTGCAAGACCAGCGTGCGCAGCAAGATCAGTTTCGTTGATTTTAAGCAGATAAGCGGCACCTTTGCTTTTCACTCCAAACCTCCTGCATTCAACAAAGAGCTCGTACATGACTCTACTCCGAGCAGAACCAGACATGAGGTGAACCATCTTCGCCAATACACCGTCTACACCTTTATAAAGTCGAGAAAGTAGGTCATACATCACATCTGGATTATTCTTCATAAAAGCGATGACGTCTTCAGGTGGCGCAAGGTACATTATCGTCTCTTCTTCGGCTTTATAAAAATAAGGATTTGGCGTCTGGTTAATCGCCCAAGCCATTGGAAAGAAGGCCGGTTGTTTAAATATATTCGTCACTATTTCATCACCCCGATACGAAATATCATACTGACTAATTTTTCCAGAAACAATATAAAAGACTTTTTCTGGCGATTCGCCGCTAAAAATCACTATCTGATGCTTGGGATACGTCCGTTTCGGATAGTTAGCAAAGAATTCTTCGACTTTTTTGGCTATATCGACTTCCATAATGTGACTATAGTCCTATATAGGATTAAAAACTAGTGACACACATTTGTAGCAATTATACGTATATAATAAAGTGATGAACTTACACCGAACAACCGGCAAACCAGATTGGGATTCAATCAAAGAATCTGATTATAATATCTTTCAAAAAGTTGGTGCAGCAACACATAGTATCGTCACACCTGCAAATGTCATTACGATTATCGGCCTCGGACTCGTCGCCTATGGATTATTCTCGATCCTTCAGCAACACTACTGGCTTGGCCTCATCCTACTTGCCGTTGGCCGACTCCTCGATATTGTCGATGGTGTCGTCGCCAATAGCACGGGGACTAAAAGCCCAGCCGGTGAGTTCCTGGATGCCGCTGTTGATAAAATCGGCACCCTCTTCACGATCATCGTGCTGTATATCGCAGCCAGCCAACAATGGTGGGCTATCACCCTTATACTTATTCCGCAGCTTATTACCCCATTCGTCGCTTTTTACAAAAAGGCTCACCGCAAAGAAATTCACCCAACACGATCAGGAAAACTGAGCATGGCAACCGCATGGGTCGGCATTGTGGGGCTCCTCATTATGAAAGCAACCGAGGGATCGAGCTTTACCCCAGCCCTTTCAGTTATCGTCTATACTTTCACCGTTGTATCATTCGTCCTTGGTCTCTACGCGCTCTGGCAATACACAACCGATCGAACGAATTAGATAGGATCTTTTTTCAATCCCATCCTAAAGCCAATATAACTAAACAGCACATGCATCACGAACCAGATAATAAATATCCATACGTATTGTAATGGCGTCAAAATAACAAAGAAGAGACTGACAAGCACGCTACCGATAATATAATCCAACTGGTCAAATGGAATCCATGACTTACCAGACTTAATCCCCTGCATGCGTTTAAAGAAACTTTCAATCGCATCACCGCCAAGCGCGCCAATCGCAAAGACTGGGCCCAAAATAAAGAGTGGCAATGCACTGTAATCGATACCACCCGTGAATACGTGTGTCCACTCGAAATGAGCAGCCAGTAGTTGCTCTATCCACAGCACCAGCGTCGACGACACAATACCGGTAATAATACCGCGCCAGGTTTTATGATCACCGAGAATGCGATGACCTTGAAATGATTTACCTGCATCGATTGGCATATCGAGTTTTTTAATAAGTGGAATCTGCGCACTTAAAATAGGCACCATGTTTGCGACTGCGGCCGGTAATAAAAACCAGATTGCGAATAAAGCATCGTTCAACATATCTTCAGTATACTAGATGAATGAAGTATACGACTATCGCTGTCATCTATAACCCAAATAGCACCGGTTCTAGCAAACAACTTGCGGAAACTTTTAAAGCCAACTTACTAAAGCAAGCACCGAAACAAAAAATAGAACTCATTCCTACCGAATACGCAGGTCATGCGGAAAAATTAGCCTACGATATTGCAACATCATCTGCCCATCCTTTAATCTTTTCTTCCAGTGGTGACGGCGGCTATAATGAAGTTATCAACGGCGTCATGAAGGCACAGTTAGAAGGCGCGCATCCAATCGCAGGACTCTTACCTGCCGGTAACGCCAACGATCATTACCATAATCTTCACAACGAGGATATTATTGACCAAATTCTGCACAAAGAACCACGGACGATAGACCTCCTGACATTACGCGCAAAATCTAAAGGCAAACAAGTACAGCGATATGCACACTCCTATATCGGCCTTGGAGTCACACCTCTCGTCGGTAAAGAACTTAATAAATACAAGCTCACTATCTTTAATGAAGCATGGGTCGTCGGACGAGCTTTGCTGGCAACACAATCGGTAAAACTCAAGATAGGCAGTAAAATTCGCTCATACGATAGCATTATTTTTAGTAACGTCGATCGAATGTCCAAAGTCCTGACTATCTCGCAGCCATCGCTTATCGATGACGGCAAATTTGAAGTGACAATATTTCGTAAACGCAACAAAATAAAACTGATCGGTATGTTGTTAAAGACAACTATTGTTGGCGTCAAAGAAGACAAACAAGTCAGCGAGTTTCATTTTACAACAACCGATGCCACCATCGCCCAACTTGATGGCGAAATCCTTACCCTCGATGCGCACTCACCTGTGACAATTGGCATCGATAAAAAATCACTCCGCTGCATTGTCTAAACATTGGAGTGACTTTTATCTCTATAGTTATTTTTTTATGAAATCGGATTTCCACCAGTCACTCCGATAACCTCGCCGGTAATGTAGCTTGATTCTTGTGACGCAAGGAAAACGTATGTCGGCGCCAGTTCAGCCGGCTGTGCCATACGGCCCATTGGCGTATCTGTACCAAATTTTTCAAACTTTTCAGGTGGTTGTCCATGACTGGTTTGGAGCGGAGTCCAAACAGGACCAGGCGCAACCGCATTCACACGAATGCCTTTTTCAATAAGCATTTGCGAGAGACCCTTAGTAAAAGAGGTAATTGCCCCCTTTGATGATGCGTAATCCAAAAGTCCAGGAGATGGCTGATACGACTGAATGGATGTGGTATTAATAACCGCCGCACCAGCAGGCATATGCGGAAGCGAAGCCTTCGTTAACCAAAACATTGCGAATACATTTGTCTTGAACGTATCCTCAAACTGTTCAGTCGTTAGATCTTCGATGTTTTCTCTAAACTCCTGTTTGCCCGCATTATTCACTAGAATATCAATCGAACCTAATTCATCTACTGCTTGTTTAATCGCAGATTCACAAAAAGCTTCATCCTTAATATCTCCAGCAATCGCGATCCCTTTTTGACCTGCAGCTGCAATAAGATCGAGAGTTTTCTGTGCGTCTTCAGTCTCTTCGGGAAGACAGATAATCGCAACATCAGCACCTTCACAAGCATATGCAATTGCAACAGCACGTCCAATACCAGAGTCACCGCCTGTCACTACTGCTTTTCTGCCCGTTAAACGACCAGCACCCTCGTAGGTAGCATCACCATGATCGGCGGACGGCGTTAATGTAGCTTCATCACCTGGCTCGGACTGAATCTGATTTTTAGGAATATCGGGTTGCGGATATTGCTCGCGTGGATCCTGCATTGTGTGTTGATTCACATCAGCCATATTAAGACCCCTTCCTTGGTACTTTGCCTCCAGCTTTTCGTGCCTCGCTGAGACCTATTGCAATCGCCTGCTTACGACTGGTGACTTTCTTGTCACTGTTGCCGTTCTTTAGTTTACCTTCCTCCATTTCATGAAGGGCTTCGCGGACTTTTTCTTGAGATGTATCACCATATTTATTCATAGCTCTCCTCTCATTACGGTTGTATCTTTATTATAAAAAACAAACCTGAAGAAAACTTTAAATCTAGATATAAATAAGTATCTCAGAGATGCTACATTCAGGAATGATTTAAAAATAAACCAAGGATAATAAACCCAACCACTGTCACACCAAACGAAATGTAGCCGATTTTCTTAGCAATCTCTTTTGACTTCATTGTCACGACAAATCCGATAATCACCGACGATATTGTCAAAAGTGGGACGAGGAAAAACTGTAATAAATACAAGAATACCGCGTTCATTGTATCCTCACCGAGTCCCTCGGCTTGAACCTTTATTCCTGCAACTGTTATCCATAAAATCGTGACAAGAATAGGAAATGGAAGCGCCAAAATCAATCCAATAACCGCTAAGGCTGTCTGTTCTCTTGGCATTCCGGGATTCACGGTGATGTCATTATTATAGTGATGATCACTTGTCGATTCGGTGACTTCTGAACTGTATTCAATTGGTCCTAATGGCTCATTTGGCCCTTGTTGGTCATTCATTATTTCTTATCCGGTGAGATACTTTTACTGTAGCCGCCAAAGAGGAAGTTAACCCACTGCTCGAGGTTTGAGGTCGCTACCTGAGTCGGCGGCGCAACAACCGTCGCTGTATCCCCTTTTATTGCCGCGGCGCTATTAGGTGGCAGTACAAGCGCATGTTCACCAGGACGTACTAAACCAAGCGCATCACGAACCGCCAGCTCTTGATACTCGGTTGTCTGATAGTAATTCCTCTGCAGTGAAAGATTATCACGCTGTAGCTGCGTTAACTGCAGCTGACGCTTCTTAAGGTCGATGTCTTTCTGTAACCCATAGTTGCGCTGCATCGCCCCCAGAGAGGCCCATACCCAGCCAGCTGCAATCACAAAGGCAATTAAAATAACAACGTTGTTGAGCGTCAAATACTTATGCCGAATGTGATAGATTATTTTTTGAATGTTTATGTTGCGCATGATATTCTGCTATTTCTCATTCATTATAGCGCAGCCCTGGAAACTACACCATAAAGAAGCTATAATGTCTCCTATTGGGGCTGTAGCTCATCGGTCAGAGCAGGCGGCTCATAACCACTTGGTAGAAAGTTCAACTCTTTCCAGCCCCACCAACCTTATGCCAAAACAAAAACGTCACCATTGCAGTGACGTTTTTGTTATTTAAGTTGTCGTATTACTTCAAAGTAATCGTATAGACAAGGTCAGCCCGTGGCATTCCTTCGGTTCCGACAATCCAGCTGATCTTCTTCCAAATAGACACTTCGCGCGTTAGGACAAGTGGTCCAGTGGTTTTTCGGATACGGAAAACGTATGAAAAGTCAGTTGGTGCTGTTGGTGCAGCAGGATTATTCCGTGTACCCCCTAGATCACTCGCAAAATCGTAAGGTGCAACGTTATTAAGAAACACATCGTCATCAAGGCGAAGGTCATAATCGCCGAGGTACGGACTTCCGTTTTCCTGCACCGTTCCTTGCACGAGGACATACTCTGCATCGTCTTCTGGGATTTCAACACCTGCACCGCGTTTATAGCGTGAATCACCTGGCACGATTTCATTTGGATTATTACCCTTTAGCGCAGCGACTTGCTCAGGAGTTGGGACGTAATCACGCTGCACATTGGTAATGTTAATATCGATCGGACCCATTGTGACCGTTTGATCACTCGTAAAGTCTTTCTTTTCACTGATCTGTGCCGCAACTGCGGTATCACGATCGCTTGCAGGCAACGAGAAGTTTCCCCCGGCAACAAAAGTAATGATCATAATAAGACCAATGTTACCCAAGAAACCAACTGCACCAGTGATAATTCCTGTGATAGCTGGGCCTCGATGTGTTGTTTTACGATGAAGCGCAATGCTTCCAAAAATAATTGCCAAGATTCCAAGGATAATACCAAGGAACGGCATAAATATAGAGACGATTCCTAAAACGAGCGCAACTGTTGCGATACCTGATTGAGTCAATGAGCGGGACATAAGCGGTTGATTTTCTACCATGCGCTTATTATACCAACATTACCTCAATAGTGGTCTATTTGTCGTTTTCGTCAGCGAAAAGCAGATCGTCATGTGCAGCCGCACTTTGCCAATCACTGTATGTGCGCTGACCAGATTCGAACTTAGCAGACGAAGCTGATGCCTTAAGGGCGATACTTGCAACGGCATGTTCGGTTGATGCTGCCTGTAGCTCGCTTTCCGCCTCTATGTCACTTTTATGCCGCTCATCATAGGCTTCAACAACGGGAATATATTCATTGACGAGATCGACGTATTCTTTTGATGAAACAGTGCGACTTAAATAACCGCTGCTTAAGTATTCATTTAAAATCATATCGATTTCTTTGGCGTCATGTAGATGCGTCTTCTTTAACCATACTTTCACCATGATATGAGCTGAATTATCGGCAATTGATCGAGCGATTCCTTCGTCTATGTTCGCTTTTGCCTTAAAGTAATTTTCACCATATTGCACCTCAGGATCATGCTGAGGTATCTCGGCAACTGGCCAAGAAAGCTGCTCCGACATTATAACGATTCCTTAGGAATGCTATGATTCGCAGTGAAATTCATAATCGTATATTAGCATAAGTAGTATAAAAAGTCAATACTACAACTACTGTTCAGAGGATTGCGTATTCGCTCGTATAATATCGAGGTGCTGCATGATAGCTGCTAGAACAAGTTCGCTATTCGCTTCATGAAGTTTTGGCGTGGCAGACTCAGGCTGGGGTATAAGGTCTTCATTCGTGAGTGCTTCTTCGGCGTCCATGTGTGCAAGATGAGCCATATAGCGCTCAACACAGGCCATGTCAGTACGGCTTAAACGTGCAAAGACAGTATCTATGTCAGTGCTCTCATCGCGCCACTTTGCATCCTGATCAGATGCGGGAAGGCTGCCGTTCATGCGGTACATAAACCACAAGACTTGCTTACCATCCTTTGAAGGCATTTCGTGGATTTTTGAGACTTCAGATTGAAGCCATACAAAAGGATCGCGCTCGTCAGTAACGACAACTTCACCTAACGTACTTTTTGGCTCTTTATTGTAGCCGTAAGAATATTCCCCGGTTATGGGGAGAGGGTCTTCTGACTGTGATGGAATATATTCAGACATAATGATTATGTGATACTAACTATAGCATAAGTGCTATAGTATGTCAATCTACTCCCAGCGGAACACCTTAAAGGCGATGATGTATATGACAATGAGCCAAGCACCTGTCAGACCGATTTGCGGAAGGATATCGATGAAATGCTTCCCTTCGGTTGCAATCAGTCGGATACCGTCAATAATTGGCGTCAGCGGCAAAAAGGCAGAGATATGTTGCAACCATTCCGGCATGAGGAAACGTGGGAAAAACGTTCCTGATAAGAACATCATTGGGAAAACGATAATGTTCGCAAGCGGCGCAGCTTGACGCTCGTTCTTCGCCCAGCCACCAAGTGCAAGACCGATACCAAGGATTGTCACCATACCAAGCAGCAAGAAGGCTGTCAGCTCAAACCAATTCCCCACAACGTGCAGATGGAAGAAGACAATTGCGACCAGGAAAAGTGTCGCAAAGCTGACGATACCAATCGCAGCCTGTCCAATCACGGTCGCGAGGAAATACTGCCAGACACGAAGCGGTGTCGTACTGAGGCGTCGAAGAATCCCCATTTTCTTGAGCTCTGGAAAGACATTCACAGGTCCAAAGATACCCATACCAATCAGCGAGAAGCCGAGCAGTCCCGCAAAGGTGTAATCAAAGGCGCTGAGGCTCTTTTCGTTCAACTGCGTGTCTTTGACAGTAAATGGCGTGACAGTTGTGACAAGCTTGTCGTTAATGCCCTTAAACTCTGCATTCAGCACCGATGTCAGGGCTGATGCTGACGATTGGTTATTCTCGGTATAGATCACTTCGGCTTGTCCACTTGGGTATGCTTGGCCGTTTTGGGCTGTTCCAAAGTTTTCAGGCAAAACGATAGTCGCATCAATCTCTGAGCGGCTCATTTTCTCTTTCGCCTGATCCAATGTCGTGATATCGTTATTTACTTTTAAAATCTTGCTATCCTGCGATTGCTTGACGAAATCTGTCGCGAACTGAGACTTGGAGTGATTAATAATGGCGACGTTGAACGAGACATTGCCTCCACCGCTATTCAGGCTCCCGAATACAAATAAGAAGATCAGTGGGAATACGACGGTAAAGAACAGCGCAAGTCGATCACGAAAGAAACGACGAGTGCTACTACGGGCAAAGACACCAACAGTATAGAATTGTTTGCGTAGTGATGGTTTGTTCATTACGATTCTTCCCTCAACCCTTTTCCAGTGAGATCAATGAAGACGTCTTCAAGGTTTGCCTGTTGGACCTCTTGGGACTTTTTAAATCCACGGCCAAGCAACTCTTTAATAAGATTCTGGGGCGTATCGAGGGCAATGATCTTACCGTTATCCATGACGGCGATGCGATCACATAAGATCTCGGCTTCGTCCATGTAGTGTGTCGTCATAATGACACTAATGCCCCGGTCACGAACTTTTTCAATCAGTTCCCAGAGATTACGACGGGCTTGTGGATCCAGCCCAGTCGTTGGCTCATCAAGGAAGAATACCTTCGGACCATGCACCAGTGCAGTCGTGATGCTGAGACGTTGCTTTTGGCCACCAGAGAGGCTTTCGACATATGACTTTGCCTTGTCCTGCAGATCGACGTCACGAAGGAATTGCATGACATCAACTTTCTCACCGTATGCTGCAGCAAACATTTGTACAACTTCAGTGAGGCGCGTTTTATCCTGGAAGGCTGGCGACTGCGGCTGCACGCCGATAAGATATTTGATTGCTTGAGGGTCTTTTTTGACGTCAATACCATCAATGAGGACCGTACCAGAATCGATCGTGCGAAGGGTCTCCATCATTTCAAGTGTCGTTGTTTTACCGGCACCGTTAGGGCCAAGGATGCCAAAGATCTCACCCTTTTTTACCGAGAAGCTGACACCGTTAACAGCTTGTTTGTCACCGTAACGTTTCTTGAGGTTTTTTACCTCGACCATATTCTTCATTGGAATCTATTTTACAACGCAAGACCCCATCAAGACAACAACAAACAAAAAAGCCCCCGGGGAGGGGGCAATTTTGAGCACCTGTTTGTTTGGCTTTAGTATATTTCCAAACCGGCCAAAGCGCAAGCGCTTTTTTCTGAGTGCAATAGTTTTTAAAAAACTACTTTTTCTTTGAAACAGTAAGGAACCCGTTACGTGGGTTTTCTTTAACGATACGGTCTTCTGGAAGATCGACTGGTTGACCCTTAGCGTTCTTCTCTACTTTTGCGAAAAAGTAGATAGTTTGTGGTTTGCCACCACGAAGTGTAACTTCAGTGCTGTGCAAGTAATAAGTGACGCCCTTTGAGTTTGTGTGACTGTAAGCCATGGTAAATCTTATAACCTCCTATTAGTGCTATACGAGAGTAAGCGTACAGCCTGACCAGGGGCACTGTCAACACTAAACGCTTCGGTAGTGCCGTCGGAGCAACAGTTTGAGGACGGCGAGGCTGATCAACCTGGCGATAATCATGAGCACAATGATGATACAAGCGACCACTGACCAGCCTGCAAAATCAGGTGACCAAAGTGGCGATTCATAATCATGGAGATACGCACTGGCTGAGGGCAATTTCACCGCTCCAATCAGGTCACTGGCAGCGGGATATTCTGCCAATCCACTAGTGACACACTGCAAATACGCAGTCGAATAATGACTAAACCTTGGTGCACACACTTCTTGTACTTTTTCGTAAATATTACCATTAGGATTTTGATCACCCGATGCTTGATTTAAGGCATTTTGCGAGTCCCTTTGGTAGGTCGCTTCGAGGTAGACGCCTTTTCCGAGGTCGGTGTTCATATGCGCAGAGACATATTGTTGTAAATCATACAATCTTCGTATGGTATCGTCTTGATTTCCTACCTTATCAGCAGCAATCACCGCAGCTCGTCGCTGCACCATTCCGATGTTATTGAGCCGCAGGAACGTCGCCGCAATAAAGATCGCAAGTACCAATAACACTAAAAGCTGCCACGTTTTTATACGCTGCAGGTCTTTTATCGTTCGTCGAACTCGCCTTTTATCTGCCACTTCTCTTAGATTCCCACCTTACTACTTGTGCTTTATTGTACCCTACGGCCACTACTTTCGATAGAGAGGGAACTTGGCGGTCATAACGAGTAGCACAATACCTCCCACGATAAAGAAGAAGGCCTGAATCGCGAGGTGGTCACCAAGATAGAAACAGAGGATACTCAAGGTGAGCCCCGCAAGCGCAGCGCTTAAGTTCCCAAGCAGTTCAATCAACCCAAGATAGGTGATGCGCTTGCCTGAAAGATCCGCATTATCAAAGATTCCACGAGTGTAGGCCATGGTGTAGCCAGTGGTTGCTGCTTCGTTCGCAACGTTTAAGCCTGCGACTGCAACTGGCGTCGTAATGAAAGCTCGCATCAGATGTGTCAGTGCATTTCCAAAAGACGCAATGCGCATCAGCACACCACCCTTTTTGCCATCAATTAATTTCCCGTAGGCATACGATGCCCCGAGTGCAGCGAACAAGACAACCGAAAGCAAGGCACCATTTGCAGCATAGACACCGTTTGATGCCGAGACTCCAAGGATAAACACTGCGACATACAAGCTCCATACAGTACCCGAGGTAAAGACGTCGAAACCAACCGCTAACTCAGCGGCAATGACTGGTCGAATGAGATGCCAAGGAAAGCCTTTAAAGTCGAGCTTTTGACGAGGCATTTCCTGCTCACCCGTTTGAAGCAATGGAATTGCTGCGACGGCAAAAAGGATTGAAGCAATGATCAACACAACTTGTGGACCAAGCGCAAAGGCGATCAACCCACCGATTAACGGACTCAGCCCTGTGGTGACCTTTTCAATAATATTCATAAAGGCGATCTCTTTACCTGCGTGCGTAGCGCTCTTCACTTTTGAGAAGTCCGTTGAGTACGCAATGGAATACATAGCCGCAGACGAACCCTGCAAAAAGACAACGACACAGAGCAGCCAAGTTCCGTAAATCGGTACCAGTGAAAAAATAATCATGGAGGGAATGTACATAATATTAGAGACGAGAATTCCATGTTTTGCCCCGATGTGCGCCACAAAAGCGGCCATTGGAAGTGAGATAAGACTCTTGAAACCAAAGAAAGCTGCCCAGAATAAGGCAATGAATGGAATGGTGAATCCATGCTGGTACAAAAAGATCGACATGAACGAGGCGGCAATATTGAGCGCTAGCATTCGCAGCAATCGAGAGGCGTACAGTTCAGCAACTTCACTAAATGTCGCATGACGCCAGAAATGACGTCGCACGAGTATCCGATGAAGTAGTTTTTGAATCATGTTTTTGTTTGCTTTATGTTAGCGTGAGTTGCCCACTTTTACTTTTTCTATTACACCACAGTTCTACGTATAAGAGAAGATATAGGGGCAAGTTGATATATACTAGTGCTATGAATATTTACTTCTCAGGACTTGGCGGCGTTGGTATTGGACCACTCGTTGAGATTGCACGAGATGCTGGTCACACGATTATGGGATCGGATATAGCAAAAAGTCTGATCACCGAAGAACTTCGTGACCAAGGAGTGACGGTACATATCGGACAAGATGGAACATTCTTACGCGAAAGCCACGCAGCAACGCCTATCGACTGGTTCGTCTATACTTCTGCCCTACCAGCGGACCATGCAGAACTGCTCCTCGCGAACGAACTAGGGATTCGAACAAGCAAGCGCGACGAATTCCTCGCCTATATTTTGCAGGAAAAAGACTTAAAGTTAATTGCCATTGCTGGTACACACGGTAAAACAACGACAACTGGCATGATGGTCTGGCTGATGCAACAACTTGGTATTCCTACCAGCTACTCTGTAGGAACAACACTCGCCTTTGGACCAAGCGGCAAGTTCGATCCAAAAAGCGAATATTTTATTTACGAATGTGATGAGTATGATCGAAACTTTCTTAACTTTAGCCCTTACCTTTCATTGATTACTTCGATTGACTATGATCACCCCGACACCTACCCCGCTGAAACAGATTACACTGATGCATTCCGACAATTTATCGACCAGTCAGCGCAGACAATTCTTTGGAAGTCGGACGCAGCATACGTTCAAGCAAACGAAGACGATGCGTGGGTTCTTGATGAAACACTTAACCTTCCACTAGCGGGTGAACACAATCGTCGAAACGCAACGCTCGTTGCAAAGGCTGCTGAATATCTTAAACTCGCCAAAGCCGAAGACGTGATGATCGCACTAGGTGAATTCCCGGGAACCGATCGACGGTTCGAAAAGATTGGTGATAACCTTTATTCCGATTACGGCCACCATCCCAAAGAAATTGCTGCAACATTACAACTTGCTCGTGAGTTATCTGATCACGTCGTGCTTGTCTATCAACCACACCAAAACAGGCGACAAACCCGTATCAAAGATACCTACATTGATCAGTTTGAACTTGCAGATGAAACGTATTGGCTGCCAACCTATCTATCACGCGAAGATCCAAACGAGCCGGTCTTAACTCCAGATGAATTAATTGAAAATCTTACAAATAAGGAGACGGTGCATATTACAGAACTCAACGATGAACTGTGGAATGCAATCCAACAAGCACGCAGCGAAGGCAAGCTTGTCCTTGCCATGGGTGCTGGTACGATCGACAGCTGGATTCGCGAAAGAAACGTTTAGCGAAGACTTCCTAACAGCGACCAAGTAGCTTCAAACTCTTCAAAAAAGAATGGATCATTAAAGAATCCACGGGCCACAATATCCTCTACTGCTGGCGCTAGGGCGTATGTATGTAGTTTATGTGGACGAGCCCATATGATGTCATCTGACGTTTGAATATCATCACGATTGAATTTAAAAATATGTGCAAGCGTGGTTGAAAGAATCTCATCGCCTGATTTTACACGTATGTAGCAATCACCAACATGTCGCATCGCTTGGTCCCCTAGGCCAAGCTTTTCTTTTGCTTCACGCTGCGCAGCATCCATGACCGACCCGTCATCAATGTGTAATTTTCCATACGGCAATGTCCAGGCATTAATGTATGGCTGTTTACTACGACGCTGCAATAAAATATCGCCTTCACTGTTTTGTATCAGGAGCATCGTAATAATCTTTGGCTGCGTTCGGATTGCTTTGCTTTCAGAACTGACACGGTCAACATACGACAGACCAGCAAGGCTGAGTGCATAACCACCCTCTACTTTTGCCACGATTCCATTTTTTACCAAGCTATTTAGGTGATAAGTAAAAAGGTTTGTGTCTGTTTTAGGTGGTCGAAGGTCACGAAAACGAGCAACCTGCGCATACATAAGTACGTCAATAATGTATTTCTGAATGTGGTGATTAACAGATACCGACTCAATCATATTTGACTCAAACTAAACTTTCTATTCATCTGAATAATACCACGATATGATGACAATGTAATCAGTAAATAACCAAAGGAGCCTTGCCGTGTCACTCGTCGAAAAAGAAATCACCCGAAATAATGTTGAGCAAGCACGAAACAATCCCGAATTTCAGAAACGCCGCGAACGCGAACAAACACTTGTTGCCCCAACCCCAGAACTACTAGACGCCTTCCGCGCAAGTTCTGTGCCGTACGAGAGTGCCTACCTTAGTCATCCTGATGAAGAATTCAGTCTGCGTGTTCGCGCAACCTATGGCCCTGATGGTCCATGCTACAGCGCTGCACTGAAAGACGTTGGTGAAATGGTTGGTGACGCACTTGATCGTCTTGAAGTCAGTACGGAAATTTCAGAAGAAACCTACAAGCGATACGCTGAAGACCCTCAATTCCCGACAGTCAAATTTTTACGAGCCGAACCACTACCGGGCCTCGCCATCGATTTCATTGAAGGCGTCGGCTTGCCACAAGTTGAATATGAATCATCAGTTGGTGACGAAGAACCAGCATTCGTGAGCCTACTCAAGACTGGATTAATTGATATGTCGCACGAGAAATCAGTTCGGAAAGAAATTATTGCACACCAATCACATGGTAACGAGAAACTCACACCCTCAAGTGAAACATTAGAAGCTTTTGCTCGTCGTGTGTTTAAGGATATGGTCGCAACCTACACAATGGGTTACAAGCAGGTTGTTGTTGGACTGTCGGGAATGTCTGGTTCAGGCAAAAGTACTGCTGTTCGAGCGCTCAAAGAACAGTTCAGTGAAACATTTGGTGATGAGTTCACTCCAATCGTCTTATCAAGTGATGATTACCACCGTGGCAAGAAATGGCTTGAAGAAACCTATGGGGCACCGTGGACAAACTGGGATGATCCGCGAGTATATAACACTGCAGAACTTGCAGAAGATATTGCCAAGCTTGCCGATAATCAGCCGATACTTCGAAAACATTTCGACTTTTCAACTGAGGAAGTTGTCTACGATGAAGAAATTACGCCGCAACCATTTGTGATCGTTGAAGGACTATTCGCAGGCAGCAAGGATCTCCAGGCAGTTCGACAGTTACACTACGAAGTTCCCACAGGTATTGCAACGAGTGTTGGACGAGATATTCGCCGCCTGGTACTAGAAAACCGCGCAAATGGGTCGATTGCCACCCCGGAAGCACGACTTCGTTACCAGCTAGAGACTGCTCTCCCGACGTATTTAGATCAGGAACGACCGCGCCGCAATAGCTTTGCTGCCTATTGCCGTCCGCTTGCTGAGCGCGCGTTTCTACTCGATCGGCTTACTGATCGTCAGTAATCGCTGGGTCACCAAACTCTAGGACCTCAGGGTTAAGCGGATCGCCGTTAAATGCGTCGACCGCTTTTGCCTTTGCGGCTTGTGTATCATATAATTTCGTAAAATCGTTCAACGTATCTTTTGTCACTGGCCCAAATGCACTGTAATCGGTCACGGGGTCAGTTCGATCCACTTTACTACTGACCGATTTGAAACCAGGTCGGCTTAGGTCAAGCTGCGCAGCACCTGTTACCTTGTAAATAAAGATACTGACACAGACAAGAACAATCGAAATGACAATAGTACCAATAATCAAAATAAGAAAACGATGCTCAGCCCAGAATGACATCTGATCATCAACCGATAATGGTTTTGCTTCTTCACTCATTAGTTACTCCCCGTCACTCTATTGAAATTGAGCATAAAATCACTCACTGAAGACCGGTAGTCATCGATGTATTGGTTCAATCGATTGATATCATCATGCACAACTGCCCGTTTTGTACGCGCGCTCAGCAGGGCATCGTGAAGCCCAACTGGGTCTTTCGTACAATCAATCCCAATCGTCGTCGTCATCTGTCGTTCGTACGCAATATAATCGGCCCGGAGAGTCGCAAGTGCGGTCTGGTATTGATCTGTGACCGAGACAAGACCTTTATTATCCAAACTATTATTACTAAGGCGGCTATTGAAGTTATTCATCAGTTTTGTGCCGATTGACTCGTAAATCTGGCCACGATTGACGCGCAGAAGCGCATCACTAACGTGCAGTTGGTTCAGTGACCCCTTGATAGAAAGGCAGTTGGCCTGGATGCGTGCTTTTTGATCATCCGATAAATCTTCGGCAGAACTATTTTTAAATGCAAAAACAGATAGTAGCGTCGCAGCAACCATAACGGACAAGACAAGTCGTACGCGTAATTTCATGTCGTCTTATTATAGCATTCAAACGATTACTTCGTCAGATGCAGGTAGCCATCTGTTTCAGCAATAAATCCTTCAGCTATCAATGCTTTCATTGCCAATTCAAACCGCTCATCTTGTGGCATTTCGGATTTTAATTCGTCCAGAGCATAGTCTTTATGTGAAAGAGCTTTCAAGATAAGTCCTCGAACTTCGCGCGCACTTCCCTTGAGAGGTGCTTGTTTTTTGTAATGACTACTTTTATCAATCCGACCGCTTCCCTGTTTTTTCAGATAAGATCCATAGTCCATCAGTCCCCAATACCACTCTCGAGGGTGTTCTTGATCAATAGTTTGCTCTACCAGTACCTTTAATTCTTTATCTGTTACTAATGGCTGGTCTTCAAAGAAATGATGGAAATACACTGTTCTGACATTTGTCTCGATAAAAACGACGGGTTGATTAAAACTATACGTCAAAATAGCACCTGCAGTGTTAGGGCCAATCCCCGGAAGACTCACGAGTGCGTCATAGGTATCTGGTATCGTCCCGCCAAAATCTGCCTCGATCTTTTTGGCTGCTGCGTGTAAAAATTTTGCCCGTCGGTTGTATCCCAGGCCACTCCAAGTAATCAGTACATCTGAAAGTGGGGCATCAGCCAAATCCTTCACTGTCGGAAAAGTTTCCATGAAAAGTTCAAACTTTGGAATCACCCGATCAACCTGTGTTTGTTGCAGCATAAGTTCACTCACCAATACATAGTAGGGGTCAGTGTTATCGCGCCACGGCATACCACGATACAATTCGCGCGCCTTGTCCCAAATAATTTCTTTAAACTTCCAATCGTTCACTGCCCTATTATACTTTACGTCCTAAAGCGTATAATAAGAGTATGACAACATATGTGATTGCAGGTGGATGTTTCTGGTGTTTGGACGCCGTTTATCGCCGACTTAAAGGAGTGACTGAAGTAGTCAGCGGCTACGCTGGCGGAACGACAGTCGATCCTACGTACGAAGAAGTTTCGACTGGCAACACAGGCCACGCTGAAGTAGTAAAAATTACCTTTGATGAATCGATTATCCCAAGTGATGTCATTCTTGATCTTTTCTTTTTAATCCATGACCCTACAACCTTAAATCGCCAAGGTGCAGACGTTGGAACGCAGTACCGCTCAGCAATGTTCTATACAGATGACACGCAAAAAGCAGCCTTCGAGGCAGCCGAAGAACGTGCGAAAGCACACTGGGATGACCCACTCACCACAGAAGTTGCAAAGCTGGATGTTTTTTACCCTGCAGAGGACTATCACCAGGATTACTTCAACAAGAATCCCGGTAACGGCTACTGTTCGATCGTTATTGCGCCAAAAATTGTGAAAGCTCGCAGCGCATACACGAAATGGTTCAAGGAATCATAACGTAACGAGAGGAGTTCTATGAAGCTAACGAATTATGAGCATGCTTGTTTTACGGTCGAAAAAGATGGCAAAGTAATCGTCGTTGACCCTGGTGTCTTTACGACAGATTTTGTCGTACCAGAAAACGTTGTAGCGATTATTATCACCCATGACCACGGCGATCACCTGGATGACGACCTCATCGCAGAAATTGTCGATAAAAATCATGGTGTCGTGATTATTGGACCAGAACAAGTCACGAGTAAACTCAAAAAATATGAAACCCGAACAGTGCACGGTGGTGATGGCTTTGCGATTGGTGGCTTTGACCTAGATTTCTATGGTGATGACCACGCGAAGATCCATAAAGATATTCCAAAGGGTCAAAACGTTGGTGTGCTCATCGAAGACCGAGTATACTTCCCTGGTGATTCGTTTACGATGCCTGAAAAATCCGTTGATATCCTTGCCCTGCCCGTTGCGGGTCCGTGGATGAAAGTTGAAGAAGCTATTGAGTTTATGAAAGCAGTTGGTGCACGCTTTACCTTTCCGACACACGACGCTATCCTCTCGGCAGCAGGCAAACAAGTGACTGACAATATGGTCGGAGGTTTTGCAGAAGCTGCCGGAACCGAGTACAGACGAATTGACGGAGAAACGATCGAGGTTGAATAGTGCATCCTCCCGCTACACCTGAAGCACTTCGAGATGCCGCTGAATATCTCGCACGAGTTGATTCTACACTTGCCCCTATCATTGCAATTGCAGGTTTACCCTCAATCATTCCTAATAAGAACTATTACCAAGCACTCGTTGAAAGTATTATCTCGCAACAACTGAGCGTTAAAGCGGCGGCGACGATTTTGAAACGTTTTCTTGCATTGTTTCCGGGTGATGACTTCCCTACGCCTGGTGAAATCCTTGAAAAAGACATCGAAGCACTGCGAGCTGTGGGATTATCTCGACAAAAAGCGACCTATATCCAGGATTTAGCAGTCAAAGTACTGGAGGAAACTGTCAGATTCAACCATCTCGATGCGCTTTCTAACGAAGAAGTTATTGCTGAGTTAACAAAAATTAAAGGTGTTGGTGTGTGGACTGTTCACATGTTCCTCATGTTTTGCATGGGACGACTCGATATTCTTCCGACTGGTGATCTTGGGATCAAGAACGGCATCTACAGTCTGTATAATTTGAAAGACAAGCCAACTCCAGAGGAAATGGAGATGATTGCTACATTACATAAATGGCACCCTTATGAAACCGTTGCCAGCTGGTATATTTGGCATTCGCTAGATAACAAACCGGTGATTAATTAGAGCCGTTGAGAATCGAATTGATCTGACTTTGGTCACCGCCACTCGTCAGGCCATCAAGCCCGGGAATACTTCCGTTTTGGAATGATGACGAAAGTTGCACAACGCTAAAAATGAGTGAAATACCACTGAATAAGATAACTGCAGCCAGGATAATCGTAAACCAAAGGATCGTTCGACTGGCAAACTTTTTATACTCTTCGAATTGAAGCGCGACACGCCCTTCTTTATCTTTGAACGTTCCCGTCATAATGACGATCATATCGGTTAACGTCCATAAACCAAGGCCACCAAAGGTCAAGAGTTTCAAGATACCCGTAGCGTAGTACCCCATATACATTCGATCGACACCAAATGTTCCCCACATAAAGCTAAAGAAGAACAAGATCAAAAAATGACGCTGTCGAGGAATTTTCTTTGTGTGTATTTCTGGCGCTTCCTGATTCACAGGCGGTAAGACACCTGGAACGGTCACTTCTTGTGGTTGCATACCGCTTATTGTAACTCGCTATAGAGCGATGAAGCAATGCGTCGTTTTCACTAAGGATTCAAACGGTTGATGTCGCGTGGGAACAAGGCTGCTTCTTTAATGTTGTTAAGGCCAATGATTTTCTGTGTCAAACGCTCAAGTCCCATACCAAAGCCACCATGTGTCGGAAGCCCATATTTAAACGCTTGAAGGTAATACCTAAAGCCATCTGCCTCAGGGTCACCGTTAGCAATCGTTTTTAACTGTTCAACGAGCACATCGTAGCGGTTTTCACGCATACTAATTGTTGCAATCTCGACGCCACGGAAGATAAGGTCAGCGCGTTCTGCAAATTCAGGTTCTTCGGCCGACTTACGGTGATAGAATTTCATTTCACTTGCTGGCCATTTTGTCACAAAGACCGCTTCACTTCCAAGGTTCTTTTTTGCGTATTCGGTAATCCACTTTTCTTCATCTGGACGCATGTCTTTTTCGCCACGCGCGTCTTGGTTCGTTGCTTTGAAATACAGCTCGTGAATTTCTTCGAGTGGGATTTGAGGAATTTCATCAGCAAGAACAATTGGCTGTGCATTCCAACTCTTTAGTTCTGCAGCACGGTGTTCCCATACATCAGCAGAAACGGCCTTGAGTAGCCCACCAACAGTACCGAGGAGTTCTTGGAATGTCACGAAGCCCATTTCAGCGTCAATTGTTAAGAATTCAGTCATGTGACGTGTGGTTGCAGAAGGCTCTGCGCGGTAGGTTGAGCCAATTTCGTAGGCACGTTCAAACACACCAACCATCATCTGCTTGTAGAACTGACCACTTTGGGCAAGCGTTGCTTCTTTGCCAAAGTAATCGAGTTTAAAGACCTCTGCCCCACCTTCAGTCGCCGCAGCAAGCAGTTTTGGTGAGTTAAATTCAGTAAAGTCCTGGCTGGCAAAATACTGACGAGTTGCCTCTTTAATCGTTGCCTGGATTTTGAAAATATTTGCCTCACGAATGTTGCGAAGTCCGATCACACGGTTCTCAAATAATGTCTCGAGGTTTTCAGACTTGTGATCAAGCGGTTTGTCGATCTCAATCGGTGATTCAGCAGTGACAGGAACGAGCACCTCAACCGTCACGTCGTGAAGTTCGGCACCACCAGGCGCACGCTCATCGGCAGTCACGACACCAGTCAATGCAAGTATGGTACCAATTTGCATTCCGCGTAGTTTTTCTACTTCATCTTTATTATCAATAAGATTTTGAGCGATACCAGAGCGGTCACGCAGTGTAATAAAGTTAAGACCACCGAGTAATCGCTTTTTGTGAAGCCATCCTTCAATGGTAATTGTTTCGCCGATGTGGGCGCTGAGTTCTTTAGTAAGTGTACGAGTCATACGTAGTACTATACCATTCTGACCCCTATAAGGCCAGTTCGAAAAGAGGTACAGCTAGAGGTCGATGTGGTTCTTGGGCGAATTGTTTGTGTGAGATAATTTCTCGGCAACCGATCGAAGATCTTCATGATTATCATCTTCATCAATAATCTGACGACCAATAAGCGTCTCCATGACATCTTCAAGCGTCAGAAGTCCAACTGTCTCGCGGTACTCGTTAATCACGATGAACAGATGATGTCGCGATTCAATGAACGCAGCTAGCGCGTGCTCTAGGCTATCATCATGACGAATATAGAATACTTTTGGCTCCATTGCTTTCTCTGCCGTGACAGATCGCTTCACATCAAGCGACAAGAGGTCATTCAAATGTAAAATACCCACCACGTGATCGATATCTGCAGCAATCACTGGCAAACGACTATGTCCCAGTTCGTGTATTTCGCTGAGGACGAGTGGGCCGAGGAATTCCGTGCTTTTGACGGTCTTGATCATACTTTTTGGTGTCATGACGCTTTCAACACTTTGATCTGCAAATGAAAGACCACTCACAATAAGTGTTTTTTCGTTCTCGCTCAGTACACCACCAGATTGCTCGATAAGGCGCTGTAATTCTTCGCGCGAATCAAACCGGTGGTATGGTTCAACATGAGGAATCGACACCGCACGCACAACGCGAAAGAAAGGCTCTAACTTTTCAACAATATCCAGGTAAGGCGCTTCGTAACGATTATAGATGCGTTGTGAAATTCTATTCACAGGCCCCCAATGCGCAAGCGTCGGATACAAGAGCGTTCCTGCAAGCGCAATAATAATACCAATTGCCCATCCGAATGTGACGATTGATAAAGCAACAAATGCAACAAGCAGGACAGCTAATTTCGTCGCAATCGCACCATAGACATCAGGAAGTAAGAGTTCACGGCGATGCTGCCATTTAGCCTCTTTACTATTATGTGATCGCCGATGAAGTTCAAAGCGACTCACAAGATACGGTGCCGGATGAAGGCCCGCAACGATAACGAGCATACAAAAGACGAGGATGGTCACAATAAGTAGGAACATAAACATTATGCCATTTATTGTACAGTACTTGGTGCCCCTGGCGGAAAGCATTTATCTGCTACAATAAGTATAGTTAACTTTTGGAGGTTTCTTTTCAATGAATAAGGTGAGATGGATTATTTTTGGCGCAGTTATTGTACTCGTTCTCGGTGGACTAGTCGTGTATTCACACGTTTCTAACCCATCAATCAATGTCAGTAATATTAACGCGAACAGCCAAGTTGCTGCCAGCGCACAGAATGGTCAAATTGCCGACCATGTCTACGGAAACCCAAACGCGAAGGTTACCTTTATTGAATATGGTGATTTCCAGTGCCCTAGTTGTGGCGGTGCATATGCACAGGTAAAAGCAGCAACAGAAGCATACAAGGACAAGGTTGCCTTTATCTTCCGTAACTTCCCTCTCACTACCATTCACCCGAATGCACGTGCAGCGGCTGCAGCAGCTGAAGCAGCGGGCCTTCAAGGCAAGTACTGGGAAATGCACAACATGCTTTACGAAGGACAAGCTGACTGGGAAAAGCTTACTGGTGAACAACGAACCGACGTTTTCTTGAACTACGCAAGTTCATTAGGGATTGATAAGGAAAAGTTCAAGACAGACCTCGCTTCAAGCGCAGTCAACAGCAAGATCTCGTTTGACCAAGCCCTCGGTAACAAGATCGGTGTCAATGCGACTCCTACCTTCTATATTGATGGCACGCAGATTAACTCAACAGACTCTGGTCAGATCGTTCAAGGTAGCACGACAGTCCTTACAGGCCTCTTCGACAAGGCACTTGCGAAGTAAGCTGTACCATAGGAGCACTTCTCCTTTAAAAAGTGAAAACACCCCGGTGCCTTGGGGTGTTTTCTTTTTGTATACGGTCCTCAAGAACGAGGATCTCTTAGTGAGCGATAAATAGTCGCCAATCGGCGGGCACCACATCCACTGCGATCTTTTTGCGCCGTGATGGCACAAATTCGATTGCTATAGGCATGTGACAGTTGTACTCCTTGTACTATGTACAGCTTCACGCACTCCGACCTTTAAAAAATTAGTTTGGCGTGAAACACATCATTAATAATATCAATTCCAAAGGAATCAGTCAAGAATGCGTGTGTGATCACGCTATTGTTTTAATCTTATGACAATTCAAAAAAGAGCACAAGCTCTTTTTTGAATTTTGTCACTAGATTGTAAATAGCGCTACAGTTGCTACATTTCCATTGGCGTATCGCCAGGCTTTGCCATCTTCAAAGGACGTTCCTTGAGCATAAAGATGAGCACTGTTGAAATCGCCATCAAGATCGCTGCGATGATAAAGATGCGTTGCAAACTTTCAGAGAACGCGTGGGTCACAATACTTGAGAATTGTGATTGGTTCTTTGTAAAGGTGTCCTTCGCAGCTGTCGCAGCAGAGGCAACAGGGATCTTCATGAAGCTCGCGTCTGCAGCAGCAGTAATTTCTTTCTTCACGCTTGGCATATTAAGCGTCAAGATCGTATTAGAATCATTGATATCACCAAGCTTTGAAACCTGTGCACTTGAGCTAATCGCTTGAACGTATGGTGTTGATTGGATGTTACCAAGGTGAGACAAGATTCCCGCTGTTAGTACCGCACCAAAGATAGCCGTACCAAGTGTCGAACCGAGGCTTCGGAACAACTGGCTTGAACTAGTTGCGACACCGAGGTCTTTTTGCTCGAATTCGTTTTGAATCGCAAGGTTCAATGTTGGCATTGCGACACCCATACCTAGTCCCATAAAGAACATCGTGATGGCTTCTTGGATGTAGAGTGAATCTTGGTTCAAGAAGGTCAATGCAATCATACCGAGTGTTGCCATGACAAATCCGATTTGCATGAAGATCTTGTACTTACCAATTCGTGAAATAACCTGTCCTGAAGCAATACTGGTAATCATGAGTCCAACGATAAGTGGCAGAAGCATTAATCCAGATTGAGTAGGTGTTGCACCAAATACTTGTTGGTTGAACTGTGTGAGGTAAAGGATTGATCCCATGAATGCAGCACCGAACAAACCAGCAGCAGCAATCAATAGTACGTAATTCTTTTTCTTAAAGAATGACATTGGAAGGATTGGTTCTTTGACCTTACGTTCAAGCAGGACAAATCCAACACCGGCCGCAGCGACAATGGCGTACATAACAAGACGAATCGTGAGGAGTGAAATACCAGTCGCATCCATGAAGCCACTAAAGATTTGCTCTGTGTTGTCGACTGCAAGGATGAGGACGCCCAAGAAGACCGCAAGGAGGCCTGCACCAGCAAAGTCGATCTTCACACGAGTCACCTTCGCATGTCGTGGTGCAAAGATTGCAATCAATGCAAAGGCGATGATACCGATAGGAACGTTGATAAAGAATGTCCAGCGCCAGTCAGTCGTGAGACCAAAAACATGCTGGTTGTCTGTCAGGAATCCACCAAGGAGTGGTCCAACAACAGAGCTGAGACCGAAGACGGCACCAATAAGCCCCTGCCATCGTCCCCTTTCACGAGCGGCAAACAAGTCACCAACAATCGTGAAGGCGTTAGCGGTAATAATACCCGCACCAATACCCTGGAAGGCACGCCACAACACGAGGTCAACGACGTTTGGACTCATACCACCGAGGAGTGATCCAAGTACGAAAATACCGACACCGACAAGGAGGACATTACGACGTCCGAAGATGTCAGATAACTTACCCGCAATTGGCACGGTAATGGTGGTAGTTAATAGATATGCTGTAACAATCCAACTGAGTGAATCATACGCGTTAAACTCTTCGACAATCTTGCCGAGAGCGGTTGAAATAATAGTTTGGTCGAGGGCAACAAGAAACAAACTCGCCATGACCGAGATCATGATGATGAGCTTATTGCGCAACGTTAAATGGTGATGCATGTATCTTCCTTAATAAGTAATATTTAATTTATTTTTCTATGTTGTCGATAGCTGAACGGTATTGTTCAATGTTATCTGTCAGACTTTCTACCAGTACGCGCAGTTGGTCTTCTTTCAAAAAACCAATCCACCCCGCCTTACTTGATCCAACGACATATAAACGATCTCCGGTTTTTATATCAAAAGCTTCACGAGCATCAGCTGGTATCACCACCTGACCTTTCGTTCCCACTGTTGCTGTACCGAATAGTTTCTTATCGTGCATACTATATATTGTATACTAGGTATGAAATGTATGTCAAGTACTACTCTGCAACAGTTAACGGCTGATCGTAGCGAATCTTATACTTATATACAGATAGGTTGGGAGAGAAATCATGTGAAGCAACCCGTTGATAGTGTGCATCATAATAGTTTTTTAATTTCACATTATAGCCTTGATCATAACTGAGCATCAGAAACGCATACTGATACGAACCGACGTTCTTCTTTGTCTCTTCGGCAACCTTGGCTTCATTAAATGCAGGAACAGCACCGGAGTTAAAGCGATCCCATAATGGCTGCGTTGTCAGCTTAGCATCGCCTTTGTAATAATACTCAACTGGATAAATCGTAAAGGGAGCCGCGAGGACCACAACATCACGCGGGCCAGCATTGGCATCAATATATTCCACCGCTTCCTTATAGTTCTCTTTTACTGGCGTATTCGGACTCATAACCTGAACAGTAAACAGAAGCCCAATAACCACCACGAGAATGATACGTATGGTGCGTGCAATCCACGGACGATACCGCGTCAACAACCATGCGATAAAGATAAATAATGTTGGCAATGCCACAATGAGATAACGACTCAGGAAGAATGGCTTAATGGTAATACTAATCAAAAATGCACACAGCACAGGCAAGGTCGCCAGCAGCACAAATGGGGTGATTGCAATTGGGATCTGCTTTTTACTTCGTTGCAAGGCAAAGAATGCGAGAAGCACCGCGACTGGCCATAGTGAGATAATCAATGTATTCACCGTTGATACCTGGAAGCCAAATACAAACTGCGCATAGGTATCGAACAAGTCTCCGGCCGATGGCTCAGCGAGTGCTGGCTGTGTATTGCTGGCGAACCCTAGTCCATAGACATAGATAAGCCACGGTAATAATGACGCACCGGCAATTGCTCCACCAATAATGATATTGCGAATCGCGTGTTCACCATGTAATTTCTTACGAAGGAGAATCACTGACACAAATTCTGATAACAATACAAAGATAAAGAAGTAATGTGTATAGAGTCCAAGAATCGCCGTCAGTGTCCAGAAAATCCATCGGCCTCTTCCCTCTTGCTTTACTATCCTCACGAAGAAGTACATATGCAACACAGTCATGAAGGCCAGCATAGTGTACATACGAGCTTCTGATCCGTACCACTCCATAAACGGTGAAATCGTGACAAGGAGCGCTGCAAACAGTCCGATACTACGGCGACCCAAGGCATATGTTGCAAGAATGTAGGTCATAATAATTGTGCCGACAAAGAACACTAATGACATAATGCGGGCAATGTATATATCTTGCCCAAATAATAACTGCCAAAAGTGAAGTAGTGTATGGTATCCAGGAACGTGCACATCCTGCGCAACGAGGTGCAACATACCAGGAACATCACGCTGAGTTTGGAATAAACTTTGTGCTTCATCGAGACGAAGACTCGTGTGGCCGAAGACATTCAGGCCAAAGAAGACGGCAAATGCTGCCATCAAAAAAAGAAGCCCCCAGATACCCAGACGTCGCCACATGCTTATTTGGTTCATACGACCGCCTCGATCTTTTTAAGCTTCGTGTTCTTTGGTTTTGAAACTTTTCGGGTACCTTCAAATGCTGCGGAAATAAATGGTGCGAATGCGGCAATATAAATGAATGCCCAAGCAATGTTAGACAACATTGATGCACTCCAACCTTCGCGCATGACGCCCCACGCAACCCCCGCAATAACCAATGCGATATAAAACAAATGCGGTGACACTAGCTTTCCATGATTACCGTTCACCTTTGTTTTTGATGTCACCGCAAAGCCGTTCTTTTTACGGATAATCGTGTGCCAAAGTGCCTTCATATAAATTGTTGATGAACCAAGACTAAAAGATAACGCACGGAAGGTGTACGTAAAGTTACTGGTCATTTGCAATGTATACAAAATAACAAAAATATATGGCAAAAAAATTAACGCTAACGTCATGGTGTTAATCGTGAGGGGCTTTAACCCAAAGAAGAAGTATGTCAGTGGAAGTAGCGCATTAATAAGGATGATAATCCCGGAGACATAATAACTAGACGACGCAAGGTACTGTAGTTTTTGCGCAGCCGTGAGGCCGCGACGAAACAATGGATTGTAGGAAAAGAGCAACTCAAGACTTCCCCTTGCCCATCGAAATTGTTGCTTATAATACGAAAGAAAATCTTCTGGCGCCAAGCCTTCAGCAAGCACCTTGTCGACATAAACGGACTTCCATTTTTTCTCATGAATCAGTAGTGAGGTAAGAAAATCTTCAGCGATGCTTTTCTCACTCATACCACCCACTGCTTCAAGTGCAATGCGTCGAAGCACCATATTTGTCCCACACATGAACGTTGCGTTGACGGTATCTTTTCCCTTAAGTAGCGGTCCGAAAAAGAGTGCTTGCTGCTCCCAAGAGCCACCAGCAACCTGATTGACATCGGCATTCTTGTAATACTGTGGTGATTGCACAAAGGCAACTTTTTCATCGACAAAATACCCCATCGTTGCCAGGAGGAATTCAGGCTTTGGCGCATGGTCTGCATCAAACACGACAATGTACGGTTCGTGTGTTAAGGCAGTAGCGTGATTAATATTACCTGCTTTTGCACCACCAGGTACGGTTCGTGTGATACAAGTGACATTTTGCCGTGCGGCAATTTCTTCTGCTTCGTGCCAGTTCTCGCGGTTCGCAACTTTTCCGTCATTCAAGATATAGATAGAAAAGTTTGGATACGTCATCGCCTTTGCAGCAATAACAGTTGATTCAATAATATCCTTAGGTTCACCACAGGCAGTAATAAAAATTGCCACGTGCGGCTGAAAACGAGGATCGAATTTCTTCTCACGTTTTCGATACCATACTGTGTGAATGAACCCAAAGACTTGCCATATGTGAAAGACTTCCGAAACGACAAGCAAGGTGAATAGGGGCCAGTTACCAATAGGAAAGACAGCGACGACACAGTAGAAATAAACTACTGCGAGCACAATGTTCAAGATCAGCAAAAGTTTACTCACTTGAATTGATTTAAGGAAATCCACTACTTCGTCACCTTTAAATCAGCGGCAAGATTTGGCAATTGATCTTCGTGTAACGCGATACCAAACCATACCCAGTTTGACGCATAATAGGTCAGGTCTTGCTTCCAGGCATTTGTATTTTGATCATACAATGTCTTGATCTTTTGATTATAGACTTCATCGGCGACCGTCGGGTTCGCAACGTCATAATACGCAAGGGCTGTTCCATAACTTTCAGCTACCTCGTCCTTTTTCACGATAGTCCCGTCGTGAGCATAGGTTGAATAGAGCGCGCCATTATTTTTCCATTGATCGGTGAGGAAACTCATCTTTTCCAAAAGATCTTTTGAACGAGTATCTTTGTTCCATTTGTAATCAAGGCCGATACGCCATGGAGTTCGCATTGCATCAAAACTATAGTTCGTCGTCAGCCCACTCGTGGTTGGAGCAGATAATGCACCGGTGGTTCGGTCCATCAGCACCCAGTCTGGTGGCATGCCATCACTCTTTGATTTGTCCAAGTTTTCGCTCATTGATTTTGCGAGGAACGTATATGATGAATCGACAACCGCTGTCCAGTTATGCTTTGTATCAACCTTCGCAAATTCACGATACGCATAGGGCGCAAGGTAGGATGGATTCATCACAATCGGACTCGACGACTGTTTTTCAAGATTATTTGAAGCAAGATATGGAACACCGGCAACAGTGACGACTTCATTTTCGTACATACTACTGATGATTGCTTTTGCCTCATTCAAATACGTTGCATCTTGCCATCGATCAGCTGCCATCAGAAGTGCCAGCGCTATATCGCCATCAGCATCAGATGCAGAGTTCTGACCATTCACATCAGTTAAGATACCGTAGGTTTTATCGGCTTTTTGACCCCAACGCCATGAGAATAATTTATCCTGACGTTGTAACTGCTCTTTTGTCCAACCCCATGATGTATCAAAGGTCGTCTTATCACTCACCCACACAGCGCGGAGCATCGTATAACTTTGTCCTTCTGATGTCGTAATATCATTTTGCTGTTTATCAAGCGTCCGTCCCGTTGAAGCTTCAATGTATTCAGTTTTATATGAATCCCATGTTCCTTCAAGGAGCGTATGTGGTGCAAAAACGATATTTTGATCTACCACTTTTTTGTTACTCGCAAGGACCGCATAGGTTGTTGCGCCTGCCGCAACGACAATAAGTAAGATGGCCAGCAATCTGAAAATGAATGGCCGGGAAATTGAACTGGACATTAACGAGGTATACCCTCCCTTACAGGAACAATGTATCGTATTGGAATATTACGTCGAGTCACAGGTGCCGCCACACCAATAAAGCTAATTGTATAAAGCAGCGCACCGGTGATGGTCGCAACCCCCGCAAGCATCAAAATACGGTTACGCGTCTCATCTGAAAGCTTACTCGAAGTGTACGTGACCGCCTGAGTATTTTTTTCAGCCTGAGCGGTCGACATATTCGCAATTGCAGGCGCAGTATCGACGGGTGTGGGTGCAGAAACTATCTGTGGAGTGACAGATGCTTTTGCCACGACTGGCGTTGCTGTTTGAGCAGTAGCCGGCGCAGGAGTGGTAGGAGCAGGCTGAGGTGCAGCCGGAGTCACAGGTGTTGCGGGTGGTGGTGTTTTAGTAGATGTCTGAGTAGACGTAGTGCCCCTGGAAGGCGTTTGCGTTGTTTGGTTTGAGCGAGAAGCACCGCGATTCTGACTTGAGCCTGGTGAATAGTAATTTCTTGAAGAAAAATTATCACGTGCTGATGCAGATTGCATAATGCCACCGATGCTTCCTGCGAGCAATGTCCCAACGAGCAGTGTCGCCGTAATCATCGAAAAGAGGTACCGTTTGCGATCAGCTTTGATGGTATTCACCGAAGAGCTGCCTCGCATGTGACGGGCCCAACTACTGGTAGAACTTTGTGCTCTTATCGGGATTGTGAGATTCATAATCCTCCTTCCTGCTTTGTTTTCTATCGTAGTTTCCTACCTTCTTATTATACACCCGTATTTCCGCTGTCAGAAGTTTGAGAGAATGCTTAAAGCGCTTAACCTTAGTAAATTTTGTTAAAAAATTGTATTTATATACTGCCGGTTTTCCCTGATAAAACGTTGGATAATTTTATACTCATCCATATCAAAATTAGGATCTTCTGCATCATATACTGGGTCGCCAGACTCATCGATATAGCCCTGAATCATCCAGTTTTTTATAATGACTTGTTCGCCTTTTGTATTAACTGGTAAAGAAATTGACGTATCAAACGGCCATGATTTTAAGCGGCTATGCTCCATCGCAAGCTCAAACCGCCGGTTATATAATTCAGGTGACTCCTCACCAATACAAGCACCTTTACAACGCCCAAGACTGTACGAGAAACAAGCGCCAGTAGCCTTTTCGAATCCCATTAGTTTTGGACATAGCTGGAAGATACGGGTCGTTTCAATAATACTGTTTTTTGCTTTCATACGGCTGGGGTACATGCCATATATCGTGTCGAGGTCGGTATCGGCCTCAACATTCCCCTGCTTAATACTAATTGTTGCATAGTCACCGTCCATCGATTTGATCAGCATGGCATAAGAAGTCACTCGACGTAATCGTCGGTTAAAAATCGGCTTTAATTCTTTAACTAATTTCGACTCTAATAATAAGGCAGCTAATTCGTTACCCGTCGGAATCGTCTCGACGTGATGGACGTTCTGACTAATGCGGACTTCTTTGCTACTTGTGACATCTTGAAAGTGCGACATGATGCGCTTTTTCAAATTAATACTCTTTCCAACGTAAATCGGTTGGTGTGTTTCATCCTGAAATATATAGACGCCGGGAACATTCTCGATAGTATCAAGCTCGAGTTTGTCGAGGTTTGGTGGCAATGACTGAGATTTTAGCTGATGAGTAATTGCTGCATTGAATAGTTCTGCCCCGTGTTGCTCGAATGCCATTTGTGAGAAGTAAAAAATTGCACGAGCATCGTCTAAGGCGCGGTGACGATTCAAGAATGGGATATCGTAACGAGCAATCAACTTCGCGAGACTGTGACCTTGTTCTTGTTTATATAAGTAGCGAGAAAGTCTAACGGTACACAGAAGTTTTGGAGCAAAATCCATACCGATCATCGCGAACTCATTCTTAATAAACGAGTAATCAAAACGGACGTTGTGCGCAACAAATACAGCTCCGTTCATAATTTCAGCAAACTGTTCGGCAATATCAGCGAATACGGGCGCATCCACGACGTCACCTTCATTAATACCCGTTAATGACGTGATACTCGAAGGGATGTAGGTTTCTGGATTAATCAGCGAACTAAACTCAGCAGTTACTTCACCATTCTCATAGCGAATAGCAGCTACTTCTAAGACACGACTGTTACGGTAACTTCCCCCAGTCGTTTCAATATCCACAAAAACAACAGGATATTCAAACATTACCTTCTTATTATATCTTATATACCAAGATCAATTTCGACAGTCACCGCACGGTGATCAGATAGCTCATCGCCTGACGTAGAAAGTTCAGCGAAAACCAGGGGTTTTGGAACAAGAATATAATCGTTTCGTTTGTTCATCGCAGGATAGGAAACGTACGGAATCTTCGTTGAGGCTTCGTATTGTTCATCCCAAATATCAGATAGTTGTTCAAGATGATCAATATTAAAGTCGCCAGCGATAATACGCTCTTCATCTTTGTTTTTAATAATCTCAAGTGTTTCCTTTAAATGTGCCGTCGCAAAATCGGTTGTATCTGTGAGTGAAAAGTGAACATTCGCAAGGAGCACTGCATGATCGCCAATGCGAAGATCCGCGAGTTGCAAAATACGATTATGCTCGTCACCTACTTCTTGCTTGAGCACTACTGTATCGGTCTTGGTAACAGGATACTTACTCAGCATCGCCAGGCCTTCACGGAATGTTGTGTACTCGTGACTTGGTTGCAACCTAGTCACCGCGCTATGTTCGTATGGATAGTTCAACTCTTCGTTAAGAATTTGTACTTGGTTTAGTGGTGATATATCAGGAATAAAGACTACTTCTTGGAATAAGATGACGTCTGGATCGGTTATTTTCAGATATTCAACAATTTCGGGTTTACGCTGCTGCCAGTCGGTAAAACCCTGGAGGTTTAGGGTCGTTAATTTCATCACTCTTTAGTGTAGCAAGGATTTCGCTTATGGAAGGATAAATGAGCCAAGAAGTAGGACTGCAAAGACACCCATGACAGCAAATGCTGCCCATAACCCCAGTTTTGACCAGAACTTACTTTTATATGTACCCATGATATCTTCACGACTCGAAAGCTTCGCGATAAAGAAAATCAGTGGCACTGCGGCAATTCCGTTAAAGACTGCAGTAAAGATCAATGCCTTGATCGGATCGAGACCAATAAAGTTGAAAGAGAGGCCAACGAGCGTCCCGACAATAATAATGACGTAGAATTCACGAGCCTGTTTGAAGCGGCGGAATAATCCCTCTTTCCAGTTGAACGTTTCAGAGATCGCATACGATGATGACCCAGCCAATACAGGAACACTCAAGAGACCAATACCAATCACTCCAACCGCAAAGATAACCTTTGAGATGTATCCGGCGTTCGGAAAGCCTTGGACAAGTGGTTCAATTGCTTTTGCGGCATCTGCAGCGCTATCTACGTTCATAATGCCATGTGAACCCAAGACGACCGCACCGACGACGATAATAAACCAAGCAGTGACGTTCGAAAATAGCATTCCAACAACCGTATCGATACGAAGACGGCGTAAATAACGACGAGAAATCTTTGGTGTTCCACCTTTTTGTGGTAAACGGTGTTCAGAAATTTCATCTTCCACTACGTTACTTGCCTGCCAAAAGAACAAGTACGGTGAAATAGTCGTCCCAAAGATAGCGACAATCATATACAAGAACTCGCGATTAAACTCGATATGCGGTGTGACGGTTGCCTTCAATACTTCAATCCACGGCACATTTACGAGAAAAGCCGTAATAAAGTACGAGAACAATGCCAATGCAAGCCATTTCAAAATACGAACATACGTACGATATGGAACCAAAATTTCAAGTATCAAGATAATAGCCGCAAATGCTACTGCAAGCAATGAGAATGGAACACCCGGCACTAGCAGTTGCGCACTTGCCGCCATTGCACCAATATCAGAGCCAATATTAAAGGTATTAGCCGCAACAACTAAGAGAACAATCGGGAATAATACTTTTTTAGAGTAAGTGTCACGAATAATTGCAGCGAGTCCCTTACCCGTTACTGCCCCTACCCGTGCACAAGCCTCCTGGACGGCTGTCATCAAAGGGTAGGTAAACAACATCGTCCATGGTAATTGCAGGCCAAACTGAGCTCCTGCTTGGGTGTAGGTTGCGATGCCAGAAGGATCATCGTCTGCGGCACCAGTCACAATACCAGGACCAAGGATACGCATGAAGCGACTAAAACCTTTTTTCTTTTTCTTCAGCGGCGGATCATTGGGAGATTTGAATAGCTCTTCTTCTACGTCGCGAATTTGCTCATCAGGGGTTTCAATTCGTAAAGCCATGACTGTAACCTACTAGCGTCGGTAGCGGCTATTACCGTGTGTCTGACGACGGAGGTGGCGCTTGATGCGGTGTCGGATAAAGAAGATAATGAAGACGATCAGTGCGACGAAGAGGATGAGGGCGATGATTGCGCCGATGATGTAATTCTGTGGAATGACCCAGAATGACTTTGTTGCCTCAATAGATTCATTTGATAACCCGTAAGTAAGGGTTGCTGTTACGGTATAGTGACCGAATTTTCCTAAATTAGTGAGTGGGACTGTCCACTTACGCGCTCCGTCAGGCAAAATCTGGTCGCGCGGATCAGTAACATTAAAATCTGTTTGAGATACAACTTTATTACCATTCTTTACTGAAATTTTTCCGAAAGGACCTTCTTGAATATTACCTTTATTTTCAAAGCGAATAAGTAAGTTGAGATTGTCCGTGGTATTAAAGAAATTACCTGCTTTATTACCCTGCTGAACAGTAAAGTCAGTCAAATTAAGTTTTTCTGTCGTAGGTCCTGGGACCGTCAAAAGAATAAGTGACGCAACACTTCCGCTTAGGTTAACCTGACCCCCACTTCCCGCTGCTGATGGAGCAAATCGAACAGCACCAAAGTAACCACCTGCCTGTGTACCTACTGGTACAGTGATAACGACGGCTACAGTTTTTGCCTGTTTGCCTGGAATAGTGACATCATTGATAGGCGTCATAAATCTTTTAAGACTATGTGTTGGTGCATAAGTTTTCGCATCTAAAATCAGCGATGGAGTACCGTTTTCATCTCCTGATATAAAATCGTTCTCAATCGCACTCACAGAAATAGGAGCATTCGTAAGGTTACTCACTGTTACCTGTACTGTTTTGCTCGTTCCAGGTGCAATCTGCACATCAGTGCGCACAGGCGAAACCTTTAGGACATTTGCAGAGTTATTAGTGGTTGTTGTGGATTGAGCGGACACATGAGGCGCGATAAGGGATGCGAATGTTACTGCTAACATTATTGCCATTCCAAGAGTTCTTTGGGTACGAAGTTTTACTGACACACTGAATTTCCCTATTACGTATTATATCCCATCATAACAGGTACGCTTATGTTTGGAAATGTTATAAATAGAAAAGCACCCCCCTTTAGGGAGGTGCTTTTTGCATACTGTTTAAATCCTAGAATTTACCCGTTGCAATAAGACCTAAGTCTGCTGAATATAGACCAGCTGGAGTTTGATTAGTAACATTGACACCAAATGTGAGGACCATTTGCTTTCCATTCACAGGCTTTCCATCTGTATTAAGGAATGGATCACCAAACGGACTCGTCACGCCAGTTCCATCACCCGCTACATAATTCAATGCATAAGCACTACCAGAGTAAGTGGTTGCTGGGTCAATCTGGAATGTACCATTTGAGTTTGCAATAGCAGTACCGGCTGCGGCCTTAACACCAAATTTCGCAGTCGTATCTGTTACGCCATTGATATCTGTTGCAAGTGCAGGCTTAATGTCACAGTTAGCTGCACCTATTCGTACAAGTCCGCCACAGGCCACAGTACTACTCTTTAGGTTTACAACTGCACCACTTGATGCGTTAGTTGAAAGTAGTGCATACAGGTTGCCTGTACTTACAGTTCCAGGTACAAGTGCAACTGTACTACCTACGGTTTCACCTAGCTTCAATACTGGAGCTGTTGTACCACTACAGTCACCCGCAGCAATACTTGAACCTGATACACAGAAGACAAGACTTTCAAGTACGGCACCAGAAACCCCAATACTATTTGTAATTGAAATGGCAACACTACCACCATCAACGCCTGCGACACCCTGGGATGTTCCGGTTGCCGTCACGGCATCAGCTGTCGCGTCAGTACCATTTGCATATGTGGTAATACGTGCATAAAGTGGACCTGCACCAGTTGGGTTATTAATACCCGTTATATCTGCAGTCACATTCGCACCAGATGCGATACTTCCCGTAGCAACAACTGTATTAGTTGTACCCGATGCAGTAAAGCCAGAGGCTATCGCTGCACCACCGGCACTAAAACCTACAGGCGCAGAACAAGCAACACCAGGTAAAGGACTGTTATCACAAAAAACGATAGCGAAGGCGCCCGCTGCAGTTGGAGCCTTAAATGTAACGCTATATGTTACATTGTCTGCATCAGCAGATGAACTACTTAATGTAATTGAACGTGCAGTTACCTGAGCCGCTGATACAAAAGTTGATATAAAACCAGGAAGCGTTACCCCAAGCACCAAAGCTAAAGATACAATAATACCACCGGTTCGGTCTTTCATTGTTTTTAATGTGTTCATTTTTTCCTCACGTGTTCCATCACGTTCACTTTCCTAAGGATTAGTTTGCATGATCCCGCTTATGTTTGTCAAGCATTTCCTCAGCAAGGTTTTCCACAGTTTGAATAAACAATTATTCTTTGTAAGCTTCTTGCTCTTTTGCCATCTTATTGCGAAGTGAAACAAGTTGACTGCGACGACCTAACCAATAGGCTGGAAATAGAAGTGCAACAGCGATTGCAGCTGGAATCCAAAGAATTTTAGTCGTTATAGTGGTTGGACCGGCTGCAGGTGCAGCGGCTTCCACTTTTCCGTTACCTAGGCCAATGACCTGTAAGAATGCACTCACTCCATTAACATCAGTCACCTTGATGTTAATTTGATAAATACCCGCCTTTTTATAGGTATGTGCAATGTTCACGAGTCCTGCAAGTGGTTGGCTCTTCAATTCTGTTGCAGATCCATCACCCCAGTCAATACTAAAGGCATATGGCCCCGTTCCACCAGATAGCTGTAATGGCCAAGTTAATTCGCTGCCGGCATTTGCAGCACGCCGGCCATAAGAACTCGTTAAGGTAATGAGTGCACCAAAAGCGCTAAACTGCGTATTGGTGTAATTTACTGTGGCGATATTAGAAACAGGACCCGCTTGATCAAGTTCGTCGTAAACAATTGCCGTAAATTCGTTTGTGCCTGCGAAGAGGCTCACTTGCAGGCTAAAGCTCCCATTCGTACACATCACCGATCCAACCATTACGCTGTTGTCATAAATTTGTACTAATAGCCCATTGGGACAAATACCATTGACGGTTGTTGGCGACGTAGAAAATGACGATCCATTACCTGGAGTACTAATGGTTGCACCCTGTGCTGGTGGTGCTTGTAATTTTGTCGCCGCAATACCATATGAGCCAGGTTGCGGAGGGGGCGTCGGTAGCTGCGTGATTGCCCCTGCCCTATCTGTCATCAGTATAGAAACAAAAAGCGCCAGTAGACACGCCGCGATAATCGGGAGTGTCCACTGTGCGCTAAAACGAGTCTTGTGTATCATGCTTGTGTTTATTGTAGCTTGCTGACGCTATATTCAAAAGTGTTCAGCGTTTGTTTTGGTTATCGGCGGCGGCGAAGTGCACGTCGTGCTTGTCCACCAGAGAGCTTTCGGCGGATACCGACGTAGAGGCGCCAGACGACGATAACGATGATGGCGAGAAGGACGAGGAAGACGATAACGAACCAGAGTGGCAAGTACCAGAATGAACCAACACCGGTGATTTCCTTGGTTAAATTACCATTTTGACCATAGAAGACATCTAATGAAATCTTGTAGTAACCAGGCCATAGGCCAGGATTGACACACGAAGATGCAGTTGTCTTTGAGCCACTAAAATCGACTTCTTGTGATGCAAGTTTAATACAACTATTGTATGTACGCGTTTGACCAATGAGAGCCAATGACCCAGAAGGGTTTACTTCAGTAATTTTTGTCTCGCGACCAAAAAGATCTTTGAGTGTAATACTTCCTACAGGTGACTCTGTGACGTTACCAGTGTTTTGAAGTGTGTATCCAATAGTTGTAGGCTGTTTATCAACTATAAACTTGTAACCTTCGATTTTACCTTGAGCTGCAGGATCATATACACCCAACTTCTTTAGGTTGAGATTTTCAGTTACTTCACCAGGGATTTGAGTAAAGACAAGCGTGACACCTGATGCGCTTAAACCAACATTTCCGCCACCAGAAGGTGCGCCTGATGAGTAGACGATTGCACTGTAGTAACTACCAGCTCCGTGCCCTGCAGGAATCGCAACTTTCATTTTTACTGTTTTTGTTCCACCAGCAGGAACACTAACTGTTTCAGGAACTGTCATATATGGCTTAAGAGACCATGTTGTTTGGGCAGCGTCCGGATCAAGGAATAACTTTGGTGTTCCGCCGTTATCAGTAAACGTAAAATCAACGACACGCATTGTTAAGTCGAGTGCGCTCGTCGTATCTAGATTTCGAATAAGAAGCGTGTCATCGACAGACTTACCGGGCTCAATTAAGTAATTCTTTTTGGGCGTAATGCTCAGCGCTGCTGAAGACTGTGCATTTGCAGAGGCGGCCGGCAATAAATATACAACTCCCATCAGAAGTGCAATAGCAACTAAGGCAATGCCTTTAAAGCGTTTCATGTGTTTCTCTTCCCTCACGTTTAACTTTTTTTAAGTATAAGCCGTATTGTAGCATCAAAATCGACCACTGGCTACGTAGGTAATCGTTGTGCTATACACACCAGCCTTAAGATTTGGGTTTGAATTCACAATGTAACTAATAGTAAATTTTTTCATTAAGCTGACATTGGGTGAAAAAGCCACAACATCACCAGAGACGTATTTGTATTGATTCGGAATTCCATAGTCTGGCATAGGAACAGCATTCGTGAATGTACCTTCAGGATCAGATCCAATAGCAGGTGCAGTGTTTTGCACGAGATTAATACCAAATTGATTCACACCAACCTTACTTTCCGTAGGATTCGCGAGTCCATCAATAACACTTGTTCCTGCTGCCAGTGGTGTCCCTACGGCCGTGACAGCGAATCCCCCACTCGCATTCGTCCCCACCGCTATCTCGGATTTTGCAACGAGCGTTGAACTAGCCTCAAGCTGTCCCATGTCTGTATAGTAGGTTTCATCGGAATCAGTACATCCAAGCGCTACCTGCCTTGCAAGACAAAATATCAGTTGCGGAGGCACTTGAGTTTCAATATAAATACTCGTTTGAACCTGACCTTTAACCGAACCAAAGTCAACCTGTGAACCAGTTCCATCAGACGACGTGAGTGTCTTGAGTCGAATTGAAAACGACTGGGTGGTATCCGTCGGGTTTTTAATATTATTAAATGTATAGGAAGAAGGCGTGCTCGCAGGTATCGCAGATTGTGAGCGGCTCAAAACAATATGATTAGTCGACTGGGACAGTATAGAGTATCCCATCTCACCAGTTTGCGCAGATAGTGTCGCTAATGACGCATCTAGACCTGGAGGAGTCACACAAGCCTCATACGGGATTGGGCTCACACAAAACAGCATATCAACTGAATTGATCGGCGTCGGCGTCATATAGCGAAATCCTATTGTGTACGAAGTTGTTGCGCCTGGTTGGTTAGTGGCCATAAAGAGACTACGATTCTCAAGTCGTGTTGAAGCCGATGCGGGTGCAACAAATACAAAGAGTGCCAATAATAATGCCAGAAATTCTGGAGTCCACACGGTGCGCCATTTCACAAAGGCGAAGTGATGTATTCGTACCATCCGATGGTGCATAGGGTTATTGTACTAGATCACAAGCATTATGCGTAGAGGTGTAAGACAATCAAAAACCGACCCTCTTTCGAAGGTCGGTTTTGTTTGATAACGTATCGAGTCTTTAGTTCTAAGCGATCGGCCTAGTACTGAGGAGCTGCGATGTAGTTGATCTTGGTAGTGTAGATACCAGCTGGAGTGGTCGCAGCGATGTTCGCAATGTAGCGCATCTTTGCTGTGACACAGTCGACAACTTGAGAACTCTCGCTAGCCAGTGCAACTGGAATCTGCTGAGAAGTTTCATCAAATGCATATGCCGTACTAATAGCCTGAGTACCTGAGTAATTCGCGTTGTTTACTCCTGCACCTTGGTTGTAATTAGCATCTGCTGCAAGTGGGTAGAGCTGTGGAGCGTGCCAACTTGCGTTTGAACCAGTATCCGTAAGGGTTGTTGCATCAACACCCGTACCGGCTACAATTCCTGAAGCAGCATCGTCTGCACCGTATTCAAACGGTTTAGTAGATCCATTTTCAGAGTTGTAGTTTACCTGGTAACCTGTTGTAAAAGCAGGTGTAGACCCGTTCGCTGGTGTCACAACTGGAGTGGCAGTAGAGTTAGCAATAGCAAGTCCAAATTGTTCAGCACCTGCAGTAGGGGCTTTCTTCACATCACCAATTGCTTTAATCTTGTCGTTTACAGTGTTACTCAGCGTATTACCAGAGTAGTAAACAGTCGCACCTGCACTTGAGTTTGAACTCAGGCGCCAGTATGAGTGAGTACTGTAAGTCGTTGTTGTTGATAGTGAGAATTCAGATGATGGATCACCCATTTTTAGGGAATTCACTTTTAAATCTGTATCAGTTGGGTCCATGGTCGTTGTAATGCGGTTACATGGGCTGTGAGCTTCGTTGCCAGTTGCTTTGTAGAACTGACTTGATCCCGCAGTACCACCACTCGCGAGAGTGTTAGGATCAACGGTACCAACAGAGAATTCCATTGTTTCCAGGACCTTTGTTTGAATTTGGATCGATTGGTTCATGACGTTTGCAACAGTCACACCACCATCGATGATATTCGTTTCTGCACGAGCTGTAGCGTCGTCATACGTGTTGATCTTTACGAAGAATGCACCTGCACCAGGGTTAGTGATGTAGTTAGTATCTGTCGCAAAGAATACGATCTTTACAGATTCACCAGCAGCAAAACCTGCACCATTAGTGTTAACTAATGTAATTTGGTTTTTCTGAGGAGATGCAGTACCGTCTTGTGCAACTTGTGCTGTCATTTCCCAGCCTTCGCTTTGCACCCAGTTAGCGCCAACTTTAGAGTAAACTACAAAGTTTTTACCAACTGTTGTACTCGCAGGTACAGCTTTTACAGCACCTGTGGTTGTATTAATGTACGTGCTAAAATCAGTTGAATTGTCTAGCTCTGATGCGGCCGGTGTTGTAACAATTTCAAGGTTACTTTTGTGGGCAGCTTCAGTTGCTCCACTGTTAGCAATCGTACCAGCACCTTGTGTAGGGCTGTCTGAAAAGTTATTTCCCGGGTCATAACACATACCAGCAGATAGAGTACAGTACTGGAAAGTAATGGCCTTCATCTTGTCAGTTGTTGTGTCGGTACTTACCTTAAAGGCAAAAGTATTACCAGTCTTCTTACCGTTTGCTCCACTGTTAGGTGGTGCGTACAGAGCGTTACCAGAACCGTCCTTATAGTCCCATCCTGGTGATGAGCTTGAAAGCGTCAAGCTACGATCAGTTAGAGGGTTCAATGCGTCCGCGAAGGTAAGCGATGCTGGTGCGAACGCTGCTGCTACAACAGCAAACACTGCGCCAAACATCGTCCCACGTCGGACGATTGACTTGAGTTTATTTATACTCATATTTCTCCTTATGTTTGTTTTATGGTGGCCCTTTTCTTGGGGGTACATCGGCATTTTACCACTAGCGGTATCACTAAAGCAATAGTGTTGTAAAAGTTATCCACAGGCTTTCTTAAGCAAGTGCTAGTAGACTGGAATCACGACAGCCGAGAAGTCACCAGAATAGTGACCTGCAGGCGTTCCGCTTGAAATATTGACGATCATACTAATGGTGTAATCGGTCTCGCCAGACGACTTCGTACTATGTGCAACATTGTCACCAGACTTAAACATAAAGAGGTTTGGTGATTTGTAATTATCATAGACCATACCAAAACTTGTCTTCGCATCTGGAACCTGAACTAAGTTAGCACCAACGTGCGGATTAGTGTTTTCAGCGGCATTAATCCCAAACTGCTCGGTTCCTGGAACAGATTGCACCGGTGTATCAGAGGTGCTAAGCGTATGGCCATTGTACTTTGGCGGATCACCGACCACTTGCAGTACATACCCGTCACTCAAATAGCTACGAATCTTAATAATAGTCGTTTTAGTAGCGGTTGTTTCTGAGGTCAGCGTTCCGAGGTTTGACTGCCCTGCTTCGACGATCACTTCGAGCAGCGGATCACTGTTGGTGATTGTTCCAAACTTTACGTTATTCGTAGCACTTGAGGCATTACCGACCGCCGAGTCACCAATTGAGACTTTGGCACAATACGATCCCGAACAACTTTGGACCGATGTCCCCGACGTAAACTGCGTTTCTGTCACACTATAATGCGACGAACTGGAGGTGACGGCGAGCGCAGTTCCATGGATTCCAAGCGGAATAAGCACTGCAAGTAATACAGGCAAAATATATCTCCACAATCTCCGTTTTTGCATAAGCTAAATACATTATGACACAGCTAGCGCCACACCGTTAAATATAGTAAGCTGTACATAAGCATAAACGTAAAAAATACAAGACTTACACACACGCCATGGAGCCAGAAAAAAAAGACGAGCCTACCACTGAGAACAAACCCTCAGAAGTAGAACCCCAAGCACCGACTGATGCCCTCAGCCGTACTCCTGAAGATCTTGAGCAAGAAGCCGATAAGGCCTCGAATGAGATTGATGCCGAATCACTTGCTGAAGAAGCGCGTGCCAAAAAGCTCTCACCTCTTAAGCGTATTCTTCGTAAAGTAAACGTCTACCTTCTTATTTTTATTTTGCTCGTCGTCGTCGGAGGCGCTATTGCGCTCGTTCAGTTCCTCAACAGCCAGAAAGCACCAGTTGTTCCGGATGTTGCCAGTCAACAACTCAGTGCCGATGCCTTAAAGCAACTAAACAACACCGATGCAACAGTTGGTAACTCATCTCAAACCCTGACCATTCAAGGTAATGCCATTATTACAGGCCAGACGTTAACGCGCGGGAACCTAAACGTTGCCGGTAACTTCCAAAGTGGTGGCGGTATTACTGCGCCGACCATCACCGTTGCCGGTGCAGCAAATCTTGGCGCAACTCAAATCAATAGTTTGCAGATCGCGACCACACTTGCCGTTCAAGGCAGCACGACTGTTGCAGACTTAAATGTTGCAGGGACAAGTTCATTTAGCGGCGCAGTCACTGCCTCACAAATCACCGTCACTCGTCTTATCCTCAGTGGTAATGCATCGCTCACTATTCCAAACCACATCGCCTTCACCGGGCCATCACCAACACGTACAGTGAATAGCGCAGTGCTTGGTAACGGTGGAACAATGTCTATCAATGGTTCAGACACTTCTGGAAGCATTAATATTAATACCGGTAGCAGCACGGTTGCCGGTTGTTTTGCAAAAATCACTTTCCAACAAGCCTACACTAACCAACCACACGTCATCGTCAGTCCAATTGGCGCCGCTGCGGGACAAACCCAGTTCTACGTTGATCGTAACAATACAAGCTTTAGTATTTGTACTTACAACGCAGCACCACCGAACCAGACATTCGGCTACGATTTCTTTGTGACAAACTAAGCAACGTTTCTTTACACGTCGACGAACACGACAACACGCTCTGCTTTAACGTGCATCAAAGCGCGTGAGATCTTGATGACTTTTCGGCCTTCTGGTGTTTCAATCAGCAGATTACCTGGAATAAGCATGCAGAGGAAATTATGATGATGAGGCAAAATATCAAATGGCCCCGTCTCGTTCACTGCGCTGAGGCTATAGCCTTTGCCCTCGTAATAAACTTTGAACGGCGCATAGACCTTAATATCAATTGATGGCCTTTCGGTCTCTGCCATTATTTCGCTGCTTCCTTTTGCTCAGGCGGGAGGGGTTCAATGACCTTTTCTGCAGGTTTTTCACCAAGTGGTTTTTCCTCGGGTGTCTCACCAATGCCACTTTGCTTGTTTTCATTGCGTCCAATAATCGCTTCGACACCATTGAGAGTGTCTTCGCGAGTCATATGTTCACCAGGGACACCAGTCACCTTTTCCATCACATTAAATCGTTGCTTAAAGAATTCAACTAACTCTTTAGCCTTGTTATAGTCATCGCGGTCCTCTGCAGATAGCTCGGACTCACCAATAATGGCAATGATGCCTTTCAATGATTCGTATTTCTGCAAGATTGCTGTTGCGCGAGTGGCTAGGTCATAATGTCGTTCACCGACCACTTCAGGCGTCAGAAGACTCGACTTAGATGCCAAGATATCAACTGCTGGGCGAATACCCTGGGCAGCAACGGCACGGCTGAGGACGATCGTACTGTCCAATTCGTGTTGAATCATTTGGACCGCTGGGTCGGAGAGGTCATCGGCCGGGACGTAGATTGTCTGCAGCGCTGTAATTGATCCATTCTTGTTGGTCGACAAACGGTCTTGGAATGTTTTCACATCCGAGAAGACAGTCGGCTGATAGCCACCTTCTGCAGGCGTTTGGTCGATAATAGTTGAAACCTCGTTCTTCGCTTGGATATAACGATACATGTTGTCGGCGAAGAGAAGGACGTCTTTCTTTTGATCATCACGGAAGAACTCAGCAAGTGTAATTGCACTCAGTCCAATCAAACTACGTTGCACTGGGTTTTCATTCATTTGTCCAAAGAACATGGCAGTTGTTTTCAACAGGTCATTATCACCCAGTGTCTTAAAGAGTTCGTGACCTTCACGAATACGCTCACCAATACCAGCAAAGATTGAGAGCGCACCAGAACCAGTCGCGACGTTATTAATAATCTCCATAGTAAGGACTGTTTTACCCACACCGGCACCACCGACGATACCGATCTTGCGACCTTTCACGAACGGCGTAAAGAAGTCGAGGACCTTGAGGCCAGTTTCCAGCACGTCATCAGATTTGTTTTCGAGGCTTGATTCTTGGAAAGCTGGTGCAAAGATTGGACGCTTGATCATTTTATCGAGCACGGCTTGATCTAATTGCGGCTTTCCATCAATCGGACGACCCATAGCATCCCAAACACGACCAACCATTTCATCCCCAACCGGAATTTCAAGGCTATGGCCACTTCTCGTCACTGACTCACCTTTTTGAATACTATAGTCACCACCAATATTGAGGCAGATCGCCATATCACCGTGCTCAAGTCGACTGACTAACAGCGGTGACTTCTTTTCATTATCGATATAGAGCATCTCGTTAAGATCGGGTAAATCTTCATCAAACTGGACCTTAATAACCAAGCCCTTCAACGTTCGGACGATACCTTTTTTATAGATTGTTTCTTCGGCCATTATTCTGCTCCTCCGGCTCGTAGTTTTTTCAGACCTGCCATAGATTCTTTCAACCTGGTGTCGACTTGGCTACGTTTTGCTCGGTTATATTCAGTATGTAATCCAGCAACGTTAGAAATGGAACGCTCTTTCGCAGCCGACATCGCTTTGAAACGACTCGCAACCTGCGCCAAACGACTATCGTAAATGAACTGTGAGATAGTCAAACGCAAGATTGAGTTCTCGAGGTGTGCGGCAACGGAATACGAGTTTGGTTCAAAGATATATGTTTTCTCGGTAATCTTGTCATCACTGACGGTTGCGAGGTCAGCCACACGGCCACGACTCGATACCACTTCGCTCAGATCAACATCTTTAATTTCTTGTTGCGAAAGCGAAATATAGTTCTGGTAATAGATCCGGCTTTTAGCATACTGACGAATAATATCCATGAGCGGATCAACGTTAATATAGTCATGCTCAGGAAGGTCAAAGTAGTACGTATAGTCAACGTGTGCCTGTTTCAGTTTTGTTGTTCCGTGGTGCCCAATAACCAATACATCATTCTTGGTTTCGTCGTAGTGTTCCATGAATTTGCGAATCAGACGGTTATCGATGTCACCGCTCAATCCACCTTTGGCAGTAATCAGAATGAGGAGCTCTTTCTTGTTCGGCGTTTCACCGACGACGCGACCATAGTTAAACATGACGTCGACACGAATTTGTTTGTAGATATTCCATACTTCGTCAAAGAATTGGTTACTGATCAACACTTTGTTTTTCGTTTTCGCAATTTGCATACTACTAATACTTTCAAGTGCTGATGTCAGGCTGACCACAGATCGAGCCGCAGCTTCTTCGGCTTTAATTTCAAGAGGACGACGCATCTACTTTTTCTCCTCTTTCGAAGTAGCAGGCGCAGCCGTTCCAGCTTCAGCTTGCTCGGCATCTTCAGCCTGCTTTTTCTTCTCTTCTTCAGCCTTTGCCGCCTTATCCATTGCAGCCTTTTTCACTTCGTCAATTGTCATGACTTCAGCCTTCAATGCTGCTTCAATTTCGTCGTAGTTACCTTTCATGTCTTTGTCTTCTTGAACCTTTGGACCATATTCGTGGACTCGTTCTTTTAACTTTTCGACGTTGATAATTTCTTCGGGCGTACTGCCAAGCACGATACCCATAAGCAGTTGCTGTTCAATAAAGCTATACACTTCACCGATACCCTGGTTCATTAATTTAAAGAGGACTTTACCCTTTTCGTAGTCGGCCTGTGCTTGAGGGCTCAGCTCTGTACCGAAGTGAGCATATTCTTCGGCGACACGATAGCCAGCGAGTGTTAAGTTCAACTTATCAGCAAACCCTTTTTGTCGTTTGTTTTGACCAACACCACCAACACGAGTCACAGACAATGCGGTACTGACTGCTGGGCGCATCGTTTCAGCAAAGATCTTGCCATCAAGGATCCATTGACCATCGGTAATCGACATGACGTTTGTTGGAAGATAGGCAGTAATATCACCACCTGGCGCATAAATAATTGGGATCAGCGTTTGACTGGCGTGATTTGATTCCGTCTTTCCTCCGCGTTCCAAGAGACTTGAGTGGGTATAGAACATGTCACCAGGATATGAGTCACGACCTGGAGAGACACCAGCGATCAATGAAATTTCACGATAGGCCTGGGCGTGTGCAGTCAGGTCATCATAAATCACCAATGTATCCATGTTTAATTTGTGCCAGAAATATTCGCCATGCGCTGCGCCAACATATGGCACAAGATACGTCAGGATGAGGGATTCAAAGGAGTTACTCACGACAACGATTGCTTTTTTCAGGGCATCGTTTTTCTTAAGAGTCGTGACGAGTTCCGCGACGTCATGATTACGTTTCGCAATTAATACATAAATCACGGTCACATCAGTGTTCTTTTGGTTAATCGCTACCTGTGCAGCAAGCGCCGTCTTCCCCACCTTACTGTCACCAAGCATGGCCATACGCTGACCGCGTGCCAGTGAATACTCAAGGTCAAGAATCGTCACACCCGTTTCAATTGGAGTATCAAGCAGTTCACGTTCGTAAAGCATCGGTGCTGCATGGAAAACATCCCACTCTTGATCAGCAACAATCTCGCCTTCACCGTCGATTGGTTCACCGAATACATTGATGACACGACCAATAAAGTTCTTACCCACAGGAATCATAATATCGAGTGCTTCAATCACACAAACCATGCCAGTATGCAGCGGCGAGGGATCAAGCTTCATCACGATTACGTGATCTTCAAGGACCTGGTGAACATAGCCACGAGTATCATCTTCGAAACGAACTGTTGCATGCACGTTGGTTGGCTGTAATCCACGAACACTCACCATGAATGAGTCGATACCAACAATCTCCCCAACAGGATTTCCGGCAGCAACCAGCTTTTCATATGTCTTACCTGCTGGCACGGAGCGCTCCTAATTCTTCAACCAGCTTGCCGCGACTATTCTTGAGCATCGCACGCAAACTTAAGTCATGAACATGATTTGGGGTTCGCAAATACACACCCGCAACGAGTGAAGGCTGCAACCCAACTGAAATCACCGCATGGGGATCAATTGACTCACGCACATAGAGCGCAAGTTGCTGCAAACTTTCAGGATCGGCCGTGACAGCAAAGGTCATATGCAATACAGGCACGTTGTCTTTCAAAAGACGTAACTCTTTAATGAGTGTTTCGCGCATCTTGCCGTCTTCAAGTGTGAATTGGTTCTGCGCCAAGAAATCAGTTAAAGGCTCGGATAAAACAGGAACGACAGGTTTCGCACCTTCGCCGCCGCGAATTGCGGTCGAGATCATTTCTGCATCAACTCGTTCAACTTCCTCAACCAAATGCGCAACATCAAGATGCGTCACCAAACTAGCTGGGAGTACAAAGTTCTCGTGTGTTTTTATAGCAACATCGGTCATAACTTCATGTCACCTATAATTGCGTCTTTGTTGGCTTCCATCTGTTTGATAATAAGTGGCAGCTGCGCCTTCAAATCGAACTGATCACCCAATGCCCCAAGCAGGTAGTGTTCAACTATTTGTGCCATATTATCTTGGAATGCAGTCAGAACCACATTCTCTTGGTCCTCAATGTTCTTCTTGAGTGTTTCACCCAGTTGCGCCGCCTGTGTCTGCAATGATACAGCGCTATCCTTAATTGTTTGAATAGCAGAAGCCTGCTCGTCCTTCATAGCGGTCATACGACTCATGTTTTCCTCAAATACACCGTTGATCATGACGCCCTGGTTAGCGATGCTTTTTTGAATCATTGTCGTCAAATCTTGATATTGGTTCTCGAGCGTTTCAGCACTCTTGTTAAGATTATTCAAGGTCGCATCCTGTGCATCCTTCATCTCTTTGCCATAGGCAGCAAACTTCTCATCAAGCTGTTTGATGGTATGCTCTTTTAGCTCTGTATTTACCTTAGCAATTGAGCCATCAAGTGCCTCTAGCGTGTGCGTTTTTAGTTCATCACTAATAGCAACAACTGCTTCATCAAGGTCTTTTTTAAAGAGGACGACATTTTCTTTAATGACGCTATCAAAGTATTCACGGGCGTGGGCGCGAATCTCTTCACGAAATGATTCGTCAAAGAAATTCTTCTCATTCTCAAAAACCTCAACAATAGGCGATTTCTGATCAGACTGCTGTTTGTGTTGGAATAATCCCACTACTGTTGCCCACCTTTTTGCATCATAGCTTTAATAATAAATATACCGCAAAGAGACCAATAACTAAAATCAATAAACTCGTTACGATCACCTGTAGGAGCGCTCTAAAGATTGATTTCTTTGACATTGGATTACGACCGATTGAAATCACACTGTTACGAACACCTGAATAGAGCATTGCGATAGCTGTAATAATACTGAGACCCGTAATCGCCATACTAAGGTAAATGCGAATCGCACTGACCGGCTTTTCAGCGATGGCTGTTCCAATGCGCTCAAGAAAGTCAGGAACATTCACCTTGGTCGTTTTGTCATTCGGGTTGTGTTTGATGTCAACGGTCACTGGAACTGACCCAAGAATAACTGTCTTGTTGTCCTTGCCTGTCGTGTCTTTTAATGTCGTTGTCCCTAAAGTCACTCCCTTAGCATCAAACGCTTGAGTCGCTCGGCCAAAGACCGTCTTCTCTTCTGTTCCGGCTTTCATCAGAACCCCGTTCACAGACGACATCGTCAAATAATCACCAACAGCAATCGTTCCTGCCTGATTGCTCACAATCGCATTATAAGTACCAGAGACAGCAACAAATACTTCGTTCTTTAGTGCGTCGTTTGAAGAGGCGACCAGCAGCTGACTACGATCCACCGTTACCCCGAACATATTCGCAAGGTTAGCCTGTGTGGCAATCTTTACTTGACTAGGGTCGTCGCCAGAAAGTTGCACGATTGTTCCGTTATCCAGGGGTGTTTCTGTGGCATATCCTTGGACGCTGCCACCCCCGTACCCAGACTCGGCAAAAGCAGGAGAAATAATAGAAGCAGTGATGCCAATGACCACTGCAAAGCTAAGAATAATTCGTGATAGTTTCACTGTTTGTTTAAACTCCGACACCCTCAATGTTATCTCTGTTATGCGCTGGGTTCATTATACCATAACCACCATGAGCATTTTATTGTCGAAATGTAGTGCTTATGTTAGAATAAATCCAAGCTTCAGATGGCACCACACGTCTCCAGTGAAATAAACAATATATGCTTACCTCACAGAGGTAGAAAACAAATATAAAGAATGTGGTGCCACCTCCCCACCGTTATTAGACGTAGTCTAGTGCTATTAATGTTAGCGCTGACCACACTGACCGTTGCGTTTACTACAACGCTTATATTTGCGCACGCGTCACACGCGGTTGCGAATACGAACAAAACGATCAACTTCCAAGGCCGCTTGCTCACCGCAGGAGGGGCCGTTGTTCCTGATGGCAACTACAACATCCAATTTAAGATTTATCAAGGTGGATCCGGCAAACTTGCTGGCAACCCAGATGGTTCACTCAAGTGGACTGAAAATTACGTCAATGCGAATAGCACCGGTGTCGAAGTCAAAGATGGCTTCCTCTCGGTCAACCTGGGATCAATCAATTCGTTTGGAACGAGTATCGATTGGAACCAGGACAATCTTTGGCTTTCCATGAACGTCGCCGGCTCTGCAGCCGGCTGTTCGACGTTTGGAACAGCACCATGTGGCGCTGACGGCGAAATGCTTCCTATGAAGCAGATTACTGCAACACCGTATGCCATCAACTCTGGTCAATTGAACGGCATTACTTCTGACGGCTTCCTACAAAATACCTCATCACCTCAAAACGCAAACTTCAACATCAACGGTGCAGGAACTGCTGATCTTCTCACTGCGACAACCAAACTGAGCACTGCAGCCATCGACACTGTCGGAGTTGACGGCGTCCTTACTATCGGTGCGACAAATGCAGGGACCATCAACATCGGCCGCGCAAACGACGCCAACAGCAATATTAATATTGGCGTAGGAACGGGATCGAGAACAATTACTATCGGAACAACAGATAACGCTTCATTCATGAACCTGCAAGGTGGAGTTGGCGGTGTCCGAGTGACAACGAACGGTGGTTTCGTGGTTCGTTCCGGATCGAGCAATGTCGATGCCTTCTCCGTAGTCAGTGATGGAACACTCGTAAACCTAAGCACTGATGCAACATTCAAGGTCAAAAATCATAATGGGACAGCACTCTTATCCGTGGACGATAGCAGCAATCAAATTCATACAAGCTATGCATCGACGTTTGTTGCAGATGGCTACGCAACGTTTACCCAAGGCATTACCGTCCAAGGGACAGGGAGCTTAAACTATACAACACCAGGTGGTACACCGCTCACAACGGCAATCAATATTCCAAACTACTCAGTTCCCGCATTCGGATCCGTCCTCTCATTCGGTCTTCCTTCAACTTCTGCCGCAACCGCTCGCGGGCTTCTTGTCGCCGATGGTCGAACAGGTAATCACCAAGCAACAATTGGGGTCTTATCACCAGACGAAAATGCAATTATGGGCCTTAGCTGGAACGGTAGCAACTCAACCGGTACCCTTTCAAATACTGCGAGCTCACTTGCCCTCCAAGGTAATGGATTAAACCTCCTTACAGCAACAAATGCCGGCGGACAAGCAAACGTTGGTATCGGTAATAACGCGACCTCTGGATACGCATTAGATGTCACAGGTGACATTAACTCCTCAACTGAATACCGTATCGGTGGTGTGACTGCCCTCACAAATACCTCACTCACCTTTGGTGGTACGACGAGCTCAACAATCGCTTCATCTGGTGGACAATCACTTGATCTTAATGGTAGCACTGGCGTGAATATTAAGAGCGGCAACACGACCAGCGCAAGCTTCGGTGCATCAAATGTCCAAATTGGTAGCGGCTCAGGAACGGGTACACCAACTCTCCTTACCCTTGATAAATCAGGTACAGCGCCAAGTGTCTCTGGAAATGCAATGCTTGGTAGCATGTACTACGACACGACTCTTGGCCAAGTCCAATGTTACGAAGCTAATGGTTGGGGTAATTGTACAAACAGCCCAGACGACTTCGTCTCACTCAGCCCAGAGTACAGCAACGCAGTTATTCACAGCACTGGTATCGGAACAATGACATCAGACCTCTGTTCAGACGCATTGAACATTAATGACGGTAGCACTTCACAACCAACCATTTGTGGTACGAACGAAACCTACAACTACTACAACTGGACATCAGCACAGTTGACTGCGCAGACTCGAAGCATCTATGTGACCTACCAGCTTCCAGGCAGCTTCAAGGAGTTCGTTCCAGGCTCGACCTCACTGATGGGCCTCACCGATGGTTCCGACTCAACCGTGAGCTATGAAGTCTATCGAAACACCAGCACAGGCCTCGTCGCCTGTGGTACCGCAACATCTGTCTCTACTGGTGCGCAAACGAGCTGGCAAAAAGCGATTGCATCAGGCACGGCAGACCCATCAAGCTGTAACTTTGCAGCCGGCGACAGTATCGTCTTTAAGGTCAACCTGACTACAGCGAAAAACGCCAATGCATACGCCAGTACCCTTAACTTCGCCTTTAGCAATCACTAGAAGCACGCGCTTATGGTAAAATGACACTACTAGCAGAAGGGTACGTGTGATGATACAAATGAAAAGAAGGCTTAAGAAGCGAACCATTATTATTGGTAGTATTCTTGTGGTTTTGATCGCGGCGACCATTACCACCATCCTCGTCGTTACCCACAAACCCGGTCACACCATTATTCAAAATACTGGCTATACCACTATCCTGCCCGAGGGTCGCTCGATCGTTCAACTCGGTGGCTGGGTACGTGTCAGCCCTAAAGATAGTGATCCTGTGTATGCCTACGCGGATTCGATAGGCGGTATCCCAATCAGTGTCAGTGAACAGCCACTTCCTGAATCTTTCAAAACAAATAGCGTTGCCAAGGTTTCAGAACTTGCGAAGAGCTATAATGCATCTGCAACACTCGCCATTGGCGATACAACTATCTACATCGGTACTTCAGCAAAAGGCCCGCAATCGGTTATCTTCACGAAATCTAATCTATTAATTCTTATTAAATCGGAAAAGAAAATAGAAGATGCGGCGTGGTCAAACTACGCCGCATCTCTGCAATAACCTGAATTGTGACTTACTTACCGTCGGCGTATTTGTCGATTGACTGTGCAACCTTACCGTCAGATTTTAGATTCTCATAAAAGAGTACTTGGTCTTTTGAAATGACCATTGCATCTTCAGGACCATGAACTTCGCTCCCAAGCTTAATAAGCTGGACACTACTGGTGTCTTCAGCAGAACTATTTTGTGGATTGGTTGAACCTGCTGCTGTCGCACCCTGCGTCTGAAGATAAAAGATATCTGTCAGTTTAAGGTAATCACTATTAAATGCCTGTAGCTTCCCGAAGTAGACCTGTCCGTTTGTAAAGAACACCGCCTGGTACTTGCTTGTATCAATACCAGTTGTTGCTGTTGCATGCGATTTAGACCATGCAGTCCAGCCAACAAATGCGATAGCAATCACAACGATCGCAATAATAAGTGGTAAAAGGATCCGCTTGAGGAGCTTACGCTTCTTTGGCTCGTCGAAAGAAGGAATCTCTGTTCGCTCGCTTCGATACGTTTGCTTTGGCGCTTCTTGTACTGGCTGCGGCTTTTCAGCTGCAGCATGACGTGCTGTCTCGCGACTTGGCACACGCCGTTCTACTGGTTGTGGCGCACGAAATGGGCCCTCATCCATGTTTGTTTCTCCAATTCCCTATTACTTCTATAGTTTCACGCTTTCATCCATCATAGCACAAGGGGAATAGAGCTATCAACACGCGCCTTGAGGGGCAAAACTAGAAGTCGGCAATAACGAGTTTTTTCATCTGTGACATATGCGCAAAAGCATCTGGTCGTTGCATGAGTTCGCCCATATTCTTTGGAACGATTTGCCAACTCAAACCATATTTATCTTTGCACCATCCGCATTGCTCAAATTCAGGGTGACTCGAGAGTTTTGACCAGAAATAATCGATTTCGTCTTGATCATCACATTCGACGACGAAAGATACGGCCTCTGTAAATTTAAATTCAGGGCCGGCATTAATAGCGGCAAACTTATTACCGTTTAACTCAAAGTTAATGACTAGTTCTTTACCTGCAAACTCTTTTTGAAAATCCTCAAGTTGACCTTCGTCTGCTGGGTAGTATTGGGTGTCTGTTACTTTGCTCTCAGGAAAGACCGATGTGTAAAATTCGACTGCTTCTTTTGCGTTATGATCAAACCATAGATTTGGTACGATAATCTTTTGCACGTTGCACCTCCTTTATTCACGATACTGTCCTTATTATAGCAATTACTCAACTCGACGAGCAAAGTACTCTTCGGTCTCACGCATAAAGATCTCAGCCGTCTTAGGACCGACCCCGTAAAGAGTTTGCAAGCGTTTCGAAAGCTGCGCCTCGTCGGCGCTATCCTCTAACATAATGTACAGTGACCCCTCATACATACTCACCAGTTGTTGCATTGAGGTTTTCAGAGCATGTGTCATCACATGTTCGTATCGCGTGTATCCCCCAGAATGAAGCAGCATCGTCAGCTGACGATCTGGCAATTGCAAAATACCCCAGGGTGTATCGAGTTTTCGATCAAGAAATAGCTTCCATGTCTTCACCGCAACTGATGATTGAATTGGTTTCCCTAATAGATACGTCAGCAGGAACCAACGAAACATATCGTCATCACCAGACAGGACATCAAGGTCGAAGTCGGCCGCATGATGCTCGGGACGAGGTCGCCTAGCTCTTGGTTTCTTTTCTGGAATAGGTTTTGTCATGTATCTAGCATAACAAACCTTGCGTTAGCTATTCACTAAGTCTGTAAATACGACGAGTCGCTCCGAATACGTCCGTGCCGAATTATTCCAAGATCCCTGACACGTCACTAAATTGAGGTGCGCCTTACCATCATCGGATTTAAAAACATCCGTTGCGTCTTGATGAGGGGTGTAAAGCGCGGTGCGATTGACGACAAATGTTTTTACCATTCCGTCATCACCTGTCGTCGTAACGCTATCGCCTTTGTCTAGTTTATTCAGATCATTAAAAACCGATGGAACACCGTCTTTCCACCCATAATGCCCGGCAATCACTGCACTGCCCTCTTCACCAGGTTTCGGACCAAGCTTATACCAGGCAAGTTGCGTCGGATTCTCGTCGATATCCATATCTCCGGCACTATTAAGTCCCACGGCATTAATCGTTGCCAAAACATTGATCTTACCAATAGTCAGGTTAACAGGCGTAGAAACAACGACAGGCGCTGGGGCATCATGCACAACATGAGGTAATGGCACTTTCACTGTTTCTTGGGATAAAGTCTTATACCGTGGCATAAGAGTATAGAGTGCAATAAAGGTCGCGCACACTGCTATCAAAATGACAGCAATACTAATGAATAATTTTTGCAAAGATCGCTTTACACGTCGAGGCATAAGTAATTTCTAGGTAGCGCGCTTTTTATATGCAACAAAGGCAACGAGGAGGCCACTGGCAATCAATAGCGTAGAGACTGCTCCCCAGAATACATACTGACCACTCATAATTCCTGTATTAGGAAGGCCAGGAGTCACATCAACCGTGTCATTACCAGCACAAATAGGAACAGTAATCGTGTCATTGATCAGTGTCACATTACCATTGCGTGCCAGTAATCGTCCTTGGATGGTTGCGCCGTTCGCAACGGTGATAGAGTTCAACGCCAGAACAGTTCCAACAAACGTCGCCGTCGAATTAATCGCTGCAGTGTCTACTCGCCAAAATACGTTACATGCCTGTGCGCCGTTAACTAGTGAAACCGTACTCGCTGATCCAATAGTTAAACCAGTTCCGTTAAATGGCGCTTCAAAAATAAAGACTGACGATGGGTCATTTTGTCCATCAAGTACCAATGGGCCAGCACCTGCAGTAATGCCAAAAGTCGTTGAAGAAGAATCATACACACCCGCAACAAGCGTCGTTCCACCAAGTTCTGTCGGAATAGTGGTGAGAGGCGTCCGTCCAGCAGCATCGGTGTAAGCCGTTGTGAGATTATTCTTTGCTGTTAATAACAAAGGACCGTTCGTGACACGACATGGTAATGGTCCTGTCGCATCAACAGAATAAATCGTTCCCGTTACCTGTGAACAGGTTAAAGCAGTGCCTGCACCAGTTGCAGGGCTCAACCCTACATCTCCATGAATCACAGAGGCATTTCCCGCGTCGGAAATATTTGGTGTTCCTGAAAGAATCGCAAAAGGTGATGCCGTTCGAAGGTTCACCGTTGCCTGAGCTGCGTGCGCAGAGTGACTTCCGATCATAATGACAGTGAATATAGTGAAAATCGCAAATAATGCGATTAATGGAACAAATGTAATGTGAGTCTTCTGCATATCAGCCCTTTTATTTTGTTTAGTTTATTGTCCGAACGTTCCTGTTCATCAAATCCAACCTGAAACTTTGAAAGGGTTGACTGATATTTTCCTCGGAGATCGTGATCTCAATTGAGGTGCATCTTGTCTATGGTTATAGTAACAGTGTAAATGGTATTACGCAAATTATAATGAGATGATATTTTTACAAAATTTGAACAGAATAATTCATCTGATAATGTGTGCCCCATTTTTGCCCATCAGACGTAAAGCCTGCAACTGATCCTGCATCACATAATCCATCGATGCTACTTGCAGAACTACCGCCACTTTCAAGATGTGCAAAAAGATACGTCGCCTTTACCCCACCATGAAGACAGGTCGCTTTCATGTATGCCGATGCGGGCGCTGCATTATATGATCCACACTTACCACCGCTGTCATACTTACATCCCGAAGGATCAACAAACTGGCCGTCCTTTATGAACTTGCCATCTTGCAAACAGGTAATCACTGACTTTGGATACAGTGTCGCTCCTAAATCACTAGGACCAGCGCTCAACCATCCATTCCCATTTCCGTTTACTCCGCAGCCACTGGAAGACTCAATATAGGTGCCGTAATCGTGATTATATAATTTCAAACCATCAGCAACTTGGCTTAAGTCAGATTTTCTAATGGCATCTCGCGCTCTTGCAGTCACACCTGTATATGCAACGATAGAGATAGCCGCAAGAATAGCAATCACAACGATCACAATAAGAAGTTCGACAATAGTAAACCCACCTTTACGTCCTGCTATATTCATATGCTTCATTCTAGCATAAGCGGCGTCCTAATTCGTTGGTCGAGTCGGTACTGTCGGTGGTGTGGTCCCACCATTTCCTGGAGTAGTTCCACCACCAGTCGTCACCGCACATCCGGTCGCATCAACCGTCGTCCCTGCTGGCGTATTCGCACACTTATCATCGGCATCAATCACACCATCCCCATCCGTATCGGTCGTTGACGGCACTTCTGTTTTTACAGGACAGCCAGTGGCATCAACAGCGGTTGCCGTAGGAGTATCGGCACATTTATCATCTGTATCGACGACGCCATCACCATCAGAATCTTTCACAGGAACAGGGACATTACAATTACCAGATGGTACAGAGCCAACCCTGAAGTATTCCTCATACGTTCCTTCTGTTCCACCACCAACCGCACGCAGTCCGTTACTTCGACAAATTAATACCTTTGTTACGTCCGACGGAACAGTAAATGGTTGATTTGTCTGACCCTTTAATCCTGCCAACATGACTGCTCGCCAAATTGGCCCAGCCATACCCGAGCCACCATTGGACATCGCGGCATTATCGTTGTTACCAACCCATACACCGACGGCAAGTTGCTTCGCATACCCAATCGTCCAAGCATCACGGTTTTCATCGGTTGTTCCTGTCTTCACCGCCACGTCATACCCATTGGTATTCAAGCTACTACCGAAAATTGGTGCTCGCGCAGATTCGTCATCAAGGATATCTGAAATTAGGAATGAAGCCGCTGTACCCATGACGGTCTTTGGTGTTTGCGATCCTTGTTTAAAGATTTGTTTATCGAATTTGTCGTCAATATTCGTAATCATTGAAAGATCATATTGCTGACCACTATCGGCCAGTGACGCATAAGCGTTTGTCATCTCGGTCAGCTTCGTTTCAGCCGTTCCCAGTGCAAGTGACAATCCATAATTTTTGTTGCTATCAATCGTGGTAATCCCCATTCGCTTGAATGCATCCACAGCATTGCTGACACCGAGCTTTTGCATGACTTCAACCGAAGGAATGTTCAGTGATTGAGAAATTGCACTACGAACCGTCACATCTCCACGGAATCTCTTGTCAGCATCAAGTGGTTTGTAGCCATTAAAATCAGTCGGCACGTCCTGCAAAATTGTTGCCGGAGTAATCACCTGTTTCTGCAAAGCTTCAGCATAATAGAGCGTCTTGATGCTCGACCCTGGTTGTCGCGCAGTTGTCGCCATATTCACTTTTCCAAAGTCAGCGTTGTTATAATCAGCACTTCCCACAAGCACTCTAATCTGACCGGATGTCGGATCTACCGCAACCACAGAGGCATTTGAACCGCCGTACGACTGAATGTAGCCAATGTGACTCGCCACCGCATCGTTGGCTGCTTTTTGTAAGTTAAGGTCGAGCGTAGTCGTGACACGGAAGCCTGAACGGTTCACACGATCTTCTCCGTACTTGTCATATAACTGATCAACTACCATTTGCGCAAAGTGTGGCGCAACTGCATTCACGCTATTTTCGTCTTGTGGTGCGTACGCGAGGACTTCTGCTTTTGCGGCGTCAGATTCGGCCTGTGTAATAACTTTGTTGTCGACCATTCGAGCAAGTACTGTTGCTTGGCGCTCTTTCGCATAGAGGGGGTTTCCAGAGATTGGATTATACGCCGATGGAGCCGGCAAAACACCAATCAGCATCGCACTCTGAGCAAGGTCCAAATTAGCTGCATCGGTACCGAAGTACGTCTTAGCCGCAGACTCAATACCAAAGGCGCCCTCACCGTAATAGACAGAGTTAAGATACAGATCCAGAATGTCATCCTTACTGTATTTCTGTTCAATCGCCGTCGCAATCGTCAATTCTTGATATTTTCGAAGGAAGTTTTGATTACTTGAAAGCAACGTATTCTTGGCAAGCTGCTGCGTAATGGTCGAGCCACCATAAGCCGTCGCGTCACCACTTGTTATATTTGCGATTAATGCCCCTGCAATGCTTACTAGCGAAACGCCACCGTGTTTATAAAAGTCCTTATCCTCAGATGACAGCAATGCCTTTTCGGTATAGTCAGAAATTTGGCTCAATGGAATGCGTTCACCCCGATTGGCAGTTCCCGAGCTATATATGGTTTGTCCACTTTTATCCAGCAACACCACTCCGGTATTGTTATAGTTCATCAATCGATCTGGATCAGAAATAGCGTTCGCAAAGTAGATGTAGGTGAAGGTCGGCACAAGCACCAGAAACGCTACGATTGGTGTCGCAATGACGATGGCCTTCTTTGGCTTACTGAGGCCTTTATACCAACGGTAGCGACCAACGAAAAAACGAGGCAATGGCTTGTAGCTTTTCAGGGGCTTTAAAGACTTAAGATTTTTCGGAGTACGAGGAGTAACCGGTGTTTTTCGCGCCGGACTGTAATATCGATTGCGGGTAAATTTTTTCGGCATTGTTGTATATAGTATAACGCACTACGCGTATTTAGAACTCGGGCAACATATATGTATGTTTGCTAAAATAGAAAGTGAACGAAATATATTCACCAAGGAGGTCAGACATGGCAACTATCAATCCTTATATTAACTTCAACGGAAATGCCGAGGAAGCCTTCAATTTCTATAAATCTGTCTTCGGTGGTGAATTCGAAACAATTATATACTTTAAGGACTTAGAAAGCCCTGAATTCCCTATCGCAGCAGAAGATGCAAACAAAATTATGCGCATCGTTTTGTCGATTGGCGATACCGTCTTAATTGCTAATGATGTCCCCGAAAGCCTCGGTCCCGTGAATGAAAACGAAAACAGGTCTAAGATTTCTGTGAGCGCCGAGACGCGTGAAGAGGCCGAGAAGCTCTTCAACGGCCTGAGCGTCGGTGGAGAGGTCGAAATGCCACTCACTGACAGCCCATGGGGAACGTATTTTGCTATGTTTAGGGATAAGTATGGGATTGAATGGACGGTGGAGGTTGCTTCGAATTAAATCAATGTATTTGCAAATATCTGAAGAGCTAGAGCTGCCTTTGCAACAAAACTAAGGACAATATATGCCCGTTCACCGCGTAAATAATCTTTCCACTTACCTTTTGCTTGATACTGCTTAAATTGTACGTAGGCAAACGTATTAAAGAGCACGAAGATCGAAATAATAATGCCATATACAAACCCCGGAGGAGTCGCATCTATTGGAGAGTTCGGTGACAACACACTAATTAATACGACAAGCCATGGAACAGTACCGGCGATACATCCAAAGATAAAAGGAAGCCAGTCGCCACTTCCGGGCTTTACATACCTTTCTTGTAGCCATCCAAAAAGTATCATTGAAGCATTTACGCCGATGATTCCGATCAATGCACCATAGTTACTAATGCCTGTTATTTGCGCAATCAAGAAGATCATTAATGACGAGCTCAATGAATACTCAACCCAACGAAATATATTGATGTTTTTCTTTAGACCATTTTCGTACCGTCCAAAAAACCATTTTGATGCGACAATAAAATGAAACAGAGACGAAAGACCCAAAAAGAGCGCAACCGCGTAACCAGTTCGTACATTAAAAAGGGTCACCGGATCTGTAAAGATACTTCCTGGAGGACCAGCTAGATAGCTCGCTGTAACCGGTAGCGAAAAATCATTAGATAAACTGAGGATGACAACTGCAAGAATAAGGTGAAATATTCCAGCAATAATATTTAATCTACGGAGTGATTGAAGGGATTTTTTCATAGTATTTATACTCTACTCCAATACAATACTGCCGTCTACAAAGCCGCTTTTATGTGGATACAAAAAATCAGAACTGAATTAACAGTTCTGATTTTGTTTATCATGCCTTGGCTCCGACGGCTGGACTCGAACCAGCAACCTCGAAGTTAACAGCTTCTTGCTCCACCATTGAGCTACGTCGGAATACAAAGGTTATTATACCTTTACCCCTGTCGAATAGTCAACGCTAACTACTTAGTAATATTTTTAATATTACGAGGGTTTTCTTTAGATGCTTTATCTTTTGTCAGATAAAGGCGAGGAGAACCCAAAATAGGTAGCTGTAGCCAGATAGGAACCTTTGCCTGGAATCCAATATAGAAGAAGAGTGCAATAGCGACAATACCACCAATGATACCGTAGAGCATCCATATACCCTGTCCATCGACAAGTTTTCCATACGTGTACGATCCAATTGCTGCAAGTAGCAAGATAGCGACTGGTGCAGCGTATTTATTAATCGCCATAGCACCGAGAATCGCACCAACAATCAGCGGCAAGGCAACACCGCTAATAGCAAAAGAGATCGCCATGATTGTATACCATCCAGGTACTTCTGGGCCGTAGTCGGTTGCAAAGAATACGTCACCGAGTGCACCAAGACCAAACCCAAGTCCAGTACCAATAAAGATCCAGGCAATGAGCCATCCGGTCATTACTTTAATAAATTTGTCGCTAAATCGATAGTTGTTGCCTTCGTATCGGCCGTTCGCTAATTTCTTTTGCACTTGGGGGTTCTTGTCTGTCATACAGCTATTATACCTGTTCTGCAAAAATCAGTGCACGTTCATCGTATGTTTTTTCCGAAGCAATCCATGTACCTGTACACGTCATAAGGTTTAATCCCTTTTTTGCATCACCATAAGGGGTAAGCATTTTTTGCATATCAACATCAGCTAAAGGGACTGTTTCGGTATGTAAAACTTTGTATGTCAGTTTTGTTCCGTCGCCTTTTTCAATCTGAATCTGATCGTCAACCTTTAATGTATCGAGGTAACCGAACAAGCCTTGTCGCGTTTTACCCGATGCATGTCCGTCGATGAGCATCGCGCCATCTTCACCAGGTTTCACACTTGAGGTATACCATCCGGCATCATAAATATTCTTTGGCGCCTGCAAACTACCATCTGTATTTACATTCATTGGCATAAGGCGTGCTGCAACGCTAATCTTATTTATATATAAGGCTCGCGGGAGGTTTGGTGACACCACATAACTATCAAGTGCACTGGCAGGCGGCTTGGTCTCATCAGTTCCTTCTTCGGCTTGCGCAACGTCAGTACTTATCACTGCAGCAGTACTGACAGGCACCGATTCAGCGCCAACCTTTAAGCGATTGTTCGTCATCCAAGTATCAAATCCAACATAGCCAGTTGAAAGTAAAATAACAGCACTCACGAGAACAAGGCTCGCTCGTTTAAAAAGTGTCTTTTTGCGGCGCTCTTTATCAAGATCCTTACGCGCCGTATCAAGTGCCTTTACCATAATATTCACCTTCTGTTCAACAGGAAGCTCAGGAACTGATCGCACAGCAGCAACCGGCTGCATCGTGACCGTTTCAATTTCTTCAACAGTCGTGACCGTCTGAGCTTTAATATCAAAGTAAGTTGAGCGAGTGGCAACACGATGAGTCGAGCGTACATTTAATGAGCGGGAACGATCCCCGTATTGAGGTCGCCTCGACCAGTTTGCCGGTGGGGTGATATCGCGCATAGTTGTGTAAATGTGTATTTTTAGTGATTAGTTTGTACGACGTGGCCAAGCAACAAAGAGTACCGCAGCTACTGATGCGAGACCGAATATAACAATCGCAAATGGGCTTTTGATCTGCAGATTCTTTAGTGGAGTCATGGCAAGTGGTGAAATACCTGTATTTGGCGCCGTTATCGTTTGTAATGTTCCGACACCACCAGCATTACCAATGTTACCTGTTGATCCTGGTGAGCCTGTTGAGCCAGTTCCAGCAGTGTATATATAGTTTGAGATCGTCGCACTCGGACCGGTTCCCTGTGCATTAATAGGGCTGATACGGAAGTCGTAGGTTTGTCCATCCGTTAGGCCATTCAAAATTTCAAAACTTGTTCCCGTAAAAGCAGTGTGAGAAATTGTGCTCCAAGTTGACGCACTACTTAGTTTTGCTTCAATCAAGTAGTTCGTAATTGCTGATCCACCGTTTGAAGCAGGCGCCGTCCAGTTCAAGACAACGTTGTGACTCGTCGCGTTCACTGAAGCACTTGGGAACGTAACAGCACTTGGAACGGTCACCGCAGCTGCAATATTCACACCAGTAATCGTGACATTACTACCAGTACCAACACTATTCACTGCAGCAACGCGGAAATCATAGCTCGATCCATTAGTGAGGCCGGTCACCGTTGCAGTTGTTGCCGTACTTGCGCCATGAGTAAAGGTTGTCCACGAACCGGCACTTGATAGTTTGTACTGGATTGCATAATCGCTAATCGCAACACCACCATCACTTGCTGGAGCACTCCAGCTGAGGGCAACTTGTGCACTCGATGGAGTAGCGACAAGGTTAGTTGGTGTACCTGGCGCGGTTGTTTGCGCTGGAGTCGTAATGGTTCCGTTGTAGCCAGTTGCTTTCGTAAACGTAAAGCCGTTGCTGGTGTATGGTCCACTCACTGTCAGGTTGTGGTCTTGTCCAGCGTAGAGGAAGTTGCTTGTCAGAGTGACCGGTGCAGTCCAGCTATCAACATATGGAGGAATTGTTGCACTATCACCACTACACCCACTTTGGCTCGCCCATTGGATGCCGAGGTTACCTGTACCACCAAGTGTTAATGGCTCGACACCAGTGAAGTTTGAGGTAGCATAAATCGAAACGCGTCCCGTACCAGAGACTGTCGTCCCAGTACCAGTTGAACCAAACATCCCATTTGGACCAACCATCAAGCCTGAATTAACCGTAATTGCACCCGTAAAGCTTGGGTTACTGACGAGTCCTGTTGACCCACCAAAAGTACCTGTGCCACTAATGGCGAGGTTACCATTTCCAACAATCGGAGAACCGAAGCCTCCACAAACGTCATCCGTCACTGCGGAGATATTATGTCCTTGTGTATCAACTGAATTACCTGATCCAACCAGAACATTATGGAACGTTGTATTCGCAGACAATGTGAGACCAGTGTTGAGTACCAGTACATTGATCGTGGTACCCGCAGCGTTAGTCGCAGTACTTTCTACCGTACCGGCAACAGCCATCGTGTTGCCTGATATTGTATACGAAAATTGATTTGCGCCATATTCAGTAATACCAGCAAGTGACAAACCGGTGATGTCATTCAAAAGTGTTGTATCAGCAGAAAGTCCCGCTGTATTAAAGAGAATACTGTCGCCATTTGTCGGAACAGCGTTACCACTCCAGTTTGTTGCAGTGCTAAACTTGTTGTCGCCACCAGTACCCGTCCATGTCTTCGCTGCAGCAAATGATACCATGCTTGTTTGAAACTGAAGCACAGTGACACCAATAAGAAAAAGAGCCGTTATTAAAACACGTCGAATATTTTTTGATGGTTTTTTCATTTTTTAAATTCTTCTTTTTTAGTTTTTTGTTTGTATTTAAAACTTATGCTTTTAGTATATGCCTACTATCTTAGCTTGGCAAGGCGAGCCTTCGTTGACTCGTGGGCACCGTCAAGCCCAAGAATTTTCAGCGTACCAATCAATACATATAGCTCATCAAGTGTCATTTGATTTGGCGTCTGATCATAGATTGCAAAGCGGTCGTTAATCGCATCAACTAGCCATTTTTCTTTCGCTGGACTGACTGTTTTCGATTGTGCCGCAGTGGTTGCGTTTGTCGTCACCACCTCCAAGGATCGTGCCGAATTATCTGTTTTTCGCAGGAATCCTTTTTGAATAAGTCCATCAATATGAATTGCCACGGTCGAAACAGATTTGTAGCCAATTGCATTCATAATCTCACGGTAGCTAGGGCCATAGCCGTGTTCTTGAATAAACGCGTCAACGTATTCAAGCAGCTCTTTTTGGCGTTTTGTTGATCTTTCGGCCATGCGTATCTCCTTTCGGTGCGAGGGCAATTGCAGCCAGCCCCCACCATATAATTGCTACTGTATCATCAACCCAGACCGGGAGCAAAAGCCCAATCAGCACCATACCAATGCCGCTTGCGAAGACTCCTAGTGCAAAGCCATCAGTTCGTTTACGCCACAAGCTTCTGAGCACCAAGAACGTTACAGCGATAAAGAGTACGAGTCCAATCCACCCTGATTCATGTGCAATAAATAAGAATTGGTTCTCGACGATCAATGGTTTAGTTCCATAGAGAGACGCAGATCCAGTACTACCGATTCCCCCACCAAGTGGTTGATGCACCATCGCATTCACTCCATCTTTTAGTGACGAGACGTGCCCAGCATTTGAATCAACCGAAGCACCAGTCGAAGCATTATTATGGAGCAACACATTTGCAACAAAGTTTGAATCTCGGCCAGCAACTAATGCGCCGACCACAAGAACAACCACAATACTGGCAATAATCCACGCCCTTCTTGATACTCGTCGGCCCACCATCGCAACGATAATAGTGAGGATTGCCGCAACCGCAGCAATTAATGCACTCCGTGAATAACTTGCCCATAACGCCACAGCGCTTCCTAGGGCGATCACACTAATGACGAGGCTTTGGCGTTGCAATTTAAGCCCGCTCGGTTTTAACCAGAATGCGAACAGTAATGAAATCACAATGACCGCATACGCCCCAAGTGGGTTTGGTCCCCTCAGCGTACTATTGATACGAATAAAGTCAGGGTTCTGATCGACCGTCAAGAACGGTGCAATTGTGGACTTGCTATACCCGATGTATTTCAAGACGTCGTGAGGTAGCACAAAAACTTGTAGCAAGGCAAAGGCCGCTACGACAAAAGCTCCGACAAAGAAGGTCGTAATAAATGTCTTTCGCAGCTGCGGGTAAAGATTCAATGCAACATATACAAAAACAAAGAACAATAAATAGCGCAAATCAATAAACAAACCAGCAATAACAGAACTTACCCCCTGGAAAGAAAAGGGAATCAGTAATAGATGCAGTAACGCATACGTCGCAATGAGTAAAATCAGGGGTGATTTCAACAGTGAGAACTGCTTTTTCTGATACAAAATAACTAACATTAATAGGCCGGCTACCAGCATCAGTATCTCTTTCCAAGATTTGATCAGCAGTTCAGCCGAAGGAAAAAGAGTGCCAAGTCCGACGCTCAGCGGCGCATGCAGAACGATACCTCCGAAAATAACTAACAGGATGCCGACAAACACTTTGTCGAGGAAGGTCAGTTTTGTAATTGTCTTTACCTGCGTGACTGCCATAAGTACCTCTTAGTGTAACGTAAAGAATGCTATAATAGCAGCACTTATGTCACGCCGAAACAACAAGCTCTATAGCTTTATCTTGATTCTCATCGATGTCCTCGTTTTGATCATTACGTTCGTTCTTGCCTATGTTGCCCGCGTGCAATACGACCCTCGCCCGCTTCTTCACAATATATATGCATTCGATTACCTCTTTTCATTCCTGCTCATTGTTCCATTTTGGATCCTTATTTTCGCCATTATAGGACTCTACCTTCCTCGAACCTATAACCGCCGCCTTGTCGAATGGGCAAAGATTGCCGTCGGTACCTTCTTGGGCATCCTCTTGGTTATTGGATGGGAGTACGTCAGCGACAAAACCATCTTCCCTGCTCGTTTAGTTGCGTGGTACGCGCTCATCGGTGCTTTCGTTCTGATTGTCGTCGAACGTGAGATCATGCGTCTCATTCGAAGCCTCATGTTCCGTTATGGTCGTGGCACAAAACGAGTCCTGCTGATCGGTTCATCGTCTGCATCCAGTGACATCGCAAAGAGTATTTCTGACACTGCACGCAGTGGGTATGAAGTCGTTGCCTTTGCTGGCCCAAAGAAAAACTTACCTGAAAACTTTAACGGCCACCATTATTCATACGTCGAAGAAGCACTCAAAGATCTTGAGATCAATAACATCACCGCCATTATCCAAACAGACCTCTATGAAAATGCCGAGCGCAACCAAAAAGTGCTTTCAATGGCACAGCAAGCACACATTGATTACAGCTTTATTCCTGGTGAGTCAGAATTCTACTCTGGCAAAAACACTGTCGATGTTTTCCTCGGCTATCCAATGATCAGCGTTTACCAAACACCTCTAGTTGGCTGGGGCGCAATTGTAAAGCGAATCTTTGACTGGATTGTTAGCCTTCTGCTCATCATTGTTTCCTCACCATTCTTACTGATCTTTATCATCATCAAAAAGATCGTCGATCGTGGACCAGTTTTTTACATCAGCAAACGTCTGAGTCGTTTCTCCGAACCAATTGGGCTAATTAAGTTCCGCAGCATGGGCGCTCAATATGGTAGCAAAGACGCTGCTGATGAGTTCCGCGAAATGGGTCGTGAAGATCTAGCACTGGAATATGAAAAGAACCGAAAAGTTGAAAATGACCCGCGCATTACCCCATTTGGTAAATGGCTTCGCGCCACCTCAATCGATGAGCTTCCTCAAGTGTTCAACGTCTTTAAGGGTGACCTAAGTCTTGTGGGGCCACGACCGATTCTGCCACAAGAAACAAAACTAGCACATGGTCGAACTGCACTGCTTCATAGCGTGAAATCTGGTGTTACCGGACTCTGGCAAGTATCCGGCCGAAGCGAACTCGACTTCGACGAACGTATCGAACTTGAATTATTCTACGCACAAAACTGGACCTTCTGGTTAGACCTCAAGATCCTCTTTAAAACCGTCCTCGTCGTCCTTCGTGGCCGCGGAGCGAAGTAGGAATGGGAGCGAAATAACATATGGCTGCACCAAAAATCGCAATCGTTCATGATTGGCTCACCACAGCCGGTGGCGCCGAAGTGGTTGTCGCCGAACTTCACAAACTCTTTCCAAAAGCCCCCATCTACACCTCTGTGTATAATCCAGACGCGCTACCTGGATTAAAGGGTCTCGATATTCGTACAACCTATTTGCAAGACAAGCTTCCTGCAAAACTTCGCTATCGTCACACACTGTGGCCAACGCTCCGTGCGAAAGCATTTCGTAAACTCGATTTATCTGAGTTCGACGTCGTCATTAGTAGTTCAAGTGCAGAAGCGAAAGCTGTCCGCAAAACTCGCCCGGGGCAAATCCACATCGCCTATATTCACACCCCAATTCGGTACTACTGGAGTCACTACGAAGAATTTCGTAAAGAATTTAAATTTGGTGCATTCACTCCTTTTATTCGTCCATTTATCCCATCACTCGTGAAAAAGATGCGTAAACTCGACCTTGAATCAATCAAAGATATTGATGTCCTGATTGCTAACTCTGAAGTCACCCAACAACGCATTAAAAAGTATTACCACCGATCATCAACCGTCGTTCACCCCCCAGTGACTATCGACAAATTTACGCCACCACCAAAAACAGAACGGAGTGGCTATGTGCTCTGGGGTCGACATGTCCCCTACAAGCGCTTTGACCTTGCTGTCGAAGCCGCAAATCAATTAGGTGTTCCACTGACCATTATTGGATCAGGGCCTGATACAGCACGCCTGAAGAAGCTTGCAGGTCCAACCGTGAAGTTTACCGGACGAGTCAGTGATAAAGAATTAGTACGCCTTGCCCAGTCGGCAAAAGGATTCCTCTTCCCCAACGAAGAAGACTTCGGTATTTCTGCCGTTGAAGCACTGGCTGCAGGTACACCAGTTATCGCCTACGCTAAAGGTGGTGCACTAGATATCGTTCAAGACGGCGAAACAGGTGTTCTGTTTAAAGAACAGACCGTCGAAAGCCTTGTTGCTGCGATGAAGCGATTCGAAACACTCTCCTTCCTTCCTGCGACATTACACAGGAGGGCAAAACGATTTGATAAGAGTTTGTTTGATACGCGGATTTTGAAGATCGTGAAGGATGCTATTCAACCGTAACGCTTTTTGCCAAGTTACGCGGCTGATCGACATTATTACCCTTCGCAACAGCGACATGGTAGGCAAATAACTGTTGGAAGACATTAATAACAAGTGGCGCAAGAACTTCAAGCTCAGTATCGATACGAACTACCGTTTCGGCATCAATATCTTTCTTACTATTAGTGATGGCGAGAATATGCCCACCTCGAGCATTGACCTCAGATAAACCGCTAATAGACTTATCAAAGAGCCAATCATCCAGTACAAGAAATACTTCAAAGAAACGATCGTCAACAAGCGCGAGTGTTCCGTGCTTTAATTCACCAGTAGGATAGCCGTCTGCATGAATATATGAAAGTTCTTTCAGTTTTAACGCTCCTTCAAGTGCCGTCGGGAATGCCGTATCTCGCCCTAAATACAACGCATGGTCATAGCCTGCATACTTACCGGCAACCTCTTTTGCTTCTTCTTGTTTTGCCTGAAGGACTTTTTCTATTTCTTCTGGGAGTTTTGAAAGTTCCTCAACATATTGTGCAGTTATTTCGGTATTTGCGCCTTTTGCCTGCGCAAGTTCAATACCAAACATGATCATTGCTGAAACCTGAGAAGTAAACGCTTTGGTGCTTGCAACTGAAATCTCAGGACCCGCGTGAACATAAATACCACCATCCACTTCACGAGCAATAGTAGATCCAACAGCGTTGATAATACCGAGTGTTTTTACACCACGCTCTTTGATCTCTCGCAGACATGCCAATGTATCTGCAGTCTCACCAGATTGAGACACAACGAGGGTAACAGTATTCTTGGGAAGATGGAATGATCGATAACGGAATTCTGAGGCCACCACAACGTCAACCGTAAGGCCATCAACAAGTTTTTCTAAGTAATACGATGCAAGCATTCCGGCATAATACGCCGTTCCACATCCCACAATTGTCACATGCTCAATAGCCTTTAGCTCATCAATAGTCATATTAAGACCACCGAGTTTTACTCGCTTTTCATCAAGTAGCAGCCGCCCATTTAGTGTTGAACGAAGCGTTGAAGGCTGTTCGCTAATTTCTTTCATCAAGAAGTGATCAAATCCTTGTTTTTGAATCGCCTGCATATCAACTTCTATCGTTTCAACCTTTGCAGAAATAGGCTGCGCAGAAAGATCTCTTAGTTCAACGCCGTCAACCTTACAAATAGCCATCTCGCCATCATTGAGGTAAATAGCCTGAGAAGTATGCCCAATAAGCGCGGATGCATCGCTAGCAATTAATGTTTCGCCGTCGCCAACACCAATAATCAGCGGACTACCCGCACGTGCAACGATAATTTCATCCGGCATTCGAGTTGAGACAACTGCAATACCATAGGTTCCAGCAACAAGCTTCAAGGCCTGCGCAACAGCATCAATAAGTTCCGTATCTTCATCGTACAGTGAATCAATAAGTGCAGCGAGAACTTCTGTGTCCGTATCACTCTTAAAATCGTGGTTTTTTAATTCAGCCTTTAGTTCTTTGTAGTTTTCAATAATGCCGTTGTGAACGAGATAAATATCACCAGCTTGATGTGGGTGTGCATTTCGCTCTGAAGGCTCACCGTGCGTTGCCCAGCGAGTATGACCAATCCCGACCATATCTTTGTTTTTATTCTTTTCAACAAGTGCATCGAGTTCGGCAACTTTTCCATTCGCACGAAGCAATGTCGCTTGATGCGTATCATTTACAGTTACAATTCCCGAAGAATCATATCCTCGATATTCAAGTCGACGAAGGCCGCTTGTGAGGATTCCTTGAGCATCTCTATTTCCGATATATCCAACAATTCCACACATAGTAACTCCTTTACTTTATTGCGCTTACAATGGCCTCAAGACAGTTTGCCGTATCCTCCCACCGAGTGACTTCAATACTATCAATACCGAAAGCCTTCACTGGATAGTCATTGCCACCTTCTTGAAGCTTATCACCGAAAAACAAGATATCAGTTTTCTCTAAATTATTTGCTTCCATCAATTTCTGCATACCGGTTGCTTTATCAATCCCTGGTCGCGTCACATCAATTGATGTCGTTCCCCCTAGTCGAATTTCAAGTTCAGGAAGCTTATCAAGGGCAATTGCGCGAATCGCTAGTCGTTTTTTACCATCTGGATCCCAGGCATACTTATCTTCAGGTGTCGCCTGTTGTCCAAGTGCAGAAAAAGTAATCTGGCCGAAACGATCCTCTATAATTTCTCCTGCAGGGTTTTCTACCCAGTAGCCTGCCTCTTTTGCTGCTTCTTCAAGCACGCGAACAATCTTTGCTTTTTCTTCATCAGTCAAATCTTCAGCATATTGCAGCGCCCAGTCCTTCGTTGTTTCGTCATAACGATAATATCGAGTTCCACAAGTCGGCATCAAATGAATTCTTTTTAGTTTTTCCTCTGTGAGATCAAGTCGCTCAATAAACTGTTTGTGGAATAAATTGTAATTACCCCCGGAAATAATACACACGTCAAAGGTATCGAGTACATTATTGAAAGCTTCAGCCATGCGGTCACTAATCGGAGATTTCGTGATGGCGATCGTATCATCCATATCAAACGCTAAAACTTTTTTCATATGACTCCTATTTTTGGTGGCCTAACGCCTGGTTAATTCTTGTCGATGAGTCTGACTTCGTGTCGCCACCAACACCAAATACTAACTTGATATTCTTTTCGCGCGCTACTTCGCCTTCTGGAATTTCTTCTACCGAGTTTCGATCGCCACCATTACCAAAGATAAGTTCATCATCTGGATACTTTTCCGCGATTGATCGAAGGGTTTTTATTTGTGTTGGATCATCGTCGATACTGAGAACCACTTCATCAACACCCTTCAGTGCGTTAATTAATCGAGCCCTATTATCTTGATCAAGAATGATTTTTCCCTTTTTCAAAAGCTGCTGAACATCATTATTTACAACGACTATGAGATGATCGCCCATACCACGCCCTTCTTCGATCATATCGAGGTGACCGCCATGTAAAGGGTTAAAGTAGCCGCTCAGAATTACTCGTTTCATACTTATTGATTATAGCCGATAGCAACATATTGATATACTAGGAGCATATGAAAATTATCGTCACAGGCGGTGCGGGGTTTATCGGCTCGAACTTCGTACACTATGTCTACCGAGAGCGTCCAGACTGGCACATTACCGTACTTGATGCACTTACCTATGCAGGTAACCGCGCAAACCTTGAGGGGCTTGATCCCGAGCGCGTTACTTTAGTCGAAGGAAACATTACTGATGCCGACCTGGTCAACAATCTTGTATCAGAGCATGATGCGGTTGTGCACTACGCGGCAGAATCGCACAACGACAACTCACTTCAGAATCCTCGCCCCTTCCTTGATACAAACATCATAGGAACGTATACGATTCTTGAAGCAGTCCGTAAGCATGGCAAGCGTCTTCACCACATCTCTACGGATGAAGTTTACGGCGACCTGGAACTCGACGATCCAAATCGTTTCAACGAAAACACTCCATACAACCCATCAAGTCCTTACTCATCTACAAAAGCCGGCTCAGACCTTCTTGTACGTGCGTGGGGACGAAGTTTTGGTGTACAAGCAACTATTAGTAACTGCTCAAACAATTATGGTCCTTACCAACACGTTGAAAAGTTTATTCCTCGTCAAATCACAGAAGTTCTTGAAGGACGTCGACCAAAGCTATACGGAACAGGCGAAAACGTTCGCGACTGGATTCACACCGAAGATCACAGCTCGGCAGTACTGACTATTCTTGAAAAAGGAAAACTAGGTGAAACATATCTTATTGGTGCGGATGGCGAAAAAGATAATAAATCTGTTATTGAACTCATTCTCCGTGAAATGGGCAAAGATCCTAGTGCCTACGATCACGTCAATGATCGTCCAGGTCATGATATGCGTTATGCGATTGACTCAACAAAACTTCGTACTGAACTGGGTTGGGCACCTAAGTTCACCGATTTTGAAGCAGGACTAAAAGATACTATCGATTGGTACACCGCTAATGAAGCTTGGTGGAAACCACAAAAGCAGGCAACTGAGGATAAATATAAGGTACAAGGTCAATAACAATGCCTGATTCTACCCTACACGAAATCGAATACAGCAAAGATTTGCATCTGCATGAAACAAACATTCCTGGACTCGTGTGGCTAGATCTGCCAGTTCATGGCGATAATCGGGGGTGGTTCAAAGAAAACTGGCAACAAACCAAAATGACTGCAATCGGCTTGCCTGATTTTGGACCACGTCAAAATAACATTTCTTTTAACGCAACTCGCGGAACAACTCGCGGTATTCATGCCGAGCCATGGGATAAATATGTATCAGTTGCTACTGGACGAATTTATGGTGCATGGACCGACCTTCGTGAGGGTGATACTTTTGGACAAACCTTTACGCTTGAGATCGATCCTAGCAAAGCAATCTTTGTTCCAAGAGGAGTTGGAAATGCTTTCCAGGCTCTTGAAGACAACACCGCTTATTCATATCTCGTCAATGATCACTGGGTACAAGGCGGCGAAAATTACGCATTCCTAAACCTTGCTGACACAACTGCTAACATTCAATGGCCAATTCCACTTGAGGAGGCCGAACTTTCCGACAAAGACCGCACACACCCTATGTTGGCAGATATCGAACCGATAAAGCCTCGTCAAATCCTGGTGACTGGCGCAAACGGACAGCTTGGAAAAGCGTTAAGACTTGAATTCCCCGATGCGGAATTTGTTGATCGTTCGACTTTTGATATTTCAGATACGTCTACCTGGGGTAATCGTAACTGGCGACAATATAGCACGATTATTAACGCAGCTGCATATACTAAAGTTGATGTCGCCGAAACTTCAGAAGGAAGAATCGACGCCTGGAAAGCAAATGCAACTGCCTTAAAAGATCTCGCCCAGCTCGCAGCTGAAAACCACCTATTGTTGGTACATATATCAAGCGATTATGTATTTGATGGCACATACGAGACTCATACCGAAGATGAACCGTATTCACCGCTCGGCGTCTACGGACAAACAAAAGCCGCAGGCGACATTGCAGTTTCAGCTATACCACAACATTACATTGTGCGCACCTCGTGGGTCGTTGGTGATGGCAATAACTTCGTTAAAACAATGGCGAAGCTAGCGGCCGACGGTATCAATCCGGCAGTAGTCAACGACCAATTTGGCCGACCAAGTTTTACGGAAGATATTGCAAAAGGCATCAAACACCTAGTTGAAACAAGTGCGCCATTTGGAACTTATAACCTCTCTAACGATGGATCGGTTGTTAGCTGGCGCGATCTTGCAAAAAAAGTTTTTGAGCTGACGGGTAATGATTCAGAGCGGGTTGGCATACAAACTACGGATGAGTTTATTGCGAAAAAACTAGCAGATGGTAATCTCGTTTCACCACGCCCCTTACAAAGCACCCTCAATCTTGATAAAATAAAGGCCACAGGGTTTACCCCGCGGGATTGGGAAACGGCGCTTAGCGAATATATTGAGCAACAATCTTAAATTGGAAGGTTTTTAATGAAGGGTATTATTTTAGCAGGTGGATCGGGAACAAGGCTTTGGCCAATTACAAAAGGCATCAGCAAACAGCTCGTCCCTATCTACGACAAGCCTATGGTCTATTACCCTCTCACGACTTTAATGTCTGCAGGCATTAAAGATATTCTTATTATCACCACCCCTGAAGACCAATTCCAGTTTGAACGACTTCTTGGCGACGGTTCTGCTTGGGGTATTAACCTCTCATACGCCGCACAACCGACTCCGGATGGACTTGCACAGGCATTTATTATTGGTGAAGAATTTATTGGTGACGACAAAGTTGCATTGGTACTTGGTGATAACATTTTCCACGGTCATAAGCTCAGTGATTCGCTGAAAACCTGTGGTGATCCAGATGGTGGTATCGTCTTCGCTTACCAAGTTTCAGATCCAGAGCGTTACGGCGTTGTTGAATTCGACGAAAACCAAAAAGCCGTTTCTATTGAAGAAAAACCAACCAACCCTAAGTCTGATTACGCTGTTGTTGGTCTCTACTTCTACGACAATGACGTCGTAGAAATTGCCAAAAACGTTAAGCCAAGCGAACGTGGTGAAATTGAAATTACGTCAATCAACGAAGAGTATTTGAAACGCGGCAAACTTACCGTCACAACCCTCGATACGGGCGACGTCTGGCTTGATACTGGCACGATAGACTCAATGGCAGAAGCAACTGATTACGTTCGCGTTCTTCAGAAACGTACAGGACAGATTATTGGTAGCCCAGAAGGGGTTGCTTACGAAGAAGGGTTCATTACTAAAGAACAACTTAATACACTTGCTCAGCCTCTTAAGAAATCTGGGTATGGAGAATACCTCACGCAATAAACGTGATAAAATACACGAAATGAGCAATAAACTTAAGGTATGTATAGTAATTCCTGCCTACAACGAAGAGGTTGTTATTCACGATGTCATCAAAGGCATCGAGAAGGAATTAAAACAAACCAAGCTCTCTTATGAAATAGTCGTTGTAAATGACGGCTCAAAAGATGCGACCTCTTCTGTTGCACACAAGGCTGGCGCTACGGTTATTGATCATATCCTCAATTCAGGTGCTGGTGGAGCAACAGCAACAGGGCTAAGCTATGCAAATCAAAACGGATTTGATTTTGCCGTTACCATGGACGCTGATGGTCAACACTTACCAAAAGATGTCGTAAAAGGTATCTCTACAGTACAAAAATTGGGAGATGACCTTCTTATCGGTAGCCGCCTTATTGATACGAAAGGTATGTCTCGTGTTAAAGTTCTAGGTAACCAAGGACTGAGTCTCATAACATACGTATTATTTGGAATTAATGTTACTGATTCTCAATCGGGACTTCGTATCTTCTCAAAAAAGGCTCTGCTCGGTCTTAGATGGAAAACAAGTGGCTATGAGTTTTGCTCAGAAATGCTATGGCGAGCAAAACAACTTGGATTAAATATTTCAGAATATCCAATTACGGCTGTTTACACAGAGTATTCTAAAGCAAAAGGCCAGAATAACTGGAACGCTATAAATATTGTAAAATCACTTGTACGTCGAAGATTAATTGAGGCTTTTGAATGAGATATATCCTACTAGTTCTCCTAAACTTGCCTATTATTCTATTGGCATTATTCAATATCATCACTCAATACAAACTGAAGAAGATATCACTAAAGCGGCTTCAGCACCAATTTGTTCTTTGGCTTGTTATCCTCATTGTTTTAGTGTGTTCATTCCCTGTATACAACCTACTAAGTGGCAATCCAATCTTTGACTCATCACAGTTCAGTCTTTTTGATATATTCCAAACAACAGCAATTGTCGTTATTATTTACGTCCTCAACAGACAGAGACAAAAAATAGAATTAAACGAGATCACTATTCGCGATCTTCATCAAGAATTATCTATTAAGCTTTCAGATACTAAAAAGTCTTAATTCAACAGCTTACATACAAGTGCTATTGGCCAACTTAACGGATTCCCGGTATGTGAATTATGCTACTATAGATAAAGATAAATAATACTTGGAGAGTGTATGTTTAAGGGAAAAACTTTACTGATTACTGGTGGGACTGGTTCTTTTGGAAACGCCGTACTGAAACGCTTTCTTAATACTGATATAAAAGAAATTCGTATCTTTTCTAGGGATGAAAAAAAGCAAGACGATATGCGAAAAGCATATAATAATGACAAAATTAAATTCTACATAGGCGACGTTCGAAATATCGAAAGTGTCCGCGATGCCGTCAAAGGTGTTGATTACATATTCCACGCAGCTGCACTCAAGCAAGTACCGTCATGTGAATTCTTTCCAATGGAGGCTGTTCGCACCAACGTTCTCGGAACGGATAATGTTTTAACCGCCGCTATCGATGCCGGTGTAAAGAAAATTGTATGCCTTTCAACAGACAAGGCTGCCTACCCTATCAATGCAATGGGCACATCAAAAGCCATGATGGAAAAAGTTATTGTTGCAAAATCTCGGAATGTAGACCCTAAGGATACAACAATCTCATGCACACGTTATGGCAACGTTATGGCATCTCGTGGCTCTGTCATTCCTGTTTTTGTTGAACAAATGAAAGCAAATAAACCAATTACAATTACTGATCCTGAAATGACTCGATTCCTCATGAACCTCGACGAAGCAGTAGATCTTGTACTCTTCGCATTCGAACATGCAAATCAAGGTGATCTCTTTATACAAAAAGCACCAGCAAGTACAGTAGGCGTTCTAGCGGATGCTTTAAAAGAATTATTTCAGTCTGATTCAAAGATTAATGTTATCGGAACTCGACACGGTGAGAAAGCTCACGAAACTTTGATGACAAAAGAAGAGTCAGCAAAAGCAACTGATATGGGAGATTATTTTAGAATTCCCGCCGACAACCGTGATTTAAACTACGACAAATACCTTGAAGACGGATCTAAGGAAATCACAGAAGCACAAGAATACACGTCTGCCAGTACTACTCGTCTCGATGTAAAAAATGCAATTAAAAAACTTCTAACCGTTGACTATATCAACGAAGAACTTGAGAACCCCGCTCATGTCTAGTGAAAAAATTCTTGTTCTTGGAGCAGGAGGGATGGCTGGACACGTTATTTCCTCTCACTTAAAAGAGGTTGGATATGACGTCACAACAGTATCAGCACACAATAAGTTGGATGATAAAACCGTACTGATTGACGTCACGGATCAGGCAGCGTTTAATAAATACCTCGATGCAAATCAGTTCGATATAGTTATTAACTCGATTGGTATTTTGGTGCAAATGAGTGAAGATCGGAAAGATTTATCAAGCTACCTAAATTCATACCTCCCCCATTCACTAGAAGAACGGTATAAAGACTCGGCTACTAAAGTTATTCATCTTAGTACCGATTGTGTATTTTCTGGGAAAAATGCACCTTACTCTGAAAATTCACCCTATGACGGCGAATTATTCTATGATAGAAGCAAGGCTCTTGGTGAAATCATTAACAACAAGGATCTTACCTTCCGAATGTCTATCATTGGACCAGATATGCAAAAAAATGGAATTGGACTATTTAACTGGTTTTACAATCAGACAGGCGAAATTGGGGGTTACACAAAAGCAATCTGGAATGGTATAACGACAATCGAACTAGCGAAAGCAATTGATGCTGCCATTCAACAAAAAGTGACAGGACTTTATAATCTCGTACCAAATGGGAACATTTCAAAATATGAACTTCTCAAACTCTTTAAGATTAGTTTTGAACGAAACGATATTACTATAAAAGAGAATCCAGCCCTTAGTCTCGATAAGACTCTCGTTAACAATCGTACTGATTTTAATTTCAGTATTCCTGAATATCCCAAAATGATCAATGAAATGCAAAATTGGGTAAGCACCCACGCATCACTTTACCCTCATTATGATAAATAAAAATGCCTCAAAAAAAGTCCTGATTATTGGCCAACATTATTGGCCAGAGACATTTCGAATTACAGACATCGCAGAGGGACTTGTTGAGCAGGGGTACGAGGTGGACGTATTGTGCGGTACGCCAAACTATCCTTCCGGAAAGTTTTTTGATGGGTACAATTTTTTTAATAAAAGAATTCAAATCCACAACGGTGTAAAAATATATCGAACACTTGAGATACCCCGCGGTAATAATAGTAATGCTAGAATATTCATAAATTTTATTTCTTTTCCTTTTTTCGCTATCTTTCATCTACCTTTTTTCTTTTTTAAAAAATATGACCGCATAATTGCATATCAACTCTCTCCGGTGTTCATGTCACTTCCAGCTATAATCCTTGCAAAAATCAAGAAAGTTCCTTTATATTTTTATATCTGCGACTTTTGGCCACATAGCCTTTTCTCTATAATTAACATAAGAAACGAGAGCCTTAGAAAATTTATTACAAACTTTTCTTATTGGCATTACCGTCAAGCGAATGGCGCTATCGGTGTCTTTAAGGGAATGCAAACTCGACTTGTGAATGAGGTAGGTTTACCAAAAGAAAAAACCCTATATATACCTCAAGCTCCAGAGAAAGTGTACGAAAATCAAGAAAGCGACACGGCACTTAAGGAGAAATATAAAGGAAGCTTCAATATAGTTTTTGCGGGGAATATAAACCCGGCACAATCTTTTGATATCATTACTCAAGCCGCAAAAATAGTCAGAGATAAAGGCATAGAAGATATTAAATATGTAATTATCGGTGAAGGAATGTCAAAAAAATGGCTTATCGAAGAAGTTCGTCAATTAGGACTCGAAAAATATTTTGTATTCGAAGGATTGAAACCTGTTGATCAAATTCCTAAATATCAATCAATTGCAGATGCCTTAATAGTCGGCTTATCAAAAAGCCCTCTATTTGAATATGGTATTCCTGCAAAAATATACTCTTACCTTCCGTCAGGTAAACCAATTATTGCTGCGATTGACGGTGAAGGCGGAAGACTCATCAACGCTATCGGATCAGGGTACGCCGTTGACTCGGGTGACATAAATGGATTGGCAAAAAGTATTATTAACCTTCACTCTATGGATAAGGAAAAACGCCTAGCCATGGGAGAGAAGGGTCGTAAATATTACTTTGAGCATTTTGAACGAGAGTCAAACCTAAAAAGATTAATCGAATTTGTTTTCAATAACAATAGAATTGTTGATAAAGAATATCCAGATAATTAAGGTATAATTTATATAATGGATAAAATTTTTATTGCAGCCTACGTACTGGCAACATCTGGAGGCCTTGTTCTTTTGAAACTTGGATCCAAAGGAGTAGCTTACGTTTCAATCGTAGATGGAAAAATAGTGTGGAACTTAAGTATACTGACCGTTCTAGGTATTCTTACTTATGGAATCAGTTTTCTTCTTTATATTCTTCTTATATCAAAATTCTCACTTGGGTTTATCGTGCCACTCACGACAGCTATGGTTTACATACTCGTATTTATTGCATCTTTTGCAATATTTAAAGAACCATTCACAGCACTTAAGATTGCCGCTATTGCTTTAATTATAGGTGGGGTGATTCTTTTGAATATCGAAAGTGGTCAAGTGCTCGGTAAAAAATAAAATCACTTACTAAACATGCCTCTATTTATGTTAATAAAGAAAAACTCTATAAGATCGCTAATTATCTTATTGGCGAGTTTTTTTGTACTACTATATAGCCCATACCTTCTAGTTATATTAGTCTCTCTATTCCTTACATATCAGTTACTAAGTCGCAAGCTGACTACGCACTATATTGATACAAAATTTCTCATTGCAGTATTGAGTGTTTTTACTTATACGGGATCGCTTGCCCTGCTAATAATTATAAGTTCAGCTATCCTAAGCATAAGTCTAAACATTGTGATATTAATAACTGTTGCGCTTCTTATTGTTATTTATCTTTATGAAATATACGTAGTTAAAGAAAAGGTGCCTGAAAGAAAATTAATAAACATAGATACTAGTATTGCAGTAGTAGTTACCGCTTTTGCAGTTTTTTTCATCGGCCTATTTCCACTCTTACATAGCGGTGGCGTTCAGCAATATAGCAATATTATATTAACCATTACAGGTAACGTCGATAATGGTGTCCACCTTGGAATATATAACGATTATACCAGCTCAAACTCAAATAGAATTTGGAGTGATTCATTTTTATCAAGAACTGATACGGGTGGATTCTATCCTACCAGTTGGCACGGAGCAAATGCAGCAATAATACGTGCCATTTTTCCAAACATACAAGCTGGTACCGAAACAATAGCAGCATTCTCAATACTGTATATATTTTGGATTGGAATACTCGTTTTTTTGACTACAACAATGAGCTTCTCTTTGTTTAGAGGTCTGAATAGAACTAGCAAAATAACACCTATCATTTGCATGTTAATTTCAATACTTATGCTTCTCTCTGTCTATTTCTTTACGACACATCTACTTAAATTTGGGTTTTTCTCTTTTATCCCACAGCTCCTGTCCGTTTTGGCACTTATATACTGTCTTCAGGAAATAGCGAAAAATGGCTTAAACCGAAAAGGCGCCATAGGACTGGCGGTTGTATACATAGCCATTTCACTTGCTTCCTGGATACTACTCCTACCTGTCGTATTGCTTGCTTTAATTATCATTATTCTCGTTAATCCAAAGAAAATAACAAAGAAAAACATACTTAAAGAACTGATTGGGGGTCTTCCTTACTACATCATCGCTCTCGCAAGTATTCTTTCTCAGATATGGTTAATACTCACAATTAAGTCAGGTAGCACAGTTGGTTTCGTTCAAGGTCTTATGCTTGACGGAGGAACACCTATATACGATCCACTCGTGTATGCCGTCTTGTTTACAGGACTAATCAGTGCAGTCTATATAGCAAAAAAACGAAAAGAATTGTATTGGCCCACTTTAACAATTGTCGTATCCACGCTCGTGTTTTGTGCTTTTATATTCATTGTTCAGGCATACCACACAGGAACAAATCACTATTATTTTTATAAGTCACTCCTGATTCTGCCTCTTACATTAGTTCCTATAGGCATCGCCGCATTGGCAAGTTTGGTTCAAAATATATCAAAAAAAGATGCTGTATTAGCACTATTCATTGCGCTCTTGGTGCCACTAAGTGTTTTACTCTTCTTACCCTCAGACAAAGGCATCCTGTCTTACATTCGTGGTTCAAGATCAGTTTCTGCACAAGTAAATCAATATATTATCGATGAGACGGCAAATACCCCATACCCAACTAACAAAGTAACTATATTCTTAGTTGGAACTAATGAATCTTCAGATATCTCATCGCTTCTCGTTCAAGCAAACCGACCCCACAACGCATGCTTTGATGACCTGCGTCTTAAACAGATTATTACAAAAATCACCCAAACTGCAGTAAAAGATCTAGCCAACTACTCACTGCCTCCATCATGCGAAAATCATTCAGTTGAGTTTGTTGTTGGTAATGAATATAAAGATCTATTGCCTTCTGTTTTACCCAGTAAATACAAAATTAATCTATTACCTGTATGACACAAGGTAATAAAAAATTTTTAGGCGTAGTATTGCGACAATTTAATCGTATGCAAGTTCAATATGCCAAGGTATACTCGCAATGCACATGGCTTAGGATTATAACAAATCCCGTCACAATAGCAGGATTCATTGTCCTAATGTTGTCTGTTTTAAATTTTAGTGGCAGCTCAATTGGAATGTATAGTTATTATTTTGATCAAGGCAAGTCTGACCCAGCACTAATATTAGGCAAGCCAAATGCAATTAGAAGTGACGAATGGCTCGTAAACTCACAGATGCTTATTGCTCAAAAAGCAGCGGACTACCCTTATATCAATAAAAATATTGGTAATGGCCAAAATATGTCGCTCGTCCTAGATGTTCCTTACAAAGACTGGAGTATTATATTTAAACCACAAAATCTTATTTTCTTTATCGCTCCGTTTAGTTTTGCTTTTGCTTTTAAATGGTGGAGTGTAGTCTTCATATTATTCTGTGGTGCCTATTTTTTTACACTACACTTCTTACCAAAGAAAAAGTTAATAGCGAGTATTCTTGCACTTATTTTTTGTCTTTCTCCTTTTGTACAGTGGTGGTTAACACCAGGTACGATCTTAACCCTTGGATTAACATTCTTTATTAGCCTCATCATATTAAAAATTAACGAGACAAGACCAGAAAAATTTAAGAAAAAGATAGCATTATCAATATCCCTCGCTTACCTACTAGTGTGGTTCGCGCTCATATTGTATCCACCGTTTCAAATACCTTGTGTGATCATCGTAGGGGTTTTATATTTAGCTACAGTTATTCAAGATCGTAAGAAAAAAAATACATGGATTTCGCTTGGCTATATAGTTGGAGCTGGAATCGCTGCATTGTTTGCCGTGGGTCTATTCCTTATTACAAGAATCGACGATGTAAAGTCACTTTTAGGCACCTCTTACCCTGGAGCAAGGGTTGTTGAAAGTGGCGGTGTATCTATCGTACATACATTCTCTACTTTTGTGGGGCCTGTACTGCAAGATGCAAGCCGTGCAGCAATCTACTCAAATAATCAGAGCGAGTCGTCAAACTTTGCAATTCCATACATTACAGTACTGCTAGTCTCCTTAGTAATTCTTTACATCGATTTTACAAAGCGAAAAAAAGTTAATCTACCCGTATTAGCTACTGTGCTCATTTTTTGTATTTTCCTCGCAAGGATGGTTTTACCCTTCGGTGATTCAATTTATAAAATACTATTCCTCGGATCAATTCCAAACTTAAGATTATTCATCGGTTTAGGATTAACTTCATTTATTCTACTGATATTAACGGTTCGATATTTCATCAAAGAGAAAATTGACTTTTCGATAAATACTCGATGGTTAATTGTATTAATTGTTACTACTACATATAGTGCATTGGTTTTTGCAGTTATCATAAAGGTCCCAGGTTTAATAACAAATCCAGTCATTGCGATTCTACTTGTTATTTCAATGAGCCTTTTTGCATGGTTGCTCGTCAATAAACACTTCTTCTGGTCCTTAGTTTTACTTCTAGCCTTCTCTGTAATTTCGATTATACATATTCATCCGGTTTATAAAGGAGTTGATATTCTTACTCAGAATTCGTTCTCTCAGTTTATTAGTAATCAACACACTAAAGATCCAGGCGGTAGATGGGCTGTAAACGAGAACATACAACTAGAGAATATCGCGATAATAAACGGAGCACCTTCTTTAACTGGTGTGTATGTGTTACCTCAGAATAAATTATTTAGTGACCTAGTGCCATCCGTGGATAACAGTTCAACAAATCGCTATGCGCACGTGCAATTCCATTTCGACGAAGCGATAACAAAGCCTTCAATAAAACTACTTCAAGCGGATTCTTTTATCGTAAACATTAACCCATGTAGTCCACAGCTAGAAAAATACAACTTACGATATATTATCTCAACTATATCGCTCACATCAAGCTGTACTACTGAGATATTCAACTACCCCACCATGAAAATGGACCCAACAAATATATTCGTATACAAAATACAACACTAAAAATGACAGACAAATAACGTTTATGTTATATTTAGTGTTAAGAGCTATTTACTCGTAGTAAATTATGAAAATAAAACAAACAAAACCAAAAACAAGTACAAAAAAAATTATTATCACGGTAATCGTGCTTGTTATTCTTATCTGTGGATATACAGGCTTTGCCCTAAAACAGGATTTATGGCCATTTAAATCTCAAACCACTATTTCACAGGCTGAAAAAGATGCAGCAAACAACTTCCCTGCTACATCCACAAAGGGAGATACACCAATCGTTGATACCTCAGACCCAACCAAGGACAACGCACCTGTTCAAAATACAGATCAAGTGCCCGTTAATCAGTCTTTATCTGCAACCATTACTCAACTTGAAGAAAAGGGATCAACTATATACTTCTCGGCTGCAATTTCAGGAACTTCAGATCCAGGAACCTGCGTCGTAAACTTTACAAACCCCAACGACAAGCCGGTTACAAAACAGGTTTCAGGTACAGTAAAAAATGGCGCTGTTGCATGTGGACCAATCGAAATATCTAATCTTGAATTCTCTTATCTTGGTGACTGGGCAGTTGATTTTCATTTCTATACAGCAGGTAAACAAACAAGCATAAGTGATACAATAAACATAAGGTAAAGTAGTATGTTAAAAAGAATTATAAAACCATCAATACTTACATTAACTATCCTATTAATCGGGGTACTAGCTTTTAGTGTTAGCTATTGGATACCAAAAACTGATACCGCTAGCGCAGCCGATGCATCTAAGTGGACTCCTGGTAATATCATTGATGATTCTATTTTTTACAATGGTAACGATTTGAGCGTTCCGCAGATACAGCAATTCTTAGACCAAAAAATATCAGATGCAGGTGGATGCGACACTAACGGACTTAAGCCATCAGAACTTGGTGGTGGAACTCGTGCTCAATATGGTGCATCAAGAGGATATCCTGCACCATTCGTATGTTTAAACGGCTATTATGAAAGCCCAACAACGCATGCAACCAACCTATCTGGTCAACCTATTCCTTCAGACGGAATGAGTGCAGCGGCAATCATTAAGAATGCAGCCATGACCTACAATATTAGTGCACGCGCCCTCCTAGTTATTATTCAAAAAGAATCCCCTGGCCCACTTCTAACGGATACTTGGCCTTTCCCTAATCAATACAGAAATGCTCTTGGGTATGGGTGTCCTGATACGGCACCGTGCGACCCTCAATACGCAGGCTTCATGAACCAAGTAAATAATGCAGCGCGCCAATTTCAGATTTACAAAAATAATCCGGCAAATTATCGAAATAAGAGTAAGCAAACAAATGCTGTACTCTATAGCCCTAACTCAACATGTGGAAGTTCTGGTGTATATATAGACGGTGATGCAACTGCCGGTCTATATAACTACACGCCTTATCAACCAAACCAGGCAGCATTAAGTAATCTATATGGAACAGGTGATGGCTGTAGTGCATATGGAAATAGAAACTTTTGGAGAATGTTCAATGACTGGTTTGGAAGCACTACCGCATACGGCGTGTGTGGTAGCGGTCAACTCCTAAGACAAGTCCAGCGTCTCTATAATTCAAAAACTTTCGAACAGTTTTATACAGCAGACCAATGTGAGATTAATACACTCATGAACACGAAATCTTGGCAACTTGTTGGACCTGCATTTAACACGACTGATAACCCAGCAGCAGCAGTCCCGGTTTATCGGCTCTACGATCCAAAAACAGGTCTTCACTTCTGGACTACCAATCAAGCAGAAATTAGTGTTATTGCACAAATTGGATATAAGTATGAGGGTATTGCGTTTAACGTTGTAAGCCCCGACGTAGTCACAACGTATCCAGTTTATCGACTATTCAACCCTAAGACAGGCATTCACTTCTGGACACAAACTTATGCAGAGGCTATGTATGCAACACAGAGCGCCGGTTACAACTTTGAAGGACAAGCATTCTATAGTCAGTAATCTATCTATATAGATCCATGTATTTAAAAGCCCGCATTCTTAAATTGCGGGTTTTTAAATTTCTAAAGCTAGTACTAGAAAGCTTCTACAATAGCCGTTGTAAGCGCGTGGAAATCGCCATTCTCAGCTTGTGCGGCAATATCACGAGATTTATCCGACATTGCCCTCAGCGTCTCATTAGACGTCTTTGAAAGGCTCAATATTGACTCAATGGAGAGAATCACACTCTCAAAGTCGTCGCTTTGAAGCAAGTGACCATTTTCGCCATCAACGAGCTGTTCTTCCAATCCAGAGGCGTCATTACGAAGAAGCGGATGGCCCGCTGTCATCCCCTCGTATACAAACAAGGGTAAGCTCTCTCTAATTGAATAGCATAAAGTAATGTTTGCGTCTGCAATAAGCTTGAGGCTTTTTTCATGACTCACCGCTTTGTAGTAATTGAATTTATCAACCAAACCTTTATCTACATGTTTTAGAATTTGCCGAGACAAGAAGTCATCACCCATACCAACATAGGTAAGACTAAAATCCCTGTAGTTCTTCGGATTTACATTGTAGTATCTTTTTTTAAATTCAATGAATGCGTATATAAGAGGTAACTGACCTTTTCGACCATCACCAACCATACCAGGAAGGATGAAGTTCAATTTATTAAAGTCTTCAGGGCTTCTTTTTATGTGCATATCTTTATCTATAATCAATTTGTACGGTTGATCCAAAATATGCTCACTATCACCAAAGTGATGAATGTAATTAGCTCTCGTTTTTTCAGCCAAAACAAATATCTTAAGCTTACCCGTACTAAGAATTCTTTTTATTCTTGCAGTCTCTGCATGCGTAAAGATAAACTCTGGCTCATCTTCATGAACATACCAAATGAGCTGTTTAGCGACACCCTGTTCAACCGCAGAAAACACGGCATCTTTTACGGAATCTGAAAAAGCAACGGTATTTAAGACAATAACGTCACCAGGAGAAAAATTGGGACGTGTATCTTCGGATATATGGATTTTAGGGGTAATTCCTAGTTTATTTAGTTTCCTTATATTTTCAGGTGTTGTGGGATTGTATGTATGAAATTCGACAGGTATTTCATTGTACTCGTTTCTAAATTCACTGAGTAAATCGAGGAGTACATGGGGTGCACCTGTGTTATTTAATTGATGAGAGATAAACACAACACGCTTTGATCTTTGTGCCATTAATCTGCCGAGAACTTTTCGATCAATCATAGTCTTACTAGCAAGTAGTGTGCTTCGTAAACCGTACTTTCCGTAATAATGTGGGATCTTCTTTGATTTCGAAACAATCTTTCCCACAATAGAACGATGCGTGTCAGGAAGGGAGTCGAATAAACCAAACTCCACAAAGTCCGTTGGTCTTTGATTTGATACTATCGCCTGGCTAAGTGGTTTAACTACTTCATTCCATAAATATTTACTACGGAGAGATTTTAAATTCTCCCTTACTGTGTCGAGTTTTGACTTATCAGCGAGAGAATCACGCAAACCCTTTGTAAGGCCTTTGGCGCTAATATCAACGAGTTTAATTGCTGCGCCATTGTTTACTAAATCATCACCTAAAGGGTCGCCTGCATTAGTTAAAACAGGTAAATCAGCCCAAACATAATCCATGAGACGAGTTCGCCACGCTAACTCATTCTCTTCTCCGATTTTATTAATAGAAATAACAACATCACTATCAAGATACCAATTACCCCTATCGCTAAACTCAACCCAATCAACGAGCCAGGTGTTTTCCTTAGCATCTTTATCTTCTGAAATATACTCTATAAGCTCATCGTACTTTTTAATAAAGTCCGGGTGACCGTTAAAAGGATTTTTTGCACCAACAATCACCAATTTAGTAGGAACGCCTTCGTTATTGAGATTGTTAACAGCTTGAATAAGTAATCGAAGGTCAAACCACGGGTATACCGCACCAAACCAAAGTACTTTATTAAAATCCTTCTGTTTTTCTAGGTATTTAGTAATGGGTTTATAGGTTTGTATAGGAGAATCGGCATAAATACCATATGGAACTATGAGAATCTGATTATCAGCGTATGTAGCAGGATTTACCCGACCAAGTCCCGCGAGCACTCCTTGGTAAAATCTCTTCTGATTTTGATTTGCACAAAGGAATACATCACCTCTCTTGAGAACCTTAGACCACCTTGTTACCTCGTTAGTGAATGCGTCATATTCACCACGAAGATCATCGCTTGCGCGAGCAGAAATTTCAACATATATAGGAACGTAGCAATCCAAAATAAGTTGCTGGTCAGCGCGGATAGCCTCAACAACACCCACAGACAAGTCACCCATACAGTAGCTAACAACTACAGTATCTTTATCTGACATAAGACCGGCAAGTGTTGATAGGTTCCAGGTTTCAACTTGGATCGATTCAAACTCTGATGTATGCTCCGGCTTCCTATAGGACTCATTATAGGCAACGGTAATTTGCATATCAGGATTTTGAGCTCTTAAGCCCTTAGCAAGACCCCAGGTCCGTAATCCACCACCTTCAACTTTATCTTGTTCAGGAGTAGGAACTGGTCCGTAAGAAAGAATTAAGCATTTTTTTGTTTCACTCACAATGTTATCTATTATAGATTAAGGGGTGGTATTTTAAAAGTTAACTATGGCACAGTGATATAATTACAAGGACAAGAAATTCCACTTATGAAATTATATTTTATTATTGTATGCTACAACAACAAGGACCTCTTAGACACATGTCTAAGTTCTATTCAGAAACAAACGCTCAAAGATATCGGTATTATAGTTGTAGATAATGGCTCAAAAGATGGTTCAGCAGAATATATTGCATCAAAATACAAAGAAGTTGACCTCATCGCCCTCAAAGATAATCAAGGCTTTGCAATTGCTAACAATATTGGCATTAGAAAAGCATTGGAAAATACCGACTGTGAATACATTGCCCTATTAAATACCGATGCGACCGTCGATAAAGATTGGTCTAAGGTTCTTGTGGAATTTGCGGAAAAACACCCAAAGAGCGCCTCATTACAAACACCAACCCTCGATTATTTTGATCACGAAATACTCGATTCAAGGGGAATTACCATTGACCCACAAGGCCGCCCAAGACAACTTGGTCATAGAGAAGTTTACAAAAAAAGAGATAGTCACAAGGTCTTTGGGGTAAACGCAGCGGCATGTATTTTTACCGCAGCATTTCTAAATAAACAGGTTTTTAATGAAGATTATTTTGATCATGATATGTGGATGTATCTAGAAGATGTGGATATTGCCGCCCGAGCAACTATGAGCGGGTGGAGTAACTGGTATGTGACAGGTAGCTTTGCATACCATATGGGTTCCGCCTCTAGTGGTAAAAATCCCGGTTTTTCCGTTTTTATGTCGTACCGAAATAATATACCTCTTCTAGTAAAGAACTTACCCACATCTTATCTTATCGTAGCTTTATTTGGGGCTATAACAACAGATATTGAGACTTTAATAAAATTAGGAAAATCAAGAAATTTCATTCCTATTAAGGCAATCGTTAAGGGTAGGTTGATGAGCCTGAAGATGATCCCATTGTTTATGCGGAAACGACGCCAATTCAGTCAGTTTAGAACAATTAACAAAAAGTCTTTAAAGCAGCTAATGAGAGCTATTTAAGCTCTATTCTGACCACTCATCATCGAGTTTCATTGACCCACCGCGAGCCGGGTCATACCCTTCCACAAAGAATGTAGCAGCATGTGCAACCTGTTGAATTAAAAGATCATCTCCCGCCCTGTGTAAAGTAACATAAAATTCATACGTACCAGGGTTAAACTTTTCTAAGCTTTGAGAAAATAAAATCTTATTTTTACCATCTGGATTATTTAAATAGTCTTTATATTTTGTGTTTAAGTCTGCAATAACAGTTCCGTCTCTTACGATAGATACGTTCACAAATGTAGATACACCCTTCACTGGATTGTATTCTATTTTTGCAGTAATTTTTTCATCCGCGTTATAGCGCTTCTTTGGTATAGAAAGCTTTAAATTAGTCTCTGGCTGGACTTGCATGCCTCCACCAACTACTTCAATATTATCCTCTGTATATATATCGGCAATATCTTGAGGTTTACCTATTTTTTCGATCACTCCATTTTTTATAATGAGTGCTTTATTGCAAAAACGCTTTACTGCACCCATGTCGTGCGTAACGATAATAATCGTTTTCTTATCTTTTCTTAGCTGTTCAAAATAGTTGAAGCATTTCTGCTGAAACGCCGCATCACCAACAGCCAGGACTTCATCAAGGAGAAGAATGTCTCCTTTTGCTTTTATGGCTATGGAAAATGCGAGTCGTACTTGCATACCGCTAGAATAATTTTTAAGACGTTCTTCCATGAAATCTTCTAATTCTGCGAATTCAACAATCTCGTCGTATAGAGCAACTACTTCTTTACGACTAAATCCCAATAGAGCACCATTCAAATACACATTTTCACGCCCAGTTAGTTCTGGGTTAAACCCAACGCCAAGCTCAATAAAAGGAACAAGTGAACCATTAACTGTCACGGTTCCTTTGTCAGGACTATAAATTTCTGCAATTGTTTTAAGAAGCGTACTTTTTCCGCTTCCATTCTTACCAACAATCCCAAAGAAATCACCTTTGTTAACAGTAAAAGATATATCATTCAATGGAGTAAATTGACGATAACCTTTTTTGTTTTTAAAAACATTAACAATTTTCTGCTTCAGTCCGGCACTTCCCTCGAGAGGAATTTTAAAAGATTTTGTTACAGAATCAACAATTACGGCAGGTTCGCTTACGTTGCTTTTAGCATTTTTTTCCATTAAATATTCTCCGCAAATTTTCTTGAATTCTTCTTGAAGAAGTAGGCTCCAGCTATAATTGCAATAAATACAATAACAAACGGTACAGCAATAAGAAGTGCGTTATCAATTAACTTATAAATTGTAATCGAGTCGTGCGTTACTAAAACGTAGCGCATATCTTGGATGATCTGCGCAACTGGGTTCAACATAATTAATTTAGCAGCAATGGCGCTTTGCTCAATAACAAGTGACAATGGGTAAACTATAGGGGTCGCATAAAATGCAGCCTGAAGAAGAATTTCCCACAAATAACCCGTATCACGATATTTAACGTTGAGAGTTGCTAAAAAGAATGCAAGGGCAAGAGCAAAGACATATAGCTCAAGTAGGATCGGAATAGCTATAAATGCCTCCCACGTTAAAGTGACTCCGTTGAAAAACAAGAAAATAAAAACAACAACTAGACTGAACCCTAGGTTAATTAGTGCAGAGATCGTACCGGATACAACAATAATATATTTAGGGAAGTTAATTTTCCTAATTAAATCGCCTCTTGAAATAATTGCTTGAAGTCCATTATTTGTTGTCTCTGTAAAGAAGTTCCAAAGCACTACACCCAACAGCAAATATATCGGGTAATGCTCCACGCCTTTCCCAAGTCGAAGAAACTTTTCAAATACCAGATAGAGAATCGCGAAAAGGAAAAGTGGCTTCAAAAGAGACCAGGCATACCCCAACACAGACCCCTGATAACGCAGCTTGAAATCAGTAATAACAAGTTCACGCAGCAGAACCCTGTTCCGCTTACTAAATACATTCGAAAGTTTCATAAGTTCAGAAATAATTATATCAGATTGAGTTAACAATGCGCTGTTCGGAATAATATATGTAAACATATCATTATTCACTCACTAGCTTTTGTTATAAGATAGAACCATCATTATGACTAGCGTTCTCATCATCGTATTAAACTGGAATGGCATTGAAGACACCGAAAAGTGTCTCGACTCCCTTTTGAAACAAACTTATCAGGATTTTAATATCCTTGTTGTTGATAATGGATCCGTTGATGATTCTCTCGAGAGACTCCGTAAGATTGAAGCCAAAAACGATGCTGTTACCATCGCAGTTAATAAAACTAATAAAGGATTTGCGGGTGGCGTCAACACTGGTATTAAATATGCTTTAAAACGCGATTTCGATGCTGTCGCCCTCTTTAATAACGACGCGGAAGCAGACGAATATTGGCTCGAAGAACTTGTTGAAGGCTTTAAACAAAAGAATGTCGCGATTTCTACAGGTCTATTGCTGCACGAAGATGGAAAAACTATCGACAGTACCGGAGATTATTACTCTACCTGGGGTATGCCGTTTCCACGAAACCGCGGTGATGCAAGGGAAAAAGCGCCCGAGTCAGGGTTTGTCTTTAGTGGATCAGGTGGCGCAAGTCTCTACAAAACTTCTCTTTTCAAAGAAATCGGCCTCTTTGACGAATCGTTCTTTGCGTACTACGAAGATGTTGATGTCAGTTTCCGCACCCAACTCGCCGGATACAAGGTCTATTTCACCAATAACGCAATCGCCTATCACAAACAGGGCGCAACCAGTAGCAAGATCCCCGGCTTCACTGTCTATCAAACATTTAAGAATATCCCTCTTCTCTTTATAAAAGATGTTCCAGCGGGGCTTCTGTTGCCGATTGGTATTCGCCTTTTCCTTATGTACATCCTTATTTTTGGAAACGCCGTCAAGAACGGTGCAGGGTTGCCTGCTTTAAAGGGGTGGTTAGCATCAATAGGGTATTTCTGGACCAAGTCACTTTGGCTTCGATTTAGCATCCAAAGCAAACGAAAAGTACCCACAAGTTACATTAATTCAATTATTCTCCACGACCTTCCACCAGATCAAACAGGTATGCGTAAATTCCGAAAAGTGTTCACAGGCAGGGCGTAGTTTTGAAATTATTAGAATACGAAGCTAAACACCTCCTCGACCTAGCACATATCCCCGTGCCCACCTCTCTCCTCATAAAACCAGGTGATACTCTCCCCACCCCTCTCGTTCTTAAATCCCAAGTCCCCATAGGTGGACGAGGCAAAGCTGGTGGCATCATCCTCGTCAACACGCCCGACGAGCTACAACCGGCAATCACGAAGCTCTTAAAACTAGAAATCAAAGGATTTACTCCTAAAACTCTTTTAGCCGAAGAAAAGTTACATATTAAAAAAGAGTTCTATTTCTCTATCCTGATCGATCGCCAACTAGCTGGGATTAAACTAGTTGCCCACAAAAACGGTGGTATTGAAGTTGAAGACAATACTGATTTTATGTCGTGGCCTATTGAAGACAAATCTCAAGCAGAACAAATTGGTCAATCACTGGCTGAGTACTACGAACTACCCGATCAAACCTTCGTGCTACAGGACCTTATCGAAAACCTTTACGACTGTTTCGTACAAAATGATGCGACGCTGATAGAGATAAACCCCCTTATTCTCACGGAAGAAAATAACCTTATTGCCGGCGACTGCAAGATGACACTCGATGACGCGGCCGCATTTCGTCACGATTGGCACTTTGAAGAAACCCCGGCAGAGGTGAACTTTGTCACTATTGATCCAAAAGGAAACACCGCGACAATTGCAAATGGTGCGGGACTTGCCATGGCGACGGTCGATGCCGCTTATGAGGCTGGACTAAAACCTGCCAACTTTCTCGATATCGGAGGTGGCGCCAACGAAGCAACACTACTGAAAGCATTCGAACGAATCGTTGAATATACCCATCTGCAAGCAATCGTCATTAATATTTTTGCCGGCATTACTCGTGCGGACGAGGTTGCAAACGCTATCGTAGCAGCCAAGCAACAGATCGCTGACCTTCCTCCTCTCTTCATTCGTCTCGCGGGCACAAATTATGAAGCAGCCGAAAAAATCCTCACCGAAAACAATATTGCGCTTTTTCCTGATCTAGAATCGGCCCTGAGAGCCGCCAAAGAGGTCGTCCATGACTAATCTTTTCGAGGGCAACAATGTTATCGTTCAGGGCATCACTGGTGCTCACGGTAGTTTCCAGACCAAAGCCATGCTTGCAGCCGGCACAAACGTCATCGCCGGAGTTACCCCAGGTAAAGCTGGCCAAAAAGTCGAAGGCGTCATGGTCTACGATTCAATCAAAGCAATTCAAGAAACTCAAACAGTTGATATCACCGTTATCTTTGTACCCGCCCCGTATGCCAAGGCTGCTATCCTTGAGGCCATAGCAGCCCATGTGCCGCTCATTATCTGTATTACCGAAGGTATTCCCATTCACGACATGCTTGTCGTCAATAAGGCCTTAAAATCATCGAACAGCACATTATTAGGACCAAATTCACCAGGTGCGTTGTTACCAGGTAGCAACAAACTAGGCATTATCCCAGCAAGTATGTCACTCAAGGGAACAGCGGCAATCGTCAGCCGTTCCGGCACTCTGACCTACGAGACAATGGCAGGTCTGACAGCGAAAGGTGTTGGTCAGAAATACGTCATCGGTATTGGTGGCGATATTATTCACGGCATGGGGTATAGAGAATCACTCGAACTTTTCGAAAAAGACCCAGAGGTGGATCAAATTATTCTTATCGGTGAAATTGGCGGACAAGATGAAATCGAGGCTGCGGCCTACATCCAACAATCAGTCACAAAGCCTGTCTTTGCCTACATTACCGGACACCATGCACCAGCTGGTGTCCAACTGGGCCATGCAGGAGCAATCCTTGGAAACGACAATGAATCGGCGGTGGCTAAGTCTGATGCACTAAAAAAGGCGGGCGCGCAAGTTGCCTCAACAATTACTGAATTAGTAAACATTGTATCCAGTACAACAAAACCCTAAGCAAATCAGAGGTTTTCCTATATAATAACGACATCTGTTATGGCAGCATCACATCCTAAAACACTTTCTATTGTTGTCCCCGTTTTCAATGAAGAAGACGGTATTATTCATTTTCACGAATCTTTAACATCAGCGCTCAATGCATTAGACAACGTCACGTACGAAATTATCTATACAGATGATGGCAGTACAGATGAAACACCGGTTATTATCAAGGATATTGCGCACAACCATGAAAATGTTCGTGTCGTCAGTCTCTCACGTAATTTTGGCAAAGAATATGCGCTTACCGCTGGCATCAGCCAAGCTCGTGGTGACGCAATCCTCACCATTGACGGCGACGGGCAACACCCTGTTTCACTGATCTCAGATTTTGTGAATGCCTGGCGTTCTGGTGTACAAGTTGTCGTTGGAGTACGAAATAAACGCTCACACCGATTTGGCTTCAAATCACTTCGTTCAAAAATGTTCTATAAAGCATTTAATGGTATCACCGGTGAAAACCTTCTTCCCGGCTCAACTGATTTTCGTCTTATCGACCGCGAAGTCCAGCAAGCATTCCTAAAACTTGGCGAATCAGATCGCATTACTCGCGGTTTGATTGATTGGCTTGGTTTTGATCGAAAGATTATCTATTTTGACGTACTGAGTCGTGGATTCGGATCTGCAAGCTATAAAACTTCGCAACTCGTTCGACTGGCAGTGAATAGTTTTGTGTCCCTCAGCCCTGTACCCCTCTATATATTTGGCTATACTGGCGTCGCCATCACCACACTCAGCGGACTGCTTGGTCTGGCAGTGATTATCGAACAGGTCCTGCTTCGTGACCCACTAGGCTGGAAGTTCACTGGTACCGCAATGCTTGGTATCCTCATTCTCTTCCTCGTAGGAATCCTGCTGACATCTCAAGGTATTGTTTCTTTGTATATTTCACGTATCCATACACAGAGTAAGGGTCGTCCACTCTATATCATTAATCGTAAAAAATCAGTCGACGTCGACGAGTTGTAATCCCATGCTCCGAAAGCTTGCTCAGCATCAAATTATTCGCTACCTGTTTGTTGGCGGATTTTCATTCGTTATTGAAATAGCTATTCTCTATGTCTTGAATAACGTCCTCCATCTATCAGCAACTGTCTCTGTAGCGATTAGTTTCTGGGTCGGCTTTATTGTGGCCTATCTGTTGCAAAAGATCGTCACATTTCAAAATAAAGAAAAGACAAAGCGGGCAATTGCCAAACAGCTCGTGGGCTACACGCTACTTGTCCTGTGGAATTATGGATTCACTCTTTTGGTCGTGCACCTTTTCCAGGAACGTCTTCCCGTCGAGTTGCTGCGAACCATCGTGATCGCAATCACGACAGTATGGAACTACGGACTCTACAAAGCGTTATTTAAGGTGAAACAGTAGTGAATTACCGCAAGAAAGCCATTCGACTCATAAAAACTCCTCGGTTTGCGAAGTATTATTTCATTGGTGCAATTATCATCCTAACCCTTAGTACGTTACTCTGGTCAATCATTGGCTCACTGATGCAACTAGGGAACGCTGATCAATTAGTTGACGCAGCACTTTTAAAAGACCCAGCGACTTTTAACGGGGCACTGTTTCCAGATCAACATACCTTTTTAGTTAAACTGCCCTTCTTCTTGTTGATTCAATTACTCCATGCGAATAGTTTTGCGTATTGTTTCGTTACAGTTCTTGCAGTGCTGATCACCGTGGGAGCGCTCGCCTTTATTCTTTATAAGATTGATAAACGACCGCTGTACGCCGGAACAATATTCTTACTACTCGCCGCCTGTTTAATCTTTGTTCCGACCGAGCCATACGCCGGTTCACTCCTTCCGACAAGTTTCGCTATGATTACGACACGAAATATTGAATATATTATCTTTATTCTCGCCCTGATTGGTATCGTTCGTGCAAAAAGCCTCAAGAGTTGGTACTTTATTGGTGCCAGCGGTATCTTACTCCTGCTTATTGCCAGCGATAAGTTATTCTTATCCCTCAGTCTTGGCGGTGCAGTACTTTCAGCGATCACCTATTTTATCGCCAAACGTCATAATCTTTTTGTGGTGTCATTCCGTTGGTTTATCGCCTCTCTGATTGGCGGCATCGGTGCAACCATCCTTCTGAAAGTCATTACCGTACTCGGTCTTATCCATACCAGCGCGAGTATTGGCGCCGGTCCATATGCCATCGTTCACTCTGTAAAAGATTTCTTCCTCGGGATCGTCTACGCAATTGCGGGTATTTTTACAAACTTTGGCGCCAATCCAGCCTATGACACTCGTTTAGCGAAGGATATTCCCGCACAATTATTCGTTGGTATTTTCAGCCCTGGCGGACTTGGGTTTCTCGCAACCATTGCGATCACGATATACATCTTAACTGTTGTCTATCGAGTCTTTATCAAAAGTATTACGACAAAAACACTGATCCGCAAAAATCACCTGCAACACCCGCTCCTGCTTTCATTGCTACTCATTTGGACATCAATCGTCGCAGTCGGCGTCTTTACGATCAGTAACCACTACTATCCAGTCGATTCTCGCTATGAAACGATTGTCTTATTCGCTGGCTTTATTGCACTCGCCACCTTCGTCAAACAGCGAAAAATAAACGTACGTAATCTCGTCATTACTGGTGGAGTATCATTTGTCGCCGTACTTATCGGCATCTTCTTTGTCACTCACACATTTTCAGAAAATAAACAAGCGACCAGTGCAGTACAATCGCAGAATACCTATATTGCACAGGTCTTAAAACACCATCCCGTCGATACACTAGTGGGTGATTATTGGCGTGTCCTCCCTATCACTTCACTATCTGGCAACACACTTCATGTCACCCCAACCGAGTCGTGTACGACGCCTCGTGATGTTCTCTCAAGTAAGGCCTGGCAACCAGACCTCAAAACACATAGCTTCGCCTATCTCTTAACGTTTGAGACAAGCGTCACAGGATATGCAGCGTGTTCTATTGATCAAGTAACGTCGGTCTATGGAAAACCAAATACCAGTACCCTTATCAAAGGAACACTAAAGAACCCAACCGAAATATTACTGTTTTACGATCATGGTATTAACTTACCAAAACAACAAGTACCCGTCGTGCAGGACACGATCATTCCAAGAGCACTCACCACACTTCCAAGTACTACCTGTGAAAAAACAGTGATGAATGTTGTCGCACACCAGGATGACGACATTCTCTTTATGAACCCTGACCTTATGCATTCAATCCAGGCTGGTGATTGCGTCAGAACCGTCTATATAACCGCAGGTGACGCTGGATCGGGCGAAGGCTACTGGATAAAGCGACAACAAGGCGCAGAAGCAGCCTATGACACGATGCTCGGCAAACCTAATCAAACATGGGTAGAGCGCATTGTTGAAGTTGATAAAGGGGAGTTTGCCATCATTGCGAACCCACGAGGTAATAAATCAATTTCGCTCCTCTTTATGCGCCTTCCTGATGGCAATGTTGATGGAAGTGGATTCTCCGTAAACAATCATGAAAGCCTCGGTAAACTTGGGTCAAATCAAATCAGCGCAATTCATGCGGTTGATAAAAGTTCTTCTTACACCTCGAGCCAACTCATCACCGCACTCGCAACCATTATGCACGTTTATCAACCAACCGATATCCGAACTCAAAGTAGCTACCCGGGCACAAAGTTTATAGACCATAGTGATCATATGGCGGTCTCGTCATTTACTACTCAGGCCTACAATCAGTACACAATGATTTACCCAGACCAACCTGTCCACTCATTGACCTATTACTTGGGATATCCTGTGCACGAACTACCACCAAATGTCAGTGGATCTGACCTTGACCAGAAAAATGCCGCGTTCCTTTCGTTCGGAAACTTCGATGGCGCCGTGTGTCACTCTGTCCAAGAATGTAATACACACGCCGTCTATGGCATCTATTTATCGCGACAATACACTCACCCCAACTAGTGTTGAACCTCTGTTAACATGCTATACTGATGACAATGAAAACGATCAGCATTCTGATTCCCGCATATAATGAACAAGCTGTCCTTGGTAAGTTATTTACTCGCCTCACGACACTTGCCGATAGTATCAAAGACTATGATTTTGAATTCTTCTTCGTCAATGATGGCAGTAAAGACGATACGCTCGAAATCATTAAAGACCACGCCGAAATAGATACGCGCGTGTCATATCTTAACCTTTCTCGTAACTTCGGAAAAGAAATCGCAATGATTGCCGCGCTTGATCATGTATCCGGTGATGCAGTCGTTATTATCGATGCTGATTTACAGGATCCACCAGAGTTAATCCCAGAGATGATTAGTTGGTGGGAAAAAGGATATGATGACGTCTACGCCAAGCGCAGTAGTCGCCTTGGCGAATCATGGCTCAAGAAATTCACGTCAAAAATGTTTTACAAAACCCTTCAATCAGTGACACGAATTCCTATTCAAAAAGACACGGGTGACTTCCGTCTGCTCGATCGACGTGCGGTCGAAGCATTAAAACAAATTCGTGAAAGCCAACGCTACACAAAGGGTTATTTTAGCTGGATTGGATTTAAGAAAAAGGAAATTACTTACAAGCGAGATCCTCGTGCTGCTGGTGATACGCACTTTAATTACTTCAAGCTCCTTAACTTGGCAATCGAAGGAATCGTCTCGTTTAGTATCGCGCCGCTTCGCCTGGCTACTGTCCTCGGGACAGTCGTCGCGCTGGCAACGTTTATCTATCTCATCGTTGTCGTTATTCGGACTATCATCTTTGGAACTGACCTTGCTGGGTATCCTTCAACGATGGCCGTCATCCTTTTCCTTGGTGGTGCACAGTTACTTTCACTCGGTATTATTGGTGAATACATCGGCCGTATCTTTAACGAGACGAAGAATCGACCCCTATACCTAATCGAGGAGCTCCACATTGGAACTAGCAAAAAAACACGCTGAAAAAATTAGGTTCGGTATTGTTGGTATTGCCAACACCGCACTCGATTTCGCCATTCTCTTTATCTTAGTAGCGCTTGGACTTGATAAGATTCCTGCAAACTACGTTTCTACGGGTATATCCTTCATCTTCAGTTTCTTTGTGAATAAATCATTCACTTTTAAATCAAAAAGCGGCAATGCAAAGAAACAATTCCTCTACTTCATCATTATCACGATTATCGGTCTATGGGTGATTCAGCCGTTGATTATTACGGGACTCAGTACAGTCCTCGCGAATACTGGCTGGGCATCAGGGGTTATCCTCTTTGTTGCCAAGATCATCGCAACCGTTGCCTCACTTATTTGGAACTACATCTTTTATTCACGCGTCGTGTTTAAAAAGGAAGAGGACAGGTAGTATGGCTCATATTGCGATCGACGCGCGTATTATCAACTCAACTACGGGACGTTACGTAGAGCGCCTCTTAACCTACCTCCAGGAGATTGATCACACCAACGTCTACTCAATCCTCGTTCGTGCAAAAGATGAAAACTTCTGGAAGCCGACTGCGCATAATTTTATGATCAAGGTTGCTGATTTCGACAACTATTCACTTGAGGAACAAATTGGATTCAAGCGTTTCTTAAAAAAACTAAACCCCGACCTGATTCACTTTGCCATGCCACAGCAACCGGTACTGTATAAAGGTAAAAAAGTCACCACCTTTCATGACCTCACCCTCGTAAAGACCTATAACTCAGATAAAAACTGGTTCGTGTTCCATGCCAAACAACTTGTTGGTAAATCAGTCTTTAAAAAAGTAGCGAAAGATAATAATCACCTCATCGCTATTAGTGAGTTTACAAAAAAAGAACTATTAGAATTTACCGAAGCAAAAGACGATGACGTCACGGTTATTTACGAATCAAGCGATGTCAATCTTGGTGCTTCAAAAGTATATAAACTGCCGTACAAACACTATCTTTTATATGTCGGGCAACAATCTGATTATAAAAATATCAAACGTCTTGGTGATGCACATCAAAACCTTTTAAAGACATACCCTGACCTAGGTCTCGTACTGGTTGGTAAAAAGAATGCCAGCACACTGGCGAACGAATCGTACTTTACGAAAAAAGGCTACAAAAATATCTTGTTTACTGACTTTGTCGACGATGCACAACTTAACTGGCTATATGCACATGCGACCGCCTATATTTTCCCTTCACTCATGGAAGGGTTTGGCTTACCTGGACTTGAAGCAATGGGTCACGGCACCCCAGTTATTAGTAGTGATGCGACGTGTCTTCCTGAAATTTATGGAAAAGCCGCCCACTACTTTGACCCAACGAGTACAGAAGATATGACCCGAGCCATTACCGAGGTACTAGGTAACGAAAAGTTACAGCAAAAATTATCTATTGATGGTTATCAACAGATTAAAAAGTATTCTTGGAAAAAGATGGCTGAACAGACGCTGAAAGTCTACGAAGACGTTTTAAAGTCTTAAATTAAGAACTTGCCTGTGCAATCGTAATCGTACGATCAATACCCTCGCCCTCAGAGAAGGTGCGAATATCAGAGTATTCAGTCGCAACTTGATGCACAATACGTCGATCAGCAGGATTCAGGTGGGCAACATGTGAAGTACCAGTTCGGCGAACTTCCTCAATCCAGACACGAGCTTCTTTTGCCACACGTTCAGCACGAAGTTTTTTGTAGTCAGCAATATCAATATTTACGCGCCATACAGCAGCGTCTTTATTACGAAGAACGGTAGAAACAAGGTACTGTAGGCTACGAAGCGTCTCTGCATTACGACCAATAAGAAGACTATTAAGCTCTGTTGAAGGAACAGCTAGTTCAATCACGTCGTCTTCGGTTGAAGCAATCACTTCAACGTTGATTCCAAAAAAAGAGAGTAGGTCTGCGAGGTACTTTTGCGCGAATTCAGTTGACTGTGCTTTGTTCATGCGTTCTCCTTCTAATCACCTTACTTATTTCGAGGCGTATCCTTTGCAGTAATACGGGTCACTTTTGTTTCTGACTTTGTCACGGTTGCTTCACGAGCTTGTTTTTCACGTGCTTTTGCAGTGGCTTTCTTACCCGCTTTTGGAAGTACTTCGCTGGCAATTTCATCCATCTCCTTAGCGTCACGCTTCAAGATATAGTGTTGTTGCACTGCAGCAAAGAGGTTTGATGTCGCGTAGTAAAGTGCCAACGCACCAGGAAGCCCAAGCATAATAAAGAGCATAAAGAATGGCAGAATCTTGGTCATCTTACCCATCATGACGGCATTAAGTTCTGATTGGTCGGCCTGTTTGCCTTCGGCAGCTTCAGCCATGACATCACGGAATCGCTTTGTGCTCGTGTTAGGGTTTGTTTGACGGCTAATAAAGTACTGTGAACCGGCTGCAAGAATCGCAAGAAGGATAAGGAAAATATTAAATCCACCTGGACCACCAATTGCGTGTGAGGTAAGGTCAATCACTCCAAGAAGCTTTTCGTGGAAGTTCTCTGGGTGGGCAATTAATTCTTTAATAGGACCGACGTTTTTCAAGAAACCATAGGTAAACTTATCAATCTGATCACGGTGTGTCGTAAAGATTTGAATCACTTGGTAAAGAGCGATGAAAATAGGGAGCTGAATTAAAAGAGTCAGGATAGAACGGAACGGCTTTACGTCGTGTTCTTTATAAAGTTCAAGCATCTGCATGCTCTCAAGCTGTTTGTTGCCCTTTGTGGCTTTCTTGATCTGTGCAAGCTTTGGTTGCAGCTTTCGCATCTGTTTCACTTGGTGTAGTTGACGAACGACAAGTGGCCATAACGCAAAACGGACGAGAATCGTAAAGATAATAAGGGCGACACCAAAGTCAGCACCTGGAATAATGCTATACAACCCAATAAGTAGGTTAAAAATTGGTTGGACGATTAATGTTTCAAAAATATTCATCTAAAGTAAATGCCTCTCCTGGCCTCTGTGTCTATATCTGTTAAATTATACCATTTCTACAGTGTTTTATACACACCAGCTTTTTCGAGAAGGGTGTCCATCTGTCCAGAAAGTTCAGAATAGGGCATATCCCTTAATTCTGGCGATGTGGTAATCACAACAATATCATAAACATCATTGAGTTTGTCGAGGTGTGTTCGAATATATTCATATAAACGTCGACGAATGCGATTACGTCCAATGGCACTTTTTATCACCTTTTTACTGACCACGACAGAAATACGTGGTTTTGATCGGTGAGTATTCTTCACCCATTTAATCGTCAGGGGCTGTGAACGAACTGCTTTGCCGTTTGTATAAACGTAGCGCAGACTGTTGTGACCGTGAAAACGAAAGGGTGAGGGGATCATATGTATTTAAGTATAAGGGATAACTTGCCACACAACGGACTGAAATAAAAAACCGCATCTTTCGATACGGTAATTTTTATTAAACTGAGAGTCGAGCGCGACCCTTGTTGCGGCGGCGCTTCAAAACCTCGATACCACTCTTAGACGACATACGAGCACGGAATCCGTGTGTACGTGCGCGGTGGCGTGTGTGTGGTTGGTGAGTTCGTTTTGGCATATCTGAACTATGGTAGCATTTCCACCTCTATTATTCAAGTCTTACCCCCTTCCCTCATTTGATTTTTCGAGAAATAGTTATTTCGTATATAAAACTTATCCCCTAGTTTTTCATAGTTATCCACATATTTACAGAGGTGACGTGTGACTGTGTATAACTCGAACCTCTATACTCCCCTTTTTAGTCAGAATAGTTCGTATGTCATTTATGGTTGTGGAAAACTCGGTTTTTGCCTTATACTAAAGGGTAATAAAACAATCAAACGTGAGAGAAGAGTCTGGGGATAAAGTAGGATGAATGCGTTATGGCAAAGTGTATTAGGTGAAATTGAGCTTTCAGTTTCTCATGCGACGTATACAACCTGGTATAAAAATACCGAACTTGTCAGCCAAGACGAAGACGAGATTGTTATCTCTGTTCCTAATATCTTTGCGAAAAAACAATTTGAGGTAAAGTTTAACGATCAAATAAAACAAGTTCTCGCTAAGAATGGTGTAGAACCAAAACGGATCACTTATACCATCATTGTTGCCGGTAAGAAAACACGTATTAACCGGGAAACAACGCTTAATAACGACGATAACGTTTCGCAGTTACTCTCTAATAGTTCTTCATCAAGTAATTCACCCCTCCAACTCGGTCGGCCGACTTCAGGTTTATCAGTCACCGGTAATCTCAACCCTCGTTACACCTTCGATAACTTTATTGTTGGATCAAGTAACGACCTTGCCTACACTGCCAGCCAAGCCGTTGCCGCAAATCCAGGAATGAAATATAACCCACTGTATTTTTATGGTGGTGTTGGTCTTGGTAAAACTCACCTCATGCAAGCTGTGGGTAATGAAATTATTAAGAATGATCCAAATGCTCGTGTCTTGTACGTGAGTTCTGAAACATTCGTAAATGAATTCCTTGATTACATTCGATTTAAGAAAAAGGGCTTCTCTGATAAATATCGTAATATCGATGTCTTAATCGTCGATGACATGCAGTTTATTGCAAACAAAGAAAAGACGCAGGAAGAGTTCTTCCACACCTTTAATTTCCTTCATCAAAATAATAAACAAATTATTATCAGTAGCGATAAACCACCTCGAAGCATCCCGACCCTCACCGAACGTCTTCGAAGTCGCTTCGAAATGGGAATGTCTATCGATGTACAGATGCCTGACTTTGAGACTCGTTGCGCCATCTTAAGTGCAAAAGCATCTCTCTCTGGCGTTGAATTGAATACAGAAACAGTAGAATATCTTGCAACGAATATCAAAACGAATATTCGTGAACTTGAAGGTGCGTTAAATCAACTACTTGCCTATGCTGAACTTCATAATATTGAGCCAGACATTACCACTGCAGAAGGATTACTTGGAAATGTTCGTCACTCTCGACCACAACACCTTACTAGTAAGCAAATTATTGATCGCACTTCAAAACACTTCCAATTAAGTTCCGAAGAAATGTGTAGCCAAAAACGAGACAAACATATTGTTGTCCCTCGTCAGATCGCAATGTACTTGCTTCGTTCAGAGCTTCACCTGAGTTTCCCAAAGATTGCTGGGGAATTAGGCCGTAAAGATCACACCACTGCGATCCATTCTGTGGAGAAGATTGAAAAGGCTATTAAACTTGATTTTGTGATTCGCGAACAAGTCGCCTCTATTCGAGAGAAGTTATATGCATAGTTATTACCCCACTTCCCCACTATTTACGCCAGTGGATAACTGTATAAAAAATGTGTACAGTCTGCGTAAACAAACGGGTAAAACAAGTGATGAGTTACACACACCTCACCTACTCACGAGTCAGTTCACCCAAGCTCCTGTCCACAACTCCCCAGTTACCCCACTGTTTGTCCGAGCTTTTACCCCACAGTTTTACACACCAAAAATACGCCATTTTCATCTGTTAGATAGATGGTTATACCCACAATCCACAGCACCTATTAATAAGAAGAAAAAGGAAAGAAAGGAAAAGAACACATAATGGAGCTCACAGTTACCCAAGAAAACTTCGCAAGAGCTTTGTCAGCTGTTGGACGTGTTGCAAGTAATAAAACAGGTCTTCCTATTCTCAGTAACATTCTTTTAAGAACTGACAATAATCGTTTACTGGTTGCAGCAACAAACCTTGAAGTCGCCACTACTCAGTACATTGGTGCAAAGATCGCAAAGCCAGGTGCAATCACCGTTCCTGCTCGTCTTATCTCTGAATTTGTCAGTTCCCTACCAAAAGATTCTATTGATCTAAAAGTGGTGAACAATAATATTCATATCTCTTCTGGTAAGTTTAAATCAGTCATTAATGGCGTGATTGCAGATGAGTTCCCTGAACTCCCAACTATTAATGAAGAATCATCTATTAGTTACACCATTAACACCGATGACTTTAAGCAAGCTGTCTCACAAACGATTATTACGGCAAGCTCAGATTCAACTCGCCCAGTACTAACTGGAGTGTATTGGCATTCATATGAAGGACAGCTCTATCTTGCAGCAACAGATGGTTATCGTCTTTCAGAGCGCCGACTTGTGGAAACAAAGAGTGATGTCTCGGCCATCATCCCCGTACAAACCCTTCAAGAAGTGCTTCGAACGATTGTGGATGACGCAGATACTGTGGATATCTTGTTTGATGAAACACAGGTACGATTCCGTATTAATGAAGCTGAGATTATTAGTCGTCTTGTTGATGGTAATTTTCCTGACTATCGCCAACTTATCCCAGCGCAGTCAGATATTAACGCGACAGTAAATAAACAGGAATTTGTTCGAGTGACAAAGATTGCTGGTCTTTTCGCACGTGAATCTGGCGGTAGCGTTATATTAACAGTCGATGAAGATAATAAATCTGTCTCACTTCACTCTATTGCGTCTGAATACGGTGAAAATACTTCCGAACTATCTGCTGAAACAGTGGGAAGCGGCCAAGTCACGCTTAATTCACGCTACCTTGCCGAAGCCCTTTCGGTTATTGATGGCGACACACTTGAATTTAGTTTTAGTGGCAAACTTTCTCCGTGTATTTTGAAATCAGTTGTAAAAGATGTGAATTATTATCACGTCATCATGCCTCTAAAGAGTTAATCGTATGGCAATTGTCAGTCGGGTGATTGTTCAGAACGTTCGTTCGCACGAGCAATACGCCGTCGACCTCGTTCCTGGCGTCACGGTAATTACAGGCCCTAACGGGAGTGGAAAAACAACACTTCTTGAGTCTATTTATATCGCGCTTCAAGGAACCTCATTTAAAGGGAGTGACTCTGATGTGCTGCGTGCCGAAGGGCCGTGGTGGAAAATTGATCTCCTCTTGGACGGACAAGACAAGCGTACGGTAAAATTCGATCCTTCAAAAGTGACCAGTCGAAAGCAATTTGTTGTCGATGGAAAAACGACTGCTCGCCTGGCACCAAAAAACAAATACCCTGTTGTATTATTTGAACCAGAAGATCTACGGTTACTAAATGGCTCACCTGCACGTCGCCGACAGTTCATTGATCGCTTTATTTCGCAGTTAAACCCGCTGTACGGTGTCTCGCTTCGTAAATATGAACGAGCACTGCGCCAACGAAATAATCTGCTGAAACGCTTTAACACGTCGTCGGATGAATTGTTTGCTTGGGATATTACACTTGCTGAACACGGCGCCTACTTAATTGAGCAGCGTATCGCCTTTATTGAAAAAATTAATAGCCAATTAGATGGCGCGTATCATGATATTGCTGATTCTCAAGACGAAGTGTCTGTGCACTATTCACACACCTTTGTTGGTGACATTAAACAAAGAATCCTCGCCGAACTGCAGGCGCACATTGATAGAGACAAATTACTCGGTAATACCTCAGTTGGCCCACATCGTCACGATGTCATTTTTGAATTAAATCACTCCCCTGCCTTATCTAACGCATCGCGTGGTGAAGTGCGTACAATCGTGTTGGCGTTGAAGTTTCTCGAAGTCGATATTATTGAACAACTATCTGGGCTAAAACCACTCATCCTTTTAGATGATGTCTTCTCCGAACTCGACTTGGCGCGTCAAAAAGCGCTCAGTGACCGCACGCGTGAACACCAAATTGTGATGACGAGTACACACGTGTTATCTGATAGTAAGCGCTATCATCACGTGGCACTGGGATAGGTTATTGGAATATTCCGTCGCCCAGGTAATCCCCAGCGGCAGTGTAATTGTATTTAAACGTATATTTCGATGGATCGATCGTCTTAGTGTTTAACCATTCAACAATATAGCCTTTATAGTCAGCAACGGCCTGTGCGTGTTCTGCTGGCGTTGTGCCGTAGTCAGAATCAGCGATATCAAGTGTCGCATTAATCACTAACTTTCCACTGGTTGCATCTGGTGATAATTTAAAGCTGAAATTTTCGTATGGAAGGTATTGCAGTAAAATATCTTCTGGATTTGATTGCGCCGAAGAAAGATCTGTACATGGGAATGCCCCATACTTTAATTGATCAGTGGTTGGACAAGTTATTATAATTGGGCTTCCACCAGTGTCTATAGTATTAGAAGTTGAATAGCTATATTGCACTTGGTAGGTTTGCTTAATGCTCGCCATATCGACAAGAAAAGAACCATTATAGACTTTTGTTGTCGTATCAAACGATTGTGTCTCGGAGTCATCTCTAATAAAAGCATCTTTAACTGTCGCAGGATTAAAATCGTCTGCAGTATTTGTTTTCACAGTATTGTAGAGTGAAGACTGAATCGCATCTTTCACGTCAGACGATACTTTCTTCACTTTTGCATCGTAGTTTTGAATCTTAATAAATTTACCAAATTGGTTTTGGCTTGTTGCTTTGTTGATTCCTAAAATAGCCGCAACAATGAGACCAATTACTATTAAGGCTGTAAAAACAAAGAATAGTATTCTATTTCGTTTTGACATATTTTGCATTATTGTACTGCCCCCTTCAATAATCCATCGGTGTAAATATAGGTATATGCATCGCTATCGAATCGACTTAATGGATATTCACGTGCTGTATCCCAGCTTGCTGGTGATCCACAAGCTGCTTCACCAACAATAACGACCCCTCTTGCTTTATCGACACCAAGGATAACACCGGTGTGTCCACACTTTACGGAACCACACATTTGGCTTCCACTTGGAGTACTAAAGATCGCGTATGGTTGTGGACTGTGTCCATTTTTTGCTGTTGGGTTCAGTGAAATCAAGTGCGATACGACAGTGCTTCCATTTCCTGCGGCACCAGACTCTTTGAGGTTTGTGTATTTACGCGCAAAGAATACAGAGAACGAGACACAATTTGAAAGTGGACCACCTGGGCAATCTGTACCCGCTCCTGCAATATACTGAACGTTACTTGGAGTATTCTTGTAATTATCCATAAACTTAATTGCTGTTTGAAGATCCATGCCACCCTCACCGAGCGTCCCACCACAGGTTGTACTGATGTCTTGGCCGGCTGAGAATAACTTAATAACGTCTGCTGCGCTTTCACCACGCTTTGCTGCAGTAGATTTAATATTAGCCGGGAACTCATATAAATATGTCCAAGCAATCGCATTATCTTGGGCTAAGGTAACAGTTTTAAGGTAATCATACAAAGTTGTACTAGCAGGAATTGTTTGACCGTAGTCAGCTTTTAACTTTCCAGTTCTAATACTATTAGGAACAAGTTGCTTAACGTGATCAAGAAGATAATTCAATTCACCTAAAAGGAATTTGTCATTTACATCCGTTGGAACGCCTGCAGGAATATACCCCGCTATTGGAGAAGCACTGCCACCATACTGATTTTTGTAATATTGGTTAAACAAGTCAGCGCCGATTGCTTTAATAACATATGCCGTTGCTGCATCTCGTTGTCCCCCAGTAAACTGTGCGATTCCCCATCCGCCAGCTGGGAATGCCTGACTCATTTCTTGTCGAAATGGGCTGAATCCACCTTCGTGTTGCATACTTCCTGTAATACCGGCTGCTTGTTGTGCGGTAAGACCGGCATCAACCCAGAAATTGAATATTTTTTCACCGTTATTCGCACCGTGTACTTTATCTATATTCCCATTCCCTGCACTTCCTGAGTCGCTACAAGAGGTGGCGCAAGGGCTATAGAACAGAATATCATTACTGCTGTAGAATTCTTGATCACACTTTACAGCTGAATCTGAACTTGATGTCGTTGATGTATCGGCTTCTTGTGCATAGATATTGTTAATAGGAACACTTCCGAGTGCAATCGTCAGAACTGCGAGAAAGAATATTAATTTTTTAGTTATGTTTCTCATACAATTCCATATCCAATTTTATAGCTGAATGGTGAAACAACTTTGCGACTGTCTGATACAAGGCAGTCTGTTGTAGTAAACTGTGTTGTTAATGCTTTTGCTGGAGCTGCCGCAATTTCATTATTCTTACCTATTGCATTGTATTTAACTGGTGCAACATCTGCAACGAATGACGAGTTGTCAGTTGGTGCGTAGAACTCATAGGCGCTTGAGGTATCCTGTGCACTCGGGTCAGTCCCCTCGTCGTCCATACCATCTTGGACACGTTGGTCTACAGTGAATAACGCGTAGTCGGCAACTTGCTGACTGTTAATAATACAGGCTGTTCCAGGATCTTTTGAGAAGTCATCACCGACATCCCCTATCGGACGATCACGGTTGACGCAATTATCAACATAGCTTGCGTAACCACTTCCAGAAATAGCGGCACCTGTCTCTGCGTCGATTTGATTTGTTTGTATCAAACTATCAGCGACGGCATCGGGATCCTTACCTAAATACTGTGTAGGGATACCATAAATTGGATTACACATTGGATCGGTTGCAATACCGAGTGATTTGTAATCGACATCGGTACAGCTGGTATAGCTTTGGCGAGTATCTTCTGTTGAAAGCGCTGATGATTTCGGAATAAGTGACCCGAGAGATGATCCAACAAACGACCCGACATTACCAAGTGAACCACTAACATCACTCAAATTGAATGCATATGGAACAAGTTTACCAACTAAGGATCCGACAAAGGTATTGCTGTCAGTTGCGTCTAAAGGATTTGCAGTGAGTCGGTCTTCAGCTGAGTACATTGCGACTGTTTGGTCCTGTGCTTGACTGTAAGCAACTGCATCGTCCACTGACATTAATCCGTTACCACCACCCGCAGATAAGTCACTCATCATTTTTCCACTTCCGCTGGCGATTGCATTTCCTGCGTCTTCGCCAACAATGCCATTAAGCGTATTTCCTGCAACAATATCTTTCAAGAGGTTAGGAAGAATAGCGAGTCCAACTTGAACCGCAACGGCGGCAACACCTTTGACAATATCTGTTGCTGCAACACCAACATTTACCCCTGGAATTAGCATTAACGCAATACCTACGGCAACACTTCCGAATTGAACACCTGGACTTGATAATGTTTTACAAACACCGAGTGGTGAGTTGCCGAGTACGGCGTTAATGTAACTTGTTACGGCAATAAGGTCACCTGTGAGTCCACCACCTGCCATAAATTGACTAACGTAACTGTCAGATTTTCCGGCTGTTCCAAATAACGCATACTGCATACCAAAGGAATCCATAGCTGCTTTTCGCTTAGCCCCACTAACCGCATCGTAAGCGACGTTTGTTAATATACCACCAAGATATGCACCATCCTCAGAAGTAAACGTTCCTGCTTTGATCTGATCTGCTGCGTTTAGGAATACCATAGCATAGCGAGCGAGCTGTAATGCACGTACGGTTTTAGCTGCATAGCCTAGTGCGCGAATACTACTATAAGCAGTACAGGCCTCATCGAATGCACCGGTCACTTTTACGAAATTCGTCACACCCTTAACACCCTGGCCAATCGACTCAGCTGCTTGTTCTCCTACTTCTTCTACAGCTTCTGCCGCCGCTGTCGCAGCTGCTTTTTTTATAGACCTTGCCTTATCGGCTTCCTCTGGACTTAATTCGTTACCGCTTTTGTCTTTACATCCCTTATCGTCACAGATAACGCCGTCGTCCGGTATAGTGAATTTCTGCCCATTCTTCGTTTGATCCTCTAGGGCTTTTTGTTTTGCGGCATCATCACCTTCGGGTAGAGCTTTTGTTTTATTGATTCCTAGTTTTGTGGCTACTTTTGTCCACACCTTATCTGTAAAACCACCAAATTTTGGATTATAGGCATTCTTTAATGCAACGCGAAAATCTGCATTTGAATTAAATTCACCCGTAAAGTTAGAAGCGTTAATCTCTCTTCCCTTAAAAGTGAACGAAGCCGGTTTTGTTCGTCCCGTGATACTCGTTTTCTCACCTGGATTAACGGTAATACCAGCTTTTTCAAACTTTTTGATTTGCCTATCTGACATTGTGGCATATTTACATTTGATGCTGATTTTTGATCCACAGACACCACTCGTTAGACTTTTTACTTTTTGTCCAAGAATTTTAGTTGTCCGCGCATCCATACTGGTCAGCTGGGTATCCATACGGTCGACAAGTGCTTCTTTCATATGGACAAGCAAAAGACCTGGTGAAAATAAGACAGTACCTGCAAGTCCCCCACCAAGCCCAAGAAGCGCAATAAGGCCTAAAGGCCCGCGTTTCTTTAAGATTGCTCGAAAGTTCATTGGGGTAACAGTTTTACCACCCTTTGATTTGTTTCCACCGTAGTTACTCTTCCAGTTTCCGCCACTATCTTCGGCATCACGAACCTTGGCGCTGTCATCACCACCCTTGTCACCTTCAACGCCGTCTTTCTTTAAATGATCAGGATTTGTGAGCGCATCAAAATCACGATCGTAACCTGATTGTTGTTCCTGCTCTTGAAGGTGCCGAGCGGTCTCTTGAGGATTGACTCGTTCGTCTTCATCGGAATCATTTTTATAGCTGAATTGAGCCGGCATAATTACCTACCATTATACCTTATAGCCTTGGATTCTGTGGTTGTCCTGGTCCCTGTGAAGGAGCTTGAGGATTGGTGGTAATAAGCTGTTGTTCTGTTGGACTCGCTTGAATATTAATGTGGACGTGACTTTGCCCTGCAAAGAATAAGCCTTGTCCAATTGGGAAGTTCGCCAGTCGCTTCTTTTCTTCTTCGGTCAGTTTAAAGACATCAGATAGTACATCGACTGCACTGGCAGATTGTTTTAAGAGTAACTGCATCGAACTGTTGGCGACAATTGCACGGCCCATTTTGCTTCCCATGAAGTCTTCAACGTCCTGTGTAATGGTCGTGAGGCCAAGGAAATATTTACGGGCGCGCTTTGCTAGGCTAAACAGGAAGTTTGCAGAGTCGTCATACTTCATTAATTGCCATGCCTCATCAACGATAAGCATACGTTTTTTCTTATCAGTACGAGTAATATTCCAGATGTGACTCAGGACGATATACATCGCAACGGGACGAAGCTCATCCTCAAGGTCACGAATATTAAAGACTACCATTGGGTTATTGATATCAATATTTGATTGTTGGCTAAAGATACCGGCAAATGTACCTGTGGTGTATTTACGAAGGCGCTGTGCTAGTTGTGGACCAGTTCCACCCATGTGAAGTAATGTATCGTAAAGATCAGAAATAGTTGGCGGTGGTGAGTTGTGTGTCAGTGGGTCACTTGTAATTCCTACACGCGCATAAGTGTCAATTAATGCTTGATCAAGGTCGGCTTCTTCAACTGGGTTGAGTGCCGCCATCGTCGTACCATTTGCTGCAACCTGTGTTCCCCCAAGCATCAAACGGAACAATCCATGAAGTGTCACAAGGTTAGCGCGTAGTGCATCTTCTGCTTCGTCGCTATCGATAACACGAGGAAGATCGAACGGATTAATACGTGTATTCGAGTTAAGGCTGAGGCGGACGTAACTTCCCCCTACTGCTTCAGCAAGCTTTTGGTACTCGTTTTCAGGGTCGATAATAATCACTTCTGTACCAAGCATCATACTCCGCAGCGCTTCAAGCTTCACGGTAAATGATTTACCTGCACCAGACTTCGCAAAGACCACCATGTTGGCGTTTTCCAGCTTGAACCGGTCAAAAATGACCAATCCATTATTGTGCATGTTGATACCATACAAAATACCTGTGTTATCTGTGAGATCAGCACTGGTGAATGGGAAGCTCGTACTAATCGCACCAGTGTTCATGTTGCGGCGAATCTGCAACTGGTCTGACATCTGCGGAATCGTACTATTAAGTCCCTGTTCTTGTTGTGACGAAGCGACCTTACTAAAGACTAGTTGTTGGCCAAATAATGTTTCAATTTTGTTTTGCACAAAGTTAAGTTCATCAAGACTATCTGCCCATAAGGTGACATATAGTCCGAAACGGAAGAATCGTTCAGCACCAAGCTGAATCTGGTCACGAAGCTCTTCTGCGTCGTTAATCGCCGCTTCAAGCGCTGGGTCGCGAGTCTTTCCTTTTTCATTGTTAATCGATGTACTGGCTTCAAGTTGCGTCACCTTTTTACGAAGGTTGTTAAGGACAACTTGGCTGTCGACTGGATAGACATACATACTGACGTCGAGTACTTCATCGATATTAATGAGTGAACTGAGCCACCCGGTATAAATTTGGCGAGGATAGCCGTATACATAAAGTGTTCGACCATACTTCGTTCCAAGGCGGAAATACGATGAATGAATCTCAATGCTACTTGGGGCAATGAGGTCACGAAGGGTTGAAACACCCTTTAAGAATGCCTGTTCTACTTCGGCTTGTTCACGAGCACGTTGCTGCGCTGCAACATCCATTGCGGTTTGTTTTGCCATTATTGCATTCCTCCAGGATTTGGTGCTGTCGCAGGATCAGCCTTTTTGGTGTAGATCCCTGTCGTATTTTCAAAATCACCAAGCGGCTGACGGACAGCGGTATCTGGGTTATAGAAGTTATAGTACAACTCCCCTAGTGACTTGGTGTTTAGTTGGGCGCTTTGGACACCAATCTGGAACATACCAGCGATCACATTGTCGACGCGGTTCTTAATTTCGCTCTTTGCTTTCTCGTAGGTTGCCGTATCAATACGAGTAATGGTGTTCTTTGGTTTTGCGAAAAGCTTTCCAAAGAATCCTTTTCCTTGATCGATTAAGTTAGCGGCGTCGCCACCAGGGAAATATGGCACAACAATGTAGAAAGATTTCTCCATAATGTTCGCTTCTTGAGAAAGCACATCGATGTAGTTAATATAATCATCCATTAACACACCAAGGAGCATATTATCTTGCGTACGACGGGTTGCAACGAGTTTATCGAGGTATGGGCCGATATCGACACGTTGGGAACGAACCAAAATTTGTACAGGGAAATTAAGTGAGTTCAAAAAGTTCTGGTAACTATATTCAACCCCTTCACGTTCACGATCACTCATTAAATCAAAGTTAATCGATTTACAGGCAACGACGGCGCGCATTGACCCATCGATCATGATCACCATGTTGTCACGCACTTCAGAGAGCTGAAGGGTGCTTTGGGTCGAGTTAGGGTTCTTTGTTGCTTGTCGGGCCTGTTGTGCGGCACCAGAGCCAAGATTATTCGCTTGTTGAGCGATAGGTTCTGCAATCGGCATTGCTATAGGGACTGGCTGCGCTGGTTGCATCGCAGGAGCTGGAGCGACAGGAATAGACGCCTGTGGATACGGCGCTGGTGACCCGTTAGGAGGGCCGGGCTGATTTAAAAACGGATTATTATTTGGTTGCATTCCCTACTCACTTATTCCCACCTGGAGCCCACCGAGCCTTGATTAGTACCGAATTATCGTAATGAGATAACTACTTCTTCTGACATGTCGTTTTCTTTTTCTTGAATACGATGTGCTTCTCGAGCAATTGTCTCGATAGATAAATCGGGGTTATTTGCAAGGTTCATTATATCAGCTGACACCGGTTTATCGCTAGTGGTTGGTGGAGTTTGTGGCGCTGGTGCTTCAACAGGGGTCGGTGCTGGATGTGCTGTTGAATGAGCCTCGTCATCGATTGGTTGAATCACTGTTTGTTGAATATTTGGATACGGATTGTAGGTTGGTGTCACGTCTTGAGTTTGTTGCGCAGGTACCGGAACGCTATAGATAGAGGCTGGATTGATGACCGGTGCAGCTGCCATCACTGGCGGTTGTTGAGGTGCTGTTGGTGCTTGATGCATACGATCAATTGCCTCTTGGCGAACGCGCGACGCTTCATTGGACATCATTGAGTTAAATGTTTGCGCAACAACGTTGCCGCTATCGAGAATATCTTCTGCGCTTTGTGCTTCTAATAAAATATCGCTATTAAGCGTCGTGCTTGGTGACGCCTGTGCGCCTGCACCGCGAATCGCCCATCCACCAGAGTCAACGATACCTGCAAGATAACTGAAACGCTGCTCGGCATCAGCTTGAGTAATATTTTTTGAACGTTGAATCTCTACAACTTTTGGTACAGTGATTTCAATTAACGACTCTACCCCATCCGGATCCCACAAGCGTTTGTGAGGTTTAAGGTAATACGAGATAATCGCCGCAAGATAAATTTCCATCGGCTGATCTTTGCGAAGTGGTAAAGCGAGCGCACCAAATAAAAGAATAATTGGTAATGGAATAATCGCGAGTCCAATAAATAGCTGCGCGAGTCCCCAAGCGAGCCCAATCGCAAGCGCGACGATAATCAAATAAATAAACTGACGGAAACTAAACGGTCCGATCAGTTTATCATCTGCTTCAACATCTTGGGGAACTTTGTAGGTTGCCATAGTTTTATTCTAACAGCTTAACCGTTGAGCTTTTTTATATCTGTAATACTTGGTGCCCGCTTTGCTTTCAGGTTTTCCACTTGAGTCATGTTCTTACCAATTGTAACCTTGAGTCGTTCATCTTCCGTTGCAATTTTTGCGTCATCAGCTAGTTTTTGCGCAGTGACTCCACCTGCTTCAGCCGCAACTGCTGCAACAAAGGTTAATTCGTCCGCATCGCCTGCTGCAATTTTCGCCGGAGAATAAGCACCGGCAGCCACTTGGGATTCGACAACCTTTTTAATATTCACTGCCTGTCTTACTTCACCAGGTTCTGGCTTTGCACGTAAAGTTGCAAGTAGACCCTGTCCAACGTATGCAGGTCTATTACTGGCCGCACCAAGTTTATCCGCCAGGTGGATACGTTCTTCATCAGACCAAGTGTGTGAGTTTTCCAACATCTGATTCATACCGACAATATCATTTGTCTGTATAACTCTTTCGACTGCAGCCCTACGCTCTGCTGGGTCTTTCGTTTTAGTGATTTTACCTCTTAATTCCCCCCGACTAAGACCTTGTGAATTAAGAAGAATTGCCGCTGCTTTCGTATCTTTATCAAGTCCCTCTTCTGCGAGCGAAATACCACCAGCTTGAAGTCGAGTTCCAAAGGTACCTGATTTGTTGTTAATTCCTGAATTGATGTCAGAAGCAACATTCCTAAGGTTTCGCGGATCAAACTTTCTATACTCTTTATTGAAAGCACCGCTTTGAATAAGTGTTTTTCGTCGACTTCGTTCACCAGCACGATACTGTTGGAATTTCCCGAGTCGTGAATCCCCAAAACCTTTACTACCAGCTTTAGCTAAGCTTCCACCCGTTTTGTTAGCGAAGCTTGTCAATTTACCACCAACGCTACCGATGCCGTTCAGAGAGCCCTTGAGTAGTGCTGGAACAAGGAAGAATGGCAGTGCTGCAATTCCAACAGACATAATTTGCAGAATTGTTTCAGTTCCTGTTCCTGGACCAGCCTGGAGAACAATTTGTGATGCCAAACTCGACATACCGAAGACGACAGAGATAATTGGGAATAGTAATAATAATGCCATGAAGGCTTTTCGCCATTTTGTGAATAACGATTCGGTGTTCGGTAGGAGGAACGCAACAAACGCGAGGGGTGATAAAACAATCAAGAGAACAATAATTGCTTTTCGAGCAATCAACATCAATACAACCATCAACACTCCAACAAGCGCACCGAGAACAATAGGAATAAGGATTGAGAGTGCAAAGTATGCGACAGTTGCTGTCGCAATGACTGCGAGGACAATTGTTGTAATACCATACCCATTTGCACTTGCATCGGTTGAGGTCGGAACATTTACTTGTACGGCAATGGCATCAAAGATACTCTTTAGTGAATAGCCAAGAATGTTACTTAAGTCGACAGCAAGCTGACAAATAAAATACGAAAGGTTCACAAGAATTGCTGCAATGACAATTCGAGGCAATAATTTCTTAACACCATAATTAGATACCCCTACTCCCGTTAATTGGGAGAAGATAATAATGAGGAATGCAATAACGAATGCGACGTTCGCAAAGGTGCGGAATACACTCCAGGCTATGTATGTCCCTGAATCTGTGTCGAACAACCCCGTATCTGTTGCGAGGAAATTATCTGAAAGTCCAGAAAATGCATTTGCGAGAAGATCGCCCATGAAACTAATGACGGGACAGACAATCCAGCCGATACCTTGTATGCCACAAGATGTTTTGCTGTCCCCATTTGAACTGTCGCTTCCTGTCAATATATTATTATCTGAAGGAATACCTCCTCCTGATACGGAAAGTTTTTGACCATCTAAACAAGCTGTTCGCAATGTCTTGTTTGTATCTTGTGGTGCTGGTCGTCCAGGAATTGTATCAGGAGCGGGGTATGTAGCATTGCAATAATTTGCATCACTTCTATGCAATGAGCCTTTTATGCAGGCACTTAAACTGGATGCGTCAGTGTAACCATATTTATCTGCACAAAGCCTTCCTGAAGGTATGCCATTACCGTCAACTGGTTGACCTTGACCTATAAAACAGCCATTTTGTGCATTGATGTCCACAGCCCTATTACTCGTGAAGCTTGTTGTAAGGCATAAGGAATAGTTTGTTGGATTGATTCTACCTACAACACAACCAGCCATAAAACTTGCATCATCTGCTTCTTCTGGGAATGAACTTGCACAAGCTGGGGCTGCAACCCACTTTTGATAATCACCGGCATATTTAACCGTAGCCCTTGCGGATTCTTCACAGGTATTTCCTGAGCCGGTATTAGTCTGAAGTGGAATACCAGCTACTACTGTTCTACCTGGACCACCATCATTTTTAACGCTCCAGTCACTTTGTTTTAAGGATCCGTCAGACTGTACTTGTGCAACAGTTACAAGATTACTTGTTCCGCCCGGTTGGGCTTTACACATACTTGCTGTTGTTAAGGAGTTCATAGCAAGGAAATAATTCATTGCATTGTAATCAGGTTGTTGAGTTAAGGGGTTTACTCCATCAAGATAGGGTCCGTGGAGCGCTTTATAAAGAATACCATTCTTTGAAGTTGGACTATTAATATCACTATTTGTACAGGTGTAATTGCGACCATCGGCATCCTTTTTACATGTATACCCTAGGCTTTGTAGTGCAGCCTTTTTATCAGATCCAAGGGGCAACCCAAATACAGAGAATAAATCATTTACCCAACCAGGTGCATCATCACTTTCGCCATTACAGGCTGTATTTCCATCTTTATTACCCCATGCATCAATAAATTGTCCAAGACGAACCGTTGATCCACCGCTGTTGATCCACCATCGTGGTCCCTTATCAATATCACTTCCTGTAATAGTTGTCTTAAAATCTCGTCCATTAAGTTGAGTACAATACGAAAGACCATAATAGTATTTTAATGCCTTGACCTTTTTGTTGATTCCACTTGATCCATCTGTTTTGTATGTAGTATCACTTGCTGCATTAGCTGTATGTGTATTGTAGAAAAAAAGTGCTCCAGTAAAAATCACTAATCCAAGTAAGAACAAGACGACAAGTCGCCGACCCCAATTAAAGTGAAAAATAGCTACACGTTGCATGTGTAGCTATTTAAGCATAAAGAGTATGTTTTCGACAGATATAAATACGGATGCTTAGGCGGTGTAAAGGCTTTTTACCTTGGCATCCAGATTGAGCCATTTTCGTTAGTCACTAAACAGACAGTAATATCTGAAGTTACAGGCGCTGCGCCACCCATAAGTTGCTGCGTAGTGTTCATGTCAATACAAAGGTGTCCAGCTGCATCTTTATATTTATCAGAACTACTATTAACGACGGGCATTTGTAGATAATCTGATGCAGGAAGAGAGCGTGCTGATGGTGCTGAATCTGGACCGTCAAGCTGAGTAGCGAAGTCGGTTAGCGGTTCGTATGACTTAGAAAGAGTTCCGTTGATAAGTTGAGACGCAATATATGTATCTGCCGCTTGTTTGTCGAAATGGAAGCCATCAGGTTTTGTAAGTGTCATAGCCTGACGTGCCTGCATTGTCACGAATGCATTAATTTCAGCTGGGGTATTGTTCTCGTTGATAGCCTTAGGAAGAACGTCTAATGGATTTTTACTTACTGCTTGCCAAGATTCCGCAAAATCTGGAAGAGTTTGGGCATAAAACATTGGAATTTTAGCTTTTTCTTCAGTCGGTAGTTGGTTTAGTGAATAAACGTCTTGACTCATTAAACTAGCGACATTCGCTTCTGTTAGGTTGTAGTTATAATCAAAAGCCTCAGTTGATGTTTCAGGACTAGCTGAAGGAGTTGCAGATGGTGAAGCTTCGGTAGAAGGTTCGGTCGATGGATCAGTGTTGGCGGGCGCAGTCGCAACAGGTTCGTGTGATTCAGGGACGTTTGCTGACTCTGCAACCTTAACGCCACCAAAGACAAGTCCACCAAGTGTCAGAAGACCCGCAGCACCAACTGTTGCCCTACCCACTCGGGTTTCAACGAAACCGCGAAGGCCAGTACGTTTTTCAACGATAGGAGTGCTATATTCTGAGGCTTCTTTTTTCTCTGTACCACCTTCGATTGGGGGCATAATAGCATTAGAGAGGTTCGGATTAGTGAATTTGTTGCTAGATTCTGACACTGTGTGGTGATCCTTTCGCGCTTGGCGACATTATATATGTATCGGCTTGGGCTTTTTGCAACTTCAGCGCATGTGCACTTTGTTAAAGTTAATATATCACAAAAACGCAAAAAAGTAAATAGCTTATGTATGCAAACTTGCAAAAAAGCAAGGAACGTCGTAATTTATAGAGAGTATGAAGATAAAACAAACAATAAAAACACTAGTTGTGAGCGCGATGCTGCTCATGTCTGGTTTCAGTCTCGTCGCACCAACGGCAACTTTTGCGGCGACTTGTGGCGGGGTGACCACGGCTATCATCTCTTGTGACGAAAAAGGTGGTAAGAATGCCGAAGTACAAGATACTGGTGTGTGGGGCGTCTTACTTCTCGCGATTAATATCCTCACTGCGGGGATTGGCGTTGCGGCTATCGGCGGTATTATTTATGGAGCAATTCTTTACACCTCTGCCGGCGGTAGTCCAGAGCAAGTAAAGAAGGCTATGCAAGTCATTACAAATGTGGTGATAGGTGTTGTCGCGTATGCATTAATGTTTGCGGGACTTAACTTCCTTATCCCTGGAGGACTATTTAACTAATGAAACTTCTAAAGAAAGCAGTTTTCTTGTTCTCATTTGCTGCACTGATTGTTGCACCTGTTTTTAGTCTTACGGCCCCTCAGAATACATTTGCGGCTGGCCCCTCTTCGGCATCGGATTGTGAAAAGCCATTACTGGGTATTCACCCATGGTTCCGAGGTCTTGCGGTTGTTAAAGATGGTAAGTGTGAAATTGCATCACCCGGTTCAACGCTTGATAGTGGTAAAACACTCGACCTAACGGGATTTATTTGGCGAATTGCCCTTAATATTATCGACATTGGGCTTGGTGCAGTTGGATATATTGCCTTCTTCTTCATTCTCTATGGAGGATTCCAGTTCCTTACCGGCGGTAACAACCCAAGTCAGATTGAAAAAGCACGAAAAACACTGCTAAATGCAATCATTGGTCTGGTTATCTCCTTTGGAGCAGTCGCAATTGTTAACTTAGTATTTGGGATTATTGGATAACTTATGAATAACTTTTTAGTAAAATTAGCGGTCAGTATTGTTGGTGATGATAAAACGAATATTAATATACCAGCACTCACTGGCGAAGAAGTGTTACGTAATGGGCTAAATATCGCCTACTTTATCGCAGGAACGGTTGCGATCATCGTGATCATTGTCGGCGGAATTATGTATGCTTCAGCAGCCGGTAATAGTGCGAATATCACAAAGGCAAAGAATATGATCCTCTACTCTATCGTTGGACTTGTTGTTGTCGTTGCTGCATACGCAATTACTAATTACGTTATAGGAAAGTTTAACTAATGATGAAAAAAATTCGAAACCTCGTCCTTGTTTTAGGAATTGCCCTCGGTATTGGACTTGTTACACCGGTGAGTACCTATGCTGCTGGAAGTGTTATTGCTGATCAATGTGCGGATAACCCTGATGCCGCAGTCTGTAAGGACCAGAACGACAAACCTGAAGACCTTATTAATAACATTGTTAATATCCTTCTGTATATCGTTGGTGCCCTATCGGTTATCATGATTATTGTCGGTGGGTTACTCTATGCCACATCGGCTGGTGACTCTGGAAGAGTGACGCTTGCAAAGAATACGATTATGTATGCAGTTATTGGCTTGGTGGTTGCCTTCTTGGCGTTCGCCATTGTCAATTTCGTGATCGATACGTTCATAAAGAGAAGCTAACCCTTAACAAAAGGCGTTATATCTGCTATAACAGTACCAAGAGATTCTATAAGAAAGGAATATCATCAAATGAAAATTTCAAAAAAAGCATTAGCTAGCTTCGCAGGTTCAACTGCGCTCGCATTAGTTGCTGTGTTTGTTCCAACAAGCGCGTTTGCAGCAACTGACCTACAAGGCGGAATCGACGCTGCGAAACCAGACGGCGCCGCTGGTAACACCACACTGTTTGGTGATGGCTCAATCTTTAACACTATTGTGAACATCCTATTGTTCCTTATCGGTGCTATCTCAGTGATCATGTTGATCATTGGTGGTATTCGTTACACAGTTTCAGCTGGTGACAGTGGAAACGTAACAGCTGCTAAGAACACAATCATGTACGCGATCATTGGTCTTATCGTCGCTTTCCTAGCCTTCGCAATTGTGAACTGGGTACTCGGCGCTCTTACAAAGACAGCGTAGTTCCGTTCATCTTATAGAAAAAAAGCTCCGGGTTCGCTCGGAGCTTTTTCTTTCCCCTACTTTGGGATATAAAATAAGCTCCTTTTTACGGGAGCTTATTTCTTAATCTATTAAGATTGAGGAACTAGAATGAGACTAAGTCTATTATTGGACTTGGATCTTCTTTGCTTGTTCTGTCTTGATCTTTGAGAAGCTGATAGTAAGGACGCCGTCTTTTAGGACTGCTTCTACTTCATCTTCTTTCACGTTGACAGGCAAAGCGAGTGTTCGGCTGAACTCTCCCCAGTAACATTCCTGGATGTGCCAGTTAGTTGCGCCACTGTCGTCGCCGCTACTGAGTGTTCCGCTGATCGTCAAGATGCCGTCGCTAATGCTGACATCGAGCTCTTCTTTGTTAACACCTGCAGTACGAGCTTTTACAACAAGCTTGTCTTCTGTTTCATATACATCAACGGCTAATTGGCCAGGGAATTCTTCTTCGCTGTCATCCCAAGTATCGTCAGTTGCGGCTGGCGCTGGTGCGTCAGTTGATGAAAGGTCGTCGTCGCTCAAAAAAGCAGCAGCTAGTTCATCTTCAATTAATAGGTCTTCGTTTTGTTTGCGGGCCATGATATCCTCCACTTTCTCTAGGCTCATTTGACAAATAGTCCTTCGTATTATAACGGTCATGTTCACTATAATCAACCTGATACTTATGCTAAACGTAAAAAACACAATACTTGACACGCTTCTTTCTCTCGTTGCCCCGCACCTCTGTTCTGGCTGTGGTCAGATTGGGACGTCTTTTTGCGATAATTGTAAATATGACATCACCCAAGAGCCGTTTTCTGGCTGTATTTTGTGTGATAAGTTAAGCGCTTCTGGCGTCTGCAAGGAACATAAAGTGGCGTTTAATCAAGCATGGATAGTGGGTGCACGAAGTGGTGCGCTACAAAGGTTAATTGGTGGGTTTAAGTTTCGGAATATGAAGGCATCTTCTTTTGATCTTGCTGACTTACTTCACCAACGACTACCGCAATTACCATTAACGACTATTATTGTTCCTATACCAACGACACCCATTCACATACGAGAGCGTGGCTATGATCATATGTATTTGATTGCTACTCAGTTAGGAGTATTACGGCACTCCCCTGTTCAGAAGCTACTGGTGCGTCAGCATGCGTTAGTTCAACATCATGCACGACGAGAAGACAGATTAGTGCAGGCATCCAAGGCATTTAAAGTAGACGGTGTCGTTGATAGTAACGCGACCTATTTGCTGATTGATGACGTTATCACAACGGGTGCAACAATACAATATGCGGCGCAATTATTAAAAAATGCCGGGGCGACAACTGTATGGGTTGCGGCAACTTCACGTCAGCCTCTCGACTGATTAGTTTGTATCTGTTAAAATAGCCTAAGTTCTGGCGCCTTGGAGAGGTGACCGAGTGGTTGATGGTACTTGTCTTGAAAACAAGCGTGGGGCGACCTACCGCGAGTTCGAATCTCGCCCTCTCCGCCAGATTGAATATAAAAAACGACCTTTATCTAAAGGCCGTTTTTATTTTTCATGAAAACTAAACGTTCGTGCCGCCGGTTGTTGCACCTGGTGCAAGTGAATTTATGACGAAGTTAACGGCTGCATAGGCAAGGAACGAGACAATAAGCCCAACAATGGCATAGAGTACCGTGTTCTTTGCTGCAGTAACGGCTGTTGAGTTACCACCAGAAATAACATAGCGGAGACCACCGACGATAAGCATGATGACACTGAGTGCGCCGACGATAAATAAGAGGATATTAGTAATAGTGGTAATAATACCGTCGCCACCAAACAATTCTGCTGGTTGGCCATCCCCTCTTGCAGCATTAACACCATCAATAACAGTTAAGGCGAATGAGTTTTGAGAGACAAAAATAGATAGGGCGAAGACAATAAGCGACGCAAGCAGTACAGGGCTAAATTTTCTTACTATGTCCATTTCACTTCTCCAAAAACATAAACGTGAATAATATTAAACAATTATATTTTAATTATAGCAAATATTTGCACCAAAATCTAGTCGTCACATCTGTTTTATGCTACAATCGTTGGAGTCGCAAGGTGCCAGTGAGACCCAAATAACTGCTCCGTGAAACGACATTGTGGAGGAGTACCCAAGTGGCTGAAGGGGACGGTTTGCTAAATCGTTAGTCTGGGGAAACCTGGAGCGAGAGTTCGAATCTCTCCTCCTCCGCCAAATGAAATAAGTCCTGCTGTATCAGGGCTTTTTTCTTTAATGTAACCTTAGTTTTTTGCGCTCATGCTATACTAAAAATAATCATGAATCCAGATGACCAAAAGACCAATTACTGGGAAACACCCGAAGAAGAGCAGCAGGTGACACAGCCCCTTGCTGAATCTAATGAAGGCGAAGCGCCTTTCGAGGCACCTGAAGTAGCAGAGTTAGAACAGCCACTCGACGATCCTGTGACCTGGACGGCACATGAATATGTTCATATCGATAAGAGTCCCCTGTGGTTTGTTATTTTTGTCGTTGTCGTCTTAGGGCTTATCTCGATTGATATCTTTTTCTTGAAATCATACACATTTTCAGTACTTGTCGTCGTAATGGCTATTGCGGTCATCATTTATACCCGTCGCCCACCGCGAGAGCTGACCTATACTCTGAGCATGAACCAGGGTCTGTATGTTGGTGAGCACCTTTATCATATCGATGAGTTTAAGTCGTTTGGGCTGATAAAAGACGGCGAACATAATTCAATTATGCTTATTCCTCGTAAGCGCTTCTCTCCTGGTGTTTCAGTTTATTTCCCAGAAGAAGCTGGTGAAGAAATTGTCGATATTTTAGGTCAGCGTCTTCCTATGGAAGAATTGAAACTCGACGTTATCGATATTGTTGTTCGTAAATTACGTCTCTAACCTCTATACGGGACTAAGCGTGAGCATTAGCTTCGAAGCCGTTCCTGTGATACAATATCCCTTGTCCGCGACGAAAGAAGCGAAAGTACCTTCTAGTTACAATGATATAACTCGTTGTTCTTAAGACAACGAGTTATATATATGCACCTGTAGCTCAGCTGGATAGAGCGCTGCCTTGCGGAGGCAGAGGTCGTAGGTTCGAATCCTGCCAGGTGTACCAAGATTATGAAAGACTTCCTCGGAAGTCTTTTTATTTTGTTATGATTATCCTATGAAACAACTAAAGCAATCCCCTTTCTTCTATCAATCAGCTATCACCGTTCTGATCGCAAATATTTTTTCAGCGAATACGTATTCGTTTTACTGGTTTTATAAGCAATGGAAAACAGTAGGACTGCATGAAGGTGTAAAAACACATCCAATCATTGCTGCTATTTTTAGTGAATTTACTGGTTTCGTTCTTTTTAAAAAGATATGGCGAGCTGCACCTTCGAGTAAAGTGAAGAATCGACACCTCTACCTTATTCCTGCAATACTATTCCTTTTAGTGGCAACAATAGTACTTATTCTGTCATTCGTCTTTCTTGATCAACCACTAACTGTATTGGCATTTTCTTTTGGCGCAATTCTGATTAACTCAGTGTTATACGCTTGGGTGCAGCAAGTGATTAATACGACCGCGCCAAAAGAGGCTGAGAGTATTCATAAACTACAGCTGACTCCACCAGAAATTGTCTTTTTTGTTATCGGATTTATAGGATTCTTCAGTAATATTCCTGCGCTTCTCCTTCTTCCGAGCTCCGATACCATCATGCAACGAACCGAAAATTTTCAAAAAACAACGGATCTGCTACAGGTAAGATATGACAAACTTGATGCCGAGTTCACAAAATGCAATGACATGCTAAGGACAAGATACGAAATGTTGGATACAACCAGTCAGGTTGCGGTAGATGCTTATAATAAAGATATTGAGCCATGCCAGGAGATTATGAAAGAACGTGACGCCGTCGGTAATAAGATGCTTTCTTTATCTGCTCAGTTCTTTAGAGGACTGTTTATTAAATAAACACCTAACAGGTGAGATCACCCAAATCGTTCGGTTTTGATAACGTCTGCTGGAATACCTGCGGCTTGCAGAGCTTCGGTAATCGCATCTACGAATAGGCTCATTCCACACACGTAGCAGATTGGTTGTGCATCAAAGCTATCAACAATTGACTTCAGCATGTCTTTAGTGACACGGCCGGTAAGACCATCCCAGTCCTTAGGTGGCTCGCGTGTAATCGTCACGGCAACATCTGGTGAATGCAGAAAAACGTCCTTATAGAGGACATCTTCGTAAGTATGTGAACTGTAGAGCATCTTCATTTCTGCTGTTGAACCACTCTCGGCGTGTGCGGTAAAGATGGCGTGCATTGGAACGACTCCGCTTCCTCCACCAACAAGCAGCACAGGACGAGTTTCGTCAGGTGTCCAGGTAAAGAATTTCCCGAATGGTCCGCGAATTTCGACTTTATCGCCAATTTTTAAGTCTTCAGTAATGTAGGGTGATACTTCCCCATTTTTCACATCCATAATAGTGAGAGTAAGTTTTTTCTCACCTTTACCTTCTGTTGCTGAAGAATACAATCGCGCTGCTTGGTAGCCATTTTCTGCAGTGAGACGCAGTTCGTAATGTTGGCCAGCGATGTTATTAATCGGGTGTGGCGTTTCAAAAACAAAGGTTTTTACCAATGGAGATTCGGGTGAAATTGAAACAACGGTTGCCACGAACCAGTCATTATTACTACCAGGCGACGTCGTCACTATAGCGCTCCTCTTTCCACGGATCACCGTGATTGTTATAGCCGTTTACTTCCCAGAAGCCAGGGTGGTCTTCTTTGGTAAAGGTAAGTTTATTGACCCATTTTGCGCTTTTCCAAAAATACAGGTGTGGGACAAAGAGACGAACTGGTCCCCCGTGTTCGGGTGTCAGTGGTTCACCGTCAGCATGTGTGGCGACGAGTGCTTGATTATTAAGAATGTCACGAACCGGCAGATTTGTTGTATATCCCTCAACAGTGGAGGCGATCATAAACTTCGCATCGGCAGTAAGTCCACCCGCCAGTCCAATGAGGTCATCGACTGAAACACCATCCCAAATAGTATCGAGTCGGGTCCACCTGGTCACGCAGCTGATATCCGTCTTAAGCTGGGTTTTATTTAATGCGTTAAATTCATCCCACGTAAGGGTAAAAGGTTTGTTTACCGCACCGTCAATGGTGAGGGTCCAAGTTTTAGTATCAACGTGAGGAGTTGGTCCATAGGTAAGAACAGGCCAGCTATGCACTTCTGTTTGTCCTGGTGGAATACGTTCGCTATCCGCGCCGCCACCTTTACCTACGAAACCTTTATTAATAATAGACATAGTATAATTGTACACCTTCTCAGCTAAATTTCATCTGTTGTGACTACCTCTGTGGTATCTCGGGATAGAACAAGATGGTACAATAGCGACAAACACAACCGGTATAAAAACGTGCAATGAAAAAAATAATTACAGCCATCATTATTGGAGTTATCGTCCTCGCCGGAATCGGTACTTTCTTATTTTTTACTTCACGACCCGCTGAGCCGGCATCGAACTCGCAATCAACGGCTACAAGTGTGGTGTTAACGGAAAATATTACCGACCACCCGCTTTCGGGCACAGTAAATCTTAGCCCTATTATTAAAAATAGCACCACTATTGAGAAGGTCGAATTGCTCGTTGATAATACGGTTGTCCACGTTAGTTACGCGGAACCATATAAACTCACCCTCGATACGACAACTTTTAAAAACGGTTCACACACTCTTTTGATTAAGGTGACACAAGCTGATCACTCTACTATTATTAGTGAAACTTTCGCCATTAAGGTTGAAAATAGCGTGACGCAAACGGAAAGCCCTGCTGTGTCTGAGGGAAATACTAACTCTACGCAAACAGTACCAACTAAAAGTGTCACAACAAACCCTCCGGTTTCAAGTGGTGGCACTACACCTTCTAGTCCCGCAACACCAGCCACTCCTGTGGGCGATACCGAAGCTCCTTCATCTGTCGCGGGAATTACTGTTGTTGCAACAAACGATAAAGATGCACATGTTACCTGGAATGCGGCAACCGATAATACGGACGTGACTTCTTACGCTGTGCTTCGTAGTGGAGTTGTGATCGCGACAGTCACTTCACAAGATCAATCTTACGACGATACCGACATCGTACCTGGCAACTATTACACTTACGCAGTGATTGCGTATGACGCTGCCGGAAATGCATCTGCGCCAAGTGCTCGATCCGCCATTACCCTTCCTCTTGCAACTGCGCTTCATGGCTCACCCCTCTCCTCGGAGGATGCAGGAGCAGAACAAGCCCTTAGTGTTGGTATGAAGTTTACCCCAAAAGTCGACGGTGAGCTGACAGGTGTGAGGTTTTATAAGTTTGCGGGTAATACCGGGGAGCATATCGGCGCTCTGTGGGATGCAGGGGGTAACGGATTAGCAATTGCTTTCTTTGCGAATGAGACAGTATCTGGTTGGCAGATGGCGAACTTCCTCACACCAGTTAAAGTAACAGCAGGCATGACATACACCGTCTCTTACCATATGGAGAATGGGTATTACGCGGCGACTGCTCATGGTTTAGCTGGCGTACCACCAGCAGACCCTTACATTGAACCCCTACAATCAACTAGCGGTGCTCCGAATGGTGTGTTTAAATACACGCCCTATAACGAGTTTCCAAGTTCTGGTTTTAACGATGCTAACTACTGGGTAGATCCAATGTTTAGGCCGTATGACACGACAACAAATGCAACTACCGATTCGTTGGCGCGTGTTCCATGGGAGGGTGGACCGAGTTATTATCAGCAGTTTGCCGCTACGAATAATGTATGGACAAACTCAAACTTCTTCCCTATCGGTGTATGGTTTGAGTCTGTATTAGATCAGGCTAATGTGACGACAGATAAAGTACACGGGATTAACACGTACGTGCAACTAACAGGTAATAGTGACCTCTCTATTGTAAGAAATAACGGCAGTTATGCGATCGCTGGTAACGGCAGTAATATAGGCGCTGAAACGGTCGGATATTACAACGCTGATGAAGCGGATATGAATTTTGGTCCAGGCTACGGTGCGTACGATGAGGCTAACTACCGCTGCGTTAATAGTAATGAAAGTTGTGGCTATACTGCGATGGCGCTATTCACCGGTAACCATGCCCCTAACAGCCATGTACAGTACGCAAATTACGGTAAAGGTGTGATGATGTGGGAAACACAGGCCGAAGCAGCGAAATTCGTGAACGATTATACGGATGTTGTTTCAAACGATATGTATTTCTACACTGATCCCGGTCTTTGTGGTGAAGCACTGCTATTCCTGGGTATCCCAACCGACAAGTGTCGCCTCTCGGCAAACTACGGATATGTTCTCGATAAAATGCGTGCACTTGATGCACTTGATTCGAAGCGGCAACCAATTTGGGCATTTGTGGAAGATGGCCACCCTTTCACGGAAAATACCGCTCCAACTATTACCCCTGACCAATTGGCTGGTGCGGTATATAGTTCATTGATTCACGAAGCACGAGGAATCATTTACTTTAACCACAATTTCGGTGGCAGTTGTATTAGCCAGCACGTCATTCGAGATAATTGTTTCCCGGCAACAAGTGCCAAAATCGCTCAGGTGAATCAGCAGGTGACTGCCTTGGCGCCGGTATTGAATAGTCAATCATATGTTTATGATGCCAATCCAAAACTCGATACAATGTTAAAGGGCTATGATGGATCATATTATCTCTTTGCAATGACCAGTCGTGACACGGCAACGGGAACTTACGCACTTCGTTTGCCAGCTGATCTCCATCCGTCATCAGTGCAAGTCGAGAATGAAAGTCGCTCACTCCCTGTGGTGAATGGAATATTTACGGACACCTTTGCAAACGAGTATACCTATCACGTTTACAAGATTACGCCGTAGTACATCTTCGCCGTCTGCTAAAATAGAAAAATTGGAGAGGTGCAGGAGTGGTTGAACTGGCCGCTCTCGAAAAGCGGTGAACCGCAAGGTTCCGAGGGTTCGAATCCCTCCCTCTCCGCCATAGAAATTATTGAAATTTACTTAAAGCTATCGATAATATCGCGTAAATCACGTTGCATTGAAAGCGTTTCACTACTGATCCGACGTGTATAGCTGTCTTCTCTTTTTGAAACAAGGTCTCGACTGATCCGAAACAGAATCACTGCTTTTGGTGTGCCTGCGATATCGGCAAGATTCTGAATTTTATCCACGAAACGACCAACATCACCTCTTTGCGAACTGGTTTGTTTCGGTTGAACCGTCATGATGAGGAAACCTAAGACGACGAGTACAGCTGCTGCAATCAAAGCGGCAATAATGACGAGAACGAATAAGATCCACCACCAAGCGCTCACGGTGATTAGCCATACGTTGAGTCCGATGAGGATAATGGCAACGATACTTGTTACGATAAGAATAGGAACATAGATACGCCATGCGAAGGCTGATCCGATGGCACGAAGTGCTTTTATAGTAGGATTCATGTCTTCATTGTACCGAGATTGTTATACTGAAGCTATGACTAATGATTCTATCTTCACAAAAATTATTAATGGCGATATTCCGTCACACAAAATCTATGAGGACGATGACGTCTTTGCTTTTCTTGATATTCATCCTGTTCAGCCAGGACATACCCTGGTCATTCCAAAGAAACAGGTTGAATTTGTTTGGGACTTGGACGACGAGACGTATGCAAAATTAACGGCGGCAGCTAAAAAAATCGCACTTCGTCTTCGAGAAGTGCTGGACGTGCCCTATGTCGGCGAACAAATTATTGGTGTTGATGTGCCCCATACACATATTCACTTGATTCCCTTTACGAATGCGGCTGAATTTCACAGTGAATCCGACCAATCTACTGAACCAGATCACGCAGCGTTGGCAAAGATCGCTGCATCACTTTCATTTTGATCACCGCGCAGGTGCTTAATACGGTGATAAAGTCCTAGATTTGCTGCTGTTTGAAGGAAGTTTTCCTTGAAAGAAGTAACGTCGGCTTCCTCTGAAGAACCCAGGTCGAGCCGCCCAAGTAGGTCGGAGCTGTACACTTTTGACGCGCCGTCGCCAATGCGAAGACTTTTTCGTACTCGTCCGTCACGCTGATCGAAATCTCGGTGTTCGATGGCGATTGTCAGTCCCCTTCGCATAATGGTTAACGCAAGTCGATCGTAGGTGTGGTCATCGTCGTTTTCAAATTCCCAAAATGCTTGTGAAGCACTGATAGTATCGCTTGTTTTACTCAAATGAGTATAGATATTTGGATTCCACGGTTCGGCACCGGCGGCAACATCAAAGAGGGTCTTGGCGTGTAAAGCGAGTCGACGTTCTGTTTTTGGGATGTTTATTGTTTTAAATACATCCTGATAATGCAATCTATCAGTCATGGTTAATCTCAATATAGCACTAGCATGTTGGAAATCAAGCCCCAATTACGCCCCTGGTGTCATCTGTTAGAATAGCTATATGTCATTACACATCTTAGCCGTCGGCAAAAAACATGAAGACTGGGTGTCGGAAGGAGTCCTTCGCTACCAGAAGCGCTTAAAATCACCCTTTATTCCAGAATGGATACTTATGGCACATTCATCACTCGATGGCCTTGCGGCGCGCCAGGACGAGTCAGAGCGTATACTTTCACGTGTTTCTGCTTATGATTTTATTATTCTTTTAGATGAACGGGGAAAAGCACTCGATTCCCCTGCTATTGCAGACGTGTTAAAAGAACAACTCGATCATTCTCGAAAAGTAGTGATCATCATCGGTGGAGCCTATGGGGTGACAGATGAATTACGAGATAAAGCTAACCTCGTCTGGTCACTTTCACCACTAGTATTTCCCCACCAACTCGTTCGGCTTATTTTAACCGAGCAATTATACCGAGCGCAGCAAATTACGCTTGGTGGCTCGTACCATCACCAATAGAATTATTCGGTAATGACGCTATCGAGTACACCGCGAACAATTGCCTTTAGTTCGGCATTGTAAGTATAGCCGGCGACAGTGTAAGCGGTGATAGGCTTACCGTTTTCGTCGTTCAACGTCGTCTGCGTAGGGATAATGTAGTTTCCAAATAGTAATCCATTCGCGTCTTTGTATGACACGTAGTAGACACGAGTGCCGTGGGTGCTAAACTCTTCTTGATCTATAACTCCAGGTTTCGTGACATCACCAGCTTGTAGGGTTTTGTTGTACGAAGCGACGACATCTTGAAGTGAGCCGATATCGCCGGTGTTCGCCTTTACGACAATACGCGTTAAAGTGTCGCCATTTGGAATATTGACAGAGGTAGTACAGTTTTTAGATGCATCATCAAACTCATAGCCTTCGGGAATTGTGTAGGTAAAGCAGGCTGTTGATACCGAGTGACCATCTGAGGTAGGAGTAGCGTCTGAATTATTGAGCATGTGTTGCTGTTCGGTTGCGACAACTTGCGCCCTTTCGTTAATACCGTTGTAAGCAACGATCACGACAGCGAAGAGGAATGGGAGCACCAGTAGCATTGTGCCACCCGTGATAATACCCGCAAGAGCCTTGCCTTTTCCGGGTCGGTGTTTTGTCAGTACGACAATACCGAGGATAATCGCGACAATCGCTGCCGGTACAGAGATGAAGATAATGAGTCCAAGGACAAGTGAGGCAATTCCTAATATGAGTGACCAGGTACTCAGTGTACTTGAACCTTGAGACGTATTTGGGACAGGAGTCACTACTGTTGGCGCTGCTGGTTGTGGCACAGAGGTTGGTGCTGATGTGGCATCTGGTTGATCAGGTTGATATGGAGGTACTGGTGCTTCGTTCATCAAATATTCCCCTTTGGTTAGTGTGCCTAGTCTATCGTGTCGTAACGAGGGCCGTCAACCTGCTGGCGGCACTATATTGACAAATAGTAAAGCTTATGCTATCATTCTATCAGTACCTATCAACAAAAAAACAAAAAATATGCCACCAATTGTAAACCCACTCCCATTCGTTTTCATCGTCGCCACCGCTTTCGGCGTGTTGATGCATGATACTCAAGTTGATCATGCGACCTCTGTTGCTATTGTGAGTCCGGTTGGTTTTTCTGATTATGCAGCTGCTGATGCTTCATCTAAATCAAACGAACACGTGCACGTTGAACGTGTGTCAGTCTCGAGTCAAGCAAGTGCAACTCATCACGAAAATGTACCAAAAACTGGTCCTCGTGACGATCATAACCGGTATGTACAGACCAAGAAACACGTCACCACTGGTGGTGGCAACGACGATCTGTGGCCGTCAGCTTAAATTAGATCTTGAGAACTTCGAGTTCGTGTTGAAGCCGAATAACCACGGCTTTTTTCTCTTCTAATTGCGCCTTTGTTTCGTTCACCAATTTTTCTGGTGCTTTTTCAACATAGTTTGGATTAGAGAGGCGGCCTTCAAGCGCTTGGATATCAGCGTGTGTCGCTGCAAGGCGTTCCTCAAGGTTCACTTGGTGTTCTGATAGTGTCTTCTCGGAAACATCTAACCACGCATCACGACCACTGACGGCGAGGCGTAGTCCCTTTGGTTGTGTGACACTGACAACTCGATCAAGTTTCGCAAGGCGTTTGATCAGTCCCTTGTTGTCTTCAATAAGACTGTCATTTTCGTAGACAAGGCCGTACTTTTCGGTATTTGGGAGAGACGTGATAACGAAGCGTGCTTCAGTCACGAGTTGTTGAACGCGACTAAATTCGGCAGCGGCAATCTCGTTGAAATCGATGATCTCAGGCCAGGTTTCACTGATGAGGAGGCTATCGTGCCACTGAAGTGTTTGCCAAATGGTTTCGGTGACGAATGGCGCAAAAGGATGCGCTAATTTGAGGCTTGTATCAATGACCCAGGCAAGAAGATCTGGATTATCCTGGTCTTTTGAGGCTTCAATGTACCAGTCGGCAACACTATCCCAGATGGCGTGGTACATGGCGTCGCTTGCTTCAGCATAGCGATAGCTGTCAAGGGTTCGCTCGATCGTTTCTTTGGCTGTCTTTAGTTCGCTAATGATCCAGTGGTCAGCGAGTGATTTTGCGACAGGTGCCTGAGGTGCATAGTCATCCCCTAGTTTGTTCTCGATGAAACGAGCAATATTCCAAAGCTTATTACAGAAGTTTCGCCCTGCAATGATACGATCTTGACCAAATGCTTGATTTTGACCAGGACTACGACTCGCAATTAGCCCAAGACGAAGTGCGTCAGATCCGTACGCTGCAATTGAGTCCATTGGGTTAATGACATTACCTTTGCTCTTGCTCATCTTTTGGCTGTGCTCATCGAGGACCATACCGTGAAGGTAGACGTCTTTAAACGGCACAGTATCGGTGACGTAGAGGCCGAGCATGATCATACGAGCAATCCAGCGGTCCAAGAGGTCTGTACCGGTTTCCATAAGGCTGGTTGGATAGAAGCGCGAAAGATCGCCACCATCGAGGGCTTCGGTGGTGATAAACGGCCATTGTCCACTACTGAACCAGGTGTCGAAGGTGTCTTCTTCGCGGCGGTAGGTTTTACCTTCAACTTCAATGGTTTCTTCGGTGACGAATTCATCAAAGATCCAGTCATTTTCGTCTTCGATGTTCTGGAAGGCAGGAATAGGAATACCCCAAGGAATTTGGCGAGAGAGGTTCCAGTCGCGAATGTTCATCAGATATTGCTTGAGAATTTGCTGACGACTAGCTGGGTAAAAGGTAATCTCGTTGTTTTCGAGTGCTTCGAGGGCACGCTTGGCAAGTGGTTCCATTTTGAGGAACCACTGATCTTTGATAAGGGGTTGAATCGGAAGGCCACTCTTATAATCGTATCCAACAGTATGTTCGATAGTCTCTTCCTTACGAATGAGGTCGAGTGCCTTTAGTGCTTTGAGTGTCGCTTTTCGTCCTTCGGTCACTTCGAGACCCTTGAATTCATCTGAGACGTTCATCATCGTGCCATCAAAGTCGATGACTTGAATACGCTCAAGGTCATGGCGCTTCCCTACTTCAAAGTCATTAGGGTCATGCGCAGGGGTAATCTTGACTGCACCGGTCCCAAAGGCGGCATCAACGTAATCGTCGGCAATGATTTCGATGTCACGATCTGTCAGCGGAAGGTGAACTTTCTTTCCAACGAGATTTTTGTAGCGTTCATCATTTGGATTAACGGCAACGGCAGTATCGCCAAAGAGCGTTTCAGGACGAGTGGTGGCAATAATAATTTCACTTACACCATCAACAGGGCCGTCAACGAGTGGATAAGCAATATGCCATAATGTCCCCTTTTCTTGTTTGTGGTCCACTTCGATATCGGCATAGCTGGTTTGGAATTTTGTGCTGTAGTTAACAATGCGCTCACCTCTGTAAACGAGCCCATCATCCCATAATTTTTTGAAGGTTGAATAAACAGTTTTAATCACCTTTGAATCAAGCGTGAAAACAAGTTTTTCCCAATCAGCACTGACACCAATAGCACGAAGCTGGAGTTCCATATTGCCACGTTGCTTATCAACGAAATCCCATACTTGGTCATAGAGTTGTTCTCGTGTGAAATCAAAGCGACTCTTACCCTCTTTGTTGAGCTCTTTTTCGTAGACAACCCAGGTTTCAAAACCAGCATGGTCTGCGCCTGGAATATAGACTGCGTCAAAGCCGCGCATACGCTTGTAGCGAACGCTGATATCTTTGAGACCCATATCCAGGGCGTGTCCAATGTGGAGATTTCCATTGGCATTAGGAGGTGGCATAACGGTACTGAATGGTTCACCTTTTCCAGTAGGTTTGAAAGCGCCGCTCTTTTCCCAGAGTGCGTAGATAGTTGGTTCGTATTCGTTTGGCTCGTAAGCTTTTGCTAGCTTCACAGACTCTCCTGTTTTTTCACTAAAATCCACGTGAAATAGTTAATGATTTTTCAACAATTCACGTGAATGTATATTGGGTATAGTATAACATAACCCCCGTTATTAGCGTCTCGTAGTATAATGGGAAAATGATTGAGCTTCAAAAGTGTGTAGATAAAGAGCAGTGGGATGAGTTTGTACTAGAGCACGAGGGGCATCCCCTACAACTTTGGGGCTGGGGACAGGTAAAAGCTGCACATGGCTGGTCTGCTGAACGAGTATTGGCATATAGTGGCGATGAAGATGACTTTATTATCGGTGGAGCACAAATCCTTATCCGGAAATTACCACTTCCCTTCCGTTCATTTGCGTATATTCCTCGTGGACCAATTGTCGATGAGCTTTATCGTGATGAATTCTTAAATAAATTAGCTGACCTCGTAAAACGAGACTACCGATCTGTCGCATTATCGATTGAGCCAAATAACTTTGAGTACGATGTGCCGTCAGGTTGGCAACGATCAGCCAATAGGATCTTGTCTCCAGATACGATTCTCCTCGATATTGCTAAATCTGAGAGCGATCTCCTCGCTGATATGGCTAAAAAGACACGACAGTACATCCGTAAATCTGCTGCTGAAGGCATTACGATTAAACAAGTGCACACCAGGGATGAATTAGAGGAATGTTTGCATATCTATCGTCAGACCGCCGAACGCGCAAAGTTTAACCTACATACGAATCAGTACTACCTCGACGTCTTTAATCTTATGGGTGATCACTCCCCTATTTTTGCTGCGTATTTAGAGGGTAAGCCTGTTGCCTTCTTATGGATGGGTATTAGTGCTGATATTGCGTACGAACTATACGGTGGTATGAATGAAGATGGCCAGCGTTTAAGGGCTAACTATGCTTTAAAGTGGTACGTCATTCGCAAGATGAAAGAATGGGGCTTGGTGCAGTATGACTTTGGCGGTCTTGTTGTTGGTGGTGTCTCTATCTTTAAACAGGGGTGGTCAACTGAAGAAACATCCTTTGCAGGAACGTTCGATAAGCCACTCTCCCCTACCTACGCCCTCTGGAGTAAAGGGCTGCCTAAGGCAAAGGCTATTTTACAAAAACTCCGTCGCTAGTTAAGAGTGATAAAGGGTTTACGGCGTCTCTATGCCCAAGCGGTTTTGGTCATTGAGAGACTAGGGACCACCTCTAGATCAACAGGGGCGGTTGGCTGCTTTTTCTGAGCGTAGTAGTAACCAAGTGTCCCGATCATAGCCGCATTATCGGTACAGAGGCTCATTGGGGCATATTCGATAGGAAGAGGGAGTCGTTCGGTGAGTTGACGACGAAGCTCTTGGTTAGCGGCAACTCCACCAGCGATAACAACGGAGGCGGGGGAGTGGTCTTTAAAAGCGGCTTCTGCTTTGTCAACGAGTGTCTCAATGGCAATACGTTGGAAGCTGGCCGCAAAGTTTGCCTTCTGAGTATCGTTAAGAAGCCCTGCAAGCTCACGTGAAGGAAAAGTTGTATCCACGCCTACTTCGCGCTGAACGGCGCGTAGAACGGCTGTCTTGAGGCCAGAAAAGCTGAAATCATAAGCGCCTTTCATTTTTGCCTTAGGGAAAGTGTATGCGTATGGATCGCCCTTGAGAGCCGCTTCAGCAATTGACGGCCCACCAGGGTAGGGGAGACCAAGAATTTTAGCTACTTTATCAAACGCTTCTCCGACTGCGTCATCTTGGGTTTGTCCAAGGAGTTCATAGTCGCCATGATCTTTGAAAAGGACGAGCTGTGAATGTCCACCACTCACAATGAGCGCGAGCATTGGGAAAGTTGGTTGTTTCGAAGGAAGAGTCAGATTGATGCCATTTTCTTGATTGGTCACGAAGTTAGCGTAGACGTGAGCTTCAACGTGGTGAATAGGATAGAGGGGTTTATTTTTCAGTGTTGCGAGTGTTCGAGCGGCGAGTGTGCCGACCAGTAGTGAACCAATAAGGCCAGGTGCGTAGGTGACGGCAATTGCATCAATGTCATCCCAAGTGAGATTCGCCTCTGTTAAGGCTTGGTTAATAACGGGGTTAATGACTTCAATGTGGCTACGGGCGGCAACTTCTGGGACGACGCCACCATAAAGCGCATGAATGTCTATTTGAGAATTGACGACGTTAGATAATAAACGGTGCCCATCTTCTACAATGGCTGCCGCGGTTTCATCACAACTACTCTCAATTCCAAGAATTCTCATCTGTAACATTATAACATGATGAACTTTTACACGGTCTGACTTGTCCATATCTGAGAATAAACTTAGAGTAGATATAGAAGTTTTGAGGAAAATATGGAGGTGGAATGAAGGCGCTCGCTGCTTTTTTAGTGTTGTTTTTTGTAGCTATAATCATGGGATTTTCTGCGCCGCAGACCACAGCGGAACCAGGGTTGGGCTGGACTGAGGGGCTGCCGATTCTTGCAAAAACCAGTATGCTGTCAGCGCGCCCCCTGAGTGATTGCCCGACGTATGAACAAGACCTCTTTATTACTGAGTTGGGTGCATCACGGAATGTTTGCGTCTATGGAGATGAACGACTAAGGATCGGTACGTTTTTAGAAAGTGGTAACACTAAGGTGGCAGTAGCATTTCCGTACACCACTGCGATGCACGTCTTGGATGGTGCGTGTGTCTCGATCTGTCGTTATTCGGCCGATACAGATACACTTGTGACGCAGCAAACAGTTAGTCAATACGGCCGAGGGTTGGTGGTCTTCCAGCACGTTTCTTCGCGGATCCATCGAATTACCGTTTCTGACTCAACGGTGCGCTATGAATTTGATGCATCAAACCCGGAGTATGCAATGAAAAGCGATACTGGACGATATACCTGGAATCCCTCAATTGCTCTTTCAGGTAATGGCAAGTGGGCAGTAACCGAATTATATGATCATGGTATTGCGGTGTTGAATCTAGAAACATTTGTCGCACGTCATATCACGACGTCTGGGTATTTATACGGCAGAGGCATGGATCCGACAGAGGAATTGGCGATATCGAATGACGGCAAAAGTGTCGCGGTGACAGGGCAAAATGCTGGGTTTCATGTGTTTGAGGTACGTGACGAATGCGGGCAAAGGCTTCTGGGAGATTTGAGTGCGCTTGAAACAACAGTCCAATGTCCATCGAGTGATATCGGCATAGGGTTGACGTTTCCGAACTTTGCCTCAGCACATCGACCACATTTTTTCGGCAATGGCCATCAGCTAGAATTGGTTGTTTTGAGCTGGGTTGGTGCTATTCAAAGAGTGACATATGTTACAGCAGGAACGCCGATTGCACACCAGTTAAAAATACTGTCTTTAGGTGACTCATTTTCGAGCGGGGAGGGTGAAACCGATGATATGTATTACGCCCCAGGAACAAATACTGGGTTTGATAGGTGTCATGTCGGACTGCGAGCATATCCGACGCTAGTTGCACGCAGTATGGGCATCAGTGATGCCGATGCAAAAAATCTTGCCTGTTCAGGTGCGCAGCTTAAGGACATGGTGGGATCTGATGACGACTATTGGGGGCAAGGGAATCGACTAGGAAGCGGTGGATTGGAGTTATCACTGTCTCAGAAAACGGCCGCAAGCGAAAAGGCGATTGATGACTTTCAACCAGGTCGGTCGCTTCAAGCAAATTTTATCGATCGATATAATCCGGAAATTTTAACGATTGGGATTGGCGGGAACGATGCGGGTCTGATGGGGAAGCTGCGCACCTGTGCGATGCCTGACACTTGCGAATGGGCGGAAGGCGTTGGTATTAAACAAACCGCAGGCGAGATTAAACGCCTCGAAGAGACACTAGGATCATTCTTTGCATCGATAAAGAATAAAGTCGAAAGTTCACGTGTATTTATTGTTGGATACCCGGATATTATTGAACCTGATGGAGTCTGTGATCCCGTCACGACAGTATTGATTAATCACACAGAACGAATATTTATACAAAATAGCATTCAGTACCTCAACCAAGTGATCCGTGCGGCGACGAATAAAGTAGGTTTTACCTACGTTGATAGTGAACATAGTTTTGAGGGGACAAAATTATGCAGCGGTAATGCATCGACGGCAATGAATGGATTGCGATTCGGTGATGATATTGCGGTCATCACTGGACTTCCAATGCTAAAGATCATCGGTGCTGAAACATTTCATCCTACGCCTATTGGCCATGGATTAATTGCCGAAACGATGCTTGCGAGTTATCCAGGTATGGTAAATACGCTTCCTGTAACGGGTGAGCCGTCGACTTGGTGGAGTGAAGCATCTGGCGGTGCTGTGCCATCGGCATTCGCAACGGATTTTGCATATAAAGACGGTAACCAACCGCAGCAGATGAAAGTTTTAGTCCCAGCCGGTACATTGCAGCCTGACTCTATCGTAACGATCGAGATTCACTCAACACCAATGCAACTGGCAACTTTTGTGGTCGATGACAATGGGGGATTGAACGGTGTCGTGAGTATTCCGGCTGATCTAGGTCAAGGATTCCACACCCTTCACCTGCTGGGGACGAATAGGGCAGGCGCGATGGTTGATATGTATCAATTTCTGACGATTGGTGAAGCAGGAACTATTGTTGGGACGAGTAGTACGGGCGATAGCTTTAGTGCCTCAATCGGGGGTGTTGATGATTCTTTATCTGGAGCACAACCCCCGCAGAGTAATGCGTTGAAAGGGATTGCAGAAGTTTTAGGCGCACAATCAACGGATGGGATGGTGTCACATATAGGCAAAACTGTCGCTCCTATCGTTTCATATATCCGCGAGATTGTGTGGCTGGTGCGCTGGATCGTTTTTGGTGTTGGAGCTTTTGTAACTATCTGTCTATCGACACTCTGTGTACTTCTTGTCTCAAAGAGATGGGCGAAACATGGCTCTTAGGTATAATGGCTGTATGGCATCACTACGAAAGATAGTAAAAACACTTATACCAACGGGGTTATTTAAAAAAGTTGAACCGTATGGTCACCTGGGCGAAGCGATTCTAATGAATATCCGCTATGGATTTCCGGGTAAAAAATTGCGAATTATTGGTGTAACAGGAACGAATGGTAAGACAACGACGTCGTTTATGATTCACCGATTACTGCACGAAGCAGGCATTAAGGTTGCCCTACTCACAACTGTTGCGAATGGTATTGGCGAAAATATCGTTCCTCAATCCGAACATATTACAACGGCTCAGGCGAGCGTACTACAAAAGAAGCTTCGAGAGTATGTGAATGCGGGTATTGAATGGGTAGTCGTAGAGACTTCAAGCCATTCATTGGCGCAACACCGTGTATGGGGTGTGCCGTATGAAATCGCTGTTATGACGAATATTACGCATGAACATTTGGATTATCATGGTACTTTTGAAAATTACGTTGAGGCAAAACGACGCTTGTTTAAGATCGCTAACAAGCATGGTTTGCGATTTGGTGTCGTTAATAAACAAGATCCAAGTGCAGATAAGTTTGTGAAGACTGTTGCAAACTCAACAACGTATGGTATCGGAACGGGGGAGTTGTCAGCAACGAATGTCGACCTTGCTGCAGATCACTCTTCTTATACAGCAACAATCGATAGTGAAGTGTACGATATTCGCGTTAATATTCCTGGCGAGTTCAATGTCAGCAATAGTTTAGCTGCTATTGCAGTCGGGCGAAAACTAGGTCTTTCAAAAGCAGAGATTGAAAAAGGCATTGCTGCGCTCGAAGGTGTACAAGGGCGAATGAATGTCATTAACGAAGGACAGAACTTCCAGGTTATTGTCGACTTCGCTAGTACTCCTGACGCATTTGAGCGTTTCTTTGAAAGTGTTCGACCACTAACGAAAGGCAAATTGATTGCTGTCTTTGGATCTGCGGGACGACGCGATGAAGCAAAGCGATCCGTGCAGGGCCGAATCGCTGCTCAAAATGCTGACGTAGTTATTGTGACAGAGGAAGATGACCGAGATATTGACGGAAACCAGATCATGGAAGAAATCGCGATTGGTGCACGTGGCGCTGGCAAAAAGGACGAGAAAGACCTCTTCCTTATTTTGAATCGCGAAGAGGCGATTGGGTTTGCGATGACGCAAGCAACGTCAAAAGATGATGTTGTGGTACTTCTTGGTAAAGGTCATGAATTGACGATTGAACGTGCCGATGGTACCTATCCTTGGAACGAAGCAGATGTTGCGCGCGCAGCACTCCAAGAACTAAAGAAATCTAAATAACTCAGTCGATAGTGAGGGTAGTACAGCGGATGTATCCGCCACCTTTGGCAAGCTCGGCAACTTCAGGTGTCAGGACTTTAAGTCCATGTGCTTCCAATGATGCCTTAAGTTTTGGTGCATGGGCGCTCATCACCACCGTCTCACCAGTTGAAACGAGGTTACAGGCAAATGCACGAGTTGCTTCCTCTAGAGATACCCTGATTTTCTCAACGCCATCAAATTCTGCAAGGATTTTTTGGCTTTCAGGAACGAATGCTTCAGGGCAGTAGGCGATAAGGCCTTTCTTGCCATCTTCTGGAGCTTTAATAATTGATAAAGCCAAATCGATATCGTAAAAAAAGCTATCGGGCCAGCCGGATATCGCATTGTTCATTGGAATGCCGTCATCATCAAGTTCTGGGACGGTTTGGAGCTGGATACGTTCAAATCCGAGCTTTTTGGCAGCAAACGCTTGGGCTTTTTCGTCACTGCGGTAACCTTGGCCACAAAAAAGGAAGTTACCACAGGCAAGCGCATCGCCTTGGCCACTAAACTTCAGCCCCTTTGGCGCATCATACACAGTTTTTCCGAGTTGTTCGAGAACTTGGCGAGCATATTCTTCTTCAGCCTTACGAACCTCGGGAAGTCGTGCAAGAATTGCTTTGTCGCCGCGAACGAGTGCCCAGTTAGCGGTATAGACACCGTCTTGGCTATCAATAGGTGAGGGGACTGCAGCAATAGTGATGCCGGCGGCCGAGAGTGCTTGAGTGATGAAGTGGTGTTCAGAGACTGCCTTCGATAGATCAACGTTTTGGTCATCGTAATACGGATTAATTGCTTGATCAGCACTAAAATGCTGGGCGTCAGACATGAGAACAGTACGATTAATAAGTGTCATTAGGGATCCTCCGGGCTTTGTTTCTAGTAGTAGTAATCTTTAGTACGTTTGAAGTAGAAGTGACGATAGACGCGTTCACCAAGTTTCGTCCACGATTTGTAGCGGACAGGGCTGATTACCAGATCGTAACAGCCGATATAATCAGTAACTGTTTTGTTGAAGGCGGTTTTAAAGAGGCCAATGCCATGATGAGGATGTTCAGGATTGTCAAGCTCGTCGCTAGGGGGAGAGCCACAGAAGTCGTGAATCAGCGCACCCTGAGACTTTGCCCATTCAATAACATTCCACTGCAAGAAATGGCTTGCGCCGTAGGCGGTTCGTTTGCGAATCGAAGCACCGTCTTTATAAGTGCTTTTTGTTCCAAAGGTCATTGCATAGGCGCCAGCCACTATTTTACCTTCAAAAAGTGCAAAGAAAAGTTGCCCATAGCCCGCTTTTTCAAATCGTTGCCAAAAGGTTTTGTAGTAATTATAACTACGTATGCCAAATTGACCCTCGGCTGTTTCGCTCAGTAGTTTATACATAATTTTGCAGTTCTTATCTGTTGATTCCACCAGTTCAACGGTCACACCATCACGCTCTGCGCGGCGAATGGCATGTCGGCCTTTTTGAGGAAAACTCATCAGGATATCTTCGAGACTAGGTGAGACATCAAGGGTAATGGTCGACGGATTAGGGATAATCGGCGCTGCTTTTCGCAGGCCGTGTCGTGTTAATGTTGGTTGCTGTGTTCGGAGTAGTTCTGTCTCAATGCGCACAGCAAATACACCACGCTTTTTAGCAAACGGTTTGAGTTGCGCTAGAACGTCAAAGAGGGCTTTGGTGGTCGTGACATTTGGGCCTTTTGGAAGGTACCATAATTTCCCGAGTGGGGGAGTATTCTTCTCAAGAACAGTGACGGCTAGTTTATTTACAAAAAGAAACCGATGTTTATAACCACCGGTTTCTTTTTGCTCAGCATATTCGTAACTTGAAAAGACATTGCCGCCATCTGGATTTTTAAGAATAAACGCGTCCCAATTCGAGACTTCTTCAGGTGTGGCAAATCGTACAGACATTATATTAATTGTATCGTATATCGCGCCGTGAATGAAGCGCGTATGTCACTAAACAGTTGGAGCTTGGTTGTTACGTGAGAGGTAATCGATTTCTTTGATGATATCGAGCAGTGCTTCAGCGCGACGAGTTTCGTCTGAGATACCTTGTGCAGCTGCATGTGCAGGGCCAATCAAAGAACTGTCATCGGTGCTGCGAATCAGCATGAGGTAGGTGTCGAACTTTTCTTCAGCGGGAAGATCTACTTTGTCGATAAGTGGGCGAAGCTCACCAAGTGCGGTTTTCTTGATACCTTCAAGGTCGCTGCTGTTTGATGAAGCAGAGAAAGAAGGATCTGGTGCAGGTGGCACGAAAGAAGGTTGTGGAAGCTCTGTCGGCTGTTCAAGAGGAGGAAGGGTTGGTGAAACTGGATCTGGCGCGGTTGATGTCACGATAGGTTCTGGAACGTCTGGGAGTACTCCAGCAAGTGCTTTTGCCAGCTCTTGGTCGTCACTAATTGGTTGTTGTTGCTCATCCTGCGGAGTAATATCCATGCCCACCTCTAACTATTATGCTTATGCTTCGTTTAAAAATACTGTATCATAGTTTCAAAGGGTAGGGCAATACTAGTGAATGATACTTTAGATAACCAAAATATTTTAGCGCAGCGGGACCCCGAGGGTGCCTTAAAAGTAGCTGCAGAACAGTTTACACAGGCATCATTCGATGCAATTGTTGAGAGCAAAGAAAACGACGGCCGTGCGATAGCTAGCATCGTCGTCACAGGCATGGGTGGATCTGCGCTTGCCGCATTGCTTGCAAAAGCATGGCTTAAGAATGACATTATTGTTCCGTTCGAAGTAATGCGTGGCTATGATTTGCCGGCATACGTGAATCATCAGACACTCGTCATCGCTAGCAGCTATTCTGGCAACACTGAAGAAACGGTTAGTGCGCTTGGACAGGCGAAGGAGCGCGGTGCGCAAATTGGTGTGATTGCATCAGGTGGCAAATTGATTGAGATCGCAGACGCATCAAATATTGCACATGTTACTTTACCAACGGGACTGCAGCCTCGTATGGCAGTTATTTATAATCTTCGCGCGCTTCTCGCGCTCTTCGAGAACTTTGGATTTGCAGAAGGTAAGCTTGCTGAAGTTGAAGCATTGTCTCAGTGGCTTGGTGCACAAAGCGCAGCATGGGCGCCTACAGTTCCTGCTGAACAAAACTATGCGAAACAACTGGCGAAACAGGCTGTCGGTAAAACTCCTGTTTTTTACGGTGGTGCACTAACTGCGCCTGTCGCGTATAAATGGAAAATTAGTTTTAATGAAAACGCCAAGAACGTTGCGTTTTGGAATGAGTATCCAGAATTTAACCACAACGAATTCCTTGGGTGGACGTCGCATCCAGTCGAAAAGCCATTTGCTGTGTTTGATTTGATTAGTTCATTTGAACACCCGCAAATCTTAAAACGTTTTGAAATTTCAGATCGTCTTTTGAGTGGACTTCGTCCAAAAGCAACTGTCGTGAACCTTGTCGGTGAGTCGTTAATTGCGCAACTACTTTGGGCCTCAATCTTGGCTGATTACGTCAGTATCTACGTGGCGATCTTGAATGGTGTTGATCCGACTCCAGTTGAACTGATCGAAAAATTCAAAAAAGAACTGTAATAAAAAATGAGAAAACGATCAATCGTATTGGCGTAGTGCGTCAATAGGATCTTTTCGTGATGCGCGAATGGCTGGGTAAATCCCAAAGAGCGTTCCGATGAAGAGTGATACGCCGATTGCGACAAGTCCAATTTCCCAGGTAAAGACCGGGAAGAATGGTAAGAAACTACTAATACCAAAGGCGACAAGGTATCCAATAACGTAGCCACCAATACCGCCACCAATGCTGAGTGCGAGTGATTCGATGAGGAACTGTGCCACGATGTCTTGGTTACTTGCGCCAAGTGCTTTACGGATACCGATTTCACGTGTTCGTTCGGCAACGCTGACAAGCATGATATTCATAATCCCAATGCCACCAACCAGCAGTGAAATAGCAGCAATCGCAGTAGTGGTACCAGCAATAGCGGCAAAAAGGCGATTTGTTGGCTGTGCGATTTGATCACCAGACAAGACGCTAAAGTCGGCTTCACCTGTATGGTTTTTAAGAATCGCTTTATTAATATCGACAATTGCTTGGTTTAAGTTACCGACAGTATCACTTTGTACGTCAATTTGTTGAATTTGGAGTGAGCCCTGGTTGAGAGCCTGGCCAGCTGCTTGGCTGATGATAACGGATTCATCGAAATCGACGCCGTTATAGTTGATGGGATTATTTTGTCGTTTCAGGACACCGATAATGGTGAATAACTGACCTTTGATAGTGACGGTTTTACCGATTGAATTCTCGGTACCAAAGACGTCAACTGATAGTTGTGGACCGATAACTGCAGTATAGGGGCTGAGTTTGTCGTCAAGGAATTGCCCATCTTGAACCTTTAAATTGCCCGTTTCTTCAAGCGCGGGTGTGGACGCAACAATCGCTGTATTTACTGACGAGCCTGAGTCTGCTTTCACGGCACCTGAGAGGACCATCATCGGTGCAACAGCCGACACGTGATCAATAACTTTCACCGTGTTCACGTCGTTAATTGTTAATGTACTGGCGGCGAAATGTTGTGGGGCAGGGAATTGTGATAAATCTTGTAAAGTTGTTTCCGTTTGAGCACCAGGACGAATCACGGCGATGTTGCCACCAAGTGCATCAACTTGATTGCTAACGATTTTGCTTGCTCCGCCACTTAACGCGAGAATTGTTGTGATGCTTGCTACACCAATCGTAATACCAAGCATCGTAAGATTACTGCGCATGCGGTTACTGCGGAGTGATTGTTTGGCGTTTTGGATGTGGTTAATAAAGAGGAAACGCATTATAGTGATACCTCTTCCTGGGCTTCTTTGGCTTTTGTTTTTCGACGTTTCTTTGGTGTTTTACCCAAAGGTTTTTTGTCCTCTGTGTCCTTTTTGCGATTTGGTGCGGCTGTATCGGTATCAATCTTGCCATCAAGCATAGTGATGACGCGACTGGCATAAGTTGTGAGACGAGGGTTGTGCGTTACCATAATAATAGTGTTGCCACGCTTATGGAGGTCAGAAAGCTCTTCCATAATAATGTGACTCGATTGTGAATCAAGATTGCCGGTTGGTTCGTCGGCCAAGATAATCGAAGGATTGTTTACAAGAGCACGAGCAATCGCCACGCGTTGTGTTTGGCCACCAGATAATTGGTACGGCATATAATATTCACGCTCACCAAGATGGAAGTTATGTAGGATCGCGCTGGCTTGTTTTTCACGGTTGAGTCGCGTCGTTCCTTTATAGACAAGCGGCAAGGCAACGTTATCGATGACGTTTAAACGACTGACAAGGTTGAAGCTTTGAAAGATAAAGCCAATTTGTTGACTGCGGATACGAGCTTGGCGACCGGCACTCAAGCTGGCAACGGGACGATCTTCGAGGTCGTATTCACCCTCGATTTTGCTATCAAGTAACCCGAGGATGTTTAAGAGTGTTGTTTTGCCGCAGCCACTCGGACCCATAATGGCAATAAATTCGCCCTTACGAATCGTGAGGTCGATACCATTAATTGCATAGTGCTCGGCATCACCAATACCGAATCTCTTTTTGAGATCCCGCAGGACGATGACAGGTTCTGTCTTTGCTCTTTTTATATTAGCCATTTCCTCTATTATGGTTGGAGGACGCTTGCGATACAACCGCAATTATGGCGTGGAAAAAACAACCCCCTTTACCGTAGTTGCTAAATAAACAAAAAAGTTCCATAATATTTTTCAAATGAAAGAGTCTTCCAAGGAGCTTGCTATTAAAAATGCAATGTCGCATATTCGCGACCTTCACGCTCATGCCCGTCAGGTTATGGAGGAGCGTGAATTGAGATCTTTTCAGACGTCATTATATATAGATGACAATTTGGATACGTTTGACCTTAATTACGATACTGCTCCAACTCCCTATTTACGTGGTGATAAAATAATGGCCCGAGGCGCAAATATTGCGATGAAGCTGTTCGGTCATGATGAGACTTTTGGGCACCGGGCGTATTTTCATTACACGCCACTTGATGGAGACATTGTTGATACGGTGTTTCTTAACCATGTAGTGAAGCGATTATCCGTACCACGGAACGCATTTAATGTATCGTTCTACGAAAAGCCACGACTTGAGCCGGGGCACCCCGATGCACGAGTTGCTGGGCATACTGTACTTAATAGACAGAATGGTTCGTTGCTAGGGGATCCCATCGAAGCCCCTGATTCTGTGGATAGCATCTTAGATAAACTACAAAATATAAGGACTGATCATCTGTATATTCCTGTCGATGAACATCTTTCACCCGAATTAAACGAAACACTAATGAAGCGGGGAAAGAAAAGCCTCGATACTATATTTAGTGCACATGTGGGTACGAGTGAAGATCAGACGGTCGTCTTTCTTCTAGGGCACGAAAAACCAATTGAAGTACACGTCCGTCCGTACGAAGAGGGTGGAGTTATGGAAATGGTTATAGACATAGACGGGAGTCGGACCTACTTTTCATATGATATTGCATTAGGTGGTAGACAGGGCGTGTTGGCCTACATCAGTGATTACACTGGCGCTTTGATACAGCATAATAAGGCTATATATAGTCCTAGTGTCCTCAAGCCATTGGACGAAATACTGCAATCACTTGCAATACATGCTGCGGGTGGGGTGGTTCGTGATTCGTCCGCATCTATGGATGTCCTCTCGAATGAGTTAGAAAAGGCATTTTATCCCCGTGTTGAGTTAGCCAGTGGGTTTGATCTGCGTGCAATGATAACTTCACTACACAGCGACTTATAAACAAGACAGCTTCTCTGTATACTAGGAATTACTGGAGAGGTGGCCGAGTGGTTGAAGGCGCACGCTTGGAAAGCGTGTGTGCCAGCAATGGTACCGTGAGTTCGAATCTCATCCTCTCCGCCAAGAATGCCAAAAGAGTATAATGAGTAATATAATACTTATGTATCTCGATCATTAAATATTTTGTTGCGCAGCATTTGCCGTTCGACTCGGCGTTCACTTGTTAGTCAGTGGTTTAGTACATAATTTTATGGAAGTTGGGCCTATGGTTGAAACGTTGATCTCGGTAACACTAGTGGAATCGATTTTTAAGTTAAAAGAGTGTCTTTGGCAAGAAATGCTGCCTCACTGAATATTTAATCTTTAGAAACACTACGCTACATATAGCGTAGTGTTTCTAATTTACAACGCTACTGCTAGTTTTAAGGGGTTAAATCCTGCTTATGCTGTATGTAGTCAAAAAAACCCAATAAAACGCTTGAAAAACCATATGTGGGGGCCTATAGTCTTACATAAGCACTACATATGTAGTACTGACATCAAAATACACATTTAGCAAGTTTGGAACTGTTACCCGAGCAATCGGAGTTCTTCTTGCACCCCTTGAATCATCTTCATAGGGGCATCTGGGGAGGTGGTGTGGATGTCACCAAAAAGTTCATAAAATAAAGTAAGTAGCATAGGGGAATTCAATGAGCGCAATCACAGTGGTAAAACGCGATGGCACCCGCGAACCATTCGACGCGAACAAGATTAACCTTGCATTGGTTGAGGCTAGTGAGGGCCTTCCAGACCAAATCAGCAAGGTAGTCCAAGTTGCATCAGAATTACAGTTAACTTTGTTTGATGGCATTACATCAGAACAGCTCGATGAGGCAGTAATTCATACTGCACTACAGAACGTAAAAGATGATCCAGACTTTGATATCATCGCAACGCGACTCTTACTTAAGAACATTTATAAGAACATCCTTGGTGAATACACAACTGCAGAAGAATTAAAGAAACTACATGAAGACCACTTTGTTGCATACCTTAAAGAAGGTATTAAAGAGGGACTTCTTGATGAGCGAATGAACGGCAAGCTATTCGACCTCAAGAAGCTTGCGAAAGCACTTGATCCTTCAAAGGACGGACTTTCTAAATATATCGGTGTGGTAACGAACAAGAACCGATATGCACTTCGTGGCCAAAACGGTAAGCCAGTGGAAGTTCCACAGTTTACCCACATGCGTATTGCAATGGGACTCAGCTTTAACGCAGAAGACCCAACGGCATGTGCACTCGATTTCTACGAGCACATGAGTAATCTTGATTACGTTCCTGGTGGCTCAACTCGTGTGAACGCTGGTGGCTCATTCCCGCAGCTTTCAAACTGTTTCCTTATTGAAGTTCAGGACGACATGGAATCAATTGCCAAGGGTGTCCGCGATGTGATGTGGATTGCCAAAGGTACCGGGGGAATCGGAATTAGCTTGAACAAGCTCCGAGCAGCGGGGTCTCCGGTAAAGACGACCAACACAGAGTCGACTGGCCCAATCCCATTCATGAAGATGATCGATACGGCACTCTTCGCCGTCTCACGTAAGGGTAAAAAAGCTGGTGCAGCTGCAATGTACATGGAAAACTGGCACCTTAACTTCCCTCAGTTCCTTGACCTCAAGCAGAACTCAGGTGACCCATACCTTCGAACTCGTCTCGCAAACACAGCCGTGTTCATTAGTGACGAATTCATGAAGCGCGTTGAAAAAGACCAAGACTGGTACTTGTTTGACCCAGCAGACGTCAAGGACCTTCCGGAACTTTACGGTGCAGAATTCTCTGCGGCATATAAGAACTATGTCAAGAAGGCTGAAGCTGGTGAAATGCGTGACTTTATTAAGACAAAGGCTCGCGAACAATTCCGCCAAATTCTCATTACCCTTCAGGCAACAAGCCACCCATGGTTAACATGGAAGGATACAATCAACGTTCGTGCACTCAACAACAACACGTCAACGATTCACCTTTCAAACCTTTGTACTGAAATCACGTTGCCACAAGACAAAGACAATACAGCCGTTTGTAACCTTGTCAGTATCAACCTCTCAGCACACTTAAACGCTGACAAGACATGGGACTGGGATCGCCTTGCTGAATCAAGCCGAAGCGCGATTCGCCAACTTGATAACTTGTGTGACATTACCAACACACCTGTTCCAGAAGCAATGCACTCTAACAACCAGAACCGCGCATTAGGACTTGGCTTCATGGGCTTCACTGATGTCATCGAAAAGCTTGGATTTAGCTACGAATCTGAAGAAGCATACGATTTGATCGACCAAATTGCTGAGTTCATTAGCTACCACGCAATCGACGAATCAGCCGACCTTGCACAAAAGTTTGGTTCATACCCAACCTTCGAAGGAAGTGGCTGGAGCAAGGGAATTCTCCCTATCGACACAATCGACCAACTCGCTGCCGACCGTAAGGTAAAGGTCGAAGTGAACCGTAAGACTCGCCTCGACTGGGAAACACTCCGTAGCAAGGTACAAAAGGGAATGCGTAACGCAACCCTGATGGCAATTGCGCCAACAGCAAACATTGCACACATTGCAGGTACCACTCCTGGACTTGATCCACAATTTGCACAGATTTTCTCTCGTGCAACATTAAACGGTAAGTTCCTCGAAGTGAACACTAACCTTGTTCACGACCTAAAAGACCTTGGTCTTTGGGATGACGTAAAGGAACAAATCCTTATCGCTCAAGGTGATGTTCAAGGAATCGACGTGATTCCGCAGGCAGTCAAAGATGTCTACAAGACAAGCTTCCAACTCAGTCCATACGCCTTCATTGAAGTAGCGGCACGGGCACAAAAATGGGTTGACCAAGCAATTAGCCGAAACATGTACCTTGAAACACGAGACATCGACGACATGGTCGACATCTACAGTGCAGCATGGAAGCGCGGCCTCAAAACGACCTACTACCTACACGTAAAACCTCGTCACTCAGCTGAACAGTCAACCACAAAGGTGAACAAAGCAGAATCATCAGATGGCGGTGCACGAAAAGTAGGCTTCGGGTTTGCGAAGAAGCAAGAGGTAAATGTATAGCCTATGGCAATCACTACGTAATCACTCACAGCTACATTTAACCAACACAACATACAGTAATAAATAGGGGACTTCAGCAATGAACGCATCAACAATCATCAACGACAACATGACACTCGACGAGAAGCTTGCAGCAATCGACGCAGCAATGGCAAACGCACAGGCACAAGCTGACGACGACGCTCGATCAAACGGTTTTACTGGAGCAGCACCACTTGATCCAGCAGATCTTACTATGTGCGAAGGCTGCCAGTAGTCAGGATTGATGTTCGAGCAGAGCAGGGAAACACTTCCGGTCGCACCTACTGAGTTACAGCGACAAAAAGAGATTGCAGAAGAAATGGCAGCAGAAATTGCACTCAATCTGGAAAATTCTACGGGATTATCAGATTCGAGCCGTAAAGAACTTGAAAAAGAGCAGCGGACGGTAACCAGATATATCAGTGCACTGGCTACTCGGTTAACAGTAAGGACAGAGACTGCGGCTTAAGAGGGTTATGGTTGCCCTACTTAATTCGGTTGACGTAGACTTAATCTAATAAGGAGAACAAGGATGGCAGGAATTTTAGGAACAGGTATTCAAGACGGATTGCTTTTGAAACCAGTGAAGTACAAATGGGCAATGGATCTCTATAACCAAGCTGTGGCAAACACGTGGTTTCCAAACGAAATTCAATTAGGCCAAGATCTTTCTGATTGGAAGAAGATGAGCGAAGAAGAGCGCCACGCGGTGACGTTCCTGATGAGCTACTTCAACCCGAATGAGTTGTTAGTTAATAAAGCGTTAGCATTTGGTGTGTATCCTTATGTTAATGCTGCCGAGGCACACTTGTACCTTGCAAAGCAGATGTGGGAAGAAGCAAACCACTGTATGTCATTTGAGTACGTGCTTGAAACGTTCCCTATTGACCGCGAACAAGCCTACGACGCCCACGTTGAGACCCCTTCGATGGCACGTAAGGAAGAGTTCGAAACTCGCTTCATCAAGCGTATGACCGAGCAAACACTCGATATTACGACGACTGAAGGCAAGAAGGACTTTGTTCGTAACTTGGTTGCCTATAACATCATCCTTGAAGGTATCTGGTTCTACAGTGGCTTCATGGTGGCGCTTTCATTCCGTCAGCGAAACTTACTCCGTAACTTCGCCAGTCTTATTGACTGGGTTGTTCGTGACGAATCACTGCACCTTAAGTTCGGTATCAACTTGATTTTGACTGTGCTTGAAGAAAACGAAGATCTTCAGACTGAAGAGTTTGCTGAAGAAATCAAGCAAATGATTATCGACGGTGTTGAAATGGAAGAGGACTACAACAAGGACCTACTTCCTAACGGTATCCTTGGACTCAACAGTGATTACATCAACCAGTACGTGAAGTACTTGGCTGACCGTCGCCTTGAAGAGCTTGGATTCGAGCCTCACTACAAGGTTTCAAACCCTGCGAAGTGGATGGCTGGTGCAAACGATACATTGCAGCTTGTGAATTTCTTTGAAGCGACAAACACTTCTTACGAAGTGAATGCTGGTTCACCTAAATCTGAATAAGAATACGTGCATTAACAATAAAATAGGCGCAGGTAGTACTGTGTCTATTTTAATATAAGGAAAAATATGGAATCTGAAATTGAAGTGAAATTCCTGGATGTTGATACTAATGACATACGAGAACGACTGAAAACTGCCGGTGCAACTCTGGAACATCCTATGCGTCTCATGAAGCGCGCGTTGATTGAAGAAGTACATCATGCAAAAGAGAATTCGTTTATTCGTATTCGTGATGAAGGAGATAAAGTGACACTGACTTTTAAGCGCCGCATGTTAGCGGATGAGGTGAGCACGATCGACAGTACGAAAGAAATTGAGACAACGGTAGGGGATTTCGATAAGACGGTGATGATTTTCGCAGAGGCGGGATGGCAGTACATCACGATGCAGGAAAGCCGCCGTGAAACTTGGCAACTCGATGATGCGGAGGTGGTGATTGATGAGTGGCCATGGATACGGCCGTATATCGAAATCGAAGCAGCCTCGGAAGAGATTGTAAAGAATGTCGCCAGCAAGCTTGGATTTGATTGGAAAGATGCGAAATTTGGTTCTGTCGATATTATTTACCAAAGAGATTTTCCGAATATGAGTGTCAGAGGCATTATTGACGTCAAAGATGCACGTTTTAGTGATCCCGTTCCTCGGCAATTTCTTGGATAATTGCTATATTTAGTATAGTAAAGCATCATAGTGATGGTATACTGAATATATGAAGACGAAACTTGTTATTTTTGGAATTACCGGCGACCTAAGCCGACGAAAACTGTTACCCGCGCTTGTATCCATCGTGAAAAGCGAAGAATTTGATGAACTCTCAATCATTGGCGTCTCGCGTCGCGAAGTTGATGTTCCGGCTCTTGTAAAAGAGTCGACGGGGACTGATATTCTTGCCGATATCACCCGTGTCTTTACGATGGATCTTGCGATTGCCGAAGATTACGTGCGTTTGAAAGATGATCTTGCACTACAGTCAGACGAACAAGTGCTTATTTACTTGTCTGTTCCCCCAAGTGCTGCAGCTGACATTGTTGATTTCCTCGGTATGGCAGGACTCAATACGCCCCACGTTAAATTACTTTTCGAAAAGCCGTTTGGTTTTGATCTTGTGTCTGCTGAAGACTTTATTGCCCGAACCGGACGCTACTTCGAGGAAGCGCAGATTTATCGAATTGACCATTATGCAGCGAAAGAAGTCGCTGCAGAAGTTATTCGCCTGCGAACAATTGATGACAAAGCAAAGCAGTGGGGCAATGAGGCTATTTCATCTGTTGAAATTATCGCTTCTGAAAAAATCGGTATCGAAGACCGTGCAACGTTCTACGAGGAAACCGGTGCACTTCGTGACTTTATTCAGGGCCACTTGATGCAGCTCCTTTCACTTGTCCTCTTGGACCTCCAGGCTCCATTTAGTATTGATGAATTATCTGAACGTCGCCTCAAGGCGTTGGAATGGCTCAATGTTGCTGATCCAACAAAAGCGGTTCGTGCACAGTATGAGGGGTACCAAGAAGAAGTCGAGAATATTGGCAGTACAACCGAAACGTTCGCCAGTATTGCGCTGACGAGCGATGACGAACGCTGGAAAGGCGTCTCACTTCGCCTCACGACCGGCAAGAACTTGGATAAGAAGCAAAGTGCGATCATCATTCGCTACAAAGATGGTACTGAACATGTCTTTGACGAAGCAACGATTGCATCGACAGATAAGAAACTGCCCGACGCCTATGAGCGCGTATTGGTTGAAGCGATTCGTGGACGTAAGTATATCTTTACCACAAGCCCTGAAATCCTTCGTTCTTGGGAACTGGTGACACCGATTCAAGAAACCTGGCAAATGGATAAAGCACCGCTAAAGCTTTATAAGCCAGGTTCGACAGCTGCGTCGATTTTAGCTCAATAACGCTATATATAGTGTAGTGACAATAATACAACACCCTTCATCTAGCGTACATCGATTCCTTAATGCTACAATAAAATCCCATGGAGGTGAAAACAAACATGGGTAAAAAGTATATCTTTGTAACTGGGGGAGTTCTTTCGGGAGTCGGTAAGGGTATTACCGCGGCCAGTATTGGCGCAATACTTCAAGCGAAAGGCGTTAAGGTGTCTATTCAAAAATGTGACCCGTATCTTAATGTTGATGCGGGTCTTTTGAATCCTAAAGAACATGGCGAATGTTTCGTCACAAAAGACGGTGCCGAAACGGATCTTGACCTCGGACACTATGAGCGTTTTTTGGATTTGGAACTAACACAGAAAAACGCGACGTTGTCTGGGAAATTATTACGACAATTAATTGACGATGAGCGTGCCGGTAAATTCCATGGACAAACGATTCAGCTAGTGCCGCATCTCACAGGTGCAATTCAGGACGCAATCGAACTTGCGGCTGATGGTTCTGACGTTCATATCGTTGAAATCGGTGGAACGGTTGGGGACTATGAAGGGCTTAGCTACGTCGAAGCAATTCGTGAGTTCGCAAGTCGCGTCGGTCGTGAAAATTGTTTGTATGTGCACGTCGTCTATGTGCCATTTATTCAGACGAGTAAAGAATTTAAATCAAAGCCGGCACAAAATGCCTTGAATGATTTGCGTGGCTTCGGAATCGTCCCTGATTGCGTCGTGGTACGTACTGATGACCCTGCACCGGGTAATATTGCTGATAAAATCGCTGCATTTAGTGGCGTACGAAAAGACGCAGTCATTTTACTTTCAAATGCCAAGACGGTGTATGAGATCCCTCTCACCATTGATGCAAGTGGCATCAATGCGGTACTTGAACGATTTACGGGCAACACGAAAAAAGCTGATCTTTCAAAATGGCGTGCCATTGCTGATGCTCAGGATGCTGAATACGACAAAACAGTACGGATTGGTATGGTCGCGAAATACCTTGATAACGAAGATACCTACATCTCTGTTCTCGAGGCACTGAAAGCTGCTGCGTGGCAAGAAAAAGTTGGTCTGGACGTCACGTGGATTAACGCCGAAGAAGCTGAGACGAGTGACTTTGAAAAGATGGACGCCCTACTGGTTCCAGGTGGATTTGGTGGTCGTGGTATTGAGGGTAAGATTAAGGCGGCAACCTACGCTTTGGATACCAACAAGCCATATCTTGGTCTTTGCCTCGGGTTACAAATTGCCGTGATCGCGGCGGCACGAAAAGCTGGACTTGAGGATGCGAATAGTACTGAATTTGATCCAGAAACGAAGCATAACGTTGTCTATATTATGGAAGGTCAAGCTGGTAAGGAATCAACTGGAGGAACACTTCGTCTGGGTGACTACGTTGCCGAACTGACACCGGGTTCTGAGGCTGCAAAAGCATACGATGCAACCGAGGTGATCGAACGTCATCGCCACCGCTATGAAGTGAACCAAGCGTACTTGAAAGATATCGAAAAAGGCGGCCTCACCATTAGTGGACTCTCGCCAGATGGCAAGCTTGTCGAGTATATTGAGGCAGCTGGAAATCCATTCTTCGTGGCAACGCAGGCACACCCAGAGTTCAAGAGTCGACCATATCGACCACATCCTTTGTTTGTTGGGCTGATTAAAGCAGCAGCAGGCAAGTAACGATTACAGTCCCTTCGATGGGGCTGTTTTTTATTACCTCTGTTATAATTGAAATTAATGGAAGAAAAAATTTCTCAAGAGATCAAATCATTGTTCGCTGTCGACGTACCTGTGCAACTGACTCGCCCCGAGCCAGAGTTTGGCGACTATGCGACAAACGTCGCGCTACAACTTGCGGGCCGATTAGGAAAGAACCCGCGTGAAGTTGCTGATCAAATTGCTGCGCGACTAAGTGAGACTGGTGACTTTAGTAGCGTCACTGTTGCTGGGCCTGGATTTATTAATATTCGTGTTTCAGAAAAACGCTTAGTCCTCGAACTCGCGAAGATGGCAGATTCTGCTTACGGCCGATCACATGCCTTTGATGGCAAGACGGTCATCACAGAATACTCTGACCCGAATCCTTTTAAGGTGCTGCACGCCGGACACTTCTATACGAGTGTGATTGGTGATGCGATCTCCAACCTTATCGAACAAGCCGGTGGTAACGTACACCGTGTGAACTTTGGTGGTGATGTTGGGCTCCACGTTGCGAAAACACTGTGGGCGATTATTGGAAAACTTGGCGGTGAGTACCCCGAGAAGCTTTTGGATATCCCTGAAAACGAGCGCTCTGAGTGGATGGCTGCATGCTACGTTGAAGGAACGCGCGCCTACGAAGATAACGAACAGGCGAAGACTGATATTACAGCACTGAACAAAAAAGTGTATCAGATTCATAGTGAGAATGATCACGACTCTGCACTTGCACAAATTTATTGGACTTGTCGTGAATGGAGTTATGAATACTTTAACGATTTCTATAAGCGAATCGGCACGTCTTTTGAAAAGTATTATCCTGAAAGCGAAACAGCACCAACTGGCCTGGCGACGGTGTTAGCGCAAAAAGAAAAAGGTGTCTATGAAGATAGCGAAGGCGCAATCATCTTTAAGGGCGAACCATATGGACTACACACTCGTGTGTTCGTTAACAAAGAAGGTTTGCCAACGTATGAAGCAAAAGACGTTGGCCTGAGTATCAAAAAGTGGGACGACTATCATTTCGATGAATCGGTCATTATTACAGGCAATGACATTACTGAATACATGAAAGTAGTGCTGAAGAGTATCGAACAATTTGAACCGGAACTTGCAAAGCGCACACTCCATATCACTCATGGAAACGTGAAACTGGTTGGTGGTGTCAAGATGAGTAGCCGAATAGGGAATTTCCTTCGTGCTGTTGATGTACTCGAGATTGCTGCAGATGAGAACGAAAAAACACAGGGTAATCGTGACGATGCGCCAGTACTTGGGGCAATTAAGTACGCGTTCTTGAAAAACCGTATTGGACCAGATGTTATTTTTGATCCGCACGAATCCGTGGGACTGCAAGGTAATAGTGGGCCATATCTGCAGTATGCGCATGCTCGAGCAGTATCTATTCTTGCGAAGCTTGAGAACGAGTACTTAAATGTCGAAGTTGATAGCTTTGATATGGCCGAACGAACTTTGCTCGTTAAGATGACGGAATTTGGCGAAGTGGTTGAAGCGGCGACAAAGCAGCTTGCGCCACACCTTGTCTGTACGTATTTGTACGAACTTGCACAGGCATTTAACCGCTTTTACGAAAGTAGCCACATTGTTGGTGATGAACGTGAAGCGGTGCGTGCACAACTCGTCGCTGCATACGCGACAATCTTGAAAAACGGACTTGGGCTGCTTGGTATCGAAGCGCCAAACCACATGTAGCTTGCTATCCATCGTTTCACGGGGTAAAATGATGACTTATCGTGAGGGAGAGAAGAGTGTCGAGGCGATGTCTCGACACTTCTTTGTATCTGACGATAGCTATACGGTATGGAATCGTTCCATACGTATTCACAATTTGGAGGAAGAGTAATGATTGCAATGAAGGCACCCGAGACCAACGTCGCTGTGACTGCAGAGAAGAAAGATGAAGCGCGTGCGCGGATTCTGGGCGCGTTGAGGCAGCGCGGTGGCATGGTCGAGGTGGATACGTACAGGGAGTTGAGAGACGCCCTGAACCTCAACAACATGTCGATGAAGCTCTTCAAGCGGAGCATCTGGCATCTGAAAACTGGTGACCGTGATCATGAAGGCAAGCGACGAATCCTGCTCAACGAGCCCGAAAAGCTCGAACGATTCCGTTCGCACACAGGACGCCGGATTTCCGTCCGAGCCTTGTAGTCAAGAGGGACGGTGGGGTGCGCATATGCACCCCACCTCGACCTCCTCTTCCTCCTTTTTCTCAAAATGCATTATGATAGATATATATTAAACCGCTGTGATCCACGTTAAGGAGTTACTTATGGCAAAGAAACCAACCATCGAAGAGAAGACTGCTGCACATAAAGCCGTCGCGGACGTTGAAATGTCACGAGCTAAAAAAACACAGCTCCGTGAAGCAGTGGTCTTGGAACTTGCAAAAGAGGGAACGACAAAACTCGTGAGCGTTGGCGCCAAGGAAGCGGGTGGCTTCATTACGTTTGTTCGCGAACAAGGTGTTGTAGGACTTGCAGTAGGTCTAGCGATTGGTACTGCAGCGGGTGCTGCGGTGAAACAAATTGTTGATGGCTTTATTAACCCGATTGTCGGGTTCCTTATTGGTGGTGTCGACCTCACGAAGCTCAAATGGGTTGTTGTTGCGCCGCATGCTGATGGCACCGGTGGACTTGCGCTGAGCTGGGGTGCAATTCTTTCTGCACTGATTACATTAATCGCCACGGCGTTTGTGATTTACGCACTGGTTCACGTTGCGAAACTTGATAAAATCGACAAGAAAAAAGACGCCTAAGTCTTTTGCTCTCAGTAAGAGGGTATACTAGCAGTATGACAACACCCGCAGATTACAAAGCAAAACTGACAGACGAGCAGTACGATGTGCTGTTTAATAAAGCCACCGAAGCACCTTTTAGTGGCGAGTACGATCAAGTATTCGAAGAAGGTGAGTACGCCTGTGCTGCTTGTGGGACGGTTCTTTTTGATAGCAGCAAAAAATTTGACGCACATTGTGGCTGGCCAAGTTTTTACGATGCGATTCCCGGCAAAGTAAATTTTCATGTTGATAAAAGCTTTGGATCAACCCGAACAGAAGTAACGTGCGCCACGTGTGGTGGCCATCTTGGACACGTTTTTGAAGGTGAAGGATTCGGCACCCCAACTGACCAACGCTACTGTATTAACTCACTCAGCCTGACGTTTACCCCTAAAGAATCCAAATAACAGGTATAATAGATACTAATGAGCAATAAAACGAGCAAAAAAATCCTTTGGATTGATTTAGAAATGACTGGTCTTGATCCTGTTGAAGACCGCATTCTTGAAGTCGCAGCAATCGTGACTGACTGGGATTTTAATGAACTAGGTGTCTATGAAGGTGCGGTGAAAGTTCCTGATGCGTTTATGAAAAAACGTATGATCGAAGGTCCTTCAAAAGATTTCTGGCTGAAATTCCCAGACTCATATAACGGGTTGGTGAAACAGAACGAGGAAAAAGGGCAGCCTTCGGAAGAAGTAGAGAATGCACTGCTTGCATTAATCGATGAACACTTTGAGAAAGATATTCCGGTGCTCCTTGGTGGTAACTCTATTCACATGGATCGTCGTTTTATTATCGACGAGTGGAAAGCATTGGATGCACGACTCAACTACCGCATGCTTGATGTCAGCGCCTTTAAAGTTGTCTTTGAAGGTAAGTTTAAGAAGAAATTCTCAAAGCCTGAAAATCACCGCGCGCTCGACGATATTCGCGGAAGCATCATGGAATTAAAATACTACTTAGGAAAGGTAAAAGCATGACCCACAAAGAGCTCGAAGAATATATTCTTAGTTTTCCGAATACATGGTTGGATTATCCTTTTGGTGAAGGCACTGCCGTTTACAAATTCGGTCATAAAGAGACTGGCGAAGGCAAGATTTACGCCATTATCGAAGAGGGTAGTAAGCCGCTTCGCGTCAGTTTAAAGTGTGATCCTAATCTTGCAATTACTTTACGTGATAAATACGAAACAGTTGTCCCTGGATTTCATTTGAACAAAAAACACTGGAACACTATTATTTGTTCAGGCCAGCTTGACGATGAAGAGATTAAAGATCTTGTTCGTCTTAGCTACAATCTTGTCGCCGGCAACTAATCCGCTGCGTTAAAGTTTGCGAATGACTCTTGCGTTGGCTTGAGGTTATCATAGGCAGTTTTGAGGAACGTCTTAAGTGATGTGCTGCTTGTGGTCTTGTAAGTCTGATTCATGAGTGTCATCAGCGTACCCAGTTGGTAGGCCATTTCACGCGCATAGGTGCGGTCGAACACTGCATTCAACCGTGCATCCTCGAGTCGTGCCGAGAGGGCAGTTGTTGATTCTGAAGCAACAATACTTTTGCTAAGGTTCTTTGTCGTAATACCGGCTGCCTTGAGTGGCTCAGCGATATCACGATTCGTATTCGTCATGTAAAGATTAAGATTGCTATTAAGACTGCGTAGTTCACTGCTTTTCAGGTTTGGCTGCGCCGCAGATACAACGCTTTGTGTTGCAGTGAGACGAGCAGAAAGCCGTTCAAGCGGTTCTTTTTTGCCACCGGTGATTGAACCAACGACGACGGCGAGAATAATGACAAGAATAACGAGCGCTGCACCAATCATCAGAAGCTGCTTGATGCCAAACGTGAACATAGGACGTTTGGGCGCTTGCGGTGCAATTTGATTCAAATAATCGACAGGAACACCGCTTGGTGATGGTGGCTGTGTAGGGTAGGGGGTTGGTGCTGGCGCCTGTGGAGGAAAAGGCTGTTGAGGTGGCCCTTGTGGTGGTACTTGCGGCGGTTGAGTAGGATACATAACTGTCCCAATTTAAGCACAAACAATAACAGAGGTAAAGGGTGCTATAATAGTCACATGCAGGACATGAAAGAGGAAGTCCGGTCTCGCCTCAATATTGAGGACGTTGTCGGGGAGTACGTTCAGCTCAAGCGAGCGGGGCGAAACTTCAAGGGTCTCAGTCCTTTTACTGGAGAGCGAACACCGAGCTTTTATGTTAGTCCAGATAAGAATATTTGGCATGACTTTTCATCGAATAAAGGCGGGGATGTCTTTAGCTTTGTCATGGAAGTTGAGGGTATCGATTTTCGTGCGGCACTAGAACTACTTGCGCGTCGTGTGGGTGTTGATCTTGCACAGTACGATTCTGTAGGCGCTCAAGAAATGGCGAAACGCAAGAATCGCTTGTATGAAATTCTCGAACTCACGACGCAGTACTACCAACAGAGTTTACTGAAAAACCAACATGCCCTCGAATACGTGTTTGGCAAACGAAAACTGAGTAAAGAGATTGTCCAATCATTCCGGATTGGCTACGCGCCTTCAACCGGTGACGCATTGGTCAATTTCTTGAAAATGAAAAAATTTACGCAGCAAGAAGCCCAAGACGCTGGGTTACTTAATCGCTATAGTGGTGATTTGTTCCGTGGTCGTATGATGGTGCCGCTTATGGACGGTTCGGGCCGTGTGATTGGCTTTACAGCACGTATCTTAAACGACGATGAACCAAATGCCCCAAAGTACCTCAACACGCCTGAAACAATGCTGTACAACAAAGGTCGTCACGTTTTTGGACTGTCGCAGGCAAAAGAGGCGATCCGCAAAGTTGACTACGCCGTCATTGTTGAAGGAAATCTCGATGTCGTCAGTAGTCACCAAGTTGGTGTCGCCCAAGTGGTAGCAACTGCTGGTACCGCGATGACTGAAAACCATTTGAAGGCACTGGTTCGCCTCACGCCAAATGCTCGGTTGGCGTTTGATGGCGATGCGGCGGGACTTGCCGCAACAGAACGTGCAATTCCTATTGCGCAATCTGTGGGTATCGACCTAACAATTATTAGTTTAGGTGACGGGGCCAAAGACCCTGATGAACTCATCCAAAAAGATCCCGCTTTATGGCAAAAGGCGATTGATGATGCTGAACCTGTGGTTGATTGGATCTTGGCACAATATTCAAAGCGCGAAGATCTGACGACGGCAATAGGGAAGCGTAAATTTACGACAGCTGCGCTCCGGGTGATTCGTGCACTCCAAGATCCGGTGGAGCAAGAACACTATTTGCAAAAAGTTTCGACTTATACTGATTCGTCGATGGACACATTAAAAGAAAAACTGGCAGGAACGGACGAACCTGACGAGAGAGTGTTGAAAAAAGTTGCTCAATCTGTCGAGCCAGTCAAGGTAGATCCGAGCGGCTATCAAGAAAATCTGCTGGCCGTTGCGCTGATTGACCCAGCGGTTCGAGAGCTGCTGAAAGACATTCAGGCCGATATGTTAGCAACGGACGAACAAAAAGCGGTCTTGGAATATGTAAAGAATAGCACCGAACAGCTTGGCGACATCCCTGCCGACTTGCAAAATCATGATCAGTATGTGAAAATAGTATTATTAAAGGCCGATGCTCGCTATGGGGAGTGGAGTGACGAAGATCGTTACTTCGAAACTGCCCGCCTGGTCCGCCAACTGATAACAGAACACAAGAAAATCGCAAAAGACACTCTGACAACACAGCTTCGTGAGGCCGAACTAAACGGTGACGACAGTCGTGCGACAGAGATCAGGCAGCAACTTAATGAACTTATAAAGGAGATACCTCGTGCCCAGAAGTAAGAAAACTGACGACCCAATCATTGATGAGGAACTAAACGAAGAAGTAGAAGGCGCATCACCAGTTGATAGCCTTGCGATTCCTGAAATTGACGGGCCAGCACTTGAAGACCTCGAGGAAGAAGAAGTTGACGATAGCGAAGACCTTCTGAGTACCGACCAGTACTTTGACGATGCCAGTGATGACAGCGTTCGTTTGTACCTACGTGAAATCGGTAAAATTCCGCTACTGAACGCTGAAGAAGAACTTGCCCTCGCAAAGAAGGTAGTTTCTGGCGACAAGAAAGCAAAAGACAAGATGGCCGAAGCAAACATGCGTTTGGTTGTCTCGATTGCGAAGCGTTACAGCGGCCGTGGACTCGATTTCCTCGACCTTATCCAAGAAGGCAATACTGGACTGCTTCGTGCTGTTGAAAAGTTTGACCCTGAAAAAGGATTTAAGTTTTCAACTTACGCGACCTGGTGGATTCGTCAGGCGATTACGCGTGCGATTGCCGACCAAGCTCGTACAATTCGTATTCCTGTACACATGGTGGAAACCATTAACAAACTCCTCCGTACGCAGCGCCGTATGACACAGGAACTAAACCGCGAACCAACCATCGAAGAGCTCGGTAAAGAGCTTGAAATGGAACCGGAAAAAGTTGAATATGTTATGAAGATCAAGCAAGACATCACGTCTCTCGACGCCGGTGTTGGTCGTGATGGTGACGACGAAGATTCAGTCCTTCGTGACTTCATCGAAGACGAAGATAGTGCTACTCCAGAAGAGTCTGCCTCATCTCAGCTTTTGAAGGAACAAGTACAAGCAATTCTTTCAACGCTTTCAGACCGTGAACAAAAGATCATCAAGATGCGTTTTGGTCTTGAGAATGGTAAGAGCCACACCCTCGAAGAAGTGGGACAAGAATTTGCGGTTACCCGTGAACGTATTCGTCAAATCGAAGCAAAGGCACTCGCCAAGCTTCGTAAGCACAAAGACTCAAAGAAACTTCACGAGTATCTGAACTAAAATTAGGTTCACACAATAGGAAACGCAGGCAGAAATGTCTGCGTTTTTCTTATGCTTTCAATACAGAGGTAGAGATGCTACTATGACCCTAATGGGAGCAGAGCGACAACCACCGAATTTTAGGCGCCGCGATCACGGAAGTGAACGTCGAGGTGTCTTCTCGGTGCCTGCGAATGTTGGTGCGCTTGCGTATCGTCAGGAGCAGTCAAAACAGGCAAAGGCACGAGTTCTTGCAAAACGTCGTGAGATTGAAGCTGCACGCGCCGAACAGCTGCAAAAAACTGACTTAGGTAACAAGTCGTTACCTGCGTATAAACACAAACAAGAAATTATTGCGAATATCGATGCCTACAAGGCAGTTATCTTAGGTGGCCCAACTGGAAGCGGAAAGAGCACCCAAGTGCCACAGTACCTTTATGAAGCTGGTTACGATCAAACCATTGTACTTGTTCCGCGTCGAATTATTGCCGACGGGCTTGGCGAGCGTATTCGTGAAGAATTTGGTGCGCAATTAGGCGCAGAAGAGGCAGAAAACCTTGTGGGTATTATTCACGGAGAACGAGTTGAGCGTCACGATGAAAACCGCGTCTTGGTGATGACACCTAATACCTTTAATCGTATGGAAAAAGATTTAAGTGAGAAATATGGCGACAAAAAAGTAGCCATCATTTCTGACGAGATTCACGAAGCAAATCTCTTTACGGAAATAGCGACTGGCATCGCAGCGATGTCTGTACAAAAACACGAGGACTGGCGACTCGTTGCAGCCAGTGCAACGCATAACTCAGAGAGCCTACAAAAATCTTTCCAAACTTTGAATAAAGATCACTATGTTCCCGCGGTGAATATCGAAGGCCGTCCTTTCAATGTTGATATGCGGGAAATACCTGGTTTGAATTTGATGGAAGTCTACGCAAAAGTAGGTAAGGAGCACGAAAAAACCATGCTCTTTACTTCTGGAAAGCGTGAAATCGACCATATTATCGATCAGACGACGGCAGAAATTGATAAGAGTGAACCGTATTCTTCAAAAAAAGTTATCTTTCGAAAATTACACGGCGAATTGAGTGAGTTTGAAATCTCCCACATTAATGACCCTATTCCAGAAGGTTACCGATTAGTCATTGTCTCTTCACCTGCAGGTATGTCGGGTATTACGATTCCTGGCGTGACACTTGTGGTGACCGACGGAACGATTAACCGCCAAGAACTCGATGAAGATGGTGTGCCAGGATTAGTACGTCACCAACTTTCTCAAGCTGAAATTATGCAACAAATTGGCCGAGCTGGACGTGATGTTCCAGGTGGAATTGGCTATATCTCTGACCCAACAACAGTGATGGACGACGAACTTCGAAAACGTGGTAAAGAAGTCGAAGTGCCACAGATGGAATATCTTCCTTTCGGAGAGCGTGACGAACACGCACCGCCTGATATTTATCACACTAATTTATCTCGAGTGGTGTTAAGTGTTGCGAAACTCAACCTGCGGTTTAGTGAAATTAATGAATATATTCCACACTCGGTTGCCCCGTCTGCGATTATTAATGCCGAAGAATCCCTATCGCGACTCGGTGCGTTGAATGATGACGATAGAATTACGGACATGGGTATAAAGATGGACGCATTTCCGATTAGCCCTGAACTCTCGCGTGGTCTCGTTGAGGCGCAAGAAGCTGCCATGCGCCGTGAAAGAACAGCGATGCACCTTGCGCAGGCTGCCTTTATTGCAGCAGCTATTGAGTCTGGTGGGTTGCAAGACTTTACGCCAGGAAAGCCAAAGACATGGCGTGAATTAATTCGCCCTGATGTGACTGATGATTTTATTGCGCAACTCGACCTGATGACTGCAGTGCAGGGGCTCGATCGACTTGAGCAAAAAGAAGCGTTTGATTTTATTGATAAGTACAGCATTCATCCAAAGCGACTCGAACGAGCTGAAAAAGTAGCGCGAAAGATCCTGCAAATTTTTGAAATGTCGAAAGATAATAATATTGTTATTCCACCGCTTCCCGATGAAGAGGCACTGCTTCGAAGGGACTTTACGGCGGGGATGATTGATCTTGTGTACGAAGAGGCTGGTATGGCGTATCGTAAAAAGTTATTCAAGAATATTCATGGCGATGATACGGCAACAAAACGCCCAATTAGTCAGCGGAGCGTTTCTGAGCCAAAGAGGGGACAGCTCGTTGCTGGGTTCCCCTATTGGTTTGATAAGCAGACGAAAGACGGTCCGAAACGTTTTGACGTCCTTGAAATGACACTCATGGTAGAACCGGACGTTGTGGGTGAGTACGCAAAGCAGAACAGGCTCTTAATGGGTCGATCATTGCCGCCACAAATGGATGGTGATCGTATCGTTGAACGTGAGCAAATGGTGTTCGGGACGATTGAAGTCGGATCACCAGTAAAGAGTGGTTCAATGGAACTTATTCCACAAGCAAGTCAGGATATTCTTACTGAACGTACACTCGAAAAACCAGGTGCCGCACAGCGCGCACTTCGCTCTATTGCTGAAGAACTTGAATGGTACCACCAAGCATTCCCTAACGATATGCTTGCGCAGTACCGAAAGACAAAAGCTCCTGAAGATATCACCAGGGAAAGTATTGAAGCATTGATTAGAAGCTTTGCATCACAAACGCGGACAATGAGCGAAATCGAACGTCGCTTAAGTCAGTTTGTGTACAGTAAAAACGTGACGATTAATCGTTACTTTGATGAGGGTGCGCGTCGTGAATTACAGCGACGATCTCCGGCATCAGTCGAAGTGCCTGGGGTTGGAGTGCTGCGCGTGTTCTATGACCACGGAACACCATACTTTACTCGTGGCGCTGGATTGACCGAGGCGCAATTTAAGATTGCTGCAGCCAGTCGACCAACACTCCCTGATGGACGAGAGATTTTATTCCAGGTTCAAAAAGAGGGCGGTGGCGTAGAGCGGCTCAGCGCACATGTGTTCTTAAAACTGAAGTGATTCAGCGACAGTATCAAGCTGCTCGTAGAAATTATCGAGTGATCCATTATTCATAATGAAGAAGTCGGCTGCTGCAATAGGGCCGCCTTTTTGTAGTGTCTCAATTTCGTGTGTATCGCGAGCAGCGGACGTTTGTGGTGTCTGCGGGCGATCTTCACGGCTTTCGAGCCAGTGGTAGCGGAGATGTTTTGGTGACGTAATCGCAACGACAGTCGTTTCACCAGGGAACTCATGTTTAATGGCTTTGTATTCATCCCAAGTGTAGATACCATCGGCAATGATACGGTGCTGACCTGCGTCGGCAAGGTCGTGAATTTGTTTGATGATGCGCTTCACGATAAAGTCAGCACCTTCTTTTTCACGTATTTCAACACGGAACTTGGTTTCGTTTTCTTCACCTTTTTCAATGCCAGCTTCGGCCATTGCGTCGTAGATGATGCCGCCAAAATATACCTTTGGGTAGCCTTTTTTAGTAAAGTGTTCAACTGCGGTAGTTTTGCCTGAACCGGTCAGACCGACAAAAGCGAGGATTTTCAGATTTTCGTGTTGGCTCATATAGCCATTGTAACAGATTGGTTATGCTTGTGTCTGTCGGGGGGTACATCTATGATAGGACCATATGGAAGGCGATTGGCGAAATAAAGCAGAATGTCTAAAAACTGATCCCGAACTTTTCTTTCCGACGGGCGAAAAGAGTAAACACGATATAGATCAAATTGAGGCGGCAAAAAAGTTTTGCGTACGATGCCTTGTAAAAGAACAATGTCTGCAATACGCACTTGAAACAAGTCAAAATTTTGGTGTATGGGGAGGACTAAGTGAGGATGAGCGAACAAGTTTAAAGCGTCGTGCAGTGCGCGCTCGACGTTACTTCTAATTACACCTTATTACCTCTTTTAACTGCTATACTAAGGGTATGAAACGGTTGGCAGTTATTGATGGAAAATCCGTATTTTATCGTGGGTATTATGCGATGCCTGGACTTACGCTTCCAGACGGAACGCCAACTGGCGGTGTCTTTGGGTTTACGTCAATTGCTATCGAACTGATAAAAAAACTCGAACCTGATTATGTCGCGGTGGCATGGGATATTAAAGGGACCAGTATTGCAAAGCGGACCGAGATCTTCGAAGGCTATAAAGCTGGCCGCACCAAACCACAAGACGATTTCTATGCACAGCTACCAATTCTTCGTGAAGTCCTCGAAGCGTTTAACTGGCCGCTCTATGAACTTGATCAATACGAAGCCGATGACATTATGGGAACATTTGCAGCACAGGCAAAAGAAGCCGGTATCGAAGCCTGCATCATAACGGGTGACTACGACATGCTCCAGTTGATTGACGACAACACGGGCGTCTATATTACACGCACTGGCAGTACGGACCTTGTGCGCTACGACGACGAAGCATTTGAGAAGAAGTACGGCGTGAAGGTCAGTCAGTTCGTTGATTATAAGGCGCTCGTGGGGGATAGCAGTGATAATATTCCTGGTGTGCCAAAGATCGGGCCAAAGGCAGCGCAAACACTACTGACGACGTATGGTGATCTTGATGGTATTTACGCGCATACCGATGACCTGAAAGGGGCGCAGCAGAAGAACATTGTTGAAGGCAAAGATTCCGCCTATATGAGTCAAAAACTTGCGCGTATATTCTGTGATGCACCAATCGAAATTAACTGGGACGAAACTAGCATTGAGCGAACGCGTGTCGATAAGATTCTTGAGGTTCTCCATAAGTATCAATTCAATTCACTCGTCGCGCGTTTACCAAAGCATATGAAGCTTGGTGATGAGATTGTCGACGTCGAAGAAGAGAAAGTGGAAATCCTTGGTCTTGATATCGTTGACTGGCCAGACACACTTCGTATTGATGGCCCTGTTTTAATTGATGTGATTGACGATGCGTTATGGGTTTCAACGAATCGAGAAACCGTTGCAACCAAACCTGTGAAAGAAGTCGATTCAAGTATTTGGACCGCGCTCGAAATGGCAACGATAGTGAGTTACGACATAAAAGATATCTATCATAAACTTGCTGCACTCGGTGCTTTTCCTCGGTTCTCTGATGTGCACGATATCCGACAAGGTGCTTTCCTTATCGATCCGCTACAACGTGATCGATCAGCCATTGCCCTCATTGGCCACGAAGAGCCAGAGACTGTACAGCTTCTTGCCGGTTTATGGACCGTCTTTGATACACAGGTTGCTGCTTTTGATGATGAACCTGAGGTTGCGCGGGTTGCCTATGATCTTGATTTCCCGCTGACGTACACACTGTTTCGTATGGAGCATAAGGGCGTTTTGATTGATCCCGGAGTTCTTCACAAGATGAGCGAAGAGTTGGGTGCAGAACACAAAAAGCTCGAACAAGAAATGTATACAATGGTTGGATACGAATTTAATATCGGAAGTCCAACGCAGCTTTCTGAAGTGTTATTTACGAAATTACAGTTACCAACAACAGGTATTAAAAAGGGTAAGACAGGCTATAGCACTGGCCAAAAAGAGCTTGATAAGCTGCGTGGCCAACACCCGATTATTGAATTGATTGAACAAACGCGTGAGCTTGCGAAGCTTAAAAATACTTACACTGACTCATTGCCAAAACTGGCCGATGAACACAATCGTATTCACACAACGTTTAATCAGGACGTTGCAGCAACAGGACGACTCAGTAGTACAAATCCAAACCTTCAAAATATTCCGATTCGTACCGAACTAGGGCGCAAGATTCGCGAGGCCTTTATTGCAGAAGGGGACAAAGTGCTGGTGAGTGCTGATTACTCACAATTCGAGTTGCGACTTGCCGCGGTGCTATCAGAAGACAAGAACCTCATCAATGACTTTAACGGCGATGTCGATATTCACACAAAGACAGCCAGCGAAGTCTATGGCATCCCAATGGATGATGTGACGAAGAACCAGCGCCGCGATGCGAAGGTCATTAATTTCGGCGTGTTGTACGGCATGAGTCCGCACGGGCTTGCTGCGCAAACGGGTATGTCATTTGGGCAGGCGAAAGACTTTATTGATCAGTACTTTAAACTGCGAGCACCAATTCGTGTCTTTATTGATGACACATTGAAACGTGCGCGAACTGAAGGGTACGTTGAAACGTACTTTGGGCGTCGTCGTCCGACTCCAGATATTCAAAGTAGTAATTTTATGGTTCGAGCTGGTGCTGAGCGTGCTGCTGCAAATATGCCGATTCAAGGAACAGAAGCTGATCTGATGAAACTTGCGATGCTTCGTGTCGACGAGCAACTTGGTGAGTTAGGTGATCAAATCTTACAGATCCACGACTCGATCCTGATTGAGTGTGACGCTGAAAATGCTGATAAAGTCGCTGAAATTCTCAAAACAACCATGGAGGGCATTGCACCAGAACTAGGCATCTCACTTCGTGTTGATGTCAGTAGCGGCAAGAATTGGGGAGATTTGTAGTCATGGCGATTAAGGCAGTTATCTTCGATTGTTTTGGTGTTGTCCTCGATATTATGCGCGGGACAAAAATTGAACAAACTATTGAACTCATCAAAGAACTTAAGGGTCACTATCAATTGGCGATGCTCACCAATGTTCCTAGTCGCTATTCACTCGATCAACGATTTGATCCGGGTGAACTTGATGAATTATTTGATGTGATTATCGCATCTGGCGAAGTGGGGTGGGATAAGCCTGCGCCAGAAATTTATACACTGACGCTTGAGCGCCTCGGTGTGAAACCAGAAGAAGCACTCTTTATCGATGACATCCCATCATTTACGGCCGCCGCGGCAGCGCTGGGAATAAAGACATTCACGTATCTCAACGTTCCAGAATCAATCACCGCAATTAAAGCAATTTTAGAGGAAAACAAGTAATGGAAGTAAAAGTAAAAAAGTTGCGCGAAAACGCAGTCATTCCCGAATATCAAACAGACCAAGCTGCAGCCATGGACATTCACGCCTGCCTTGATGCACCAATGGTTGTAGAGCCACTCGAGCGCTTTATGGTGCCAACTGGACTCGCATTTGAGCTTCCTGAGGGGTATGAAATGCAAGTTCGTGCCCGTAGTGGATTGAGTATCAAGCACGGCATCACGATGGTGAACGGCGTGGGAACAATCGACGCTGACTATAGGGGAGAGCTGAATGCGCTGATGATCAACCTCAGTAAGGAATCATTCACCATTGAACCAGGCATGCGTGTTGCACAAATTCTTGTCACAAAGTTTGAAAAAGTAGCATGGCAACTGACTGAATCACTTTCAGAAACAAGTCGTGGTACAGGTGGATTCGGTAGTACCGGATTTGACAATAAAGCTTAAAACTACTAAGGTTAAACTATGGCTAATTACAGAACCTCTCGCATCATTCCCGTCGTCCTTGTTGTTGTTATCATTATTATCGCAATTGCGTCATTAGTTTCATTGGCGCGCGTCGTGTTCTTCTCTGGATCGTCATCAAAGGATAGCTCACAAGTTGATGTGAGTCGTGATGCGCTGCTTAATACAACTGCGGATCACAGTGTGACGATGACCGTCCGTGGTCCAATTGTCGCCGATGAAAAGTTTCATTCGTACAAAATTGATATCGCACCAAACAACCGCCATCTCGTCACCTACAGCGGCTACCTTGATACTGTGGTTGATCAAATTTCACTTGGCAACAGCGTCGCATCGTATACAGAATTCGTTCACGCACTTGATAAAGCAAACCTTTCGAAAGGCAAACAGCTGACTGGTGACAAGAATGATACCAGTGGCGTCTGTGCAACTGGCGATGTGTATCAATTCACGATCTACAACGGGACGACTGATGTCAAAGACCTTTGGACCTCAACCTGCAATGGTTCAAAAGGCTCACTTGATGCCAGCGTTGCGCAGCTGAAAAACTTGTTCGTCAAACAGATTCCTGGTGCTGACGCACTGATCAAAAAAGTCGATCTTTAAATTCTTAAAAGAATAGAAATAAGGAGCACCTCTTGTGCCTGAATTACCCGAAGTAGAAACGGTCCGTCGAGGACTTTCCGAACTCATTATTGGTAAAGTATTTGCAAGTACCTCGAACGATACCCCAAAGGGCTTTCCAAATACCGAGAGCGACGTCAAACAATTCTTAGTTGGCGCAACGATTACTGCAATTCGCCGACGCGCAAAAGTCCTCATTATAGATCTATCGACAGATTATTCACTCGTCGTTCACTTAAAGATGACAGGCCAGTTGGTATTTGTTGGAAAAGACGCGCGGTTTGGTGCCGGTCATCCGAATGACAGTTTGGTGAATGCGCTCCCTGATAAATCAACGCGCGTGACGCTTGAGTTCACCGATGGTTCGCAACTGTTCTTTAATGATCAGCGAAAATTCGGCTGGGTTCGTTTGATGCCAACAGCCGAGATCCCGAATCTCCCATTTATGCAAAAAGTAGGACCGGAGCCACTTGAAGAAGACTTTACGGTCGCTCAATTTGCCGAACGATTTAAACGACGAGGACGGACGAATATCAAAGCAGCACTTCTTGATCAATCGGTCGTTGCTGGAGTTGGTAATATTTATGCCGACGAGTCATTATGGGGTGCAAAAATTCATCCGAAGCGCTTGGTTGAAACGATCACGCCTGCAGAATTTAAAAAACTGTATACCGATCTTCGTGCAGTGATGAATCTATCGATTGAAAAAGGTGGCTCGTCTAACCGGAACTATGTGAATGCTGAAGGCAAAAAGGGGAGTTACATGGACTTTGCTCGTGTCTTTCGGCGCGAAGGCTTACCATGCCCACGCTGCGGTACGACCATCGAAAAACTACGCGTTGCTGGTCGTGGCACACATATCTGTCCGCACTGTCAGACGTTGTAGGTATCGGCCCTCATTTCCTCTATAATGAAAGGTAATGATTACCTGGTTTACCGGAGAGAATACATTTGAGATTCAGCAGGCCGTAAAGGCTATTGCTGACAGGTTTGATGGCACTGCAGAGCATCTTGATGGCACTGCGCTTGAACTAAAAAATATCCCCGATCTTTTAATGGGCGGAACTTTATTTGCCGAGAAACGACTCGTAGTTATCAAGGACTTGTCGCAAAACAGTACTGTCTGGGAAAAATTTCCTGAGTGGATTGATCGCATCTCGGACGACATTGACGTGATATTAATTGATGGCAAGCCGGACAAACGAACGACAGGCTACAAGGAAGTAAAGAAGCGAGTTGTCTTAAAAGAGTTTCCTGTCTGGGGTGATCGTGATCGGTCAGTTGCTGAAAACTGGGTGGCAAAACACGCAGAAAGCCTTGGTTTGTCATTGGATAAAAAACTAGCGCACCATATTGTGGAACGTGTCGGCTTAGATCAATGGCAACTCGCGAATAGCCTTGAAAAGATTGCGCTGCTTGAAACAGTGACGCCGCAGACAATTAATGACATCATCGAGCCAAATGCATCCGAGAATGTCTTTCAGTTATTTGAGTTAGCGCTTGATGGTCGCCGCGAGGCAATTCACGATATGATTCGGACACTCGAACTAGTCGAAGATCCGTACAAGTTATTTGCACTGCTTTCTTCGCAGGCATTTCAACTTGCCGCAGTCGCCAGTGCGGCAGCAGGGGACAATCCTGCAAAAGATTTCGGGATTCATCCGTACGTTGCAGGTAAGTTGTCGCGTCACGGCAATCGACTGGGCGTTCGTGGCTCTGCGCGCGTCCTATCGGCGTTTGCACAGACCGATGCTGACATGAAGCGTTCACGCGGTGAACCGTGGCTTCTGATTGAACGAACCTTGCTTTCACTCAGCCAATAAGAATACCCGACACAAAAATAACCTCCAGAGCGGAGGTTATTTTATATAAGCGATAAGACTATTTTTTCGCTGCAGGTTTCTTTGCAGGAGCTTTTTTCGCAGCAGGCGCAGCTTTAGCGGCTGGCTTCTTTGTTGCAGCAGGTTTCGCAGCAGCCTTTGCAGGAGCAGCTTTCTTAGTAGTACCGATAGTAACACCGGCAGCTTTTGCAGCCTTTGAAAGGGTAGCTTTACGACGTGACGCAGTGTTTTTGTTCAGAAGGTTCTTCTTTACGGCTGTGTCGATTTCGCTCTGTACCTTTGAGAAGGTAGCAGCAGTTGGGTTAGTTGTGAATGCCTTGAGGGCATCTTTGATGTCACGCTTAATACCAACGTTACGTTCGTTGCGCTTGATAGTTTGTTTTGCTCGCTTGATCGCGGATTTGATAATTGGCACTATGGGTTTCCTTGTCTCTATAAATGCTATTAGTAGCTTCTAATCTATTCAAAGGGTGATTATAGGGGAAAACACTCATTTTGTAAAGTGTTGCGCACATTTGTTGACGACCTGAAAACCCTTATGGTATAGTAAGCGAATAAATGAACGGTTAACGTCAAAAAAGAAACAAAAAACAATATGGACGATATAAAAGCCAAACAACAGATTGTCGAAAAGATAAAATCAGCGACTAATATTCTTGTGACTGTTTCAAACAGTCCTTCTGTTGATGCATTGTCCGCAGCGCTCGGGTTAACATTGCTTCTTGATAAGCTCGAAAAACACCCAACAGCAGTCTTTAGTGGTGAAGTACCGCCAGCAATCGAATTCTTGAAACCAGAAGAAACTTTTGACGAAACAACCGATAGTCTTCGTGACTTTATTATTGCGCTTGATAAAGAAAAGGCCGACCACCTCCGCTACAAAGTAGAAGGTGATAGTGTCAAAATCTTCATTACGCCGTACAAAACGACGATTACTAGTAACGACCTTCAATTTAGCCAAGGTGATTTCAATGTCGAACTTGTCATTGCACTCGGTGTTGATGTCCAAGAGCACCTAGACGACGCGCTTGAATCACATGGACAGATTTTGCACGACGCAGATATTATTACGGTGACAGCAGGCGAGCAAGTCAGTAACCTTGGTGGTATCGACTGGCACGATGACCAGGCAAGTAGCCTTAGCGAAATGGTTAGCGGACTTGCTGAAGCGCTGAAGGGTGACAAGAACAAGTCACTGCTTGATGCATCAATCGCAACGGCGTTCCTCACGGGTATTGTTGCAGAGACTGATCGATTCAGTAATACACACACTACTTCTCGCGTCATGACAGTTGCCGCTACACTCATGGGCGCTGGTGCAGATCAGCAATTAATTGCTTCCAAACTCCAGGAAGCTCACCAAATTGGCAATCTTGACGTTGCGAAGGATGAAACTCCTGAGGTACCTGTCGAAGAAGTTCAGGAAGAGCCACAACGTAAAGATACGCTATCAATTAGCCACAAGCCGACTGAAACACTTGAAGAAATGGACAAGCGCGTTAAAGCTGCTGAACAAGAAGAAGCAGTGGTTGCTGCTGATGAAGCACTATCTGTTGAACAAGGTGAACACACTGGTAATACGCATGCTGCGGGTGCATACGCCTTCGATGACGACAAGAAGGAGGCACCAGTTGCAGAAGTGGCCCCAGAACCTACCCAGGAGCCTGTCGCCGAGCCGACACCTGAATCTGCGCCAGTTGTTGATGCAGCGCCTGTTGCATCCCACGTACTCGCCTCTGAACCAGAAATTGCGCCATCACTCGGCGGAACATTAAACGCAACCACTGAACAAGCAGCAGAAGACAGTCGCCGTGAAGAAGAGAGCGATCAGAACAAAACGATTTTAACGCATTCATATCTTGATGCCTCTGGCGACAGCCCCTCACCAAGTTCTGCAACAGGAACGGCACCTTCATATGTTCTTGGGCATGATGAAGCAACAACCACTGAAGAGCCAGTTGCTCCAGACGCTCAGCAACCTGCGACAATGGGCCACGAACTCGTCATTGAACCACCGGTTGCACCGATCTTATCGACTCCAGTTGATCTTGGGCTTCCAATGCCACCAGAACTACCAGACTTTTCTGCACAACCTGCGGCTGGTACGGCCTATGCATTTGATGCACCGCCTGCACCTGCGTCTCAACCCGAGATCTTAGGTGATATTCTTGCTCCAGAACCTGTTGTCCCGGCTCCTATGCCTGTGCAACCTCCGGTTCCACCAGTCACGCCTCCTTCGAACGATCCAGGCCAATTCAAGATCCCTGGTCAGCAATAACGCCAGTCTTAAGGTATAATCACTTCTATGCAGGAAGACAGCGTTCTTTTAATTGATAAGCCAAGCGGCATGACCAGCTTTGGTGTTGTTGCGCGTGTCCGTCGAAAACTGTCACAGCAACTGGGCAAGAAGGCCAAAGTAGGCCACACCGGAACACTCGACCCATTTGCGACCGGCCTTATGATCATTGTGACCGGCAAAGAATGCCGTAATGCGGGCACGTACTCAAAACTTGATAAAGTCTACGAAGCAACGATTCGCCTGGGTCAGACGAGCTCTACGGGCGACCCTGAAGGTGAAATTACTAATATCTCTGACATTCAGCCGACACTTGATGACGTCAATGATGCATTGTCTCAATTTGTGGGCGAGATCCAACAAACGCCACCAATCTATAGCGCGATTAAAATTAATGGTAAGCGCGCCTATAAACTCGCACGAGAAGGCGGCACCGCAGAGACAATCGAGATCCCTGTGCGTACCGTGACGATCTTTAGCCTTGAACTCGTTGAGTATACGTATCCAGAAATAAAGATTCGTGTGCATGTCAGTAGCGGAACGTATATACGTACCCTCGCTGAGGATATTGGAAAAGTCCTCGGAACCAGTGCCTATTGCATTCAACTTCGCCGAACAAAAATCGCCGATTTTTCAATCGACGATTCTGCGCAACTTGATCCTGATAATTAAGCTTCTTTGTCAGGTTGAGGATTACCGACATTCGGGTCATTAACGAGTAATGCTTCGATGTCGTTAAGGGCATCTTTGCGCTCACCGATACGACCAGCGTAGAGTGCATTCTTTTTGGCAGTTCGAATTGCCTTGAGGATAGTAGTTTTGGCACTATCATCAATTGTTTTGCCGGATTCATTATTCGACAATGTTGCAAGGAGTGCGTTCAGGTAATCAGGGTCTTGGTTAACGAGAGTATCAGCTGAACCAAATTTATCTGCGTTAATTGTACTGACAATAAAGCTGTCAATACGACCCTTACCTGGTGCAGGTATCGGATTGCCATCTTTGTCCTTACCTTGCTTCATGTTTGAAAGGATTGTTGCACCAGCGAATTTAGGTTTCGCTGAGTTACTAATCAATGCATCCGCAAATGCCTGACGGAAGTCCTGGTTTGCATCGGTATCATTAATCTCAATAGTTTGCATAAGTCGAAGGATTGCATTGGCATTTCCACCGCTAGCAATTTTTGTAATTGCAGCTTCCTTGAGGGCAGCCGAAATATTTTCAAAGCGACCATCAGCAGGTTTTTTGCCATCAGCAATTTCGAGAATGACGTCATCACTATAGTTGTAGTGACCAAGAATGCTGCCAGCATTCGCAACTGCGTCACCGTGAGCTGCAGCTTGTGCCTTGAACGCTGCAGCCAGCGCACCTTGCTGACCACGTTCGCCACCAATACCGCCAGCCTTAACCTTAAGTGCGGTGAACGCAGCAAGGTCTTTTTCGTTTTCAATTGCAGTAGCGTAGTTCGTTAATTGAACATTCTTTGCAATCGAAGTCGCGGTTTCAATAGCGCGTGAACTTTGATCAAGTTCAACGGCACGTTCAAGCACGGTGTGGCCGTATTTTTGAAGTGATTTGTTATCAGCAAGCCGTTCTTCTCGCCGCTTCGTAATATCTGCTTGTGTAAGCTGTCCACCAGTGAGTGCGCCACCGAGGCGTGTTGAACGGAAGGCCTCTGCGGTATTATTGGCACGCTCAGCACGAAGTCGAGTAAGGCCAGACGCATCACCTGCACGCAACTCTTCCATTGCTTGTCCCATGCCATGGTGCATCTCTTCTGTCGCAAGCTTTGAGAGTGCAGTTTCGACTTCAACTTTTTGGCCACCGCGACTTGTAACATCACGACGGGTTCCGTACTCATCGAAACCAGCTTTGTATTGTTCGGTTCGCTTTTCAACCCGACGGTTACTATAGGCGAGTCCACGTGCAGCACGACGGAATACTTGATTCTTTTTCAGGTTTGGATCGCCGATACCACGTTGTCGGTGCATTTCTGCTCGTGCGCCAGACCATGCCTTTGTGCGGTCCAACAGACCCTTCTTTGGATCGTTGACGAGGCCAGCGATCTTTCCCAGGAGACCACCACTGAGCTTAAGGAGGAGTGGGGTAATAATAAGCGGTGCAACTTGTACAGCAAGTCCAAAGATAACACCAACGATTGAAGTCGCACTTTGAATGATAATACCACCGGCAAGCTGTGAACCGCCGAACACTAATGAGAAGGCGGGGAAGAAGACAAGCATTGTCATGAACAGATCTCGCCACTTCTTGAACCATTGTTCGGTGTTTGGGAGGAGGAAGGCGACAAAGGCAAGTGGTGCAATAACGATGAGGATGACAATAATTGCTTGTCGAGCTGCAAGGATGAGAAGGACGACAAGAACGGTCGTTACTAATGCGATAAGGATAGGGACGAGGAGATAGACGGCACCAGCAATTGTTCCACCCGTTGCGGCGATAACACCAATCGTTGCAGCGCCACCAGACAAGACAAAGGCAGTGACTGCAGACCAGCCCATTGCGTCAGTATCAGCCCAGGTATCATTATTGATATTAAAGGTGTTCTGACGAATTGTATTAAAGATGTCTTGGAGCGAATAGCCAAGGATATTTGAGATATCGAGAGCGAGCGCACAGATAATATACGACAAGTTCACAAGGACGGCTGCAATAATGAGTCGCGGAAGCAGCTTCTTAAGGCCATAGTTACTGACACCCATGCTAGTGAGTTGTGAATAGATAATAATCAAGAAGACAATAATAAATGCGATGTTCGCAATACCACGCATAATGTTCCACGCAATGTAGAGGTCATTATTTGTGTTCGTCGTGTTTGCTGGTTGGACGACCAAGAATCCCTTAACCATGTTAAAGATGAAGTCCATACCATCCGCGAGGAAGGTGGTGATTGGACAGATAATCCAGCCAATGCCTTCAACGGTACATGAGCTGTAAGTGCTCTCGTCACCCTTAACGGTGACGTTAATCGTCTTCTTATCTGTTGGGTGTGAAAATACCTTTGTTGATGAATAATCGTAGGTGACCAGTGTTGCTGTCTTTTCTTTTGGCGGGTCTACTCCTGGTGCAAAATAAATAACGAATGCTTTTTGGGTTTTTGGAGCAGAGGTTGTATTTGTGTTTGTTTGTGAAGACGTATCTTCGGTCGTCGTACTTGGCGTGTAAAGGTAATAGTGGCTTCCGGCAGGGAGGCCAACGCTATCGCCATCTTTTACTTCACCGCCAGAGAAATACTGATGACCGTTATAAAGAATGCTTTCACCCTTCCAGGTGGCATCGCCATCGGCTGCATGTGTTTGTGTATGACTACCGAACGCTACCCAAAGGAGGGCTGTTATAAAGACAGTCAAGACAAACGTTAAGATGCTTCGTGCGGAGAGCCCTCGGCGCGAAGTGGACCACACTTGTTCCATATCGTGTGCAATAATAGCATAGAACAGATTAAAAGTCAATGCTTATGCTCGCTATAACCTGAATCTCAGTATGTAATATACACATCGAAAAAATCGTAAAACGACCCCCTTGAAAGGGTGAAACAATTCTGGTACAATACACACCTGATGATTACAGCAGAAAACAAAGCAGCAGCCTTCGCGCTAACGCAGACACACAAAACCGACGTCGGAAGCCCACAAGCTCAGGCGTCTGTGCTGACGACTCGTATTAAGGAAGTGACAGAACACTTGAAGGCTAACAAGCACGACCACATGGGTCGCCGCGGACTTATCCAAATGGTAGCACGTCGTAAAAAGCTTCTGAAATACCTCGAAGCCAAAGACTTCGAAGCTTACAAAGCTACCGTCGCAAAACTTGGTTTACGTAAGTAACCAATAAAAAGAACTCCGTCAATATGCGGAGTTCTTTTTTTGTGAGGTGTTTTATTGCAACCTCTTATCCTAGATTGTTATAAATGTAGGCCGGACGATTGTTTTCAATATAGTCCTTAATGTTTATGTCTGACAGAACCGTCGGCAAAATATAACTCTCCTTCGGATCAATGAATTCTGCCCGCGCAATTTCAAGCGCACCATGGGTTGTTGCGGTGAGATCAATCGACTCGTAGTCGGCAGTATTCTCGATATGGAAAAAGAACTCAAGATGTTCCTTTTCTTTATCTTCAGGATGGGTGAATTGTTGCACAAGCAGTAGTTTACCAATCACAGGCTCTATGCCTGTTTCCTCGATCATTTCCCGGTGCAGTCCTTCGAGAAGCGACTCGTGTGGATCGAGGCCACCGCCGAATGTCGACCAGTTTTCGGATTCGCTCCCGTCATCCTCTTTTTGCTTAGTGGCAAGTATTTTGCCGTCACGATAAATAATGCCCCGCGTGGCGATGCGTCGATTTGCGTTCATAAGAACCTCCTATTAATTGTGTTGTCAGTAAACGCGATTGGTTTGGCCGTCCAAACGTATGCGAGTAGAGGATCCTCGCCATTCGACTCGAGCGGATCATAGTGGAGACATAATATCACGACTGGGATGCTATAATAAAGAGGTAAACGAGCATGAATGAGGTGCTGGATGCAGATATTCTTTTAGAGAAGTTCGATAAAGAATGTGTACACCCGTTACCTTCACCGTGTCTCTTGCGAAACAGATTGTAGTATTTAAAAAGAAGGAGCCTAGAAAATGGCAACAATTAACCCTTACGGTAAGGATATTATCAAAGTAACAACCGAGTTTGAGGGTCGTCCTCTGTCTCTCGAAGTAAACCGAGTTGGTTTCCGAAGCACCGGTTCGGTACTCGTCACCTATGGCGACACTGTCGTCCTCGGTACTGCACAGGTCGGAACTCGTCCCATTGTGTTGGATTATTTCCCGCTCTCAATCGACTATGAAGAAAAAATGTATGCAGCTGGAAAAATCAGCGGCAGTCGTTTTATTAAACGTGAAGGCCGTCCGTCTGACGAAGCAGTCTTGATTGGTCGTATTATCGATCGTCCGATTCGTCCACTGTTTCCAAAAGGTTACCGCCAAGAGGTTCAAGTCGTTGCAACCGTCCTTTCTATGGACCCTTCATTCCGTCCTGACATGGTAGGTATGATCGCTGCAAGTGCCGCATTGATGCTGACCGGCACGCCATTTGACGGTCCTGTTGCCGGGCTTCGTATTGGTCGTGTGAATGGTGAATTTAAGTCATTCTTAACTCCAGAAGAGCGTGACGCAAGCGACCTCGACCTTGTCGTTGCAGGTATCGAAAGCGGCATTACAATGGTCGAAGCCGGTGCTGACCAAGTACCAGAAGAGGTGATTGCCGATGCGCTTGCATGGGCGTACGAACACTACCAGCCAGCGATCAAGCTCCAGAATGAACTTGCTGAAAAAGTTGCGCCGGTAAAGCAAGAATACACACTTACGCTCCCGAACGAAGACATCCAATCTGTCGTCAATGAATGGGTACACGGCAAATTAGGTGAAGCGATCCGTAAACCATACGCAGAACGTAACGAACTCGTCAACCAACTCCGCTGGGCACTCCATACTGACATGGTAGAGAAGATTGGCGAAGATGAATACAAAGCCCTTAAGGGTGAGTATGACGAAGCCTTTACGTCTGCAGTTCACAAAGATGTCCGCCGTGGCATTGTTGAAGATAACCTTCGTCCAGACGGTCGGAAGTTTGATGAGATCCGTCAGCTTTCCAGTGAAGTAGGACTCTTACCTCGAACACATGGATCATCACTCTTTACGCGTGGTATGACGCAAGGTATGAACATTGTCACACTTGCACCACTGAGTTATTCACAAATGGTGGATACGATGGAAATTACTGACGGCGAACGTCGTTACATGCACCACTACAATGCACCTGGCTACACTGTTGGTGAAGTGCAGCGTCTTGGTGGTCCTGGTCGCCGCGAAATTGGTCACGGCTACCTTGCTGAGCGAGCTGTGCTCCCTGTCCTTCCTGCAGAAGAAGATTTCCCATACGCAATTCGTAGCGTCACCGAGATCATGAGCCAAAACGGTTCAACTTCGATGGCAGCAACCTGTAGCTCAATTTTGGCACTAATGGATGCCGGTGTGCCAATCAAGGCGCCTGTTTCTGGTATTGCGATGGGGCTTATGATGGATGGCGACACGCCGTATATTCTTTCTGACATCGCTGACGCAGAGGACTTTGCGGGTGATATGGACTTTAAGTCTGCGGGTACGGCAAACGGTATTACTGCGCTGCAAATGGATATGAAGGTCCACGGACTTCCTGTCGAAATTCTTCGTGATGCACTACTGACCGCAAAAGTTGGTCGCGCTCACATTCTTGAGCACATGCTAACGACAATTGCGGAACCTCGTACTGAACTCAGTGAATTCGCACCACGTATCGAAAAGATTAAGATTAATCCTGAAAAGATCGGTGCAGTCATTGGTAAGGGTGGAGAAGTGATCAACAAGATTACTGCTGAAACTGGTGCCGAGATCGATATCAAGGAAGATGGACTCATTACCGTCGCTGGTCCTGATGCCGCGAAGATTCAGCAGGCGATCGAATGGATTCGCTCACTCACCGAAGAAGCCGAAGTAGGGAAGATCTACACTGGAACCGTTGTCAGTATTAAAGATTTCGGTGCTTTCATTAACATCATGCCTGGTCAAGATGGCATGGCGCACATTTCTCAACTTTCAAACGAACGCGTTGAACGAGTAGAGGATGTCCTGCACGAAGGACAGGTTGTGAAAGCGAAGCTTGTTGGTATCGACGAAAGAGGTCGTATGAGCCTCAGTCTTAAAGATATCGAACAGTAGAGTCGTTTCTACTAGTCACAAGCGTTTTTGCTCTGTATACTGAAAGGTACCAGTATACTAAAGCGTACCTTAAGGTACCTTAACGGAGACAATAATGAATCCAGATCCAAACCAACCAGAAACCCCTGAGACACCAGCACCAGCTGAGCCTGTCGTGTCGACACCGACTCCAGAGTCTGCTCCAGAACCAACACCAACACCATTTGGTGCTGCACCGGTCAGTTCTGAACAGCCTGCTCCAGTCCTTGGTGCACAGCCAGCAACGACAATTGGTTCATCACCAAACGACAACCCAACACCAAATCTTGGCGGTGACGCGAAGAAGAAAAAGCTCATCATTCTGATTGCAGCTATCGTTGGGGGATTGGTGCTTCTTGGAATCATCGCAGTTGTCTTGATGAGCATCTTGTTCCCTTCAAAGGCTGACTACCGTGATGCCGCAAAGCAATTTAACACGGTGTCTTCGGCTTATTCAGAACTCAACTCTGACGCTTCACGGCTTCAGTACGATGTCGGTGGTTCAACTAGTGATACTGAATTCACTAATGATAGCGAATCAGTCACAAAATCCCTCACTGCATTCCAAGACGCAAACAAGAAGCTTGCTGACATGAAAGCAGTCAAAACTGGTGAAGGTAAAAAACTGTACTCAACATACGAAGGAAAGGTAACTGCCTTTGGTAAGTACGCAACAGATCTTCTTGCGTCTCTTAAGAGCTACCGACCAGTCGCAAAAGCATGTGACGACGTCAGTACGTCAACACTTCTCGGTGAATGTGTGACTGCGCTTGGTAAAGTTGGTGATATTCCAAACGCTGATTTGAAGCAGTTCGTGACTGTTCTTCAGACACAGTACAAAGCGTACCAGTCTATCCAGACCCAAATTGACGCAATCTCAGACCCTTACGGTAAGTCTTACTCACAGTATTCTGCACTTCGTGATCAAAAGTACGATATTCAGGACAAGATCTCTGAAGCTGCATCTGACTTTAGCTCAAACGCAACAAAGCACGCTGATGACATCGATCCAGCAGCAGCTGCGAACGCACTCGGTGACTTCCTCGTAAAGAAGCAGCGCTAGTCGCTACTCTGCACTTTGCCTGCTATGCTAGTTAGTAGTATGGAGACAAAACAAGCCCAGCTTGAGCAAATTGCGGTAGACATTCGAAATAAGAATGTCTGCCCAGATTTGGCCAAACAGGCGCTAAACCTCGTGATGGGGGATGGCAACCTTGATAGTGACATCGTCTTTATCGGTGAAGCCCCCGGTAAGAAAGAAGACGAAACAGGTCTTCCGTTCGTTGGCGCCGCAGGTAAGTTTTTGAATGAAATGCTCGCCGCAGCTGGCTTAGAACGAAAAGATGTCTATATTACAAATATCGTCAAATATCGTCCGCCCAACAATCGCGATCCGTCGCCAGAGGAAAAGGCCGCATTCTGGCCTTATCTTCTTGAGCAGCTGGAGGTGATTAATCCAAAGGTAGTCATTACGCTCGGTCGCCATAGTATGGAATATTTTCTTCCTGGTATGAAGATAGGTGAGGTACACGGCCAACCTAAGCGCGTCGAGTTTGGTGACCACAAAATTGTCATTATGCCACTGTTTCACCCCGCTGCCGCGCTCTATAATGGCAGCCTTCGTCAGACGCTTATCGATGACTTTTTAAAAGTGCCAGAAGTGATCGAACAGATTGAAACATTGCCAAAACAGCCGTAGTTTGCTATACTAAGACCACTTGAACAGAGAGGGACGTAGAAATTACAAAATCTCACACCCTTCTCGAACTTGAATTTGTCACATTTATTTTTGAAATTATTTAAGAGAATAAGAAACAAAGAAATTAATACTATTTTCACAAAGGAGAATACAACATATGGGTCAACAAAGACTCGGTACGCCACAATCTGACGATACCTCAAAACAACCACGCGAGCCTCGCTCAAACGGAAACAATAACAACGGCGGGAACTCTCGTCCAAAGCAGAACAACACTGTTCTTGCAGGAACTCAGACTCGCCGTGGCGAAGTCTTCCGCGCACAACGACGCACCAGCGAAGGCGTCAACCTTCGTGCCTCACAGCACATTATTAACGTGCCAGTAAACAAATCTATCTTTAACGGCTATGACGGCAAGCAGTACAGCCTCGCTGATCACAAAAAGCAGCCTCGAACAAACGGTCCAAAACTCCGCATCATTCCACTTGGTGGACTTGGTGAAATGGGTATTGGTAAGAACATGATGGCGATCGAATACGATAATGACATTATTGTGATCGACATGGGATTCCTTTTCCCAGGATCAGACTACCCAGGTATTAACTACATTATTCCTGATACTACTTACCTTGAAGAGAACAAGCACAAGATTCGCGGTATTGTCTTTACTCACGGACACCTTGACCACATCGGTGCGTTCCGTCACATTATCGACAAGATTCCTGCCCCTGTATACGGCTCTAAATTTACCCTTGCGATGGTTCAAAAGACTATGGAAGAGGCAACCAGCGGCTACGAACCTGTTTACAACATTATGGATCCAGAAGCACACGAACGTGTCCAGCTTGGTGACAGCTTCTCTATTGAATTAGTCCGAGTAAACCACTCAATCCCTGATGCGACCGCTGTCGTCATTCGCACACCACTTGGTGTTGTCGTTGACACCGGTGACTGGCGTTTCGAAGACGCTCCTGTCGATGGTAAAAAATTCGACCTCGATCGTTTGACTGAAATTGCTGCCAAAGAAGGCATCTTGGTACTCATGAACGAGTCTACTAACTGTGAATCTGAAGGAACACACACCCATGGTGAGTTCGACATTCAGGTCAGCATGGGACAAGTGATGGACAAGTATCCTAATAGCCGTCTTATCCTGAGTTGTTTCTCGAGCCAGATCCACCGTATGCAGGTAATCCTCGATGAAGCTAAGAAGCACGACCGTAAGGTTGCCTTCGCTGGATACAGCATGATCCAAAACGTCGAAGTTGCACTTCGTACTGGCATGATCAAGGTCCCTAAAGACGTCATCGTTAAGATGGAAGACATCGTCAAGTACCCTGACGGAAAAGTCACCATCGTCTGTACCGGTTCACAAGGTGAATTTAGCGCTGTCCTTAACCGTATGGCCTCTGGGACACACAAGTTCATCAAGATTAAGAACTCTGACATTATTGTCTTTAGCTCAAACGCGATTCCAGGTAACGAAAAGAACGTTGTCCGTACGGTTGATGGTTTGATGCGAGAGGGAAGTGCGGTGATTCAAAACGGTAAGACTCACCTCACTGGCATTGGCCCACTCCACCTTTCTGGACACGGCTACTATGATGACCACGTGAAGCTTATCAACGCATTGAACCCGAAGTACTACATTCCAATTCACGGTGAGTTCCACATGTTGGTTCATAACGCTGAACTTGCTGAAAAAGAAGCGGGTATCCCACGTGCAAACATTTTTGTTTGTGACAGTGGTGACGTGATCGAAGTAAACACCGAAGGTGCTAAAAAAGCCGGACGTGTCCCCGTTGGCGGTCTTATGTACGATGACTCTGGCGCAATTGTCTCAGAAGTTGTCCTTAAGGACCGTATCCACATGGCAACTGAAGGTATGTTCGTCGTGATCCTTACCGTTTCAAAGGGAAGCGGACGCCTCCTAACTAGCCCTGATATCATCTCTCGTGGATTTATCTACCTGCGTGATAGCGAAGAGCTAATGGGCGTTATCCGTCAGTACTTGAAGCAAAAAGTAGCACGTACGTTCAATGGACGTCGTGTTGACCTCGATACGGTGAAGAAGGAAATTAAGGATGAGCTCACGCACGTTCTGTATGACCAAACTCGACGCACCCCAATCGTGATCCCTGTGATCAACGAAATCGGTGGTGGCGGTGGAGGTGGCACAAAGCCACAAGGTGAAAACGAAAACCGTGGTCACCAACCTCGTCAACAACAAGGCCGTAACGGTGGTCCACGAAACAATGATCGTGGCGATCGTCGTCCACAAGGCGCACCGCAAGATGCCTCAACTGCACCTGCAGTAGAAGCCCTTGGTCTTGAGACAAAGACATTCCCAGCACCACAAGTGCCAGATACAGAAGTCGCTGAGCCAAAGAAGGCTCCAGAAGCACGCGGTTACTAGTCGTTCACATTTTTCGAGAAATTGAAGAGCCCCGCTTAGCGGAGCTCTTCTTTTATTGAAGTGAGCTCGACGCTACGCGGGGCTGTGTGTGACCCTTAGTCCTTTCACCCTCCCCTTATGGAAGGGTTCCGATCCCTGGAGTGAGAAGTAGATGTATCCCTCCTCGGTGAGTCCTTCATCTCCCCAGACCGAGATCTCGATCTTGCGTAACACCTCGGGTGAGGTGAGACCCTCGAAGGGATAGCTGGGGTGAGCCGGGATGGTGCTCGCAAGTTCGGCATCGGCGTTGACCGCTGCTTCGAGCTTGCGAAAGAACTCGATACCTTTCTCGGTGTTGCTAGTGGCTCCCATGCTGACGAAGAAAAAGCTATCGTCATCAGGGGTTTCACCAAGACTCACAGGAATGGTGGATGTTTCAAAATTGATTCGCAAGGGCAACGCCCTCACCGCCTTTCGAATAGGGGTAGGACACGTACTTTTAAGTATAGGTGGCCATATTTTAGACGCAACCATAAGCCTATTGCAAAATGTAGTAAATTTTGCTATAATATATTTTATGAAACGGCGGGTAGACCGCACAAAATAAACTATAATAAAAAAGATTATGGCTAAAAGAAAAAAACGCAGCGCTAGTCGCAAGAAATCAGCACCTCAGGCACCGCAACATACGTTACCTGCAGGATTCTGGGCACAAGTAGGGGCTCTCTTCCTTATTGCCTTCTCGTTACTCTTGATTTTGAGCTGGTTTGGACTTGGTGGACCGATTCTTGATTGGCTCTATACCACCTCTATAAGCGTTATTGGCTACGCTGTCTATGTGGTTCCATTAGTCTTTATCTACGTAGCTGTTGAAACCTTCCGCGCAGAAGATAACCGCCTGCCATTTGTGATGAAGCTCGCAACCGTGCTTTCGCTGGTATGGTTCGCCGGTCTCTTTGGTCTGTTAAAAGCTGCCGACGGCAAAACAACCGGTGGTGCTATCGGTGACTTCGTGAACAACAGCGCGATGCTAATGCTCGTTGATAAGGGTGTCGCTGCCTTTGTCTACATTCTCTTGATTCTTATCACCGCACTCTTTATTGTGCGTGTCTCACCAATTACGATTATTAAACGAATTTACGAAATGACTCGTCGTGATACGAGTGAACAAGATGCAAACGTGAAGGTGATGCGTAACGCCGCTGCACTTGATGCGCCTGCTAAGGGTAAGTCAACGCTCGCTGCAGACTTCAAACTTAATGCTGGTGTTTCTGTGGTTGGTGCTGAAGAGGAAGAGAGGAAGGGTTCTCGTCTCTCAAGCTTCAAGGGTGCCACACCGCGCGATAAGGTTGCCGAAGAAAAGACAGCCCTTGTCTCTGTTAGTGACCCTAACTGGGAAGCGCCATCGGTTGACCTGCTTGAAAAGAAGCAATCTCCTGCTGACGCTGGTGACGTCCAACAAAACGCCCAGATTATTAAAGACACATTAAGTGAATTTAATATCGATGTCGACATGGAAGGTGCTAACATTGGACCAAAGGTCACGCAGTATACATTGAAACCACCTGCAGGGGTAAAGCTGACGCGTATTTCACAGCTTGAGACAAACATCGCGTTGAACCTTGCTGCGCAGAGCCTTCGTATTGAAGCACCGATTCCTGGTCAAAAAGCCGTTGGTATCGAAGTGCCAAACCGTAAAGCTGCCGATGTGCGTTTGCACTCAATCCTAACGAGTCCTCAGTGGAAGCAAGACACTGAGCCGCTGAAGTTCGCTATCGGTAAAGACATCTCTGGTCAAGCGACACTTGGTGACCTCAACAAGATGCCCCACCTTTTGATCGCTGGTCAAACTGGGTCAGGTAAGTCTGTGATGATCAACACGCTGCTGACAAGTCTTTTGTACCACAACAGTCCTTCTGAAATGAAGCTGATCCTTGTCGACCCAAAGCAAGTTGAAATGGCGCCATACGAAGATATTCCGCACCTTTTGACCCCTGTTATTAACGAACCGGAAAAGACGATTAGCGCACTGAAGTGGGCAGTCAACGAGATGGAGCGACGCTACAAGCTACTCGCGGAAAACAAGTTCCGTGACATCGCAACGTATAACAAAATGATTCAGTCTGGTGCAAAGAAGATTATTGTTGCCGACGAAGACGGTGTCCCTCAAGAACACCACGACGGAGCAATGCCATACATCGTGATCGTCATCGATGAGTTGGCTGACCTGATGATGGTTGCCTCACGTGACGTCGAAGCTTTAATTGTGCGTCTGGCGCAAAAGGCCCGAGCTGTCGGTATCCACTTGGTACTTGCGACGCAGCGTCCATCAGTTGACGTTATTACCGGTCTGATTAAGGCTAACGTTCCAGCGCGTATTGCCTTTACGGTGGCATCTCAGATCGACTCTCGAACGATTCTCGACCAGGTTGGGGCAGAGAAGCTTCTTGGTCAAGGTGACATGCTGATGCTGACGCCTTCAATGGCAAAGCCAAAGCGTATTCAAGGTGCATGGGTGACCGACGAAGAGGTCATCAAGATCTCAGACCACCTTCGTGCGCAGTCTCCGCCACAGTACAACGATGAAGTGGTCAGTATGCCAGTTCAGTTGAACGGTAAGGGTGGCGTGGTGATGGACTTTGATACGAGCGGTGGCGGTAGTGAAGACGAAATGTTCAAGGATGCCGTTCGTGTCGTGATCGATAGCGGGAAGGCAAGTGCGAGCTTGCTGCAACGTCGTCTCCGTGTTGGGTATGCTCGTGCAGCCCGTCTTGTTGAAGAGATGGAAGAACAGGGGATCATTGGTCCCGCAGACGGTGCACGGCCACGAGACGTCCTGGTGAGCAGCTTGGACGACGTCTTTGGCACACAGGGTGGCGCAGCTGATCTCAACGGTGAAGAACTGGGCTAAATCTTAACGAATTATGAACGAAAAAAGAGTCAGCATTGCGCTGGCTCTTTTTGGTAGTTAAGCTAAAGATAGACGTAGCTGATGCGGGCTTGCAGCCCCTTGCTAATAGGGGTGAGTTACGGTATAATAACAAAGTTAATAACTCAAGCTTACGTGATTTAAATGGAGTGTAAGCATTCAGTCGAAAGATTGGATTCCAAAAGGAGAACTAAATGAAAGAATACGAACTTACTGTTCTGATTCACCCTGATCTGGAAGCAGATCTCGAAACACCACTGACAAAAGTCCGTGGCATCATCACTAACGCTGGTGGTACTATTGTTCGCGAAGACAACTGGGGTAAGAAAAAACTTGCCTACCCAATTCGCCGCGAAGAATTTGGTATCTACATCTACATGGACGTTTCACTTCCAGCAGATGCACCACTCAAAATCAGTAACATTTTCAACATTACTGATGAAGTCCTGCGCTACCTACTTGTGACAGTAAACGAAAAGGCTCGAAAAGCCCTCGCCGCTGAACAAGCTCGTACTGACGAAAACGCTGCAACGGCCGACACGACTAAAGAATAGATAGAGAATATAAAGGGTAATAGGGAGTATAAAACATCATGGCGAAGAGCATCAATCAAGTAATCCTCATGGGACGCCTTACCCGCGACCCTGAACAACGCACTACTACTGGTGGTAAAACAATCGCAAGCTTCAGCATCGCTGTTGACCGCGGTGGCGATAGTGACGCAGCTGACTTTTTCGAAGTAACCGCTTGGGAAAAGCTCGGTGATTTAGTGATCCAATACCTAGGTAAAGGACGCCGCGTCCTCGTTCAAGGACGACTTCGCCAAGATAGTTGGGATGACAAAGAAACCGGTAAAAAGCGCTCACGCGTTGAAGTAACCGCAACTGACGTTACCTTCCTTGATGGTCCAAACGGTGATAGCGACGGTGCGCCTCGCTCATCTGCCCCTCGTTCAAGTTCTAATAACTCGAACAAATCTGATGATGTTGTGATTGAAGACATCGAAGACAAACCAATTGATTTAAGTGAAATTCCTTTCTAGAAATAGAAAATTAATCTTAGGAGAAATAAGAAATGCCAAAACGACTAAAGAAAGATACTCCTGTATATTTTGACTACAAAGATGTCAAAACATTGCAGCGTTTCATCAACATCTACGGACAGATCGAACCAATCGGTAAGACTGGCCTAAGCGCAAAGCAACAGCGTCAACTTGCGACCGCTATCAAGCGTGCTCGTCACCTTGCACTACTACCATTCGTATCACAAGGATAGTCAGCGACTATGGCGTACTATAGTCCAACAGATCTCAAAAAAGGCGTTGTCGTCCAAATCGACGGCAAGCCTTTCCGTGTGATTGACTATAACCAAAAGGTTATGGGTCGCGGTGGAAGTATCGTGAACGTAAAAATTAAGAACCTTATCGATGGATCAGTGATTCCAAAGACTTTTAAAGGTCAGGAAAAAATTGATACCGCTGAAGTAAACAGCCAAAAGGTACAGTACCTGTACAGCGATGGAACGGACTTCTTCTTTATGGATCCAACCTCTTTCGAGCAATTCCAGCTGCCTGCTGACGTTGTCGACGAAGCAAAAGGATATCTCAAAGAGGGTGACGAACTGAGCTTGCAGTTCTTTGACGGCCGCGTGATTAACGTTGAGCTTCCAAAGAATGTCTTCCTTGAAGTCACGTACAGCGAAGATGTCGTAAAGGGTGATACGACCAGTAGCGTTCTTAAAGACGCGACACTTGAAACAGGTCTTGTCATCAAGGTTCCTGCCTTCATTAAAACTGGTGATATCATTTCTGTTGATACTGCCACTAACGAATACCGCGAACGGAAGAAGTAACGAGTGTCTTTTTCTGGCGAACGACTTTTGATCGCCGCAACGGTTGAGCCGGTTGAGGTAGACGAGCTTTTTAAAAAACTTCCGCTTCATATGACTATCACAAGGCCCTTTGTGATGCCTGAATCTCAACAAAAACGATTCCTCTTGCCAGCCATGGGGAATCTTTTTGATGGAAAAGAAGTGTACCAAGATGCTGTTGGGGGTAAAAAACTGCGCTACGGAGTAGAGGAAAACGTTCCTGCCCGTGAAGTGTTGAATATCAAAAATCCCGAATGGATCGCTTTAAATGCACTCGTTCGAAGCATGGATGGGTTCCCTGAACTTGAAGAGGATCCATTCATCCACACTTTCTCGCCTCACATATCTGATAGGATCACCGAAACAGTAATTCGTGGGAAAAAAGTTGAAAACCGTGAAATGATTCACAAACAGCAGGAACTCGCGTTTCGCGCTGTGACGCTGTTTGCACAAGAACCTGGGGATGAAATGCAGTATGTTAAAGCCGTCTACAACTTAGCGACAAAGGAATCACCACGTGGATAAAAAACGTCTCGACGCAGAGATGACACGACGTGGGTTGGTGACGACTCGTTCTCAGGCCGAGAGCTTTATTAAGCTTGGTAAAGTGACCGTGAATGGCCAACTTATCTTAAAACCTGGTTTTTTTGTGGGGCCAACGGCCCAGATCAAGATGGATGTCGATGAGCAATATGTCAGCCGGGCTGGGTTAAAACTAGCCAGTGTCGCGCAGATTCTAAAACTTGATTTTAGAGGTAAGATTGTCCTCGATGTCGGTAGTAGCACTGGGGGATTTACAGATTATTCACTTCGTCGCGGCGCTAAAAGAGTATTTGCGGTTGATGTTGGGACTGATCAATTACATCCAAGTTTGCAGGGCCATCCACAGATTAGCCTTCACGAGAAAACCGATATCCGTGATTTTTATCTTCGAAAAGAAGTGCCACAAATTGTCGTTATCGACGTCTCATTTATTAGTCTTCGCGAGATTTTGCCTCATATCGCGCGCGAACTATCAGATAAGAATACGCAAATTGTTGCGATGGTGAAGCCCCAGTTTGAAGCTGGTAAAGATCAGACCAATAAAGGTGTCATTAAAAATGATGCCGTTCGCCGCCAGATCTTAAAAGATTTTGAACTCTGGTCACAAGATTTGTTCCACATTCAGGCAAAGCGCGATAGCGATGTTGCTGGTGCAAAGGGCAATCAAGAACGATTTTATTTGTTACGAAAAAAGTAGGCTTTGATGCTGAATAACGTTATTTACTGACGTTAAAACGGAATTCAACCACGTCGCCGGGGCGCATGACATAGTCACGACCTTCGGTTCGTACTTTTCCAGCTGCTTTCGCTGCTTGTTCGCTGCCAGCAGCAATGAGGTCGTTGTAATCAACGATGACTGCAGCAATAAAGCCTTTTTCAAAATCACCATGAATGACGCCAGCTGCTTGCGGGGCAGTGTCGCCTTTGTGGATTGTCCATGCGCGGACTTCTTGGGGGCCAGCAGTCAGGTAGCTTTGCAGGCCAAGTGTTTCATACGCAGTACGTCCTAATTGTGCCAAGCCAGATTCGGTAATACCGTAGGCTTCGAGGAGTTCGTCTGCATCTGCTTGATCAAGACCACGAAGTTCTTCTTCGATTTTTGCACAGATAAAAACGCTTTGAGCAGGGGCAACGAGGGCTGCTAATTCTTGTTTTCGAGCTTCGTTACTCAGGGTTGCTTCATCGACGTTGAATACATAAATAACTGGCTTACCACTGAGGAGTTGCAAGCCTTGGATAAGTTCTGTGTTCAGTCCTTCGATTTCACTAATTAGCTTTCCTTCAAGGAGGGGAGTCTGTAGTTTCTGTACCTCAGCAAGTTCAGCTTTTGCAGCAGGACGCGCTTTGATTTCACGCTCCAAACGAGGGATTTGTTTTTCGATACTTTGAAGGTCGGCAAGAATCAACTCGGTGTTAATGGTTTCGATATCTTTTTTCGGATCCACCGTATCATCAACGTGAATCACGTCAGGGTTTTCAAAGGCGCGGACGACATGCACGATCGCGTCACACTCACGGATGTTGGCAAGGAATTTGTTACCCAGGCCTTCGCCCTTACTCGCACCAGCAACAAGGCCGGCAATATCGACAAAAGTCACCGTCGCAGGGATGACTTTTTTGGCATCGTACATACTTTGGAGGACAGCAAGGCGCTCGTCCGGAACGGCAATAATACCGGTATTTGGTTCGATTGTCGCGAATGGATAATTAGCTGCCAAAATATCATTGTCAGTCAGTGCGTTGAATAGGGTGGACTTGCCGACGTTTGGAAGGCCGACGATACCGATAGATAAACTCATAACCAACATTGTATCATAACAGAGGTCATTTAAGTAGTTGACCCGCTTCCAGGTTTGCGAAATAAAAAAACTCGTCTAAGCCCCACTCAGCTTTGACGAGTTTTTAGATTAACCTTTTGGAGGGTAAGGGTCGTTGCCGTAGGTGTATTCGGTTTCGATAGTACCGTCTGCCTTATGAACCACTAGTTGGCTTGGTTGGTTTGCAACTGCAAGTCGTCGACCTGAATCAATTGCATCAGCCTTGAGGGAGTGGTTACTCTGTACCGTACCGTTATATTTAACCTGCCAGTTTGAACCGTTTGGAACTACTCGAAATACTTTGCGTGCCATAAAAGTCTCCTTTGACTTAATTATTGTGTACAATGGAGACGACGTTAGTCGTCATCTGGTTGTCGCCACTTTTACTTTTGCGGGTAGGGTGGCGATTTACTTTTTGCGCTTTGCGACTGGTTTGGGTGCTCGCTGCGACAAGACACTTGCGGCGACTGCTTTAGCTGACTTGCTGGCGCTATTACTACGGAGTAGTGTTGAAGCGACTTTTGCAACCCGTGGGCTAGTTTTGCGTTGTGCGACCATATTGTTGTTCCCTTTCCCCCTTGATACCCCAAGAGATTAGTTTGTAATTACTAATTTATCAAAATGGTAAATGGTTGTCAAATGTTTTTGAAAAATGTATTATACCAATATGGAAAGAGATGAGATGGAGAAGTATCGTGAAGTGGGTAAGCGTATTCAGAACGCACGTGATAAAGCGGGTCTAACTCAGGAACAGTTAGCTTTAGCCGTAGGCTACAAGTCTGCCACCGCTATATCGTTTATTGAATCTGGTGAGCGCAAGCTAAGAGTTAGTGAACTAGAGAAGATTGCAGACGTGCTTCATAGTGACATTCAGTATTTACTAAGAGGAACTGTAAACCAAAAGGTGACAGTCAAGATGGCGCTTAGGGCTGAACATAAAGACCTAAGCCAAGATTCCCTTAGTAGAATTGAGTCATTTATCAATTTTGTTAAAAGTGAACAAGATGGACGAGGAAACATTACTAAGAAATAAGCCTAAGCTTGCAGAGGCTCGCCATAATGCGAAAGCCTTATTGAAGGCGTGTGGATTTCAAGACGCACCAATCGTTTTGAATCAAGTAGTCAAAAGGCTACAAACAGAGTTTGTTCTCACGGTTAGGGGCACAAAGGAGCTTTTACCCCCAGAAGTATTTGCTATAACTCATACGGATGATGACGGGACTATTATTGGCTACAATGAAAACGCCACAGTGACACGTCAGCGTTTTTCTGTAGCTCACGAGATGGGACATTTGAAGATGGGGCATACTCACGGACGTTCTAGTATAGACTTGGATTCGACAGATAACGATGAGATGGAAGCGAATACATTTGCCGCCGAGCTACTGATTCCCCAGACAATGCTCAGTAAAGACATTAAGAACGGCATTAAAGACCCCGAGGCTTTGGCTAAGAGGTATCAAGTCAGTATTGATGCGATGTGGTGGCGTTTATCAAAAACTGGACTAATGAATAAGCTCTGATTGAAGTTGAGCAATTAATTTATCCGAGTAGCCACGCCCGCCTTTGTCAGGTCTTGGCAATAGTCAGTTTGATTTCAAATGGTATTTGCATAGTAGGGGAGAGATTGTTCGGTTTAGATTGTTTTAGAACTTCACTATACCGATAGATAAACTCATATGTCTCCATTGTAACATAACAGGGGTGAATCATTTTCGTAGGAAAGCAAGGCAAGCTGATGTCTATCACTCAACGCTTATGCTATAATTTTGTCATGGAACAAACGCCTTTCTCCTCTCAAGCACAGCAAAAAAAGCACAGTAAAGCTCTTGTTATCATTCCTTGGATTGGATTAGTGCTATTTGTTGTTCTTGCTGCAGCGGGCGGCTACTTATACGCAACCAAACAATTGACGCTGAATACTCATAGCGCAGGTGTTGCGAATCGTGCGACGGCAGTCTGTGGCGATGTACTGATCAATAAATACAATGCGGCTATGTCGTTTCAAGAGCGCGGCAATAGCACCGAGGCAACACTCGACACAGCGGCACTCAACGAACTAAAAAAGGATATTCCGACAAAAGAGGGCTACGCGACAGACCCTACCTGCCAAACAATGCTGTTCTGGATTGCCGTGCAAGACGTTGATGCAGCAACAGCGCAAACCGCACTGACTGCGCTGAATAAGCTGCACGATGAAGGTAAATACGTTGATAGTAATCTTGCGAACAATGCACCACTTTCGACCTTTCCAGATACTGTTCGTAGCTTGACGATTGAGTCTCAGGGTCAATAGGTGAGCGATAAGCACTTCATCGACGTATTAAAGCTGCATGTCATCATGCCGCTCTTTGCGTTATTGGTGGTGTTTTTTGTTTCAGTACTGATCGGAAGCTTGGTTGCGCCGCAATCTGCTCACGCAGCCGGTGGTGTTGGTGGCGGTGGTAGCGGTGGCGGTGGGAGCGGTGGTGCTCAATCAACCTACGGCTATGGTTGGTATGTCTTTAATACGGACGGGAGTAACGGAACTCCTGGTGGACTACGAAATGGTGGGACCTGGGCAGGTGTGCAAGCGACTTGTCGTGATGCACGTGCGAACAAAATTATTGCCTTTATTGTCCGAACGTCTCGTCGGAATGTTGCCTCATCGGTAGTCTATAACTATACGACCAAGTTTGGCGGTAGTTTGTATCTTGGTAACAGTGGTGGTGACTGGGAACCTATCCCAACCGCACAGGCGCAATTTAATTCGCTTCCTGCATCAGGGGTAAGTACGGCTGGATTCACCTTTGGTGGGCCAAATGGTAACGTTGCTTGGTTCTGTTACGATTATCAACCGCCCCAAGATTATTTCCTCTACCCAAGTGTCACCACGAACCGTACTGTCGGTGAAACTGATCAACCAGTGGTTGTTAGCCCATATGTGAATAACACTGGACATGCCGCAAGCTCTAATAGCCAATGGCAATTATCGCAGTTCGTCGTCGCGCCTGGGCGATCCTATCCTGGTGGAGGCAACAGTCCTGCTGCACCGGCGCAGTATTATGGCAATGGCCTGACGCGTCTCGATGGCGGGGGAGGTGCTTCGTTCCCGGTTGGTAATTATTTGATTGGTAATTCGGTGCGTAATCTTCCTGATTTCCCAGTGGGGACTCGAATCTGCTACGCCTTGTCAGTGCAACCTCGTGCATTTGATGATGGCCAATGGGCGCATTCACCACCAACCTGTGTATTAATTGCGAAAAAACCAGTCGTTCAAATTCTTGGAGGTGACTTACGGGTTGGTGCCGCCTTTACGGGCAGTACTGCACCGGCAGCAAGTAACATTCAAACAAGCATTGCGATTAAAGCGGGTAAATCATACGGAAGTTGGGGCGAGTATGGATTGATTGCCTCTGGCGCAATTACGGGTGCAGCGTCAGGCTCAGCCTATAGTGGTGGATTAGCCTGTGTCTCAGGCTGTGCGGTGAATACGATGAGCTTTGCAAATGAAAGTTCGCCTGCCGGTAAATATGTCGTTTCGACCCATATTCCAGATATCGCTTCCTCATTTGGCGTCAATGCCTCAACGCCACAATATGCTGGCCTTGGTGACGCAGCCTTTAAGCGGGTGGAAACTTCAAACACCGACATTACGATTAGTGGGGGAACCATCCAGAAAAACCAATGGCTGGTGATTAACGCACCAACCAAAACAGTGACGATCACGGGCGATATCAATTACGCCGATGCGCCGCTGCAATCAATTGGGGATATTCCACAATTAGTGATTATTGCGAATCAGATTAATATCGACGGCGGTGTTAAAAATGTCGATGCGTGGCTGGTTGCCTCAGGAGTCACGGGAACAATTAATACGTGTAGTTCATGGAATGGGGCAGGGGTTGCCGTCACTGCTCAGCTAACGAGCGGCATCTGTAACAACGCGTTGGTGGTTAATGGGCCTGTCATGGCTAAAAAGCTCTATCTTCGCCGTACAGCGGGTGCAGACACGATTGCACAAGCTGGTGTTCCAGCCGAGACGATTAACCTTCGTCCCGACGCGTATCTTTGGTCAATCTACCAAGCTTCACAGAGTGCTCGCCTCGAGACAACGTACACCGCAGACTTACCGCCTCGTTTCTAGAGTAAATCAGCTTGCTTTTACGCTTATGCTTTCGGTATAATGAGGGACAATATGGCATTACTAAAAGGCGTGGGCGACTTCTTTGCATTAGACATCGGAACAAATGCGGTACGTGTACTGCAACTTTCTTCGACTGGCCCCGATAGCTGGTCACTCGATCACTTCGGATATGCTCCGCTTGACGAGCACACGGCGACGAGTAACTCACCTGAAAGCCTTCGAAAACTAGGTGAAATTATTATGACTGCAGTTGGGCAGAGTGGTATCAAATCAAAAAGCGTGGTGATTGGGTTGCCATCTAGCAAAACCTTTACAACAGTAATTGAACTTCCGGTTATGCCAGAAGCTGAACTCAAGAGCACATTGAAGTACCAAATTGACCAGTACATTCCTATGGCAGCGAACGAAGCCAAGGTTGACTGGGCACTGCTTGGGACGTCTTTGCATGATCCAAAGCAACAAGAGGTCCTCCTTGCGAGTACTGCTAATGCATACGCTGAAGAGCGTCTTGAATTTATTGAAAGCCTTGGCCTTGATGTGATCGCCTCAGAACCAGATCCACTGGCGATGATCCGCTCACTCTTGCCTGCGGGCGTTCCTGACGGCCGTCTTATTATTGATGTCGGTGAACTTTCGACTGACCTCGCGATTACTTTTGGCGATAGCCCACGTCTCGTTCGTACGATTCCTATGGGTGTGAAGTCGTTGATTAAAGCTGCAGTGCAGAACTTGAATGTTCAAGAAGACCAAGCGCGTCAGTTCATCTTAAAGTTTGGGCTTGCGCCAGACCGCCTCGAAGGCCAAGTCTACCGCGCACTTGAATCAACCCTTGAGAACTTCGCAACAGAACTGACGAAATCCGTGAAGTTCTTCCAAACGCGCTATCCAAACACTCCAGTTGGTGGCATTTTACTTTCTGGCTACGCGGCAATTGTCCCATTGTTCGGTGATTACGTGACGGCGAAAACTGGTATAGCCTCAAGCGTTGCAAACCCTTGGCAAAAAGTTCGGGTTTCCCAATCTGATCAACAGCAGCTAACGACGGTTGCATCTGAGTTTGCGACAGTTATCGGCCTTGCGCAGCGAAGGAACAAGCGATGATTGAAATTAACCTTGTCCCTGATGTTAAACAGGAACTAATTCATGCGCGCATGGTTCGTTCTGCAGTTGTTTCAGTTGCGATTATCGTCACGATTATTGCAGGCGCACTTGTTGCCGTGCTTGCGATCTATGTCTTCGGTGTCCAGACCGTTCGAAGTGCCGTTGCTGATACTGACATCAAGAATGGCAGCAGTAAACTTGCTTCAGTTGAAGATCTTTCAAAGATCCTCACGATCCAAAATCAATTGACGAAACTCAATGCACTCAACAATGCGAAGAGTGTTGATTCTCGTGTCTTCGACATGCTATCAGCAGTTATTCCGCCTGCGCCAAATACAGTACAGATCTCAAGCCTCACTGTTGATGCTGATGCAGGAACGATCAAGCTCGAAGGTCAGACGCCGTCGTATCCATCACTTGAAACATTCAAGAAAACAGTAGGACTTGCAAACGTTCGTTACAAAGACGCAGACGGTAAGCAAACCGATGTCCCACTTGCTTCAAACCTGAGTATCTCAAATGTGAGTTATGGTGAAGACGCAACAGGGACGAAAGTAGTTCGTTTTGACGTGACTTTCACGTATGCACCTGAACTGCTTTCACCGGCAACAGTCAATCCAACGATTGTTCTGATTGATGGTGGAAACGTGACTGACTCATACCTTGGTATTCCAAAGAGCGTCTTTACTGACCGTGCAACAGATACAGGAGGAACACAGTAATGGGTCCTAAAGATACCGCGCTTCGAAAGCGAACACAAATTTCAAAAGCCAACAAGGTGATGTTCATTTGGGTTGCGGCTGCATCTGCACTCGTCAGCTTTGCATTAATTACGTCATTCTTCCTCGGTCAAAAACTGATCTTTAATGAAAAAGTACTGGCAGAGAAGAGCAAGACGGTGGCAACATTGAACCAAAACAACAAAGTTGTCTCTGATCTTGAGACGCAGGTTCGTGTACTTGATACTAATACTGATCTTGCGAGCGTCAAGGCGAACGAAAGTGATCAAACAATCCAGGTGATTCTTGATGCGCTGCCATCGGATGCAAACTCACTCGCACTTGGTGCATCACTACAAAACAAGCTTCTTGCGGGTATCCAAGGTTTGACGATCGAAACTCTTCAGGTTGATCCTGTACAAGGTGTTGAATCACTCAGCGACACAGGCGACGTCCAAGATGCTAGTGCGACTGGCGCGTCAACAGACAACATCGTGACCTTTAGCTTCTCAGTCAGCGGTAACCAAGACCAGTTGAAGCAAGTTCTTACGAATCTTGAGCGATCAATTCGAACAATTACGATTACACGACTACAGATTGAAAACGAAGGCACCACACAAGTGATGACTGTTCAAGCCAAGGCCTTCTACGAGCCGGTCAAGAATGTAACCCTTTACAACAAGGTGGTGAAGCCATGAAACGTACCGATATAGCAATGATTATCCTCATCGCCGCAGTGAGCGCTGGTATTGCATACTTTGTCGCCAGTAGCTTATTTGGTGGCAAGACAGAAAGTGGTGTGACGGTAAAAACAATCGATCCAATCACGAGTACGATTGAGCAGCCAGACAAAGCTATCTTTAACAAAGATGCGATCAACCCTTCTGTTGAAGTGAACATCAACGGCACCGAGACGACTTCGACGCCAACAACACCGACACCGACTACTAACTCAACGAGCACAACGCCTTAATTAGGGGGATTCCATGCCACTGCTGACGGACGACATCCAAGATAAACTCATCAAACTCCTTGTTGAAGAGGGGCTTGTGACGTCTGATGTCTTAACACAGGCTCAAGCGGCATCCGTCGCTGAAAAGAAGCCGCTTTTTAGTCTACTTTCGGAGAAGGCGATTATTGATGACGAGCTTTTGACGCACGCAATCGCGCAGGTATCGGGTGTGCCATATGTGAACCTGACGAATACATTAATTGATCAGAATATTCTTGGACTACTTCCTGAAGATATCGCTGAACGATTTATGGCTGTGCCACTCGCAGAAGTGCAGAACCGCCTTGCCGTCGCAATGATTGACGCCAATAACGTCCAGGCGGTTGACTATCTTGCAAACCGCATCCAACGTCCACTGAAGGTGTTCATGGCCTCAGAAGACGGTGTCCGTCACGTCCTTGACCAATATCGTACCGACCTTTCGAGTGTCGACAAGGCCGCTGAAGTTTCGCAAGCAGAAGCAAACGCTGAATCTGCTAGTGACGTCAAGACGATCGTTCAAGATTCACCGATTAGCCAAGCACTCAGTAAGATTCTTGAATACGCGATTAAGTCTCGCGCCAGCGACGTGCACATTGAGCCTCTCGAGGGCGCGCTCAAGATCCGCGTGCGTGTTGACGGCGTGCTTCGTGAAATTATGCAGCTCCCAAAGAGTATCGAACCAGCACTCGTCAGTCGTGTGAAAATCCTCGCGAACTTAAAAATTGACGAACACCGCGTGCCACAAGACGGTGAGTTTACGGTAAAGATCGCCGGTAAAGAAGTTGACCTTCGTATCGCAATTAGCCCAGTTGTCTGGGGTGAGCAAATTGTGATGCGTCTGCTTGATAAGTCGGGCAACTCATTTGACCTTGAGGATATGGGCTACACAGGCCGTGGTCTGCGCGTCGTCAAGCATGGTATTAAGCGACCAAACGGTATGATCTTAACCTCTGGACCAACTGGTTCAGGTAAGTCGACCAGTCTCTATGCACTCATCAAAGAAATCAAAGACGATAGTGTAAACATCGTAACCCTTGAAGATCCTGTTGAGTACAAAATGAACGGAGTAAACCAAATTCAGGTGAACGCTGATGTTGGGTTGACGTTTGCAAACGGTCTTCGTTCAATTCTGCGTCAAGACCCTGATGTCGTGATGGTAGGGGAGATCCGTGACGGTGAAACTGCGGCGCTTGCGGTGCAGGCAGCACTGACGGGACACCTTGTGTTCAGTACACTCCACACCAATTCAGCTGCTGGTGTCTTACCACGTCTCCTTGATATGGATATTGAGCCATTCCTGATTGCCAGTACCGTGAACACAATTATTGGTCAGCGATTAGTGCGTAAGGTTTCAACGAAACGTGAAACCTACCAATCAAGCCCGATTGAAACACAGAATATTCTGGCGACAATTGGTCACTTACTGCCAAAAACCAAAGAAGATGTTGCCAGGGTTTCACAAGATTTAGGCTATAAAGATCTTCCCCTTGCAGGCCAAAGCGCTTATACTTTGGTAAGAGGTATTGATACTCCTCAGACACCGCACGGCTACAGTGGTCGAGCAGGTATCTACGAAGTGATGGACGTCAACCAAGATATCCAAAAGCTCATCGTACAGAAAGCAGCCAGCTCAGAAATCCAACGGCTTGCAGTGTCTCAGGGAATGATCACGATGCGTCAGGATGGCTACTTGAAAGCACTGTCGGGCGTCACAACCATTGATGAAGTGAATAGGGTAACGTCGGACGCGGCTTAAGAAAAAAGGAATGAGTGGGAACTATGAATAATCAACAATTACGAATCGAAGTACTGCTAGAAGAAGTGGTGCGTCGTAAAGCATCGGACCTTCACCTTCAGGTAGGGCTTCCTCCGATGCTGCGTGTCGATGGTGCACTTATTCCTGTTGCCGGCTTTAATCCCCTGGATGAAGCCTCTGTCGAGACACTTGTCTTTGCGATTCTTGACCAAGATCAACGCCAGATTCTCTTGAAGGATAAAGAGTTTGACTTTTCATTCGCCTTTGGAACACTTGGTCGTTTCCGTGTGAACGCCTTCCACGAACGCGGTAACCTTGCAGCGGCGCTTCGTCTGATTCCAAATGAAATTAAATCCGTGACTGAACTGGGTATGCCGAATGTCGTCATGGGATTCGCTGATTTCCCACGTGGCCTCGTCCTTGTGACTGGACCAACTGGGTCAGGTAAGTCAACGACACTCGCGGCGCTTGTCGACAAGATTAACACAGAGAAATCACAGCACATTATCACCATCGAAGACCCAATCGAGTTTACTCACAAATCAAAGAAATCAGTGATCGTGCAGCGTGAAGTGCATTATGACACGTACTCATTTAGCGCGGCGCTTCGTTCAAGCCTTCGCCAAGACCCAGATGTCGTCTTGATTGGTGAGATGCGTGACCTTGAGACTATTTCCGCAGCCATTACCATTGCAGAAACGGGTCACCTTGTCTTTGCGACACTTCACACCAACAGTGCGGCGCAATCGATCGACCGTATGATCGACGTGTTCCCGCCACACCAACAGCCACAAATCCGTGCACAACTTTCAAATATCTTGATGGCAATTGTGTCACAACGCCTCGTACCGTCTATCGGTGGGGGACGTGTGGTTGCTGCTGAAATCCTGATCGCGAACCCAGCAGTTCGTAACATTATTCGTGAAGGAAAAGCGCACCAACTTGATGCGATTATTCAAACTGGTGCTGATGTCGGAATGCAGACAATGGACCGAACACTCGTCAGTCTCGTTCAAGCCGGAACGATTACCTATGACGCTGCTCGTGAATTTGCCGTCGACTTAACTGAGTTCGAAAGGTTAATGAGAGGCTAATACTTTGAAAAAGTTTGTTTACGAAGCCCGCGACCGAGCCACCAACAAGCTCGTCAAAGCATCTCTTCAGGCAGAGTCTGAAAATGCTGCCGCTCAACTGCTGGTCAAGCAGGGGTTTGTGCCACTTTCGATTAAAGAACAGATTGGTGACGGAACGCTGCTATCAAAGATCACTGGACGTATTACGACAAAGGACAAGGTTGTCTTTACTCGTCAGCTTGCGACATTGATTGGTGCGGGTCTGCCACTGAGTCAAAGTCTTCACACCGTTCTTGAACAGACGGGGAATAAGCAGCTCCAGGCAGTTGTCGCAGAAATTGCCGCTGACGTAGAGGGTGGTAAATCACTGTCGATTGCATTTGGTAAGCACCCAACAATTTTTGATGGGGTGTTTATCTCACTTGTTTCAGCAGGTGAGCTATCAGGAACACTCGACGAATCGCTGATGCGCGTTGCCTCACAACAAGAAAAAGATGCAGATACGATGAGCAAGATTAAGGGTGCGCTCACGTATCCAATTATTGTCCTCGTGGTCATCTTTGGTGTCTTGGCATTTATGTTGTTCACCGTTGTTCCACAAGTGCAAAAGTTGTATATCGATTTGCATAAGGAATTACCGTTTATTACACAGATTATGGTGAATGCAGCCTACGTTTTGGTGCACTTCTGGTGGATCGTTCTTATTGTCGTTGGTATCGCCGTCTACTTCTTGCTCCAGTTCTTAAAAACAGAGCAGGGAATTCGATTTAAAGATATTTTCAAGGTAAAAGTACCGGTCTTTGGCAAGATGATCCAAAAACTCTACATGGCACGTTTTACGCGTACAGGACAAACACTGCTCGGTACGGGTGTGAGTATGCTTGATATGTTAAAGGTTAGCTCGACAGCAGTCAATAATACACTTGTCTCTGAAGCAATTGATCGTGCTGCTGAAAAGGTGAAGGGTGGTAAAGCGCTTTCTGCTGCGCTCGAGCCAGAAGCTATTATTATGCCACTGGTGCCACAAATGATTAAGATTGGTGAACAATCTGGTCGTATCGACGAAATGCTCGGTAAAGTGGCGCAGGTCTACGAAAATGAACTTGATGAACAGATCAAGACAATTTCAACCGCTATTGAGCCAATTTTGATGGTCGTGCTTGCTGTCGTTGCTGGAAGTATGGTGGGGGCAATTTTGCTTCCAATTTACGGCCTAGTGAACGGCGTGAACATTTAGAAAAAACTAGACAAAAGTTTCACTGTCGGCTACTATTAAACACAAGCAGTTTATGCATTAAATTAGTTCATTCGAAAGGTGGAAAAGATTCCTATGAACGTTCTCACAAAAGAAAAAACTCAAGGCCAACGAGGCTTCACGATCATTGAGGTGGTCTTGGTGCTTGCGATTGCCGGACTTATCTTCCTGATGGTCTTCATCGCACTCCCAGCGCTTCAAAGTAGCCAACGTGACACAGCTCGCAAGAATGATGTGAGTGCTGTTGCTTCAGCAATTACCACTTACGGTAGCAACAACCGCGGTGCGTTCCCGACGACACTTCTTCTCACAGGTGATGCCAATGGTAAGCCCGCTTCAACAGGTAAGTTTGCTGGCTACATTACGACTGTTTCATCGAACACTGACACTGTCACTGTTCAGGCTGCAGCAAAGACAACCGCAACGGTTATTCAAGGTCAGATTATCGTGACACAGAAAACACAATGTGGCACAGCTTCTGCTGCATCAGGTAGCGGTGCTTCAAAATCTGCGGTTGAAACCTTTAACACAGGCTCAACTCGTCAGTTCACCGTCGTTACCTATCTTGAATCAGGCGGCGGCGTCGTCTACTGCCAAGACAGCTAGTCTTCGCATCCTTCTTAATCACCCGGACAACGCGTGCCGGGTGATTTTTATATGACCAGTAGGGGAGGGAGTCAAATTCTGCTATGATAATGGTTATGGATTTTATCATATATCTGGGACTCGTCTTATTTGGCCTTGTCCTCGGCAGTTTTGCAGGTGCATCAGTCTGGCGTCTTCGTGCCCGACAGCTTGTTGCGGATAAAAAGAATGGTGAACACGTTGATCACGCTGAATATACGAAATTAAAGAAGTTAGCACACGAAAAGGTATCAAAGGATCACTCTCGTTGCCTGCACTGTGGCTATGAACTGCGTTGGTTCGATCTTATTCCGCTGGTGAGCTGGATTGCGCTTCGCGGGCGTTGTCGCTCTTGTCGCAAGCCTATCGGTATCATGGAGCCACTCATCGAGCTGGGTACGGCTGCCTTCTTTGTGGCATCGTACGCGTTGTGGCCATTTGACCTCACGACCGGGCTACAAATCAGCCAGTTTGTTATTTGGTTAGTTGCAGGTGTGGGCCTTGCGATTATGTTTGCATACGATGCACGGTGGTTCCTCCTTCCTGATAGGATTAACTTTGCGGTTATTGGACTAGGGCTCGTCAGTGCGATTTTGATGATCATTGAGAGCAATGACCATATTGGCGCGCTTCTCAATGTCCTGGGCTCTGTCGCGATCCTCAGCGGTATCTATTATGTCCTTTACTTGATATCGAAAGGTCGCTGGATTGGGTTTGGTGATATCAAGCTTGGACTGGGGCTTGGACTACTCCTTGGCAACTGGCAACTGGCATTTATTGGACTCTTTTTCGCTAACTTAATTGGCTGTCTTATCGTCATTCCACTAATGGCGACAGGCAAGCTCAAACGTACCTCCCATGTGCCATTTGGCCCACTGCTGATCGTGGGTGCGATCCTTGCCAAGCTTATTGGTATGGGTATCGCTGAGTTCTACACATTAAGCTTGATGTAATACTCGTTTTAAGAGGTGTGACAATGCCGCTTATGCTATAATGGCCTCAAATGGGCACACAGTTAAAACACGGTTTTACGATCATCGAGACCATGCTGGTTCTTGCAGTGACTGGTGTATTGGTGGCGACACTCCTCGTTGGGGTAGGGAGTTCGGTCAGTGCACAGCGCTATAAAGATTCTGTTTCAACTTTTGCGTCAACACTTCAGGCGCAGTATTCGCAGGTAGATAACGTCACGAACGTGCGTGATACGAATGCGACTTGTACGGCAACAGCTATTCCGACTGATGACGCATCTGGTGTTGCGCCTGGGCAGTCAGATTGCGTGCTAATGGGGCGATACATGAGTGTCGTGAATGACACGATTACGACTGCATCAATTTTGGGGTATCAAAAATCAACCGCTACCTCGGCAAATGACATCGCGGATATTACGGCGAATTACCAACTCGGTATTTCTAATAGCAGCGTGACGACCACGACGCTAGAGTGGGGCGCAGCGATTGCATGGCCAAAAAGTGGCGATGACACAGCACCAAATGCAGTCACCCCAACGCCACCGGATCGTGCAATCAGTATCTTGATCATTCGTTCACCAGTCAGCGGGACATCATATACGTTTACGAGTAATACGGTGTACGATGTCGCTAGTATTTCATCTGCACAACTAAAAGCGATGATGGTGACCAGTACCTCATCTGTTCCTGGTCAGATGCAGCGATTTATTTGTATCGATCCAAGTCCTGGTTCGACTGGACTGTCTGTTCCCGAGAAATTATCTGTCACGATCGGACAAGCAGCGAGCGAAGCAAGTGCGATTGAAATGCGATCAGACGCCACGACTGAATCGGTTGGGGGAACAACAAAGTGTCAGTAATACACAAACTTCAAAGAGGTGACACACTGATCGAAGTATTATTCGCCTTTGCTGTACTTAGTTTGGTGATTATTGGTGCGCTCACGATTATGAATCAAGGAACATTGGCATCTCAGCGCTCACTTGAAACGACATTGGTGCGTGAAGAGATTGATGGACAGGCGACCACGCTCCGCTTCCTGCATGATGCCTATGTTGCGAAATTTCAGCCCAATGCAACCTACGCAGTGAACACACCTGCATACGAATGGGCGACTATGGTGAGTAAACTGAGCGCCACATCATCGACATCATTTGGCGGGGTGACGAGTTGTCCGACGCCACCATCAGGAAGCTTTATTCTTGATCCAGTGACGGCCAAATACCAAGGAGTGAATACCAAACTTGCGCCGGCGAAAACATTTGCTCAACTGGTCTATAACTCAAGCAATGTCTTTACTGAATCCGACGGTGTGTGGATTGAGGGGATTAAATCGTCAGATGTCCAGACTGACCCTAATAAACAAAACGTGACATATATCGATTTCCATATTAATGCCTGTTGGGATGCGCCAGGGAATGGCCCGCCAATGACGATTGGAACGATTGTGAGGTTATATGAACCACTTCAATAAACAACGACTGAGTAAAGGATTTACGATCATCGAGTTAATGCTGGCGATGGCCTTTATCTCGATGCTACTGCTGGCGATCGCACTGACATTAGTGCAGATTGCTAATATTTATAACCGCGGTAACCTTGCAAAACAGGTCAATCAATCATCACGCTCAATTTCAACTGAACTGACATCAGCGCTGACATCAAGCGGCAGTTTCTCGCTCGTACCTGCGGATCACCAGTATGTTGAGATGACGCAATCGGGCGTTCCGGTTGGGGGACGACTCTGTGTGGGCAAGTATAGCTACATCTGGAATTATGGTTCAGCGCTCAGTCCATCGGGTGTCTATCCAAACCCAGCCCCTAATTCGGCTCGTAACGTCTATCTTTCGACCTCAGCAGTGAATCTAGGTGCCAATTACGTGAAGGTTGGTTCAACGCCTGCGCGCTACGAAATAAGTCTCGTGAAGGCCCCTGACGCGTCTGGTGCGTACTGTGTCCCGACCACTTCAACACCAAGTGGATATCCAAATATTAACCCAGTCGGTGCAACCGAACTGCTCCGAACAGGGGATCACGGTATTGTGCTGCATGACCTTGTTATTACGACGTCGGCATCTGCTACGGATTCACTGTCTGCACAGCAGTTATATAAAGTAACATTTGTCCTCGGTACGCCAGACGTGAACGCTATCACAGGAACATTGCCGGATATTACTTGCAAAGGACCTGGTGTGGCGGGTGCTGATACAGCTTTTTGTTCAGTTGAGAAGTTCACCCTTGTCCTCAGGGTAGTAAGTGGGGTTAACTAGAATGGTTATGCTTACTCGTCAACGCGAATCTGGTGCGGTCTCATTGTTCCTCGTTATTTTCGCGATGCTTCTTATTGTCGTGGTCACACTTAGCTTTGTACGGACAATGGTTGCTGATCAAGCACAGTCATCACTGGCTGACCTCTCTCAAAGTGCCTACGACTCATCACTGGCGGGAACAGAAGATGCCAAGCGCGCCCTTATTTATTATCGAACGGTCTGTTCGAACGGTACTGCTTCAGATTGTGCCACCGCGAAAGCTGCACTTGATTCATCAGTCTGCAATAAGGGCTTAACGACCATTTTGCCTGATATTCAGACGAATGAAGAAGTAAAGATTCAAAAGACGCAGTCCAGCACTGATGCGAATGGGTACGACCAAGCATATACCTGCGTTAAGATTGCGCTGAATACGCCAGACTACCTGGGGACTATTGATGCGAATACCTCAAAACTTATCCCCTTGAAGGCAACGGCTGATATTAATTCTGTCACGGTTCAGTGGTACATGCCGAGCGACCTTGGTTCGACAACGACAAATGTGAATCTCGTCAGCGATTCAGCAGCAGCAAAACCGCTCTACTTACAGACAAATTGGCCAGCGAATCGTCCATCATTGTTACGTGCGCAGCTGATGCAGTTTGGGGCTGATTTTAAGCTATCTGATTTTGATACCTCGAACACCGTCAACAGCAATACGAATACTGTTTTCTTGTATCCAACAGGGACGACTGGTACAGCACGGACGGTGAACGATACGATTGGTATTGCGCAGCAAGACATTCGAAAAACAGCGACGGGCGCTCCGCAACCAGTTAGGTGTTCCGGCAAACTCAGTACGGGTGGCTACGCGTGTTCGGTGACTCTCACACTGCCGCAGGCAATAGGACAAAGTGATGATGCGCGAACGGCTTACCTGCGCCTGACACCTATGTATAACGCGACACACTTCCGCGTGACACTGAATGGAGTGACTGGGGCACTCGACTTTAATGGTGTGCAGCCAAGTATTGATTCAACTGGTCGTGCGAGCACCCAGTATCGCCGCGTCGAGACACGGGTTGACCTAACGAGTACGAACTTCGCATTTCCAGAGGCAGCTATAGATCTAACAGGAAACCTTTGTAAGGATTTCGTAGTCACCGATAATACGAGTGATTACGCAAACAGTTGTACCCCGTAACGCTCGTTACGCGTCGCCAGATTCGCTGTGGAATTTCTCGTATACCTCACGCAAGTGTTCGTCTGTCACGTGCGTGTAGACTTGTGTCGTACTAATATTGCTATGACCAAGCATGCTTTGGACACTACGAATATCTGCACCGTTCATCAAAAGGTCAGTCGCGAAGCTATGACGCATCGTGTGAGGGCTGACATGCTTCGTAATACCGGCAAGTAGGGCGTATTTTGAAACCATGCGCTGGACACTGCGTGCAGTCAGGCGACGATAATCACCACTCGTGTTAGCTTCGACATTTTTACTGTAGCTAATGAAGAGGGGAGCCAGCGCATCATCGCGGATATCAAGGTAATGATCCACCCAACCAGCGGCGGCTTCGCTAATGAAGACGGGGCGGTCTTTTTGGCCTTTACCACGGACCATAAATTCGCGACGCTTGGTATTGACGTGGTCCCGGTTTAAGTTAATCAGTTCAGAAACACGCAGGCCACTCGAGAAGAGTAACTCAACAATTGCACGGTCGCGTAGGCCTGCCTCAGAGCTAATATCAATTTCAGAAATAAGCCGTTCTACTTCATCGTAGTGAAGGAAGGTGACTTGTTTGCGTGAAACCTTAGGCAGAACGATTTTATTTGGTGCGAGCGATTCGATATCTCGCTGTGACAGATAACCAAGGAAGCCGCGTAGGGCAATTAGGTGGTAAGACTGAGTAATTGTGGCCAGGTCGTCGTCTGCGTTGTTCTTGTAGCGGTTTAGCCACAAACGATATTTACGGATCATTTCAGCAGTGATAGCACCGACCTTTGTATCGTCAGTGAACTCGACGAAACGCTCTAAATACAGGCGATAGTTTTCGGCAGTCTTCGAAGAACGACCACCCTCTACCTCGAGGTGTTCAATGTAGTCGAGAATCAATTCAGACATATACATGTAATAAGCATAGCCTAAAAGGTATCAGGGCGATACAATAGAAGGCATGTCATTTATACAATCAATTATCCTCGGGCTCATTCAAGGACTGACCGAATTCATTCCTGTCAGTAGTTCTGGACACCTGGTCATTGCACAAACGTTTCTTTCTGGAGCATCAGATCACTTATTCCTTGAGTTTATTAACCTCGGGACATTCTTGGCGCTTTTGGTATTTTTCCGTAAAAAGATTTGGACGATCATCACCGATATCGTTGTGCACCACAAATTCCGCTTAGCGCGAAATATCCTTATTACCGCTGTCCCTGCAGGAGTGGTAGGATTTCTGCTCGCAGGATTTATCGATGATACACCGCAGTTCTTTGGTAGTGCAGTGGTGGTTGCGATCACCCTAGCGGTTGTCGGTATTATTATGGTGGTCATTGAAAAGTTGCCGCACGCTTCGGAAGTAAAAAGTGGCGAGAATCTTACCGGTTGGCGCGCGTTTGCGATTGGTGCCGCTCAGACGCTTGCGTTGATCCCTGGTGTTTCACGATCTGGCTCGACAATTATTGCCGGACGCCTTGCAGGGCTTAAGCCCGCAGAGGCTGCTGAGTACAGCTTTCTCGCATCGCTGCCAATTATGTTTGGAGTGACAGTAAAGACCTTCGTGAGTGACCATGCCTACCTGACAGAGCACCTCGGCACCTTGGCGCTTTCGAATCTCGTCGCTTTCATTAGTGGGTTATTCGCCGTTGGGTTCTTGCTGCGTTACTTGCAGAAGCATTCACTGGCAGTCTTTGGGTGGTATCGAATTGGACTCGCAGTAGTCCTAGGTATCATTCTTTTGATACAATATAAGTAGTAAACGATCTAATAGCAGTAATTACAGGGAGACCACCATGGCCAAGACTAATCTTGTCGAACGAACACTTATTTTATTTAAACCAGATGCAGTCCAGCGTGGCGTTGTCGGTGAGATCTTAACTCGTTTTGAGCGCGTCGGCCTCAAGATTATCGGGACAAAGATGATTGCTCCAGACCGCGAACACTACTACAAGCACTACGAAGAAATCGGACAGGTGATTACTCGCCGTGGTGAAGAAACATTCAACAACGTGCTTGATACGATGAACGAAGGACCAGTTATTGCGATGGTGCTTGAAGGTATCGAAGCGGTTGAACTGGTTCGTAAGCTGGTTGGATCAACTGAGCCAAAATCATCAGCCCCTGGAACGATCCGCGGCGACTTCTCGCACATGAGCTACGGCTACGGTGACGAACAAAGTAAGGGTATTCCAAACCTTATTCACGCATCAGGTGATGCATCTGATGCCGCACAAGAAATTCCACACTGGTTCTCTGACGCTGAACTGTTTGACTACAGTGTGTTGAACGAAAAGTTTACACGATAGCAGCGGAGTTGCGGTAGAGGGCAACCTGAACAACATCTGCAACCCGAGTCTTTCCCGGTACTGAAACAGAGAAAGACCCGGAGTGAAGCCGTTGTGAAGGTTGTCTCTCTGGCGCAAATCCGTTCCTCATCTGTTAAACTGACAGTATGCCCCGGTAGCTCAACTGGATAGAGTAGATCCGTCCTAAGGATATGGTTGTAGGTTCGACTCCTGCCCGGGGTACCAAAATGATGAAGCACTTCGAAAGGAGTGTTTATTTTTATCCTAAATTCCGCTTATGCTATGATAAAATCATGGCAAAAAAATATACGAAACAACAGCAGCAGAAGCACCAAAAGCAACACAAGATCATTGTTGGACTCAGCATCGTTGTTGTTGCGGCCCTCATTGGGCTTATTTTTTCACTTATTATTATTCCAAAAGTGGTCAATGACGCTCGTCTTCACCGTATTAACGCAATCTACTCAAGTCTAAACGTTGATACAAACGACAAATATATTCTGCAACGTGAGAATGTTTTTGGGAATAAGCGCGTCTATGACTACGACAATGGCCGTACGTTCTCGTCCGAAAAGGATTATATTCGTGGAGCGAATGTCGATGTCACAGCAAAAGAACTTGATGCCGCAGTCAAAGCAGCTGGCTTTACCTTTATCGACCAGCCGTATGCAGGCAGCACTTCAACGCAGTATCACTATAAGTCGGCTAAGGGTGAGTATATTCGTGTCACCGTATCGAGTAAGCTCCGCGATGATGCATTTCAAAATGTATTCCTTATGACAGGGAAGGCGACTGATGAAGTCTTTAAGATCGATCCAAATGCCGGACCTTCAAATGTCGTTATTAAAGTTAACCTCGACGATAACAACGAATAAACCATAAAGGGGTTGGCCTCTGTCGCCAAAACCGGTTATTTCCTGTATTATATGACTAGTTATGGCAAAAGAAGCTACAGAGCCAGCGAAACTTGATTTTGAGGGGCAACGCCCGGGTGAAAAGGTGTTGTTTGTATTTCGACGTCACCTTATTGCGATGCGAAAGGGTTTTTGGCTTTTACTTATTCCTTTAGTGATCACCTCGATCCCACCGTTAATTTGGCAATCTAATCTCGAGCTATTCCTTTTGCCCGTTGGGGGATTGGCACTTGGGCTGATTCTTTTCCTCTACCACTACGTGATGTGGTACTTTACGATCTATCTGGTGACGAACCAGCGTATTCGCCAAGTCACGCAAAAAGGCGTATTTGGTAAAGACGTCGTCGAGCTTCGATTGTCAAAGATCCAAAACATAAGCTATAATATACCTGGATTTAGTGGTGAAATCTTAGGGTTTGGGACCATCGTCATTCAGACATTTGTCGGTGACTTGGTGATTCGAAATGTCGAACACCCAGAGAAGATATACAACAAGTTACAAAACGCCGTTGCGGATGCAGTCGAGCAAGGAGATCATGAAGAAATTACTGAATAAAGTACGACGCAAAAAAGCTCTCCCAGAGTCTGCTCGTATTACCACCGAAACAATCGCAGAGCACCGTGAGCGTATTCTTGCTGGCGGCCGACGATTTAAGTATCCGGTCCAGTATGCTCGTCACAAACTTGTCTTTAACGCCATTATCATCACGGTCGCGACATTGATTGCACTTATTGGTATTGGGTACTGGCAACTGTATCCCGCACAGAACACCAGTGACTTTATTTACCGTGTGACTCGCGTTTTGCCACTACCCGTTGCAAAGATTGATGGACAGCCGGTGCTGTATAGCGATTATCTTATGAAGTATCGTAGCTCAATTCATTACCTTGAATCAAAAGAGCGCGTGAACCTCAAAACAGAAGACGGAAAGCGTCAATCTGATTTCGTTAAATCACAAGCAATGGACGACGCGTTGGCTGATGCCTTCGCTTCAAAACTCGCAAAAGCAAACAACGTGACGGTCAGTGATGCTGAACTACAGACGTACTTAAAACAACAACGAAGCTCAACTGATGGAGAAGTGTCGGAAGCAACCTATGATGCTGTCATTATGGATTACTACGGATGGTCTCCTGAAGAATACGCGCATGCTATGCAGACAAAATTACTACGTCAAAAAGTAGCCTACGTTGTTGATAAAGATGCTGATGCAGAATCAAAAGCAGTTGGTGCAGCAATTACGGCAGGCAATACTGATCTAAAAAGCGTCACCGAAGCGATTAATCAAAATGCCAAGGTTCAAGTCGTCTATGGTTCACTCGGTTGGGTACCAAAAACCAACCAAGATGGTGGCCTTGCTGCCGCAGCTGCCAAACTGCAAAAAGGTCAGATCTCGTCTGTTATTAAATCAACAACAGGAGAAGGCTATTACTTCGTCAAACTCATCGACATCAATGATGCACAGGTGAACTACGAATATATTCATATTCCACTGACCGCATTTGCAAAGCAGTTACAACAAGCAAAAGACCAGAACAAGGTCAAAGAATACATTACTATTCCTAAAGTCACCACGACGCCAGCTAACCAATAGATTAAGGAGAGACGTTATGTTTACGGTACCAGCACTCGGATACGCTTATGACGCACTTGGCGAAAATATTAGCGCAGCAATTATGCAGCTTCATCACGATAAGCACCACCAGGCATATGTCGATAAATTAAATGCGGCAATTGCGACGCACCCTGAACTCGCCGACAAAACTGTCGAAGAACTGATTGGGAACCTTGAGGCAATTCCTGAGGATATTCGTGGTGCCGTTCGTAATCACGGTGGTGGTCATTATAACCACAGTTTGTTCTGGAAAGTTATGTCACCGAATGGTGGCGGAGAACCGACCGGACCACTGCTTGATGCAATTGTTGCAAAGTACGGCTCATACCAAGCCTTTGTTGACGAATTTAGCGCAAAAGCATTGGCTGTCTTCGGGAGTGGCTGGGCATGGCTCCAACCTGATCTTTCAATCGTGACGACGGCGAATCAAGACGTTCCATTTATGAACGGAGAACCTGAACCAATCATCGGCCTCGATGTCTGGGAGCACGCGTATTACCTCGACTACAAGAACAAACGTGACGACTATGTCAAAGCCTTCTGGAACGTTGTCGACTGGAACTTTGCTGCAGAACGATATGCGCAACTTGCTCAGTAATAAGTAAGACCTCTTGTGGAAAGTACTCTACACACTCCAACGATATACGAAATTAATACGCCAGTTTTCTTGCGTGAGGTTTCGGAGCGCGCTGGTCACTCTGTAACGCTCGCTGATGTCCCTGATGCCGAGTGGGACGCAATTGCTCGACCAAGTATCGATACAGTCTGGTTTATGGGCGTATGGCAGCGGAGCGTGGTTGCAAAAACGATGGCGAAAGACGAGCCATGGCTGAAAGATGCATTGCCTGGTATGCAAGATGCAGACCTGCTAGGGTCTGCTTATAGTATTGCTTCTTATACAGTTGATGAGTCGCTCGGTGGTAATGAGGGCCTGGCTATTGCACGCGGAAAGCTCGCAGAACGAGGCATAAAAATAATACTTGATTACGTCCCGAATCATGTTGCGATTGATCATGAGTGGGCGAGTGAATACCCAGAATTTTTCCTATCAGGAAGTGAGCAAGAACTTGCTGCGCACCCTCATGCATTTGTTCGGACACCAGCTGGTATATTTGCAAAAGGCAAGGATCCGAACTTTGAACCGTGGTCCGACGTGTTACAGTTGAATGCGTTTTCGCCAATGCTTCGTGGAGAAGTTACCAAAACATTATCGACGATTGCCAGTATGAGTGACGGCGTTCGCTGTGATATGGCAATGCTAATGATGAACACTATATTTAAACAGACCTGGGGCGATCGGGTTGGGGATATTCCGACGGAAGAATACTGGCCTGCGATCATTACAGCTGTCTGCGCTGTGAATCCTGAGTTTCTATTCTTGGCTGAAGTCTACTGGGATAAGCAACAGGATCTCTTGGATCAAGGTTTTGATCTTTGCTACGACAAGGACCTGTACGACGATCTTTTAGATGGCTCCGTGCAACACATTAAGAATCACCTTGAAGCGCCAGTTACATATCAGCAGCATCTTTTGCGGTTCCTTGAGAATCACGACGAAGAACGCGCCGCCAAAGAATTTCCTCACGACAAGCATATTGCTGCCGCTGTCATTACAGCAACACTGCCTGGAGCGCATCTTTACTATGATGGTGAGCGTGAAGGGCGAGTGGTTAAATTACCTGTTCACCTGGGCCGTCGTGTTGATGAACCTGTTGATGAGGCCATTGCACTTTTTTACGATAAACTTTGGGCGTTCATTGCGCAGAAAAATCTTGCACAAGGGGAGTGGAAGCTACTCAATCCATTGTCGCGATTCTGGCGACGTGAGTCGCAGCATGTCCTTGCCTGGGAATGGACTACCAAAACGAATAAAGTCGTTGTTGCCGTTAACTATAGTCCGGAAAAAGCACAGGTTATTTTGGATACTGACCTCAAGACAGTGACAGGTGCCGAGGATATCTTGAACGGACAGGTAAACTGGGCTGAACATATTTTTAGTTCACGTGTAACACTTCAGCCATGGCGGCATATTGTGATTACTGTCGATAAGTAAGCGCTGATAATAGCATCTGTTATTATCATAGGGTATGGCACGTAGACGCTATTATCGATCTCGTAAACAAGCTCCGCTCAGCGAAGGCTATTTTATTATTGCGTTGATTGCGGTCGTGTTGGTAGGGCTTCTTTTGTTTAAAGCAGATGACCAGCAGCGGAATCTCATTATTATATTCAGTGCTATTTTTGCCGTTGCACTGCTAGGGCTTTTCATTTTAATCAGCTTGATGAAGCGAAGGAAAAACGATGCATTAGCTCGTGCCTTGGCAATTTCGAAAGTTGATACTTTGACTGGTATTGAATTCGAAAACTATGTTGCGGCAATTTTTAGACATCAAGGGTATAAAGTACAAGACACTCCAAAGTCAGGTGATTTTGGAGTCGACCTTATTATTACAAAGGACGGGCAAAAGACAGCCGTTCAAGTGAAGCGATACAACAAGTCTGTTAATCAAGCGGCTGTCCGAGAAGTCGTTGCTGGAAATGCCATGAGCTATTACAGGGCAGAGAAGACAATGGTGGTGACGAATAGTTACTTCACAAAATCGGTCTATCAACTCGCTGCTGCGCATCACTGCGAACTTGTGGATCGTGATATGCTCGCTGTTTGGATTAAGGAATTTCAGAAGCAATAAGCTATTTTTTGTTATTAAACAAAAAACTCCCGAAGGAGTTCTTGTAATAATTTCTTAATTGATTCTGTGCGGGCTACTTCTTTGAAAGAAACGCTATAAGAATTAAAATAACCCCTGCTAGAAGAGGGCCGAATAAGAAGGGCATCCATACGTAAAGTGACGGTAGCGGCGAGCATGAACCTGTTGTTCCACTACTACAAAGAGACTCAAAGAGGACAGGTGTACCTATCAGTACGATTGCTGGAGTCAAGATTATTAAGATAAAGCCGATAATGATCAGTTGTTTTTGTTTACGTTTAAGTTTCATATCGCTTATTATAACAAAATTTCCGCTTCGAATAATTTTAATGTGTGATAAGGTTGGGGTGGCCGGCTTTGTGAGCCGATGCCACCCCAACCTTATCTCCTCAGCTAGCTCATCTTGGTTTGGAACATAAGGCCATAGGCAATCGTCTGACCTGATGAGTCAGGGTGCATACTGCCAGGACTCACTGCGTATGAGCTTTCAAGCTCCGCGCCGTAGAGGTATGGAGTTCCGCTATCACAGAGTCCATGTCCGTCAAACAGTGCGGGAGGAACATAGGTTACGTTGACGCCCGCATCGTGTGCTGCGTTCACTGCATTACTGATGATTGTGTCTAGGTCGTCGGCTTGGCTATTTATCCATTGTGCATCGGTATAGGAGACTGTTGCCGTGAATCCCACCGTGCAAGTGTAACCACCAGGCGCACTCGAATCGCTGTCGTAGTCGGTAGTAGAAGTTCCAAAGAGCTCCGGGTACCCACCGACATAGATCGAGGCGTTTGGCGCCGCATCTGCTACTTGGTTTATCAGATCCAGCAATGAGCGGATCGTCCGACCGTTTGCAGGTTCGTGTGCAGGCACTATCGACCCATCAAGCGCGGCGAGCCGATCATTGAGTGGGCCTGTCACCGTAACATCTGAAGAACAGCCCCATGCACCGGACGTCGGCGTTAGGCTTTTCACGCAATCACCAAGAACTGTCGAGAAGCCTGCGTCATTGCCACCGATCGTGAAAGTCACGCGATCGGTTGAAGCGCTGAGCGCTGATATCTGCGACGGTTCATTCCATGCTCCAGTCCCAGTCCCGCCGTTCAGCAAGGTATCGGTAGTAGCACCAGAGCAAGCAACGTAGTCACTCAGGTTTAGATTAAGCCCACCGTGTTGGGTAAGCCATTCTGGGTAACTAGTGTCTTCGCTGCGATGGCATTGATTTGTTCCCGGGACATTGGTCCAAGCGTTAAAAGCTGGATTGCCTTCACCGCTCGAATACGAATCTCCCATAGCTACGTAGTTTAACTTTGATGACACGTACGGAGCGTGCTGTGCGTTCGCACTACTTACGACCGCTCCGACACCTGTCAGTGAAATCTTATACAACATCACGTCCTGTGTGCCTGGGTTACCAGTACAGCCCGTGTTGGTGTAGCAGATTGGTATGTACAAGTTGTTGCCATAGATATTGTCGCTACTAAATTTAGCAAACACGTTTGTTGTTGGATTGAACGATACTCCTGCGTCTGCCACGAGGTTGAAGATGTTCGTGTATGAACCGTTATTTGGGTCAATTGTGTCGACCCGGATCGCGTTGCTACTCGTGTTTGTTGAGACTTTTCGAACTAGGATGCCAATACTATTCGTATCCTCCATATAACTCAGGATACTTTGGTTAGTATAGCCACTTGGAAGAATTATAGAGTTACTCGTGGACGTATTATTTGTGACATCGACACGATATATGTTTCCATACTCTACTGTGACTAACTTTCCATCACCGCCTAGGCTAAACTCTGGGACGTCATAGCTACTAAAGGGTGTATTTACTGGATCACTTGTTCCATTAGCGTTGGTGTATGTCGCCTTGGTGTAGCCTGTATCGTTTGGTGCAAAGATTCCATACACTCCTTCGTTGCTGTCTGCAATTGTCTGGACTAGATGTCTACCTGATGGAGCAGTGAGCGCAAATTCCTTTGCAGTATCTTCAACTCCATTAAAATCAAACTGATGTACTGACCCATCTTTTTTCTGTACGAGTAGATTAGACGGGTAGGTCCATAGCCTTGAGCCGATGTAGCCGTTAGACGATGTCGAGATGTCAATCTTGAAACGTACGTCACCATCATCGGCGCTAAAGCTGATTAACCATTCGCCACATGCAGTTGGTGTGCCTTCATAACCCAGTATCCCATAGACGTTGCCGTCTGCGCCAATACTCATCGATTGCAAAATCAGGTTGTGATTTGGATAATTCGATGAGAAAGAGCAATTCGTTGGACTGGTTGGAAGCGCAACGTCCCATATTTTGATTCCGCTCTTATACTTCTCAAGATGCCACGAGTTGTCAGACTGGCGTGCATTTGTGTACATGCTTCCGTCTGAACCGGCAGCATAGCCTGTGTTTTCATCATTCATGAGTGAATCGACACAGACAGCAAGAGATGTACTGCTTGGGGGCATTGCTGTTTGATGATCGGTTGTGCCGCTGTAGTCACTGAATGTCATCGAGTTGTTCGTTGCACCCACATCGCTGCAATTTGCTGAGATGACTTTGTCGTCGTCAATTGCGAGAAACGAAGCCGTAGGGACATTGTACTCCTTCGGCCAACCGGTAGGCTGGTTTGTAGACGATTGGACTGGCTGTGTTACTGCGATCGCAGTCATCGGTATTGCGACCGATGACAGAACCACTGCAAGAATTGCCGTCATGAAGACGGACCTTCTAAGTTTCACTTTGTATCCTTCTTTTGAATGAACGAATCTGAAGAAGTTTTTCAGATTTTATTTGCTCGCTGAAGAGCAAGTTAATTATAGAGTAGAGGAGTGTGCAAACCAAACAAAAAACTCCCGAAGGAGTTCTTGTAATAATTTCTTGGCGGGCCCGACCGGATTCGAACCGGCGATCTTCTCCGTGACAGGGAGACGTGATAGGCCAGCTTCACTACGAGCCCTCGCAGTATCTTGTGAAAGATAGTCTTGGCCTAAGACTCTAAGGATTTTAGCAGTTTTTGCCTCTGATAGCAACTCCTATCGATAGCTTTGTCGGTTCATTTATTTTAACCATGGCAGATGGTATAATGGCAAGAGCTCTGGACGTGCCGTTGTAGCTCAGTTGGTAGAGCGGCGCTTTCGTAAAGCGTAGGTCTCCGGTTCGATCCCGGACAACGGCTCCATGTATATGCTAAACAACACCATTAAACAATCATACAAAGAACTTATCACGAACCGTTACCTAACGGTTCTAAGTGTGATTACCTTGGTTTTGGCACTCGCATTCATCGGTTACATCCTTTTGAACGTTCATTCAAGTGAGTTACAGCTCGTGACACACTATACGGCTTACGGGGTGACCCACTTATACCGTGACCAGTGGTACTACTTGTATACATTTGGTGGGTTTGCGCTGATCGTTGCGCTGCTTCATATGACGATTGCCATCAAAATCTACATTACAAAAGGCCACCCGCTTGCCATTATGTTTGCTTGGATGGGGATCGGTATCATTATTTTCGCTTGGGTGACTGCATTCTCAATTATTAACGTATGGTCTCCGGTTTAAAGAGATGATTAATATTGAAATTCCACTGGGTAAGCGAACGCGTGCGTATCGTTTTTTTGAGATGGTACCGGCGCTGCTGAGTTACGGCGCACTTGTTCTGTTGATTGTCTTGTCATTAGTTTCACCGCTACTTGCGGCTGTCTATCTGATGCTTATTATTGTGACACTGCTCGTAAAGGCGGTCGGCATCGCGTACCACACGATTCAGGGGCGTAATAATCTCGAACGTGCCCAAAAGATCGACTGGCGTGAACGCCTTGAAGATTTTGAGAATCCACAAGAATCATATGAACTCCGTATGAAATCGCGATCAAAGGCCTTCGGGATGCAAAATCACATTGATAACCTTCGTTTGGCCGCAGCCGATCCCGCTGCGTTCCCAAAACCATCAGAACTGTATAACTTAGTCATTATTGCTGCATATAATGAGGGCTACGAAGTGATTGAACCAACGGTGCGTTCAGTGCTAGCGACCACATACGACAAATCACATCTGATTATCGCCTTAGCATATGAAGAACGTGGTGGTCCAGAGATCGAAAAGACTGCTGAGCGACTTCGTCGTGAGTTCGCATCTGAATTTGTTGATTTCGTCCTTGTAAAGCACCCACGTGACTTGCCTGATGAAGTTGTTGGAAAGGGTGGAAACATTACCTATGCCGGTAAACACATGCAAAAATGGCTTGATGAGAAGGGGATTGAGTATAAAAACGTCCTCGTGACGACGCTTGACTCTGATAATCGCCCACATGCCGTGTATTTTGACTATGCAACTTATGAATTTGTCGCACATGAAGATCGCAAGCACCTGGCATTCCAACCAATTTCATTGTTCTTAAATAATATCTGGGATGTTCCTGCGCCGATGCGTGTGGTGGCGACGGGTAACTCGTTTTGGAATATTATTAGCTCGATGCGTCCGCATGCGCTGCGTAACTTTGCCTCTCACTCGCAACCGATGGAAGCACTGGTAGAAATGGACTTTTGGAGCACTCGAACGATCGTTGAAGATGGTCACCAGTACTGGCGGAGTTACTTCTACTTTAATGGTAATTATGACGTCGTGCCGTTGTTTGTGCCGATCTATCAAGACGCGGTCCTCGATACAACCTACGTAAAGACACTGAAGGCGCAGTTTATCCAACTTCGTCGCTGGGCCTATGGCGCCTCTGATGTGCCGTACGTCGCAACACGTGTCTTTAGTCGAAAGCGTAACGTGCCGTTCTTAGCAGGGCTTTCACGGTTGATTAGGCTGATCGATGGACACTTGACCCTTGCAGTCGTCACAATCCTTGTGACAGTAGGGGGATGGGTGCCGTTATTCATTAATAACCAGGCCTACCATGACGTCGTGGCGCATCAGCTTCCAGATGTCATTAGTGTGATTCAAAGGATCGCGCTGATCGGACTCTTTATTACAGTGTTCTTGTCATTAAAGATGCTACCGGCACGTCCTGAGCGCTACAAGCGGACCCGTAGTCTCGGTATGATCCTGCAGTGGTTCCTTATGCCAGTGACTGCTATCTGTTACAGTGCGGCAGCTGCGCTCTATTCACAGACTCGATTGCTATTCGGTCGTTACCTGACGAAGTTCGATGTGACCAATAAGGCAACCTATGCCACTGCTGCGCTCGCGAAGGCGCAAAAGAAGAAGTAGCCTCTTGTCACAGTACTAAGGGAATTGCCCCTCTATAGAAAAAGACCTCCGTTTTACCGGAGGTCTTTTGAATTGAAAACGATTGTAATGCTAGATCGTACGAATACGAACTTCGCGTTTGATCTCTTGAAGGGTCTTGTTGTACTCGAATCCGAGTGAAAATCGTTCAAGAGCTGAGGTTGTTTGGTTCGATTCAATCTGTTGTTTCTTAACCATGATTACATTGTAGCATAAAGGGTATGGTATGTCAATGACACAGGTATTCACTGATGATATCGCCTATGATATAGAGATTTCACGTGAGTAGAAAAGCGGGGTAAATAAGGTGGTGGAAAACTGCTTGTGCCTGTGGGGAAAACAAAACCGCCCCTGTTGAGGAGCGGTATGAGGGTACATGGGAACCTGTCTGTAGGGGTTATTCTTTCGTGAGCGTTGCTTTTACTCGTTTTGAGACAAGGAAGTAGGGGATCCAGATAACGGCAACTATTACCGTTCGACCGACGTCTGAGGCGGCTTGATCAAGGACTGTCTGTACGTACTGTGTCAGATCAGCTGAAGCAAACAGGGCTGAGGCTGCAATGTAATCGATAAGGCCGTACACGGCGCCGTAGATAAGTGTCGCGATGACTACTTTCTTTGCAACTTTTCGTCGACGGATGATCAAAACAATCGAGATAATCAGTAGGGTGGCATAGGCAAGGACTGCTAAGTTCTCGATAGTGGTGAGGAGCTGGAAGGAGTCGCCAAGGCTAGCTTGGTACTGGTTATAGGTATCGATGTCATCACTCGAGAGGAAGCCATCCGAAAAGAACCGAAAGATTGTCACAAGCGCGGTGATAACGAGCCCGACGACGAACCAGGCAAGCCAGCCTTCAACGCCAATATAGCGTTTTCTTTTTTCAGCTTTGGTCATGGTCGATTCGTCATCTGTATTGAGTGGAGCTGACACTGCTGTTGTTTTCGAAAGAATCGTCTCTTTGAGCTTTTCGATTTTTGGATAGGTGTGACCTCGTTGCTCGATCGCATGGTCAATAAAGGTAAGTGCTTTCTCGTCGTTGTATTGGAAGTAGGCGATATAGGCCTGTAATTCATACAATTTATAGCGTCCAGTGCCGATCTTTTCGTCGTACTGGTATTTTTCAGCTAATCGATCGAGTGCTGCCTGGGCATTCACGAGATCTTCATCCGTTAATTGATCGGCATCAGCGATAGCTTTGATGTCCTCTTCGAGCGCCGTGACGGCTTCGGTGTAGGCATGACGTTGTTTTGCGTAAGGTGATTCCATTATTCAATATCCTTCCAAGTACGTTTTTCTTCTTCCGGTTCTATATCGATGATGTTGCGGTGTGTCTGTGCCGCCTTTTCATTGTTTCGCTCACCGCTGCTAGCGAGAAGTGTTCCGATGAGTCGTGAGGCATAGGTAAGAATAATCATAATGAGGAGACCAAAGAAGATATCCCACCTGCCGTGGAAGAGCGCAGCCAGCATGCCGATCGGCACGACACCGATACCACCCAGTAAGACGCCGATGATCACGGCGATGAATCCCCAAAGTGAAAGTGTCACCGCCAGGCCATAGATCCATGTTGCGAGTCCGAAAATGTAGGACGAGATATAAATGATAATGCCGGAAACTGTCCTTGCTGGGTATGTAATGGCCGCGACGAGAGCGACCACATCAATGAATAAAACGATTCCTGAGAGCCAATAGATGAATGGTGCGATGTGAAAGGCAATTGCTACACCAAAGACAAAGAACAGAATTGTCGCAAGGATAACGCCTAGGAATATCACTATCCCTAGAATCGTTCCGCCAATTGTCTTTAGCGTGTTCATAACTACTGTTATCATACTCCCAGAAACACGTTTTTCATATAATTCTCAGAATTATTTGCTAACAAAAAACTCCCACGAGGGGAGTCTTTTTATAAATTTGGTGGGTCCTAGAGGATTCGAACCTCTCACCTCCTCAACGTCAATGAGGCGCTCTAGCCAAATGAGCTAAGGACCCGGCTACGCTATAAAGCTTTATAATCTTAGCAGAATGGGGGTCAGGAATCAATGAACTCGTCTTTCGGGAGGGGATAGTGGTATACTAAACGGCAGAGTGATGACGAAGCCTAACCATCTTCTGAACTCCGTCGGTGTGAGACGTACGCAACGTTTCTCATAAGTAAAAGTCCGGTGGAACCGTCTGACCAAAGGGTTGGACCCGAGACATACGATATACAGCTTCAACCCCGCACTAGTGGGTGACGAACCTCGTTATCGTATGTTTTTTTAATTTAAATATAATTTCTTTAAAGGAGAATAGAATATGAACGACGATTATTTACACGCAATGCGACACAGTCTCGCGCACATTACTGCCGCAGCAGTGCAGCGTATTTGGCCAGAAGCAAAGTTTGGTGTTGGTCCGGTGGTCGAGAATGGCTTTTACTACGATATTGATCTGGGTGAGCGAAAGATCTCTGAGGCAAACTTTGCGAAGATCGAAAAAGAGATGCAAAAGATCATCGATTACGGTGATGAATTCGTTCGTTTTGAAATGCCTATTGCTGAGGCGATTGATTGGGCGCGTCAAAACAACCAACCGTATAAGGAAGAACTCCTTAACGACCTCAAGCGTTCTGGGACAACACTCGTGAAAGACATTGATGTCGAAGAGCTTGGTGTGGCGACTGATGGCGATGCTGCGGTGGCAAATGTTTCGTTTTACAAGAATGGCAACTTTGTTGACCTCTGTCGTGGTCCACATGTCGATAATACAAAAGACGTTGGTGCGTTCAAGTTGCTTCGTGTCGCTGGTGCGTACTGGCGCGGGAACGAAAAGAACCCGCAAATGCAGCGTCTCTATGGTGTGGCGTTTGCAACACAAGAAGAACTTGATCAGTACCTCGAGCGACTGGAACAGGCGAAGCTTCGTGATCACCGTAAACTAGGTAAAGAATTAGATCTGTACACGATTTCAGATTTGGTTGGTCCAGGACTACCACTGTTTACACCACGCGGAACTATTCTTCGTGACATCATGAGCGGGTACTCATACCAGCTTCGTCAGAAGTACGGCTTCCAAAAAGTCTTTACTCCACATATTACAAAGAAAGAATTGTATGAGACGTCAGGACACTGGGCGAAGTTCGGTGAAGAACTCTTCCTCGTACAGAGCCAAAAGACGAGTGATAGCTTTGCGCTTAAACCGATGAACTGTCCGCACCATACGCAGATTTACGCGTCGAACCCGCGAAGCTACAAAGATATGCCAATCCGTTACCTTGAGGTGACGACTGATTACCGTGATGAAAAGACTGGTGAGTTGGGTGGATTGAACCGTGTGCGTGCCCTCACTCAGGATGACAGCCACGTATTTGCGCGACCTGATCAGATCGAACAAGAGATTCACAACTTGCTTTCAAGCGCCCGTGAGCTATACGGCATGATTGGCATGAAGCTCCGTGTGCGTCTTTCATATCGTGATGACGAAGATAAGTACCTTGGTGATATGGCGCTCTGGGAAACTGCCCAAGCGCAGCTGAAGAACGCAGTGATTGCCAATGAGCTTGAATACTTCGAACAGGACGGTGAAGCGGCTTTCTATGGTCCAAAGATCGACTTTATGGCAACTGATGCGATTGGGCGTGAGCACCAAGTCGCGACTGTGCAGCTCGATTTCGTACAACCACAACGATTTGGACTGACGTACACTGACGCAGAAGGAAATGCGGCACAACCGGTGATGATTCACTGTGCACTGCTTGGCTCAATTGAGCGCTTCCTGAGTGTCTTTATCGAGCATACGGGTGGCTGGTTCCCATTATGGGCCGCTCCAGAAGGGGTTCGTATTCTGACGATTAATGACGCAGTGTTACCGTATGTTGAAGAGATTAAGGCGATCCTGAGTGGTGTCGTGCTTGAGACGCCTGTCAAATATAATGAGCTTCGATTTAGTGTTGATGACCGCAATGAGTCACTAGGTAAGAAGATTCGTGAAGCAACGACCTGGAAGATCCCTGTCCAACTGATTGTTGGTCCACAAGACCAAGAGGCAGGCCAAGTCAGTGTCCGAACACAAGCCGGCGAAGAGAAGGTAGCACTTGGTGAGCTTGCTGACTACTTGAAAGAACTGAGTGGCCGAGCTTAATAGCCAGTTTCGTAAAGATGTCGAAGCTTTCATGGCGCGCGTGCCAAAAGGCCAAGTCACCACCTATGGTGACTTGGCGGCACTGGCGGGGCACCCTTATGCTGCACGTGTCGTAGGAGGCATGGCGCACCACGGTGATACGGCATTACCGTGGCATCGATTGGTGAACCGTTTTGGTGGGTTAGCCGCCGGATACTATGGTGGTAGGGAGGTGCAAGCCGAGCATTTACTCGCTGAAGGTGTGACTTGTACTGATTTTATTGTCGATAATTTTAAGGAGATCCGATGGCAGCCATTTTAGACCTTCCGCTAATTGTGATTGTCGGGCCCACCGCGAGTGGGAAGTCTACACTGGCGATCGAACTGGCCGAGCAGTATAGCGGTGAGATCATCGCTGCCGATTCACGCACGATCTATAAAGGTATGGATATTGGAACAGCAAAACCAAGCCTCGCAGATCAAGCCCGTGTGCCACATTGGGGGCTTGATATTGTTATGCCGAATGAACCATTCTCTGCAGCAGATTTTAAAGCCTATGCGGTCCAAAAAATCGCAGAAATACGTGCTCGTGGACACGTTCCTTTTTTAGTTGGAGGGACAGGCTTGTACGTTGACAGTATCATCTTTGATTATCAATTTGGACCACCCGCAGACCTTGAAAAACGCGCTACATTAGAGCAAATGAGTCTCGAAGATTTGCACAAATATTGTATTCAAAACAACATTTTGCTGCCAGAAAATGCACAAAACAAGCGATATGTCATTCGTGCAATTGAACAAAATGGTATCAAAAGCAAAGGGTTAACATCACCAGTTGATAATACTATTATTGTTGGAATTACTACAGAAAATGATCAACTACGAAGGAGAATTCACAAACGCAGTGAACAGTTATTTGACGACGGAGTGGTCGACGAAGCAAAGACATTGGGCGATATATATGGCTGGGAAAGTGAGGCTATGACCGGCAATATTTACCGACTTGCCCATGCGTATATGAACGGTGAAATCACTGCAGGTGAGTTAAAAGCAAAGAACGAAACCGCGGACTGGCGACTCGCAAAACGACAGCTGACTTGGATGAAACGCAATAAAAATATCACCTGGTTACCACTTGATGAAGTTAAAAATTACATCGCTAAGGCGCTCGCATAGGTACCGGGGTCGTGGTATGATAGAACACGAAAGTTATGCATATATAGGTGCGGAAGGGAAAACAGATGATTGATGCATTGTTCGGCTCAAAGACTCGGGTGAAGTTACTGCACCTATTCATGAACCACCCTGGACAATCTTTTTACGTCCGTGAAATTACTCGTGTGATTGACGAACAAATTAATTCCGTTCGCCGCGAATTATCTAATATGCTTGAAGTGGGAGTTATTACGAGCGATAGCAGTGATAACAAACTCTACTACCAGGTAAACCAACGATACGAGTTCTACTCGGCGCTCCGTGCGATCTTCGCAAACGAGACCCTCGTAGTGAAACCAGCGCTCTCTGAGGGCGAAACAGTCAGCGAGCAGTATCTCAGCGCGATTGCTGATATCTCAGCGCTACGACTTGCAATCTTGTCAGGTGTTCTCGTCAAAGGCTCAACCAGTAGTGTCGATGTCTTACTTGTCGGAACATTGCCGGCTTCAAAGGTAAAGGCGGCGATGGCAATTATCGAAAAGCTAGAAGGTCGCGAGATCAACTACAGCGTGATGTCATACGATGACTTCTATTATCGGTTGAGTGTTCGTGATAAATTTATCATTGAGATCCTGAACTCGAAGCATACCGTTGCGATCGATAAAGATAATATCCTGAGTCATCCCGAAGGTCAGAAATAATACAGAATTAGTTAGGAAAAGATATGTTTGAAATTGAATACAAAGGTGCAAATAGTGTTATCATCTCGACAAAAAAGTCGACCCTCGTAACAGACCCTAAGCTTTCGCTTGTAGGGCTTAAGGACGTTTCAACAAAAGATGCAGTTGAACTTGCGACTGAAGCGCGTTTTGCTCTGAATAGTGAAAATGCACGACTGAACATTGAAGGACCAGGTGAGTACGGTGTCGCAGAATTCGATATTAAGGGAATCGCTGCACAGCGCCACCTTGATAGTGAATCAGATCCACTCATTTCGACTATTTACCGGGTAGAAATTAATGATACGCGTATTGCAATCATTGGAAACATCTATGAAAAGCTTTCTGAAGCGCAACTTGAAGATATCGGACTCGTTGATGTGCTGATTCTTCCTGTTGGGGGAAGTGGATACACACTTGATGCAACTGGTGCAGCAAGTATCACACGGACAATCGATCCAAAAGTTGTCATTCCAGTCCATTATGCTGATGCCGGTATTAACTACGAGGTTCCACAAGATGTTGTTGAAACCTTTGTGAAGGAACTTGGTGCGCCTGTTGAAGAGCTGCCAAAGTTCAAATTAAAGCAATCAGCACCACTCCCTGCGGTCCTGACAACGATTCTTCTTGCACGCGCGTAACAAACGCCGTACATTTCACCCTGTAACATGGGTAATAAAAAAACTCTCCGCTAGGGAGAGTTTTTTATTGTATTGGCTCGTTAATTACTTAGCGAGGGCAACCGCAGAACCCTTTGAAGGGAGGATTCCTTTTTTCTTAAGTGTACGAATGGCCTGTGTTGAAAGGACCATTGTTACTTTTTGACCTTCAAATTCGAAAGTCTTCTTTTGAAGGTTAGGTTTGAAAACGCGGTTTGTGCGACGCAAAGAGAAGCTAACGTTGTTGCCAAATTGCTTTCCTTTTCCTGTGAGTTCACATCGTGCGACCATGATAGTATTCCTTACTGATTCCTTGTTTTCTATAACTCGCTACGTTTCCGTAGGCAATGTAACTCATTTTACCTCTTTTACCCCCGAGAGTCAAGCTGTTATACTAGAAGGAATGGATTTCATACTCAACATCATTATTGTCCTCGTTATTATTTTACTTTCGATGACATTGCACGAAGCAATGCACGGCTTCATTGCGTATTGGCTAGGGGATGACACGGCCAAAAAACAGGGGCGATTGACGCTTAACCCTATCAAACACCTTGATCCATTTCTGTCTGTGATCTTGCCGCTCCTACTATTCCTTATCGGTGCACCAGTGTTCGGTGGGGCCAAGCCTGTGCCGTTTGATCCCGATCGCGTAAAGGGTGAGGAGTGGGGTGCTGCACTGGTTGCTGCTGCAGGTCCACTGACGAACCTTATTATTGCGTTTGTGACATTTGGACTATGGGCGGTGCTTGGCGCGCCACCAAGTACAGAAATTGGCGGATACATATTAATTACCGCCTTTAGTATTAACCTTGGATTCTTTATCTTTAACAGTATCCCGATTCCACCACTTGATGGATCACGGGTTATCTATGCGCTTGCACCAGAATTTATTCGGACAGGTATGCGCGTCATTGAACGGTACGGCATTATATTTATCTTTGCCATCGTGCTCCTTTTCAATAATCAGATTGGAACGTTTATCCTAACGGTCATGAACTTCTTTATTAGAGTCTTTGCTCACATCTTCGGGTTATAAATCAGGCATTTTTTACTACAGAAAAGACTATAGAAATCAGTATTCTCTCATAATCTCGATGCTATAATAAGAAGTGCCTAAGGGGCTCAAAACTGTAAGTGCATATGATTTTCCGATATCATATGATTGGGAAGCCAATACGACTCGTTTCCGTGGAAATGGGCTGCGGCCAACCACCTTTGCACACAAGCGGGGAATATCATAACGCTTACCGTTTTCCCTTGGGCTACATAGACCAGATGTAATGAGCGCATAGCTATTATCACGACTCACTTCTAAAAAGAGGTGAGTTTTTTGTTTTCCGTCTATGGTTGTATACTGAATGTATAAAAGAGACCGACATAAACATGAAACAGAGACTATCAGTTCGAGCAATCATTAATAACGGCGGCAAAACGCTGGTCCTACGTCGTGCAAATGGGCGACCAACAATCCTTGGAAAGTATGAACTCCCTGGCGGCAAGCTTGCCTATAACGAACAGCCAGAAGACGCACTGCGTCGATACCTCCATGATGACATTGGCGTCCATGTAAAGTCTGCACAATTGTTTGATGTGGTCACCTATATTGACCATGATGATCGCGGAATTCAATACGCAGTCATTGTCTATTTAGTGACGCCAGTAGAAAGCAATCGTCCTATCAAGTTGAGTGGCAACTATAATAAGTACAAATATAGTGTGATGTCAGAATTTCAACAGAATGAATTGACGGATCTGACGCAGTTATTGTTGGGAATCATACAACAAGAAGAAATAACAGATAAGAGCTTTAAAACGGTTAAGGTTTCCGGTGCAAAAAATACAGCGGATGATACCATTACTATCTTTTCTGATGGTGGATCAAGAGGCAATCCTGGGCCATCCGCAGCAGGCTATGTCGTGCTTGATGCGAACCAACAGGTGATTGCACAAGGGGGAGAATACCTAGGTATTACGACAAATAATCAGGCAGAATATCATGGGGTTCGCTTAGGGCTCGAGAAAGCAATTGAGCTGAAATTCAAACGTGTTGATTTTAAAATCGACAGCATGCTCGTGGTGAATCAAATGAAAGGCTTCTATAAAATTAAGAATCGTGAACTCTGGCCGATTCATGAACGAATTCGCGAACTTATGACAAAGTTTGATAAAGTCACTTTCAACCATGTCATGCGAGAATTTAATCAACTTGCTGATGGAATGGTGAATAAGACACTTGATGAACATCGTGACCAAGCAAATGCGCACCCTGATGAGCCTCAGCTCGGTTAAAAGCCGTAAGCGTAGTGTATAATAGCATTTAGGTAGTTCGTTAGACGACCGCTTGCCTAAAAACCAAGAGGAAAGTCCGGGCAGCATAGGATAAGGGCAGTTGTTAACGGCAACCGCGGGTAACCGTAGGGAAAGTGCCACAGAAACAAAACCGCCCTCGCAAGAGGGTAAGGGTGAAATGAGTGGGGTAAGAGCCCACAGCGTCATATGGTGACATATGGAGAAGGTAAACCCTGCCTGCTGCAAGGAGATCAACACATAAGGGCTATCCGTCCGTTGGTCGCTACCCGCTCGATCCCACGAGCAATCGTGGGGCTAGATAGATGGTCGTCCTCGACAAAACCCGGCTTACAGATGGACTACCTAATTAAAAATAACACCTCGACGGTGTTATTTTTAATTAGGTTTCTCTAAAGAAAAGTCCACGGGGGGTGCTCTTTAGAGAGGAGAGGGAACCCTTCGGGGTTTTTCATAACTAAAAACCACCCTTTCAGGTGGCTTTTAGTTTCCTCAGCGATACTAGGTAGAGAAACTACTTAGCAGTGTTCTTGGCGATAGCGGCGAATGCAGCTGGTTCGCTGACAGCGAGTTCAGCAAGTACTTTACGATCAAGTTCGATCTTTGCAGCCTTAAGGCCAGCGATCAATTTACCGTAAGTGGTGCCTTCTGCACGTGCAGCAGCGTTGATACGTGTGATCCAAAGACCACGTAGGTCGCGCTTTTTGTTGCGGCGGTCACGGTATGCGTACTCGAGGGCACGAGTTACACCTTGCTTAGCAAGGCGGAAGCTTCGTGTTCGGTTGTGCTGCATACCTTTGGCAGCATCTAAAATCTTTTTGTGGCGGTTTCTAGCGGTGACGCTTCGTTTTACTCGCATAATTTAAATTCCTAGTGCTCGTTTAATATTTCGTGCGGTGTGACCGGTCACTACTGCTGTAGTACCGATGCGTCGCTTTCGGCCGTTGCTCTTCTTTGCAAGAAGGTGGGCGCCGAATGCGCGTCGTCGGGTAAGTTTACCAGTGCTGGTAATCTTGATCCGCTTAGCGGTACCCTTGTGGGTCTTCATCTTTGGCATTGTATTACTCCGTTATTATTTGCTTCGAATGACTACGCTGAGGTTGCGTCCTGCCATTTGTGGCTCATGCTCGAGCACTGCATCGTTTTCTAGTAGGACAGCGATCCGCTTGATCATCTCGTAACCTAGTTCGCGGTGAGCGTTTTCACGTCCACGGAAGAAGATTTGGAGACGAACTTTGTGGCCGTCCGCCAAGAACTCACGCACTTTTCGAAGTTTGATGTCGAGGTCGCCCTGTCCAATCTTCATTCCGAAACGCATTTGCTTGAGTTCACCTTGTTTGTTGCTACGGCGGTTTTTCTGCGCCTCTTTCATCTTTTGGTACTGGTATTTACCCCAGTCGACGATCTTTGCAACAGGTGGGGCAGCGTTAGGGGATATTTCAACCAAATCAAGTCCTGCTTCTTCTGCTAACTTAAGCGCATCTGCGCGACTTAAAATACCTAGTTGTTCACCGGATTCACCGATAACGCGTAGTTCGCTTGCGCGAATAGCATCGTTAATACGAATTGACTGACTGATATATACTCCTTATTTCCTACTATTGTACTGAGTACAGTTGCTCTAGCGTGTTACTCAGCGTCTATAGTATCAAAAATGACCAAAAATGACAAGGGTGAAACAGGGGACGAATTGGTCTATGGGTTGGGGCTTGCTCGATACTGTAGGGCTTCAGCTATGTGATGTGCGTGGATCGTCTTATCGCTACTACCAGTTTCAAGGTCTGCGATGGTCTGCGCGACTTTAATAATCTTGAAATAGCTTCGGGCGGTGAGGGTGAGTTGCTGTGAAGCAGTGAGTAAAAGTTTTCTTGCTTCTGGCGACAGAGCTAACTGCCTTTTTATAGCAGCAGATGATAAAGAAGCGTTGTATATATTGCTACTATTGTATCTACTTTTTTGAACCTGCTGCGCACTAATTATGTGTTCAAACACTTTAAGTTGTTGCTTTTTATTCAACGCTTTTGTATCAAGTAAATGGTTATGATTTACCTTTGAAACAGTCAGGATGAGGTCAATTCGATCTAGAAGCGGCCCCGATAAACGCTTTTGATATGCCATGATTTGCTGCGCACTACAGCTGCATTCTTTGGTTGAATCGCCGTAATACCCACATGGGCAGGGATTCATTGTGGCCACGAGCATGAAGTCTGCCGGGTAGGTGACGCGACCTAAGGCGCGTGCAATTGAGATTGTTTTATCTTCTAACGGCTGGCGCAATGCTTCAAGCACTGTGCGTGGATATTCTGGCAATTCATCGAGAAAAAGCACCCCTAGATGCGCAAGGCTAATCTCTCCAGGGAGTGCTTTAGCCCCGCCACCAATCAGTGCGATGGAACTCGTCGTGTGATGAGGCGCGCGAAAGGGACGCTCGATAATGACGTGCTCTCGTTGTCCAGCTATACTGTGTATCTTTGTGACTGCGAGCTGCTCTGTCTTTGATAGGGGTGGGAGTAAGCTCATGAGTGCTTTCGCGAGCATTGTCTTGCCCGCCCCTGGTGGTCCAGTGAAAAGAATGTTGTGCCTACCTGCAGCTGCTATCTGTAACGCACGTTTTGCTTGTGCCTGGCCATGAATATCATCGATTGTCAGAGGTATGACTGATGGCTGGGACATTGTGGGGGAGGTAGCGAGAGGTAATATACGTGCTTCTTTCTTGAGGTGAAGAAATAATTCTTTCAAACTCGTGACACCAATAATGGGGATAGTCTCGATGAGTTGCGCCTGCGCTAGGTTGGCAATCGGAACGTAGACCTCTGTAAAGCCCGCTGCTTGTGCTGCTTCAACGATCGTGATCACCCCTTTGATTGGGCGTAGCTCGCCGCTTAACGATAATTCACCAGCAAATAATGCACCAGTGATGTCCGCTTGGCGCAGCTGACCACTGGCAATGAGAATAGATATAGCAATAGGGAGGTCGTATTGTGCGCCATCTTTCGGAAGTTCCGCTGGCGCAAGGTTCACAATTAATTTACGAGCTGGAAAGTCGAGGAGGGAGTTGCTGATTGCACTCCTGACACGTTCTCTGGCCTCTTCTATGGCTTTATTGCCCATACCAACGATATGCATTGCCGGAAGTCCCTGTTTGAGGTCTGCTTCGACCTCTACGAGCGCGCCATGAAACCCGACAACAGCCACTGTGGTCACTCGTGCAATATGTTCTGTCTTCATTCTCTCAGTTTATTCTCAGCTAAACTAGTAAATCAAGGGTGAAAGTGCTATAGTTAAGAAGTCCGTGGGGTTGATATAGCTTCGACGGAAGGATTTTAACAGGTTATTTTGCAAGTCGGGTGCACACGTTACGTGCAAAATTTTAAATGCAAAGTCAAAAATTGCACAAAGTGTAGAAGCGATTGCTGCTCAGCTGTTCCCAGCTAAGCAAAGCGCCTACGCTCTTGCTGCCTAATTATTAGGTAGTCATCGATATTCCCAAGGAAGCATAGGGGATACGGTGTTATAAGTATGCTTCTTACCCTCTCGCTAGGCAGCTGTGGCAAGAGGGGACAATTTACAGCGCGTTGTATCAGTCATTTTCGTTCCTCTTTGAGGCTGAATACACCGTACTACTCAATTGGGACTAAACTTGTAGACGAATAACAGGTTACCTTTCGGACCCGGGGGCAGTACCCGGCAGCTCCACCACGATATGATACAAAAAACTACCCGCTTCAATAACGAAGCGGGTAGTTTTTATTAAGAGCTGAATCGTAAGGGTAAAAATAAAAGAACCGCCTGCGAGGAACGGTTCTTTTCGTGGAGTTTTTTCTTGATTTTTGTTTTTGGCTCTGAACGCTTAGTCACTTTGTGTGTATAAGTTTTTTATTCAGGAGCTACCCCTATAATATGTCGGGAATGCGCTTATGTCAACAACTTTGTAGAAGATTATTTAAGTAAAAAATACCACGTATTTCAGGGTCTTTTTAGCCTAGCGTCCGAACACCACAGCGGAACACTACATACCACTATCTGAACTTGGCTTATAGGGGGAGGGGTTGGGGCTGAGAGAATCTTATTTTGGGTATAGTGCGAAACGCGAGGCTGGGGAAAACGTAGAAAGACGTGATGTATAAAATAATATGAACGAGTGATGGCGGCGGAATTGTTTATGACACGAGCGGAAAACGTTTCATGAGCATCCATTTAAGTATCTCAGCATTTGGCGACGACGCGCCGAACGCGCCAACGCACTATATGAGTCATCTGCTTTTCGCCAGCTGTTATGTATTCGCTTATTGCGTATGTGGAGGAGCAGAAATAAGCCGAACGATATTTTGAGGTTCTACGGACGAACATCCATACAGAATCTGAATTAATGGTGCAGGGAAGTAGCTATATCCTTAACTGCATTTTTGTTTCAAGTACAGCAGAGCGAGGGTGTATGCGTATATCCAGAACTAAAGAAAAGTGCCTGTAGTACTGAATACAACTGGCGTTTTCTGTTGCCAAGGAAGGTAATAGTCTATAAATTGAATAATTAATATATAAATATAACAACGTTGTATTTGATACATTTTTATCTATATAACACCTTGAAAGTGGAGTAGTAATGTGTAACGATGTATTTATAACCTATATATTTTGCCCGGTAGTATTGACCATCCATGATGTTTATGCTAGATTAAGAACAAGCTTTTACAAACACAAAAAGCAAACGTTCAGAAAAAGTTCCACAAAAAAGTTCGAGATCACCGCACCTGAAATCGAACCAAGTCACCTTAACAATTTAGACTTAGACAACACCCGATCTCACATAACCATGTGGGAATCGATCTGACATTCAGCGTCCAAAGCTGGACCACGATTCGACGGAAAGTTGGCAACGTTAACGCCTAAAGGATTATTAAGATCATTGGCTTCATATAAATAAAAATATATCTCCTTATGTTTGTTTTATTGAAAAGCTCGCACCTTCGTACGCTTCGGATTTCTGATTCGTACACACATTGATTCTTCTAATACTTGTTCGCGTTGCCGATGCTCCGCCGAAAGGCGTTTCGATAGTAAGTACCGATACGTCTTGTAAAACCTTGTTTCTCTCATAGATAAAAGAAAGAGAAGCAGCGCCACCACAAGACGTATCGTGGAACACGGTCGAAGAGCACACGGTTGCCCCTGATATTTCAGGAGCGGTCAGAATAGTCTGCAGCGGTACACTGTTCCATGGTTCACACGCCCTTTTATTATTTACTGCGGCGTTTGCTGCAACCTGAACATTAAGGTGTATCGCTCAGGCACCCAGTTTTGAATCTTTTTTCGAACATTTAAAACTCTTATGATTACGTAGTATAGTTAAACTAATATGTTACAGAGAGTTATCGCAATTATTACCGTAGCAAGTCTCTGCTTGCTCACCCTGATGCTGGTGACTACAACGCCAGCATCGGCGGGTCCATTTGGACTTCTGTTGATTTTTATAACGGCTTATCTGACCTGTCTTGGTTTGATAAGCTTTTTTTTGTATGGAATGAGTCGCATTATCGTCTACGCCTCAGCTGGCTTTACGATGCGACGCCCAATGCAGTCGATGTCATTTCGCCGTGCTTATTACTACTCAACGGTGTTAGCGGCCGCACCGGTGATGCTCGTAGGGTTACAATCAGTCGGCTCAATTGGCATCTATGAATTCGCGCTGGTGGTCATTTTTGAGATCATTGGCTGTGTCTATATTACGAAACGAATTTATTAAGTAAGCCTTGTTTTTTAGCGCAGTCCTTATGCTATATTTCATATAACATTGCCTCGCTCGGAAACGTAATCGAGCTTATGTTTCACTCACCGCCTTATGCTATAATGACAGATATGCAGCCCGAAAACTTACCGGTTCCTAGTGGGCCAGAATTGCCACCCGCGAACCCCAATCAAAACGGGGAGCGTATTCCGGTCTTGCCCACCCCTGAAGGTGGCCAAGAAGGGGGATTGGACACAGGGCTAGAGCGAGTCGAGCAACACGCTGAAGCAAGTGCCGCAGCGGCTAATGCAGCCTATCAAGGCGCACCGTTGCCACCGCCACTTCCGCTGACCGCAGCACCAACCATGCAACCAACGGATGACAGTCCAGCAGTTGCAGGGGATGAGGATGTGATCGAAAAGGAGTGGGTAGATAAGGCGAAACGGATTATACTTGAAACAAAAGACGATCCCTACGGGCGAACTGCACGAGTCAACGAGCTTCAAAAGGATTATCTGAGAAAACGATACAGTAAGGAGCTTGGTGCTAGCGAATAGCTAGAACTGAGAGAAAAGGTGTGAGGGGAAAAACAAAGTGTTAGGATTCATTATTACCATCTTGGTAATTCTCCTGGTTGTTGCCGGGATCCTTTACTTTGCCTTTGCGCAGTATCGCCGCGTTCTTCGGGAAGCAAAGAACTATGAACGTGGTCTTAAAATGGTCCCGTTATATATTCACATCCCACCAGTCAGTGATGACCATGAAGCCAACGGTCGTGACGAACGCGACCTGACAGAAGAAGTCCTGTCACAAGCGCAGGTCATGTATAACATTATTGCCAGCACCGCGACGAAGGGTTTCAAGAGCCGAGTCTACGGGCAACGTCACGTTTCATTTGAAGTTGTTGCTCATGAAGGCCTGGTTCATTATTATGTCGTCGTTCCTGTTGTCATGATTAGTGTCATTACACAGGCGGTTGCTGCGGCGTATCCATCCGCTCGACTTGAAGAAGTCTCTGAACGAAATATATTTAATCCTGCTGGCAAAATGAGTGGCACGATTGGTGGAGAGTTTACCTTAAAGAAAAATTACGCCTATCCTATTGCAACGTTCCAAGAATCAAAGCGTGACGCAGCTCGCGCTATGTTGAACGCATTATCAGCAGCCAGTAAAGAAGACGGTATTGGGATTCAAATCCTGATTCGTCCCGCAGCAACTGGATGGAACAAGAATGCCGTGGCGACAGCGGAATCAATCAAAAAGAATAAAGGGGTCAAAACTGGCTTTGCTGCGGCAGTGAATCTTGGTGGCATTATGGAAGCATTATGGAAACCGCCTGAAACGTCTGAAAAGAAACCCGAAGACAAGCAGCTAAGTTCACTAGAACAAGGCCTGGTTGAAGCAATCGAAGAGAAAACACGCTATCCTGGCTACGAAACACTGATTCGTGTCGTTGCTTCATCTAATACTGCGGGAAAATCACAAGCAATGCTTGGAAGCGTCGTCTCTGCGTTTGCATTGTTCGACTCTGCTTCAAACAATGGCTTTAAATTTACAGTCAGCAAGAACATCGAAGAATTCGTAACGGCCTACATCTTCCGTTTCTTCCCGCAAGAAGTAAATCAGAATATTTTGAACACTGTGGAACTGGCTACTTTATTCCACTTGCCTGATCAAGGCTCAATTCCAACCTCACAGGTAACCCGTCAAGCAACCAAACAGGTCGATGGTCCGACGCATGTTGTTGATGAAGGATTCCTACTGGGCGTCAACGAGTTCCGTGGCACGAAGAAGCCGATTCGTCTCGCCAGTAATGATCGACGACGACACACATATATTATTGGACAAACCGGTACCGGTAAATCAAAGCTACTCGAGAACCTCGCGTTCCAGGACATGATGGACGGTAAAGGTTTCGCATTCATTGATCCGCACGGTGACTCTGCCGAAGAATTACTGGGAATGGTGCCAAAAGAGCGTGTAGAAGACGTTATCTACTTTAGCCCAGGTGATATGGAAATGCCGATTGGATTAAACCTGTTTGAGTTCGAAACGCAGGACCAGCAGGACTTCTTGATTCAAGAGTCGATCTCGATGCTCTATAAGTTATATGACCCAGGCCACACCGGTATTGTCGGTCCACGATTTGAGTCATGGTTCCGTAACGCTGCCCTGACGGTGATGAGTGACCCGAATGGATCTTCGTTCCTCGATGTGCAGCAGGTATTTATTGACCAGGCGTTTGCTGATGAGAAATTAAAATATGTCACGAACCGAATCGTCCTCGATTTCTGGAACAAAGAAATGGCGCAGACCAGTGAATCGTCAAAGGGTGAAATGCTCGGATGGTTCGCCAGTAAGTTTGGTGCCTTCCTGGGTAACGACATGCTCCGTAACATTATTGGACAATCAAAGAGCGGTTTCGACCTACGTGAAATCATGGATAACAAAAAGATCCTGCTGGTGAACCTTTCAAAGGGTAAAGTAGGGGAGTTGAACTCGCAGCTCCTGGGTATGATCTTTGTGATGAAGTTCCAAGCGGCGGCGATGGGTCGTGCAGATATCCCTGAAGCTGAGCGTGTTGATTTCTCGCTCTATGTCGATGAGTTCCAGAACTTTGCAACGGAAAGTTTTGCGACAATCCTGTCTGAAGCGCGTAAATATCGCCTCAGTTTGATTCTTGCGAACCAGTTCATGACACAGCTTACCGATCAGATTCGTGAATCAATCCTCGGTAACATTGGTACCGTGATTAGTGGCCGTATTGGTATTACTGACGCCGAGATCCTTGTGAAGAAGTTTACGCCGACTTTTGACGCTGAAGACCTGACGCGTCTGCCGAACTTCCAAACGATCGCTTCAGTCATGATTAATAACGTGCCGTCTGCAGCCTTCAGCATGTCGCTTGTGCCTCCAATGGGACAAAGTAACCCACAATTACGTGACGCATTGAAAAAGCTCTCAGCGGCGAAGTATGGCCGCCCTAGAGTAGAAGCCGAGCGTGATATCTTTGCTCGACTTGGTGCAGGGGATACCGCGCGCAAGGAAAAGATGGAAGCTTTGAAGAAAGCCCAAGAAGACCGTATGGCCGCGATGCAAAAGTCGGCAGGTCCAAGTGCACCGCAACCAGCAGGTGCCGTACCTGCAGCCGGCGGTTCATCGTTCCTTGATGAGTGGCTTGCGAAGCGTCAACAGATTACAACGAAGCCTACAGCTCCACAATCTGTGCCTAGCTCGGCAGCAGCGCCTGCGCCGAACCCGGCCTTTGGTCCAACGACTGGTCCTGTGCCAGCTCCTGCTTTCAAGCCAGCTGAACCTGCTGCGCCTGCAGCACCAAACCCATTCATTAATACAAAGCCGCAATCGGACCGTGAACAGGCTGCAAAGCAGGCGCAACCTGTGAAACCTGTTGTCGAACCGGCTCCAGCGACTCCGTCTGAAATGAACAAACTGCACATCCGTGAGCCAGGTCAGAACAGTGACGACGAAGTTCACATTAAACTTCGCTAGTTAGTTCTAGAAATTAAAAAGCTCCGTTATTCGGAGCTTTTTAATGTGTAAAGGGGGACTACTTCTTACCGGTGACAAGTACTTTGAAGTAATCGTAGAGGACACCGATAACCCATCCGATGATGAATGCGCCGATGGTTTCAAAGCCTGAAAGGGTGTAGCCAAGGTTCTTTGCGACAATGTATACCGCGAGGACGAGGAAGAAGGCGACAACCGCACCCGAAAGAATGGCGTTTGGTCGTGCAACTGTTCCACCGACGAATTCGCTGGTTTTTTCAACGACTGGCGCATGAATAATCTTGCTAAAGGCACGTTCAGGCGCAGGAAGCTCTGCTTGTACCTGCTTCATATGCTTTTTGTATGCAACGGTCTTTTCTTTTTTGCTAATACCGCCACGACGACGAGGAGTAGGGGTGTCGTTATGCTTGGTTTTCTTCTCAGCACCCCCGCGTTCGACACTAATAGCCGACTCCAATGCTTCAATACGTGCTTTTTCTTCGGCTTTTTCGCCGCTTTCAACGTGTTCACTCTTTGCTTCGATGCTTTTCTCGGCATTTTCGTAATGCTCTGCAGAAACCTTTGGGGTTTCGATATTGTTCTCGGGTCCTGTTGTATTTTGTTCAGCACTCATTATATATATTCCTTAAATCGTTCCTGCATTAAGATCGCGGCGGATTAATCGTACTTCTTTACCAAGTTGCTTTGAACGAAGGAAGAAGTAGGTGACGACGGCAAGGACAACGCCTGCAAAGATCATGTTTTCTCGTGGTCCCGTGTGCGGTAGTTCTGTTGTGACGTGTTCAATCACTTTTGGAGGAGCACAGGTGACGGGGATTGTGACGCCAACTGTTGGGCTACCACCGCTTGAGAAAGCGTTATCCATCACACAGTTATATGAGTCTGGGTTGCTTTGTCCGACTGGTGTCGACGGGATTGTCGATAATATCTGGACTGCAAAGGTACGTGATTGTTTTTCGCCACCCTTTAGCTCAACGTCTGGCCACGACAATGTCTTGGTCGTATCGGTGAAGGTTCCTCCGCCCTTATCGATAAGAGTCGAGTAATCAAGAATATCAGTTAAATTATCTTCAATCTTGGTTGTCTTTGCAGTTTGTCCTGTGTTTTCAAGATTTAACGTATAAGTAATCTTGTCGTTTTCTTTTGCTGCGACGGTGCGCGCTTCAACATTCCCTTGTGAAACGTTATTGGCTGTTTTTGAGACAATAATGTTCGCAGGAGTAAGCGGTGTTGGCGGTGGAGGAGTTGGTGGGGCTGGAGGTGTTGGGACTGGAGGAACAATGTCGGTGACTAAGTTACCACAAGCCTGGAGGATAGCGAACCATCCGACGCGGTCAGAGTGTCCCACCCAGCCGTAGTAGACGGTATTGGCATTTGCCGCGAGGGCAAGTGGGCGACTATAGACAGTCGTCACTGGTTGGTAGGCACTGTTTAAGATCGTTGTTGGGTGTTCACCCTGTGCGGCGGTGTGAATTGGGTTGTGTCCCCATGAAAGGTGACTGCCTGCCTTGAATGACGTGAACTGCGAACTAGCGATTTGATCACGGCTAATGCCCATGTAGTCCATGATAGAGCGTAGGTTAGCTGTGTTTGCATCGTATGGTGCAAGGAAGTTGTTAATAGACCGACTTGATCCAAGTCCGAGACCGCCATAGACGAAGTCGTTAGAGCTGGCCGCATTTGCAGACTCTGGTGGTTGGAAAACCGTCAGACATTGCACGACAACTGCAAGGGCAACGAAGATGAGGCCCAATCGACGGGTGGTTTCTTCTTTCTTTAAGCGCTTGGCGTAAAAGCCAAGTTGCCCGACTAATGCAGGGCTAAATGATAGGTTGGAGACAATTTTTTTAAACATATTTTTGTTTTTCGCTTTTTTTGCTTGGTCATTACGTTAATTATAATGTAACCTCTTAAACATCACATTAGCATAATAAATGTGTTCAGTGCAATACCCTTATGTATATAATGTATATGACTTGAACGAAACGCTGTTTTCCGGTATAATAGTCGTAGTCAAACGACCAGTCAACGGCCGAAAAAATAGGGGAAAAAGAGGTTAACTAATAATGGCACAACAGAAAACAGACAATGCTTACGATGGTTCTCAAATTCAGGTCCTTGAGGGACTTGAACCAGTACGTAAGCGACCTGGTATGTATATTGGGAGCACCGGTTTTGACGGTGTACACCATCTTATTAAAGAGATCGCGGATAACTCGATCGACGAAGCAATCGCAGGATACGCAACAAAGGTTGAAGTAACCCTTCTTGCCGATGGCGGTATTACGATTTCCGATGATGGACGTGGTATTCCGATCGATAAGCACCCAAAGACAGGTCTTAGTAGCCTTGAAACTGTCTTAACTGTTCTCCACGCAGGTGGTAAGTTCGGTGGTGGTGGATATAAGGTCTCTTCCGGACTCCACGGTGTCGGTTCATCTGTAGTGAACGCACTTTCAACCACCCTTATCGCGGAAGTGGTCAAAGAAGGCCAGCTTTACAGTATCGAGTTCGAACGCGGTGCAACGAAGGTCCCATTCAAGAAAGTCGGCAAGACTGACCGCAAGAACGGGACAACAATGACGTTCTACCCAGACCCAACAATCTTTAAAGAAACAGTTGAGTTCGACTACAACTGGGTTGTCGATTATCTCCGTCACCAGGCCTACCTCACGAAGGGTGTCTATGTTTCTGTGGTTGATCAGCGGACCAACAAGCGCGCTGCCTTTTACTTTGAGGGCGGTATCCAAAGCTACGTCAAACACTTGAACATCGGTAAGGACGTCACGACTGACAATATCTTCTACGTTGAAAAGATGGTTGAAGATTCAATGATCGAAATCGCCGTTCAGTACAACGAAACCTATGTTGAATTAGTGAAACCATTCGCGAACAACGTCCTCACCCCTGACGGCGGAACGCACCTTATTGGATTCCGCTCAGCATTAACTCGTGTTATTAATGAGTACGCTCGTAAAAGCAGTCTTTTGAAAGAAAAAGAAGATAACCTTACCGGTGATGACATTCGTGAAGGACTCACCGCAATTATCCTTGTGAAGCTTCCTGATCCTCAGTTCGAAGGTCAGACAAAGAACAAGCTTGGTAACCCTGAAGTTCGTCGTTACGTTGAACAAGTGATGAACGAATACTTCTCATACTATCTTGATGAGAACCCAGCAATCGCGAAGAAGATTGTCGGTAAAGCACTGCTTGCGGCTCGTGCCCGCAAAGCAGCTCGTGCCGCTCGCGATAACGTCATCCGTAAGGGTGCACTTGATGGCCTCAGCCTTCCAGGTAAGCTTGCTGACTGTTCATCAAAAGATCCATCAGAATCTGAAATCTACATTGTAGAGGGTGACTCTGCAGGTGGATCAGCGAAATCTGGCCGTGATAGCAAGACACAGGCGATTTTGCCACTTCGTGGTAAGGTCCTTAACACTGAACGTGCTCGCCTTGATCGTATGCTAGGAAACAACGAAATCGTGAGCCTTATTAAAGCTTTTGGTGTTGGTATCGGTGACTCATTCGATATTAGTGGGCTTCGTTATCACCGCGTCATCATCATGACCGACGCCGATGTCGACGGTAGTCACATTGCAACGCTACTACTGACATTCTTCTTCCGTTATATGCCAGAAATCATTGCTGGTGGACATGTTTATCTTGCAAAACCACCACTGTTCTTGCTCCGCCAAGGGACAAAGAAAGAATATGCATATAGCGATGAAGAGCGTGACTCGATTATTCAGCGTATGATCACTGAACGTAAAGAAAAAGGTGTCAAAATTGACCCAGAAGCAGATCTCACAAAGCAAGCGGGTATTACGATGCTGCAGCGTTACAAGGGACTCGGTGAAATGGATGCTGAACAACTTTGGGATACAACGATGAACCCTGAAAACCGTGTGCTACAAAGTGTCCGCGTTGAAGACGCAGAAAAAAGCGATGCGATCTTCACCAAGTTAATGGGTGATCAAGTAGACCTCCGTAAGGCTTTCATTCAGAGCCGTGCAACGACAATAAGTATAGAAGATTTGGATATTTAGTATGGACGACGAACAGATTTTTGATTCAGCAAATGCAGCAGCAGACGACGATATTGTCGTAACACCCGAAGGGCAAGTGATTGTGTCACCTCAGACACACTCTCGACTCGTCGAAGATTTAACTGTTGAGAACGTTATGCAAGATAGCTTTATGCGCTATTCAATGAGCGTGATTGTTGAACGAGCGTTGCCTGACGTTCGTGACGGACTAAAGCCAGTGCACCGACGTATTTTATACTCAATGGGTGAGCAAAACCTGCGCCCAACCGGTCGTTTCCTAAAAAGCGCCCGTATTATCGGAGACGTAATGGGTAAGTACCACCCACACGGTGACTCATCTATCTATATGGCGATGGTTCGTTTGGCTCAGGACTGGGTAGTACGCTATCCACTCGTGAACGGACAGGGTAACTTCGGTTCAATGGACGGTGATCCTCCAGCAGCAAACCGTTACACCGAGGCTCGACTTGGCCGTGCTGGTAACGAACTACTCGAAGATCTTGATAAAGATACCGTTGATTTCCGTGATAACTACGATGGTTCAGAAAGCGAACCGTCAGTGCTTCCTGCGCGACTTCCAAACCTTCTGTTGAACGGACAGGTTGGTATCGCCGTTGGTATGGCAACAAACATTCCGCCACACAACTTGGGTGAATTAGTTGATGCGACGATTCACTTAATTGATAATCCACAAGCAACTGTTGAAGATTTAATGCAGTTCGTGAAAGGTCCAGATTTCCCGACTGGTGCCATCGTCTATGGCGGCGCGCCAATGCGCCAAGCGTACCAAACGGGACGCGGAAGTGTTGTAATTCGTGCCGTGACAAACATCGAAGAAACCAAAAAAGGACGCTCACAAATCGTCGTGACTGAGATGCCTTATGGTGTAAATAAAGCAACGCTTATTGAGAAAATTGCCGAGCTTCACAAGGATAAAAAGATTGTGATTAGCGATCTACGTGATGAAAGTGCACGTGGTGCAGTCCGTGTTGTTATTGAGCTTCGTAAGGACTCTTACCCAAAGAAGATTTTGAACCAATTATTCAAGATGACCGCACTCCAAACGAGTTTTCATTACAACATGCTTGCGCTTGTTGATGGGATTCAACCACGAATTCTTGGCCTTCAAGAGATCCTTCGTGAGTTCATCAAGCACCGCCAAATCGTTATTCGTCGTCGTACGGAGTTCGAACTAAAGGCAGCGAAAGCTCGTGCACATATTCTCGAAGGGTACAAAATTGCCCTCGATCATATTGATGAAGTCATCAAGATCATTCGTGCGAGTGCAACTAGTGAAGCTGCGCAGGCTGCTTTGCAAGAAAAGTTCAGTCTTTCTGAGATCCAATCACAAGCGATTCTTGCAATGCAACTCCGTCGATTGGTCGGGTTGGAGCGTGACAAGATCGAGCAAGAACTTGCGGAACTCCTCAAGCTCATTGCGGAACTTGAGCGAATTCTTGGTGATGAAAACGAAATTCTTCGTATCATTAAAGAAGAATTACTTGAATCAAAAGAGAAGTTTGGTGATGCTCGACGCTCAAAGATTATGCCGAATGAATTAGGCAAGTTTAGCGACGAGGAACTCATTCCTGAAGAAGATTCTGTTATATTACTTACAACAGAGAATTATATTAAGCGAACACTTGTTAGTGAATACCGACGTCAAAATCGTGGTGGTAAGGGCAAGCGTGGCATGACTACAAAGGAAGAGGATGTCATTGACCAACTTGTTCCTGCGTCGACTCATGATTACTTATTGTTCTTCACAAACAAGGGACGTATCTTCCGCCTGAAGGCCTACGAAGTACCAGCCGCATCTCTGGCAGCGAAGGGTGTTGCCGCAGTAAACCTACTTGCACTACAGCCAGAAGAAAAGATCACTTCGATCATTCGACACGAGAAGGATTCGAAAGATGATGGCTTCTTGTTCATGGCAACCACAAAGGGAACCGTCAAGAAAACACCATTTAAGGACTATGCAAATATCCGTACAAACGGACTGATTGCGATCAAGCTCGACGATGGTGACGAACTGCGATGGATCAAGAAAACGACAGGTGAGAATGATGTAATCATCTCAACATCTGCTGGACAAGCGATCCGATTTACTGAAACTGACGCGCGTCCAATGGGCCGATCAGCTCGTGGTGTTCGTGGTGTTCGCCTCCGCCCTAACGATAATGTCGTTGGTATGGATATTGTTGCGAATAATGAAGGTAACTTGCTCGTTATTAGTGAGCACGGTTACGGAAAAGTCACGAAAGCAGCGAACTTCCCATCACACAAACGTGGTGGTGTCGGTATCAAGGCTGCAATTGTGACCGCAAAGACTGGTCCAATCGTCGCTGTTCGTTCACTTGAAGCTGACACGGCTGAAATCCTCCTTATATCTAATAAGGGACAAGCGATTCGTGTTGGACTAAAGGACGTTCCAGTTCTTGGACGAACGACACAGGGTGTTCGTATTATGCGCACCGGTGAAAACGACAAAGTATCCTCATTCGGATTTGTTCCTGAGCAAGCAATTGTCGAGGACGATGACGTTGAAGAGGTGAAAGCATAGTGCATCTCTTATCACCCTACATTCTCGCCGCCATCTTTTCATGGCTGGTTGCCCAAGGACTGAAATACGTCTTTGCAACCGTGAAAGGGAAGAAGCTTGGCTCTGTACGCCAACTTTACCTTTCAGGCGGAATGCCGAGTGCGCATAGTGCATCCGTTGTTGCCTTATTAGTAGTGATTGGATTGAAAGACGGCATTGATTCTGCCGTCTTTGGCGTTGCGCTCTTATTTGCAGCAGTCGTCATGTATGACGCAGTAATGGTACGCCGCTCATCTGGTGAACAAGGTGCTGCGCTTCGTGGTTTGTTCCACCAGTTAAAGCTTGATCCTGTTGCGCCGTTTCGGACGGCAAAAGGGCACTTACCAAGGGAAGTTCTCGGGGGTGCAATCGTTGGTGTCCTGGTCGGACTTGTCGTCTACTACGCGACGGTCTAGAGAGGCGTCGGGCTTTCTCGCAAAAATCTTTCATGATTTTCGATTTTATTATTGACCCAGCAACAGATATGGCGTAAGATAATCAGAGTCTGGTTGCAACAGCAGCCCAAGTACCAACGTGGAGTTGACTACAAAGACAAAGATCTTTGACAATTTAGTAGTGCAAATCAAGAAGCTACCATAATTTATTATGAGTAGTTTCAACGTCAGTTTATGTTTGAGTCTATATGTTTGAAAATAGAACATTTTTATGGAGAGTTTGATCCTGGCTCAGGATGAATGCTGGCGGCGTGCCTAACACATGCAAGTCGAGCGGTAACATGAATAATTTATTATTTGATGACGAGCGGCGGACGGCTGAGTAACGCGTGGGAACATGCCCCAAAGTGAGGGATAAGCTCCAGAAATGGAGTCTAATACCGCATATGATCTTCGGATTAAAGGATTTATCCGCTTTGGGAGTGGCCTGCGTACGATTAGATAGTTGGTGAGGTAATGGCTTACCAAGTCTACGATCGTTAGCTGGTCTGAGAGGATGACCAGCCAGACTGGAACTGAGACACGGTCCAGACTCCTACGGGAGGCAGCAGTGAGGAATCTTCCACAATGGGCGAAAGCCTGATGGAGCAACGCCGCGTGCAGGATGAAGGCCCTCGGGTCGTAAACTGCTTTTATAAGTGAAGAATATGACGGTAACTTATGAATAAGCACCGGCTAACTACGTGCCAGCAGCCGCGGTCATACGTAGGGTGCAAGCATTATCCGGAGTGACTGGGCGTAAAGAGTTGCGTAGGTGGACAAGTAAGCGAATAGTGAAATCCGACGGCTCAACCGTACGGACTATTACTCGAACTGCTTGTCTCGAGAATGGTAGAGGTAACTGGAATTTCTAGTGTAGGAGTGAAATCCGTAGATATTAGAAGGAACACCAATGGCGTAGGCAGGTTACTGGACCATTTCTGACACTGAGGCACGAAAGCGTGGGGAGCGAACCGGATTAGATACCCGGGTAGTCCACGCCGTAAACTATGGATACTAGCTGTTGGGGGTATCGACCCCCCCAGTAGCGAAGCTAACGCGTTAAGTATCCCGCCTGTGGAGTACGGTCGCAAGACTAAAACATAAAGGAATTGACGGGGAGCCGCACAAGCGGTGGATTATGTTCTTTAATTCGATGATAACCGAAGAACCTTACCAGGGATTGACATCCCAAGAATTTTGTCGAAAGACGAGAGTGCTTTATTGAACTTGGTGACAGGTGATGCATGGCCGTCGTCAGCTCGTGTCGTGAGATGTTTGGTTAAGTCCATCAACGAGCGCAACCCTTGTGAATAGTTGTATTTTTCTATTCAGACTGCCCCGGCAACGGGGAGGAAGGAGGGGATGATGTCAGGTCAGTATTTCCCTTACGCCCTGGGCTAGAAACGTAATACAATGGCCAGTACAATGCGCAGCGAAGCCGCGAGGTGAAGCAAATCGCATCAAAACTGGTCCCAGTTCGGATTGGAGGCTGAAACTCGCCTCCATGAAGTTGGAATCGCTAGTAATCGCAGATCAGCAAGCTGCGGTGAATACGTTCCCGGCTCTTGTACACACCGCCCGTCAAACCATGAAAGTGACCAACACCCGAAGTCCGATTCGTCGGCCTAAGGTGGGGGGCATGATTGGGGTTAAGTCGTAACAAGGTATCCGTACCGGAAGGTGCGGATGGATTACCTCCTTTCTAGGGAGAGTTATGCCATCACTGCGAGCAATCCAGTGGTGAAGCTAGGTCGGTCCTGTTGTTGTGTTGAGCTTACACAAGAATGAAGTTCCAGTTTATCTGGAACAGGACTAAGTTCAAAAAAATCTCATCAGAGATATGACGTTGATTTGCACTACTAAGTTGTTAAGATAAAAGACCTCTAGCGAAAGCTGGAGGTTTTTTCGTATACTAGGTTCATAAAGAGGAGATGTGATGGCTGAGAATATTGTTCTTGTACATGGTGCATATGCTGATGGATCAAGCTGGGCAAAGGTGATCGCGATATTACAAAAGGCGGGTAAGAAGGTGATTGCGGTGCAACATCCACTGACGACACTTGAAGCAGGGGTAGAAATCGTGAAGCGAACGCTTGATGAGGAGGATGGTCCGACTGTATTAGTGGCGCACTCATTTGCGGGCATGATTATTAGTGAGACGGGCATACATCCAAATGTCTCAGCGCTTGTCTATGTAGCTGCTCGCGCACCAGATGCGGGAGAAGATTTTCCTGCACTAGCTGCCGAGTACCCGACGCCACCAGCTTCTAGTGGACTCGTTTGGAAAGATGGGTTTGGGAAACTTGGCGAAGAGGCGTTTTTGAAAGACTTTGCCGGCGATGTTCCGACGGCTGAAGCTGAAGTGCTGTTTGCTGCACAGGGTCCGGTATCAGATACATTGTTTAAGGGTAAAACAACTCAAGCGGCTTGGCGCGAGAAGCCGAGTTGGTACGCAGTTTCAACTGAAGATCGAACAATTAGCCCTGATTTAGAGCGTTTTATGGCAAAGCGCATGAATGCAAAAACAATCGAGCTTCCGTCGAGTCATGTTTCGCTTGTTTCACACCCTGAGGAAATTGCGCAGCTTATTCTGGAAGCTGCGGACGCTGAAGCGAGATAGTGTACTTGCCACCGAGGCTGTTTTACGCTAGAATGGTCAGAGTTCATGGGTCACGTGGGGCAATAGCTCAGTTGGCTAGAGCACCTGCTTTGCAAGCAGGGGGTCCAGGGTTCGAGTCCCTGTTGCTCCACCACATGGGGTGAATCTGGCGAAAGTCAGAATCACTCCACCAAGAACTTGTTCACAATCAAAAAACACCACGTATTCGTGGGCGATTAGCTCAGCTGGTTAGAGCGCGTCACTGATAATGACGAGGTCGGAGGTTCGAGTCCCTCATCGCCCACCACTATGTGGTGTTTTTTGTTTATTTCGGAGAGTATACTGAAAGTGTACTAACGAATGGAGGAGTCATTATGGCTTTAAAGGAAGTGAGTCAAGTATCAACCCAGCTTTGGGGGCTCGTGGTTGCAGAAGGTGTATTGGCGATTCTTGCGGGGATCGCTTTATTATTTTGGCCAGCAGCAACGGCAGCACTGCTCGTATTATTGTTCGGGCTTTTTGTACTGATCTGGGGAATTGTTGGATCCGTACGTAGTTTAGTAAATATTGGACGGACCACTGGATGGTGGGTGCACTTAATTCTGAGCATCCTGCTCGTTGCATTAGGTGTCTACTTACTCCGCAATGTAGGGGTGAGCCTTGCGGTGTTCATCCTCCTTATTGGATTTACGTTTATTGTGCGAGGTTTATATGACCTTCTCACTGGTTTCTTTAGTAAATCGATAGATGCGAGAGAGAATAGGGGATTACTGATTGTTCTAGGTATCTTTGGGCTTCTGGCTGGAATTGTGACATTAGTACAACCGGTTGAGAGCGGACTTGCGTTTATCTGGGTAGCGGGTGTATACGCGCTCATCTTTGGTGTATTTACCTTAGTATTTGCGATCAAGTCGCAACCTGAGTAAAAAAGAATAGCGTTCAAAAAATAGCACCTCCCCAGGGTGCTATTTTTCTGTCGTAGCGTGGATGCTATACTTTTGACATGCACTTATACTTTATTCGCCACGGGGAGAGCACATCTAACTACGGAGACCTGATTACGGGACAACAAGATGTTCCTCTGACGGATCGCGGTAGAGAACAAGCACGTGCCGCCGGACGGGATATCGCACTAAAGGGAATCAAGATTGATCACATTATTGCTTCGTCTTTGATGCGCGCTCACGACACAGCACGACTGATCGCTCATGAGATCGGATTCCCAGAAGATCAGATACAAATTAACGACTTGGTGATTGAACGGTCGTTCGGGACTTTAGAAGGACAGCCAAAAGGTGATCCTGCAACGATGACCGACGAATATATACAAGCACGCGGGGGAGAGCTTGATCCGCAAATTCGTGAGCGAGTCCAAAAACTCCTTGATTCATTAAAAGACGTCGAAGGCACTGTGCTTGTCGTCTCTCATACTGGCTTTGGTCGTCGACTTCGCGCTGTTGTTGAAGGAATCGCAACGAAAGACAGCCAGAACTTCCAGAATGCCGAATTGACTGATCTAGGAGTTGTATCGTATGAGGACTAACGAGACACACGAGCAATTCTTTGAAGAAGCTCGGAAAGTTGCGGTGATGGCGACGTGCAATCAAGCTCGTTGCGGATCAGTGATTGTTACACCGGACGGACGAATTATAGGGAGGGGATATAATGCACCTCCACAAGGTGACGAGGGGCAACGAATGTGCGACGTCGAATTCCATTCTACAAAAAAGCCAAATTCCGACAAAACCTGCTGCGTGCACGCTGAATGGAATGCAATTATCGATGCGTTAAAGCATCAGGGTGATAAGATCGATGGTTCAACACTCTATTTTATGCGTGTGAATGAGAAGGATGAGTTCACCGGTGCTGGGGTGCCATGGTGTACGGTCTGCAGCCGATTAGCACTTGAGAGCGGCATTGCAACATTTGGCTTGTGGCAAGAGGGTACAGGGGCAAAAATGTTTGATACACGCACCTATAATCTAGAGTCATACGCTTTTTATAATTAATTGCTCAAAACCCCTTGTCAAAACAGGTGCGGAAGAGTATAGTTAACTCTTAGTTAAGCGTACGTTCCTAGGAACCTCTGGCGATAGAAAATCAGTTAATTTGTAGGACATTCCGAAGGTTAACATAAAGAGATATCGTGCGAGGTTCTCTTTAATGCAAAAAATACAGCATAATCCACTTTACGGATACGAGTGTAGGTGATAAGATCGTAAAGCTTGAGAGCGGACGGAACCCACAAGATTGTGAGTTGAAATGCGCCCTTAAGAAGTTTGAGAGCACAGTAATTTAACAATTTGATTGTAAGAAAATTTTTTAAAGAAAGATTGACGGCAAGTAATTGTAATAATGGTTATTACCAATTACTAGTTAAGTCAATGCATAAAAAGGTACTCAAGGGCACATAAGTGGATGCCTAGACGTGTATGACCGATGAAGGACGTGGAAGACTGCGAAAAGTCTTGGGGAGCTGTCAACAAGCTTTGATCCAGGAATATCCGAATGGGGAAACCCGGCACGAGTTATGTCGTGTCACCTGTCTCTGAATAAAATAGGAGATTTGGCGGGAACCAACTGAACTGAAACATCTTAGTAGGTTGAGGAAGAGAAAATAAATAATGATTCCGGGAGTAGTGGCGAGCGAAACTGGATCAGCCCAAACCTTTTAAGTTTCTAGATTTATCTAGATAAGCTGTTAGGCGAATACTTAGATGGGGTTGTGATATTACATGAGACCATATCAGAGATCTGAAGGCGACTTCAGCTATCTGATTTGCGACTGGCGACTAACATCGACCAGATAAGGTAAGAAATTAGAGTTGTTAGCGGAATAGTTTGAATGACTAACCAAAGGACGTGAAAGTCGCGTACGCGAAAACAACTTTGACCTTATACATGTTTTATCGAGTAGGACGGGGCACGAGAAACCCTGTTTGAATCCGGCAGGACCACCTGCCAAGGCTAAATATCATACACGATCGATAGTGAACTAGTACAGTGATGGAAAGGTGAAAAGAACCCCGGGAGGGGAGTGAAATAGATCCTGAAACTTAGTGCCTACAAGGAGTCGGAGCCCCACGGGGTGACGGCGTGCTTTTTGTAGAACGATCCAGCGAGTTAATTTCTAGTGCAAGGTTAAGACAATTGTCGGAGCCATAGTGAAAGCGAGCCTGAATAGGGCGATTAAGTACTAGGGATTAGACCCGAAACCGGGTGACCTAACCATGAGCAGGTTGAAGCTACTGTAAAAGGTAGTGGAGGACCGAACCGTCGTACGCAGCAAAGTGCTCGGATGACTTGTGGTTAGAGGTGAAATGCCAATCGAACTCGGAGATAGCTGGTTCTCCTCGAAATAGCTTTAGGGCTAGCGTCAATTAAGATAGCCAACGGGGGTAGAGCTCTGTAAAGGACTGGGGGGAGCAATCCTACCCACCCTTAACAAACTACGAATACCGTTGGTGGTAAATTGGCAGTTAGAACGTCGGGGCTAAGCTCGGCGCTCGAAAGGGAAACAGCCCAGACCATCGTCTAAGGTCCCAAAATATATACTCAGTGGGAAACAAGGTGAGATTTCTTAAACAGCTAGGATGTTGGCTTAGAAGCAGCCATTCATTTAAAGAGTGCGTAACAGCTCACTAGTCAAGAGATCTTGCGTGGAAAATGTAACGGGGCTCAAGTATATTACCGAAGACATGGATGTGACATATATTTACTATATGCACGTGGTAGAGGAGCGTTCCTATCTGCAGTGAAGTCGAAGTGTAAACTTCGGTGGAGCGTTAGGAAGTGAGAATGCTGGAATGAGTAACCATAAGACGGGTGAGAATCCCGTCGGCCGTAAGAGCAAGGTTTCCTGAGCCATGGTAATCATCTCAGGGTTAGTCGGGCCTAAGCCGAGGCGCATAGCGTAGGCGATGGACATCAGGTTAATATTCCTGAACCGGTTATAATTTGTACACTGTTCACGGAGAAGTAGTCGAAGCGGATTCATGGTATGTATCCGTCCAACCCAGCAGGAATGTGAGGGGAGTGAAAGTTAGTCTTCGGACTGACGATTTTGGCAAAAGCTCTGGCTAGAAAAGCAGATGTACGCGTGATTATATCCGCCCGTACCGCAAACCAACACAGGTGCTCGAGTCGAGTAGACTCAGGCTTACGAGAGAACCTTTGCTAAGGAACTCGGCAATACAGCGACCGTAACTTCGGGATAAGGTCTGCCCCCACATCTAACGATGTGAGCCGTGTTCAAAAAACTTGGTAAAAGGTGGTTAAAAAAACGTACACTTCTTGAGCTTTCAAGGCTCCCAAGCTTTGAATGACAAGATTTTGTATAAGTGAGTACGCTTGCATCAAACGACTGCTTCGGTAGTACGAGATGTACAGTGAACAAATCCTTTTATGACCATCAAAATTTTTTACTGAGATAGACAATATGATATTGTCGTCTCTCCAAAAGGATTAGGTATTTATATCTATGACCGCTGGGGAGGTGACACCAAATTGCTTTTTTGAGCACGACTTCTCGCATCATTTGATGTGGGGGCCGCAGCAAAAGAGCCCACGGAACTGTTTACCAAAAACACAGGTCTCTGCGAACACGAAAGTGGATGTATAGGGGCTGACTCCTGCCCAGTGCTGGAAGGTTAAGGCGAAGGCTTCACGGTCTGAACTGAAGCCCCAGTGAACGGCGGCGGTAACTATAACCGTCCTAAGGTAGCGAAATTCCTTGTCAGGTAAGTTCTGACCCGCACGAATGGAGTAATCATGTGGGCACTGTCTCAGCAAAGGACTCGGTGAAAGTGCATTGGCGGTAAAGATGCCGTCTGTCCGTACCAGGACGAGAAGACCCCATGGAGCTTTACTACAGTTTTACATTGTTCCGGGTTACAACATGTGTAGCATAGGTCGGAGACTTTGAAGCAGATACGCTAGTATTTGTGGAGTCGAACTATGAAATACGACCCTTGTTGTGATCTTGATCTAACTGGCACCGTTATCCGGTGCCAGGACCGTGTATGATGGGTAGTTTAACTGGGGCGGTTGCCTCCTAAAGAGTAGCGGAGGCGTTCAAAGGTTGGCTAGCAACGGATGGAAATCGTTGTGATAGTGTATGCGCAAAAGCCAGCTTGACTGTGAGAAGTACATTTCAAACAGAGACGAAAGTCGGAGCAAGTGAACCGCTGTAAGTACAATTTATTGTACGTATATGTGGGAATGACAGCGAACACGGATAAAAGTTACCCTGGGGATAACAGGCTTATAGCGCCCAATAGTTCACATAGACGGCGCTGTTTGGCACCTCGATGTCGGCTCATCACATCCTGGAGGGGGAGCACCTTCCAAGGGTTCGGCTGTTCGCCGATTAAAGTGGTACGCGAGCTGGGTTCAGAACGTCGTGAGACAGTTCGGTTTATATCCGGTACGGACGATAGGAAATTTGAGGAGATCTACCCTTAGTACGAGAGGACCGGGGCGGACGAATCTCTGGTGTATCGATTGTGGCCACCTGCTGCATTGTCGAGTAGCTAAATTCGGAATAGATAAGCGCTGAAAGCATATTAAGCGCGAAACTAACTTCAAGATTAGATTTCCCTATGAGGACACAGAAAGAATATCTGTTTGATAGGTGCAAGGTAGAAGCGCAGCAATGCGTGCAGCTGAAGCATACTAATAGTCCCACTGCCTTTTTATGTCCTTATCATCGACATCAAACTTCGGTTTGATAGAGGTGATGAGGTAAAGACTTAACTAGTATTTGGTGTGAATCATCACATTAAAGTACAAAGCGTCAATCTTAGTAAAAAATGTTTATGACATTTTAAGAGAATTGACTTACAATCAAATAAATCCGTGCAAAATGTTTAGTAATATGAACATCGAAGCAAGGTTTTTTCCGCCCACTGATCTCTTATATCAGCGCAAAGTGTGAGAAAAGCCTTACTTCGGTGCCCATGGCGCTGAGGAAATACCTGTTCCCATTCCGAACACAGAAGTCAAGCTCAGCAGCGGCGATTATACTGCCACAAGCGGGAAACTAGCACGGTGCCGAATTATAAAAAGACCATCCGAATAGGATGGTCTTTTTCTTTGTCGTAAAGTTCTTATGGTTTTTAACACATCAGCCTATTGTTACTGCTCATGGTAAAATAGATAGAATGAAACGTTATATTCGATCTATCGTACAGCGTTTTAAGAGCGTTCCACTTCCTGTGAGAATCGGGGCTGGTGCGACGCTTCTTGCCCTTTTATATGTTGGTATTTTTGTGATTCCGACTAATATCCACTTTAACTACGCGACCACCACCAGCTGTGTGAATCGGCTCACACTATTACCTGGACTACAGCAGCAACGTGCGGGTAAGAATGATTTTAAAGTAGAACCCCAACAGGTTACAAAAGTATTTGGCCTCCCGCTCTTTAGTACGAGTGTCTGTATCGCTCCAGCGTCAGCTCCAAAAGAGGGTTTGAAAAAGGTGAGTAGCGCACCCTTCGGGATAGTGCTGTTTTCAAAAACCTTCAATATCCATGTTCCGGCCGCACCCACCGCAAATGTCGGAAGCTTAAAGGGGAAAGAGGTTTCGGCGGTAAAGCCACTGACCGTCCCTTTAAACGGTCAGGATCTTGTCCATACGTATAGCCTTCATAGTGGTGAAAAATCCGCCGCGTGTAAAGCTGTCAGCCAAGGTATGTCGTGTAATATGGCTCAATTGGAACTTGAACCAAGTAGTCCGTATGAGCTAGCGCTCTACCGTGGGTATGGGAAGGATACGCCACGAAAGACCGAGACGCTCTCGATTAAAACGCTAACCGCCGTACAGCTTGTCGACTCAACACTACAAAGTGGCATGACGATATACGACAAGCCAGCCGTATTCCGCCTGACGTTTGATAGGGCGCTTGAGTCCGCCGAGGGGAACATGAAGCGAACAGATGGAACCGCCTCTGATATTCCCGCCACTTTCACTGTCGAGGGTAGCATCGTTGTTGTAACACCAAAGCAGCCACTTCCTCGTAACGCGAGCTATCAACTGACACTCAAACAGGTAACAGGTAAAGATGGAGGCTCTCTGTCTGATCCAATCGTGACACCTTTTACGGTATCAGGTGGACCCAAAGTCACTGATGTTTCTGTAGGATCTACGTCTATCAGTCAAAATGCCAAGATTATTGTCACCTTCGACCAGGCTTTGAAAGCCGATGCAGATATTGCAAAATTTGCACACCTTAATGGAGTAGAAGGCGCAGTTTCGCGGGCATCCGATAATAGCATTGCGGTCACTGTTTCTTCGGCGCCACTCTGTACTGCCTTTAGTATCGTGGTAGATAAGGGGCTCCCGAGTGGCAGCAACGACGAAACATCGGCTGATCAATGGAAATTTGATGGACGAATTATCTGCGGATCTTCGTCGACGATAGGCTACTCGGTCAGGGGTCGGGCGATTGTTGCCTATACCTTTGGGACAGGTGGATCAACGATTCTCTTTACGGGTGGTATTCACGGGTCAGAGCCGAGCGGCGTTGCAACTATGCAGGCGTGGGTGACGTATCTCCAGTCAAATGGTTACAAGATTCCGGCTGACAAAAAGATTGTTGTGGTCCCTAATACAAACCCGGATGGTATTGCTGCCGGTACCCGTTACAATGCAAACAACGTGAACCTCGATCGTAACTTCCCAGCGGATAACTGGCGTCCTGATATCGATACCGCAACAGGAATGCATTCTACCGGTGGAGGAACATCAGCCGGCTCTGAACCTGAAACGCAAGCACTCATAAAACTGACACAGCAATTACGGCCACGCCTAGAGGTGTCATTCCATGCACAAGGCCGACTCGTCGGTGCGAATCAGTTTGGTGATTCGATCGCTATCGGCAAAATGTATGCGGGTATCGTTGGGTATCAGACGATGATCGGTAATGCCGAAGAGGTCATGGGGTATTCGATTACCGGTGAATATGAGGACTGGATGGGGCAAAAGTTGAATGTTCCGGCGATTCTTATTGAACTACCATCGTCTTCAGGTAACTACTTGAACAGTCAGATGACTGCACTCATGAAGCTTCTGACAGTTTAGTTATCCTCGCCAAGATCTATTAATTGACGCACAGCCCAGACCATCGCCACCGTATCTCGCGGTTCGACAGGTAAGGGGATCGATTCAACCTCCTGCCATCCAATGGTGTGCTGATCTTTTACGACGTAGACACCGGATGGCGAAAAGGATGCTTCAACCGTTGTTGAGACGGGAATACTATCAAGTGAAGCAGTCGTTTTATCTAAAATTATTTTTGTGTAGTCGATATAGGCCAATCGGTAGCCGTTAACGACTGAAATTTCATTTCTTAACCACTCAAAATGCTCGCCTGAAGCAATATCCGAGGGTGTCATGATGGCAGACTCATCTTCGAAATATAATTGCTCTGCATCGTCTTGAGGGTCTTCGAGGCCAGCATACGAAAGGAGTGAAATCGCTTTCTTCGCCATCGCTTTAGCAGCAATATCTCTTATCAGTCCTTCTTGGCCGACCATTCGTACAACGTATTCATATTCTAGGTCGGCAACAGTTGCGGTGGCATGGAGAAAAGCAGCTTCATCGAGTTTTGCTTCATGAAATGAACGGTTCATGTCATATACTCTAGCACTCCCGACAGGTGATTACTAATAAAAAAACGACCAATCTCGCAGATATGGTCGTTCTTTTTTTGTATGAATCATAATTTTGGATTCAAACAGGTGCTTATTTATAGTATCGCATGGTCGGCATATATGCAACGGTAGCATAGTCATTATTATCCCGTTTATGCAAATATAATTATGACATATAAAGTGCTTGTGTAAAACCTTGACAAACGGGCTTGCTTATGCTAATATGTAATACATACACATACCATGTGTGAGGTATCAATGAGGGTTTTCACGGCATAACGCTAGTGGAAATCTTTTTTAATTGTGTGGATATCGTGAGAACGATCCCATAGGAGACAGAATTATGGCAGGAACAAAAGCAGGCGGCCAAAAGGCTGCAGCAAAGAACCTACAACGCGACCCAGACTTCTACGCGAAGATCGGTCGCCGTGGTGGACAAAACGGACACACTGGCGGATTTGCCGCTAACCCTGACCTTGCACGTGTTGCGGGCGCAAAGGGTGGACGAATCTCTCGTCGCCGTTCAACTAAAAAAGTAGCGTAAGTTACTTCCAAATAAAAAAGACTCCCGTTGTGGAGTCTTTTTTATTTTTGTGAGTAACGGCGCAGGGCGCAGATCCGTGCTTCGTTCACTCGCCATACGTGGCTGCAGGCGACACAGGTATATTCTCGCTTACCTGATTGGTAGCCGGTTGCCTCGCACTCAGGGCAGGTACTGCGGGCATGTAGCCATTCGCGGTAGGTATCTAGATTGTCCTGCACTGTTCCGTCATCTATCGGAATACCACACTGGGCGGCCAGAACGACGGCTTTGTCCCAGGCTTCGGTTTCCATCGCGACTAACTCGACATCTTTTGAATAATCGCGGTGTTCAAGCAGACCATGGGCAAGTTCATGAATCAGCAGGCTGGTATTAGTCGCATCAGACTCATCGTAAAAAATTGTGTGCGCATCAGGTGACCAAGCAAATCGTTCACCTGGAGTAAATAAGAGCTGGGGGTATTCTGCTTGTAATTTAGGCAGTAGCGAGTGCGTCGAGAGCATAGTAATAGCATCCGTAGATAACGGCTAATTCGGGGTGTTTTGCTTGGACAAGTTTTGGGGCAGGGATGTGGCCTGGAAGATGTTCGGTAAGGAGTGCAGAAAGGTCTTTACCAAAGTGCTCAAAGTACGTTCCGATACTGCCGCCAATGATGATAACGTCAGGCTGTAAGACAGGGATGATCGCAAGAAATCCACGACTAATACGATCAGCGATGTGATGCCACACTCGTTTGCTGGTGATATCGCGTGCGTATTTGCCATATGCTTTGTAGATCGCTTTTCCAGAAGCAAATGTTTCCCATTCACGGACAGCGCCATCGAACTCAACCAGTGATCGGCCCGCTTCACTGTTACGAAGATCCGGATTGATGTGGCCCTCTGTAATGATGCCGCTACCAATACCTGTACTGACTGTCACGTAGAGTGAAAACGCTGGAATCGTTTTCAATTGTCGCGTCTCTGCAAGTCCTGCGAGATTGGCGTCGTTCTCAATCAAGAGGGGGGCATCGCCAAGCACGCCTTTTAGGGCTTTTTCAACGTCGAAGTTGGCCCATTTAAGATTGTTGCACCATATGGCAACACCGCTTTTCACAATACCGGGCATTGCGACAACGACAGCTTCCACTGTTTCGTTGCCAAAGTGACTTTCTAATAAGTCTTTCAGCATTGCGGTCCATTCAAGTGTCGTTGGGGGAGTAGGGAACTTAAATTGTTCCCCGATGCGGCCATCTTCTAAGAAGCTTGCCACCAATGTCTTTGTCCCACCCGTATCGACCGCCACTAACATTCTTCAAGTTTAACATGTGCTGAGATGCGGAGATAGCTCTATTTTTCCGATTATGCTCATGCTCGCACTCCTGTAAAAGATAGTCTACAATAGAGGTCATAAAGGGAGAAGAATCATGGCAGTATTAGGCGGATGGCGTTTAACTCGAGCAGGTGTGCTGTTCATCGTTGGAATTTTGGTACTCGGCGGTCTTGTGACCGGTGGTATTTTCCTCGTGAAAAATCACGGTGAAGCTGTGCGACACGACCAAGCAGTCAAAGTTGCAGAGCAAAATCTCAAAGACCAGTCACAGACTTCAACACAGCCAGTGAATGCTTCTGATCCTACTAACTCAGGTGAAACTGGTGCAAGCACTGATACGCCAAGTACTGCATCGAGCGCCACTCCAGCAACCGATGCTGCTCCAACAGCGACGTCTGCAAGTGAACTGCCTGTCACGGGCATTAACGAACTGAAATTCGTTGGACAAGCCGCAATCCTCGCCATTTTGGCACTTTCTGCTGCGTACTACGTGTCCTCTCGACGCGCTGCTGACCGGCTCTAGACTTATCTCTGTATCTGAGGTAGAATAGTAATAATCGACGGGAACATATCTTTTTTGGTGTGCTCTCGCGAAAATACAATTACGAAGGAGTCTTAAACGACTATCATGGCTAAAGCCACATTTACAATGGACGAACTTTTAGCTGGCGAAGACGCTAGCTTAAAGCAACTCACACAAGGAGAGGTCGTCGATGGAACGGTCCTTTCAATTCGAAAACACGAGGTATTAATCGACCTTGGCCCACACGGAGTTGGCCTTGTTCCTCGCCGCGAGATTGGATTTTCTCGTGCGCTAAACGAAGGTGACGAAGTTACCGCAAGTATTGTTGATCCAGAACTCGAGAACGGACAAGTTCTCCTTTCACTCCGCAAGGCAGCGAAAGACAAGGGTTGGGATGAACTTGCAGCAAAGATGGACAGCGGCGAAATTATCGACGTCTCACCATACGATGCAAACCGCGGTGGACTATTGGTTGAATACGACGGCGTTCGTGGATTCCTCCCAGTCTCACAACTATCAGCAGAACACTACCCACGGGTTGGTTCAAGCGACAAAGAAGAAATTCTTCAGCGTCTTAACTCACTGATTAACCAAACCCTAAAGGTACGTATCCTTGATGCAGACCGTAAGGCGAACAAGTTGATCTTTAGTGAAAAAGAAGCTGTTAAAGAAGGCCTTGCGGCTCGATTTGAAAAGCTTGCAATCGGCGATACCGTTAAGGGCGTTGCAACTGGTGTTGTCGACTACGGTGTCTTCGTTAACGTTGAAGGTATCGAAGGACTTGTTCACATTTCTGAGATTTCTTGGGAACGTGTTAATAACCCGAACGACTACGTCAAGGTTGGACAAACTATCGAAGCGAAGATTATCGCTATCGACAAAGACCGCCTGAGCCTTTCAATGAAGCAACTCACCGAGGATCCTTGGATGAGCGAAGTTGACCAGTTTAAGTCTGGCGACAAAGTTGAAGGTACTGTGACTCGAATTACACCATTTGGTGCATTCGTCCAGATCAGCCCAGCAGTTGAAGCGCTTGTTCACGTTAGTGAACTTGGTGAAGGCGATACTGCTGATCCTGAAAAGGTATTCACATTGAACGAACGCAAAGAATTTGTTGTTCTCGATGTTGAAAAAGAAAGCCGTAAGATCTCACTTGGTCTTCCTGGCGCCACTCCAAAGAAGAAGTAGTTTTAAACTATTCATACTAAGGAGTCCTTACCGTTCATGAGTACATGTGCTCGTGAACGGTGGGGAAGAACTTATTAACGACAAAATCCGCGCGTAGAATCACGGAAAGAAAAGGAGCAATCATGGCTGAGAAAGTCTTAACAATTGCCGACTCGGTTACAGTGGGTGAATTAGCTGAAACACTCAATCTTTCTGTGACGACGCTTATTGGCGAGCTGTTTAAAAACGGTATCGCTGCAACGATTAACCAACGTATCGACTTTGAAACCGCAACGATTATCGTTGAAGAACTAGGACTCGACGTTGAACTTGAAAAGAAAACAACCGAAGGTGCTGGTCCTGAGCGTAAAGTTCACGAACTATCTGACAAAGCTGTTGATCGTCCACCGATTGTCGCAGTGATGGGTCACGTTGACCACGGTAAAACAAGCCTCCTCGATGCAATCCTCGGCCAAAAAGTTGTCGAAGGCGAAGCTGGTGGAATTACGCAGCACATTAGCGCCTACCAAACGGTTCGTAAAGATCGCTCAATCACACTGCTTGATACACCTGGCCATGAAGCCTTCGCAGCACTTCGTCAGCATGGTGCGGCATTAACTGATGTCGTGATCATTGTTGTTGCTGCAGATGACGGAGTAAAGCCTCAAACGATCGAAGCAATCCGTTTCGCTCGCTCAGCAAACGCAAAAATCGTTGTCGCTATCAACAAGATGGACAAAGAAACAGCAAACCCTGGCCTCGTAAAGGGACAGCTTGCTGAACAACAACTTGTTTCAGACGATAAACAATGGGGTGGTGACATTCCAATGGTTGAAGTGAGTGCGAAGACGGGTGCAGGCATCGACGAGCTACTTGATACCGTCCTCTTGGTCGCTGACCTTGAAGAGCTAAAAGCGGACTTTGAAGTTCCTGCTGAAGGCCTTGTCATCGAAGCACATATGGAAACTGGCCGCGGTCCTGTCGTCGGACTCCTGGTTGAACAGGGCGTCTTGAAGCCTGGATCATTCCTCGTTGCAGGAACAACCTACGGTAAGATCCGTACGCTCCTCGATTTTGCTGGCAAGCCACTTCGCGAAGCTGGTCCGTCAACACCTGCGACCATTACAGGATTTAAAGAAATCCCTCAATTTGGCGATAGTTTCGAACTCTTTAAGACAGAAAAAGAAGCGCGAACTCGTATCGCTGCTGCAAAGCTTGAAAACGAACGCAACGCTGCCAGCACAAATGTGACTGGTGCCGACATGCTTAAACTTATGACGCAAAAAAGCGAAACACCTGACTTTAACGTCATCGTCAAAGCCGATGTCCAGGGTTCACTGACTTCTGTTATGGATAGTCTTCGCCTCATCGAAACTGGTGGTCAGGTAAACCTCCATGTGATCAGCAGTAGCGTCGGTAACATTACTGAAAACGACATCCGACTTGCGGCCGACGACAAGACCGTCATCTACGGATTTAACGTCGAACTTCCTCCTGCAGTCAAACGTCTTGCCACACGTGAACGAACAGAAGTACGTCTCTACCGAGTGATTTACGAACTCCTCGACAATGCTAAGGACTCAATGGAAGCATTGCTTGCTCCTGAAGTCGTTGAAACTGTCAGTGGAACACTCACTGTGAAGGGTGTCTTCCGTACACTCAAAGATATGGTGATTGCCGGTGGTGAAGTAACCAGTGGTAAAGTTGTCAGCGGTGTTCACGTTCGTGCCTTCCGTGGCGATGAATTGCTTGGCGAAGCTGAAATTACGAGCCTCCAACGCGAAAAAGTTGAGGCGCGCGAAGCTTTTGAAGGCGACCTCTGTGGATTTAGCCTAAAGACACATCGCAAACTGCCACTCGAAATCGGTGATAAGCTCGAATTCTTTACCCGTGAACTCGTCACTCGTACCCTCAAGTAACTCAGCGCGTAAAACGTTGTTGAAATATACCGCTTGTGCTATTATGCAAGCATACAACCCTATAGGTTAAAAAACAAAAACACAAGGAAACATATGTCGGAATTAGCACCAAACGCAGAGCGCGCGAAAGAAGAACGAGAACTCGCTGATCTTGAGGCGAAAGCTGCAAGAAAAAGAACTCAACTAGAAGGCAATACAGCATTTGGCAAATACGATCAAATAGAAGGGCCTCTTAATCAGGACGGGCGACCGATCGCTGGTTCACATGCAGATTATCATTCACAACGCCCTTCCGACGGTATTGTTCGTGACAATCTTATGAGCACAGGGTATCGCCAAGCAGAGGGCGGCTACAGTGCGAGTGCGGCGAAATATGAAGATCAAGTCGGTGATACGCAGGCATATTATGACAAATTGATGAATGCCGAGAACCAAGAAGTGATTGATCCTGCTGAATATGACAATATGGGCGTGATGCAGCTTGCAAAAGAGCAGGCAAAAGCGGAAATCCTTGGTGATATTGCTGGTGCAAAAGAGATGCGCGGTGTTTTTGACGTCCATATTTTGCAACAAGCTGCAGCCGAAGGGAGTGGCATTACTGATGCTGACCTTGATAAAGAAACGGCGCGTTATGCGGGACTTGTTGAAAAGTTTAAGGCTTCTATGGAATCTGGTACAACAGAAGCGGCAGAAACAACCGTTGTTGAGGCCGTGAACCCTGCAGTGCTTGGCGGTGAGGCAACAACAGAGGTGGTTTCAGAAACAACGACAGAACTTCCGACTGTGGAAGCACAAGAATCTACGACTGCTCAGCCGGATGGCCCGAAGTTCCCTGGCCAAGAAGTAGAAGCTTACATAGCTACTGACGGCTTTGAAAAGGGCGCTGAAGTGATCTTTAACGATGAGGTGATGACAGTTGAAGAGGTGCTCAGTGGTGAAAAGGTGAACGCCTATGTTCTCATCGATGCCGAGGGTAATAAAACCCTCGCGTTTGCTGAACAACTTTCTACTCCTGAAGATAGAGTATCTGCTGGTGAAAAGCTAAAAGCCTGGTGGGGTAACAATAAGGAATCTGTTAAAAATGTATTCAGACCTGCTTACTGGGGCGAACGTTGGACAAATGCTATCTCACCAAAGATTGGCGAAGTGGCTCACAACGCACTGAACGTTGGTATTAAAGAAGAAGATAGCCCTGAAGAGGCGGAGAAAAAGCGAAAACGTAATCGCATCTTGTTGATTGCAGGTGGGTTAGGCCTAGCTGCTGCAACGATCGCTGGCGCAGCATATGGTGTTGGCTTCTCGTCAGGTCACCATGGGGTGACTGAGGCACTCGGAAATGGTGCTGGTGGTGGTGGACATGGCGACACATTGTCGGCTCAGGATCAGGCAATTGCTGATTCATTGACGCCGAAACGTTCAGTTGAGAACCACGCAGCTGATTTCTTGACTCCACAAGACACGACGACGCATCCGCCAGAATTAAATCCAAGTGATTCTGTTGTGCCGGTTGTTGATCAAGCACCAACACCAGATACACTTTCGCTGTCTGATCCAGCCTTTACAATTGATAGGGGCGAAGGTGGCTATGAACTCTTTAACCGTCTAGGCATTGATCAGTCAAAGTGGGCAGATAACGCAGAGCAATTACTCCGCGATCACGGAAATGATTTCATGCGTCTCCCAAATGGTGGCATAGGCCTTAGTCACACAGGCTTACTCGACGAAGCAACTCGCGCAGATCTATTAAAGCTAAAGTAGGCATAGGTAAGGGATAGTATGGACGATTTAATTACAGAACTAGGTATCGAAAATTATAGCGAAGAAGAGCAGCAGCGCGTCATCGACGAGTTGAATATGCTGGTTGGCGAAGCAATGCTTAGTCATCTCAGTGAAGAACAAATTAGTGAATACGAAGCGATTATTAACGGCGATCAAGCCGTGATTACTCGTTGGTTAACCGAGAACGATCCTAAATATGAGGACTCTATCGCGTATCAACAGCTTGCAGAGGGATTCGAAGATGATCCTGACAAGGTTCCTGCGGATAAGGTGTACGCTTCAATGGCATGGATTGAAAAGAATAATCCAAACTTGAATGATACAGTTTCAATGATTAAATCGACGCTCAAAGCAAATCTCGATCAACGAAAGTAGCACATAAAAGACACCAGTACTGGTGTCTTTTTACTTATTCGGTATCTGTTATAATGGAGGAAAAGGAAGTAACGATATGTTTCAATTAGATGATCAGTTTCTCGCCGATGTCGGCCTCGCAGGACTCCCAGAAGAGCAAAAAAAGCCGTTTCTTCAGCATACCTACGACCAGCTTGAATACAAAGTAGGTATTCGCCTCAGTGAAGGCATGACTGATGAGCAGCTTGCAGAATTCGAAGCAATTATCGACCGCAAAGAAGATGTTATTGCGACATGGCTTTCAATGCACGCACCAGATTACCAGAATGAGGAAGTGTTCCAGCGCTTGATGCAGGCAAGTAACTTACCAGCAAACGATCCTGGTCTTCGTGCTGAGTATGCCGCAACGAAGTGGCTTGAAGTGAACCGTCCTGATTACCGTGATGTCGTCGCGCAGACTCTAAACGAGATCAAGCAAGAGATTCTCGGGGCAAAAGACGCGATTCTTGGGGCTGGTGCTCCGCCTCAGGCAGCGTAGCCGTTTTTAAAGGCGTGGCCTGACATGCGTTTACCGCTTGGGCCGATTAATTCGTCGATCACGAGGTGAGAATCACCCTTAAAGGTCACAATAAAGTCTTTCGGACTCGCTTCACCTAGTAGCACATGGGCTTTTGTTACAATAATACTCTCATCATTGTATGAGAGTTTTGTTTTTGGAAAAGCTAGGTAGGCACGAACCTGTCGTTCGGCTTGAATAGCGGTGATTTTGTCTGGGTGGAGGAGCGCATCTTCTTTTTTCAGAAGGTAGCAGTAGATTGACGCATTTGCTTGTGGGCTTGGAAGAAGGTTACCTTCGATGATACTTGGCAGGGTTTCAATCAGCATGCGACCACCGAGTGCGGATAGCGTTTCATAAAGTTCTGGTGCTGTTTCAGTGCCATCGAGCGGATACACTTCCTGTGCGTAGACTGGTCCAGCATCCATTTCAGCACTTAATTTCATAATTGAGACACCGGTTTGGGTGTCGCCATTAATGATTGCCGTTTCGATAGGTGAGGGGCCACGATAGAGCGGCAGAAGTGAGGGGTGAATATTGATAATACCGGGGCGGAACAGGTCAATAATCGCTTGAGGGACAATGCGTCCATAGCTAGAGAGGACACCAATCACATCACCAAGCGCGGCAATATCATCAGCGATGTCGATTAATTTCGTTGGCTGCCAAACGGGAATGCCGTGTTCCTCGGCGATTGTTTTTACTAATGGGGCTGTGACTTGTTGGCCACGTCCTGATTTGCTGTCAGGTTTTGTGACGACTGCGCCAATGGTATAGTCGGCCTCAATCAGGCTACGGAGCGCTGCTGCGCTAAAGGTATCAGTCCCAAAGAATATGATTGTTTTTGACATGTTCGTCGTAATCGAGCGGTTGTAGCTCGCCTTTCTCATCAAGCGTGTAGAACGCTTGTTCCTGATCCTTAATGTGATCAATAAAGACAATTCCTTGGGTGTGATCAATTTCGTGTTGAATCACGCGGGCAAGGAAGCCTTCAGCTTTAAAACGAACTTCTTCGCCGTCAATATTAATTGCTTTGACGCGAACCTTAGTGTGGCGGGGGACTTTTCCGTAGACGTTACTGACACTGAGGCAGCCTTCGTAATCAGTTTCGATGGTCCCTTCGTATTTCACGATCTCGGGATTAATGAGGGCAGTGAAGCCCTTTTCTTCTTTGTCATCGAAGTCGCTTCGAATAATCACGACGCGGTCCATACGATCAAGTTGGACAGCAGCGAGCGCTGCGCTGATTTCGTGGGGACGAGAATTTTCCCAGTCAACGGCAGCATCAGTCATTTCCTCGATCAATCCCACTACTTTTTCATCGATCTCACGAATACGTGTCGATTTTTCGCGTAAGTGGGGGTTTGGCAGGGTGATGATGTCGTCTTTAGTCATTCTGGCCATTATACCTTAAATTAACGGGGGTCGCTAGAGCAAACTTGGTGGATCAAGCTCACTTTGCCAGTGCGTGACGGGTAATTGCCCTAGTGCATCGACAAGATATTCGCGTTTTGGGCTTTTCAAAACGAGTTGCCAGCGGTAGGTATCGTGCTGTCGTTCATAAAATGCCGGTGTCGGACCGAGTAAACGAACATCTGGGTTCAGTGTTTTCTTTAGTTCAGTAGCCAGTGCTTTTGCGGACCTAATTGCTGCTTGTTCTGTTTTATAGACGGTCGTTAATTTTAGGAGGTAACTATACGGCGGGAAGTACGATTTCTTCCGCGTTTCAAGCGCATAGGTATAAAACGATTCGTAATCTTGTTTGAGTCCGTAGCTAATTGCAGGGTTGGTCGGTTGATACGTCTGAACAACAACTTCACTAGCGTGCTCATCACGACCGACACGACCAATAACCTGCGCGAGAAGTTGGAACGCTCGTTCGCTGGCAGCGTAGTCGGGGAGGGAAAGGCCACTGTCTGCTTGGATCACCCCGACGGTGCGGAGGTGGGGCAGGTCGAGGCCTTTGGCGACAACTTGGGTGCCAATCGCAATATCAATTTCACCTTTATACAAATCTTCGTATAAAGAATTTACTGTTTCGTCAGTTTTGTTGTCTGAATCAAATCGTGCGACACGCGCTTTTGGAAATAACTTATGCAGCTCGGTTTCGATAAGTTTTGTCCCAATGCCTTTATGAATAATGTCAGCAGACTGACACACTGGACAGCTGGTCGGAACTTTTTCATGATGACCACAAATATGACACGACAAGTCGTAGGTGTCGGCATGAAGGGTGAGTGGTACGAAACAATTTGGACAGAGTGCAGTCCAGCCACAGTTTTCACAAAGCGTAGAGGCGGCACTCCCTCTCCGGTTATGGAAGATAAGCGTTTGTTTGTGGTTCGCGAGGTTCTTTTCGATACTTTCGATAAGGAGGTCGGAGATAAAACGATGTCGAGTAAAGAATTGTCGCTTGGTCATATCGACAACTTTGACATCAGCCGCTTGAGCGCCAGATCGAGCTGATCGATCGAGCCGAATCACTGGGCGTTTGGCTGCTTCAGCGAGGAAGCGATCAGTAATCGAAGGCGTTGCGCTACCAAGCAGTACCTTGGCATTCGAAAACTTCCCTAACACACTGGCGGCACGAATAGCAGAATAACGTGGTGCTTGTTCCTGTTTATAACTTGGTTCGTGGGCCTCATCAATAATGATCGCACCAAGTTTTGGTACAGGCATGAAGAGGGCAGAGCGGGGACCAATGACGAGCTGCGGCGTCGTCGCGTCGAGGACTTGTTTCCAGACAGCGTGTCGCTCAGCTTCAGTCATATGTGAGTGTGTCACGATCACACCAGGGAAGTCATGCAAGAATTCACTGATAATTTGACTTGTCAGGCTGATTTCGGGCACCAGGACGATGACCGATTTACCGTCTGCAACCATACGGCGCGTGATCTCTTTATAGACTTCGGTTTTCCCTGATCCGGTGACACCCTGCAAGATAATGGTGCCATCTGTACTCTCCATTATCTCTGTTATGGCCTGCTCTTGATCTTTATTGAACACAATACTTGTTCGGTCTCGTTTTGACGTGTGGACTTGATCTGGGCGGGCGCGGCGAGCTTTATCAAGGCCGCGTGGCAGGACGGTTTGTAATACGGTCGCAAGTGGCGTGGTGTAGTAGTCGGCGAGCCATAACGCAAGCTTCACAAGTGGTTCGGGGATCGGTGTCTTCTCGATAACGGCAGTAATTTCTTTTGTTTTATACGACGGTTCCGTGACGGCTGCCATCACAAGGCCGACGAGGATCTTTTTACCCACTTCAATCGTGACAATCTGGCCGACCAAAAGAGGTTCAGGGGATGCATATGTAAAGGTAGCGCTCCCAAGCCTAATAATGCGTAGCGGCGCTACTTCGTAGTAATATATTTCCCCGGACATATATCTAGTATAGCGCCTTTGGCGAGGCAATAATCATGCTAATATAAGCATATGTATTTTGAGAGCCGAGAACAGGCTGGAATTAAGCTTGCCATCCAGCTATTTGAAAAGTACCGCTACGAAAATTGTGCGGTCGTTTCTTTATCTGATGGTGGTGTCATTGTGGGCGAACAAATCGCTTCGGCGCTTCATAGTATTTTAACCATGCTGCTCGTCGAAAAGATTGAGATCCCCGGCGAACGTATGAGCTTTGGCGCTATTTCGCAGGATGGCTCTTTTAGTTTTGATAGCTCGATCTCGGAAGGTGAAATGGATGAATATACCAGCGAATATCACGGCTACCTCGAAGAGCAAAAACGTGAAGCCTTCCAGCGAATTAACCGATTGTTAGGTGACGGGGGATTAATTGATCGTGAGATGTTGCGTGATCACGTCGTGATTTTGGTATCTGACGGTATGAATAGCAGCGCTGAACTAGACGCAGCGATGGACTTTCTAAAACCGATTCGAATCGCCAGATTAGTGATTGCGACACCCGTCGCTTCAGTTGAAGCAGTTGATAAGTTACACATGATTGCCGACGAGCTACATATCCTAGATGTGAAGGATAATTACCTCAGCACTGAACATTATTACAATCGAAATATCATCCCGTCTCACGAGGAAACAGTCGCTAAAATTAATAAAATAGTGCTGAATTGGCGTTGACCAGACACGGTCAAAAAGTGTAGAATAAAAATCAACGTTACAGATAATGTTTATGGTGAATGTGTGAGGATTAATTAAGGGGAATCATGTTAGACGTATTTATTACATCTCGGGTGCGACGAAAAATTGTGGTGGTATACGCCAAATATCCTGATTTCCGAACACATGTCCGTGGACTTGCAAAACTTATTAAAGAAGATCCGGGCAACATTCAACGTGAACTAAAACGCCTTGAAAAAGTTGGATTCCTGACAAGCGAAAAGCAGGGCAATACCAAGATCTACGCAACAAACAAGCAGTTCCCAATCTTTAAAGAACTCCAAAGTATCGTGATTAAGTCACAACAACAAGCGACTCGACCGAAGCGAACGACACCAAGCCAGGCGTAGTTGCCCTCTATGGCACTTATCGACGACATCTTAGCGAAACGAGGAATAACGCCCGATAAAAGGGCTGTTTTTTTGTCACCTGACTACGAGAAAAAACACGATCCATTCCTTCTACCTGATATGCAGGCGGCGGTTGATCGCCTCGTGATTGCGCGTGACAAGCAAGAGAGGATAACGATTTATGGCGATTACGACATTGATGGGCTGACTGCAACAACGGTCCTGATTGACGCATTCGCAAGTTTTGGATTTGAACACGTTGAAGCATTTATTCCAAATCGTTTCGTCGAAGGCTATGGGTTAACCGTTGATGCAGTAGAGAAGATTGCCGCCACTGGTGCACAACTGATTGTGACCGTCGACTGTGGCAGCCTCAGTCATAAAGAAATTGCCCGCGCTAACGAACTAGGTGTCGATGTCATCGTGACTGATCACCATAATGTCGCGGATACGCCACCGCCAGCGATTGGAACGATTAATCCAAAACGCTTATTGCATGACCACCCAGAAAGTTATGAGAACTTTGTCTTAAAGCCCGATGCTGACCAAAGTCTGTATCCTTTTCTCGATATTCCTGGTGTTGGTGTCGCTTTCAAACTAGTGCAAGCGCTCCAAACGGTACTTGATGGGCTACCAAAAGGCCAAGAAAAATGGTTGCTTGATTTAGTCGCTCTGGGAACGGTCTGTGATGTCGTGACATTAATTGATGAAAACCGCATGCATGTTTTTTGGGGTCTGAAAGTCTTGGCGCAGACCAGGCGGCCTGGCCTTAAAGCGCTTATGGCCGTCGCTAGCGTTCGTCCAGACGCTGTGAATGCCCGAAGCCTGGGATTTGGGCTCGGTCCACGTATGAACGCGTCAGGGCGCATGGAGACGGCGCAGTATTCGCTTGATCTTTTGACTGAAACGGACGGCATCAAGGCGCTGGATATCGCCAATCACTTGGATGCGATGAACAAAGCGCGTCGTGCCGAACAAGATGAAATCTTAAAAGCGGCAATTATTCAGGCAGAAGAATACGCTTCGATGCCGGTACTCGTCGTGAGCGCACCAGGTTGGAATCACGGAATCGTGGGGATCGTCGCGGCGAAACTTCTCGAGAAATACAAGAAACCAACGTACGTTCTAGAAGAGATGGGCGAAGAAGCTAAGGGGTCTGCTCGCAGTTACGGTGATTTCAGTGCAGCCGATGCGATTCGAGCATCTGATGACATCATCACAAAGGGCGGGGGGCACAAACTTGCTGCTGGCGTAACGCTGCCAACGGCGAATATTCCGGCGTTTCGTCATCGAGTGAATGATTTTTACAGATCGAAAAACCTCATTAATCAGCCGCTCTTATTACTCCCAAAAGCTGATAGCGACGCAGCGCTGCATGATCTAGACGAAGCATTGGTTGACGGCCTCAAACTACTTGAGCCATTCGGAAGCGGTAACCCGCAGCCAGTCTTAAAATCGACGAATGTTCTCGTCGTCAATCAACGCAAAATGGGCGCCGATTCACAGCATGTGAAGCTGACACTCGAGATGCAGGGGCGAAAAATCGACATGATTGCTTTCAGTGCGCCTGAGCATTTCTTTGTTGAACCGGGTGAAACAGTGAACGTCTGGTATACGGTTGATGTGAACGAGTGGAATGGCCGACGAAACGTTGAAGGGCAGTTGTTACATCTTGAACTTGTGACTGATTAACCCTTATGTTTAAATAAACAGTAATGAAGTGGGTATCAAAACAAAAAGGTTTTACAATCGTTGAATTATTGATCGTGATCGTCGTTATCGGTATTTTGGCGGCAATTACGATTATTTCTTTTAATGGCGTCAAGAATAGAGCTGTAACTGCACAGGTTCAGTCTGCTATTGAGCAAGCTAACAAAAAAGTATTAGCATATGCCGCGCTTAATTCAGATGCATATCCAGCAACTTTGTCGGATGCTGGCGTCTCAAACACAGATACGGTGAGTTACCAATACACGAGTGACAATACGACCACTCCACGGAGTTTTGCAATCACTGCTTCGAATGGACCTGCAGGAGCAACGACTTATTATGTGACTAATGCAAGTTCGAACCCAGTTGCCGGCATAGCACCAGGACACAACCTTGTTGTGTGGGATAAAACAGATGACGCAACGGCGCCATTTACTAACCCCGATAGTATTGATACAACGGTATTTCATGCATCAAGTAAATCTGTACGCTTAAACTCAGGAAGTAACTCCAAGGGCTTCCGAGGTTCACCGTTTACCGGAACGGCTGGTCAATCGCTTACAGTCAGTTTGTGGATAAAGACAGATGCGAACTGGGATGGGAAAAGCAATAATTCAAAAATTCGAATTGGATCAACCGATGGTGCGAATACCGTGTTGAAGGCTTGTGCATACAATGGTCCAAAAACGAGTTGGACGCAGGTGACGTGTACGTACGTATTGCCTGCTGGCTTTACGACGGTGACTGTTGCGGTAGGGAATGATGGTACGACAGGTCCTATTTGGATAGACGACGTAAGTATCTCGATTCAGTAGTCATCGATATGCTAAAATGACCTTAATGAAGTGGGCATCAAAACAAAAAGGTTTTACAATCGTTGAATTATTGATTGTGATTGTCGTCATCGGCATTCTTGCAGCAATTACTATCGTTGCGTATAACGGCATTCAAAACAAAGCAAAGCAATCAGCTGTTCAGTCGCGATTAACTCAGAGTAATAAAAAGATCTTAACCTATGCGGTCACGCATTCTGACACCTATCCCGAGCAACTTGAAGATGCGGACATTGATAATAGTGATCATGCACTTGAATATAGTGTGGATAATACAAAATCTCCGCCTACCTATGGACTCACTGCAACATCTGGTTCATTTTCATACTTTGTTTCGAGTACAAACTCGACTCCTAAGTCTGGTGGATATCCTGGTCACGCCCAAAATGGCGTTGCTGTCATCACCAATCTGGTGAATAATCCAAATTTCGACACGAACATTGCCTCATGGGCATTTTCGTCTGGGACTGGTGGAGCGGGCGGTTCTTCTCGACCAGCAACAGGCGGGGTGAACGGTGGGTATTATCGTTTGACGTGGACGACGCTTCCTACGAGTGGGACAGCTTACATTACTAATGGATCCGGAGGGACAAGCGCGCGTCCTATTGAAATCACTGGCGGACAACCATATGTTGCCTCGGGCTGGGTACGAAGTTCCTGGGCTGGAAAAGCCTATCTTGGGCTGACACCGTACGACGATACAGATACTTCAGTTGGAGGGATCGTCGGATCCACTGTGACACTGACGCCGAATACCTGGACTCGAATAAACGCCAGTATGACACCAGCCTCCACGGCTACAACTATGGTGGTGCGTTTTTATGTTCCGACCGCCGGCTTCACAGGTATGGTAACGGGATCTACGCTTGATATCGATCAAGTAATGCTGACACAGGGGACTGCAGTATATGATTACGCGGACGGTAACAGTACTGATTGGGTCTGGAACGGTCCAGTCAATGGATCAACATCAAAAGGCCCGGGTAGCATATAGCGTCACGCAATTCCAATAAGTTGCAATCTGTCGTTATCTCTGTTAGAATATCATTCATATGGTACAAGTAACACGTAAAGACGAACGAGAAGCAAACGAGAATATTATTCGTCGTTTCAACCGAAAGGTATTGCAGAGCGGTGTACTCGCAGAAGCGAAAGCTTCAATGCGATTCGCAAAGCCAATCAGCAAGCCTGAACGCCGTGCTAAAGCGATTATTCGCAAAGAGCGCAAAGCTGACAAACTAAACAAAGCCCGTCTAGGCCTAAAATAGTTCATGGCTTTAAAAGCACAATTTGATAACGATATTAAAGCCGCTCTTTTGAGCGGCGATCGTTTTACTGCGAGTGTGCTTCGTGACTTTAAGGCTGCGGTTTTAAACGAAGAAGTGGCACAGAAAAAGCGAGACGAAGGTCTTTCTGACGCAGAAATCGAAAAAATTCTTATTCGTGAAGTAAAAAAGCGCGCTGAAAGTGCTGCTATTTACGATGGCGCTGATCGTGCGGAACTTGCACAAACAGAACGCGCTGAATCAAAAGTACTTGAAGCCTACCTTCCTGAACAAGTTTCAGAAGCTGATATCAAAGCCGCTGTCGATGAAGCGATTGTTGCCACTGGCGCAACGAACCCAGCAATGATGGGACAAGTCATCGGCGCAGTGAAAAGCCAACTCGGTAATAGCGCAGACGGCGGCACAATTGCCCGACTCGTCAAAGACGCCTTGGCTAATCTTTAGTCACCCTATACTATAGAGATATGATTGTATTTTTCGGACCTGCAGGCGCAGGAAAAAGTGTCCAGGGTCAAATTCTAGCAGCGCGTATGGGCTGGCGCTGGTTAAGTGCTGGACAACTGCTTCGTGACACGAAAGATGTCGAGCTTTTACATACGATGCATGAAGGTAAGATGGTCCCTCACGAAGCCATCACAAAGATTATGGGCGAAGCAATTTCGCACGCCACTGATATTAATCAGCTGATTCTTGATGGCTTTCCACGGCTTCTCCGACAGGCAGAATGGCTTATTGCTAGTCAGCCAGAACATGGTCGCTCGGTCGCGTTAGTCGTCGTGCTTGAAGTGCCTCGTGAAGAACTCTTAAAGCGCCTTGCGATTCGTGGACGCGCCGATGATACACCTGAAGCGATCGATGAGCGGCTTAAGATCTATCGTCAAGAAATGTATCCAATTCTTAATTATCTGACAGAACAAAATGTACCGATCGTTCACATCGAGGGAACCGGCACGGTAGGACAGGTTCACGACCGTGTGGTTGCAGAACTAACCAGTAGGGAATTGGTGTAATGCGCGATAAAACTCCCGAAGAAATTCAAGCAATGCGCGAAGGTGGCAAGATTCTTGCTGGTATTTTTCGTGACCTACGTGAACAAGTGAAACCTGGCGTTAGCGAGATTGAACTTGATGCATGGGTAGATAAAGAAATTATGAAACGTGGTGCGATTGCGACCTACAAAACCCCCGAAGTTGATTTTCCGGCAGCAATTTGTATCTCAACGAATGAGCAAATTGTGCACAGTATTCCAACTGATTACGTGCTGCAAAAAGGTGATATTGTTAGCTTTGACCTCGTCATTACATACAAGAATATGAAAACCGACAGTGCCTTCACAATGGTTGTTGGCGGTGAACCGAATGGTGTTCAGAAGCACTTATTAAATGCCACTGAACGAAGCCTGTATGCTGGCATCGACGCGATTAAAGGCCCGGTTCGAACTGGCGATATCGGTGCTGCAGTTGAAAAAGTTCTTAAAGAAGCAAAACTTGGTATTATCCGAGATCTCGTCGGACACGGCATTGGTCACGAAATGCACGAATCACCTCCAGACATTCCAAACTATGGCCGAAAGGGAACGGGTATGTTGCTTGTTCCTGGAAACACGATTGCAATTGAGCCAATGGCGACACTTGGTGGCGAACGCATTGTGACCGAAGCTGACGGCTGGACGATTGCGACTCGCGATGGCAGCCTTGCGGCACATTTTGAGCACACGGTGCTAATCCTTGAAGATGGTGTCGAAATTTTAACGCAGCTATGACAACTGAACATTCTCCTGAAGATTATTCGGTACTGAGTGAGTTAGAAAAACTTGCATTGCCTGAAGGCTCGTACATGGTTATGGGAAGTGGAATTCTGGATGCTCTTGGAATTCGCAAAGCGCATGACGTTGATCTTGTTGTCAGTGATCAGATCTACACGCAATTGCTTACAAGTGGTTGGAGCGAGAAAGTCTCCTCTGATGGACATCGTGGAATAGAGCAAGGACTTATCGAAGCGTATCCTGACTGGAACGATAGCGATGCAAAAGTAAAAACCGTAGATGAGCTACTCGTAGAAGCGCAGTGGGTGAACGGGGTCCCGTTTAATTCATTAGCAAAACTTTCTTTGTATAAAGAGCGACGGGGTCAAGAAAAAGACCTCGCAGATCTTGAGCTCATTCGTGGCTACTTGGATTCAAGGCACCCTTAGTAAACTTGATACGCCGACCCATCGACACCATCAAAAATTAGCTGAATAAATCTAGACTAAAAATAAAAACGGTATCAGCATGTAGCTAATGAATATTCCGATGACGGCAAAAATAGTAAATCGAAATAAATTATCATCATCTTTTCTAATCATCAGTAAAATGAATATATTAACCGGCAACTGCAGTAGTATGATCGTTAGTTCATGATGATCGAGAAGAGGCGCATTGTAAGACTTGTCAAATAAAACGTACGGCAGGAGTGCGTATATTTTTATCAGAGCATGCGTCAATATTGTGGCGGACACTCCTATAAGGATGGTCGTCTTGATAGTGAAACTTTTGTTGAAAACAAGTATCGCAAATAGGCCAAATATAACTGCGCTAATGAGATCAATCTGCATATGTTTAGTATAGTGGAGCGGCCTCCGAAGACAAGTCGTTAGCAGATTATTGGCACTTTGCCGGACTTTTCAACAAGTTTTTATATGTTATGACTTTGCAACAACAGGCGTAAGCGCTATACTAAGCTTCATGCAAGAAGGTTCTACCTACGCCGTCGGAATTGACGTTGGAACAACAACTGTCAGAACCGTAGTGGCACACATTGATGGTTCGACAGGGGTCCCAACGATTGTTGGTGTCGGTCAGGCGCCAAATACAGGCATGCGCAAAGGCGTTGTCGTTAACTTAAATGGTCCAGCACAAGCAATCGATGATGCGCTTGGTGAAGCTGAACGAATGAGCGGGTATCAAGTTGATTCCGCAACTATTAGTGTCAACGGTGGTCACATCCTCAGCACACACGCTGACGGCATGGTTGCTGTCGGTGCTGCTGATCATGAAATTACTCGTGACGACTTACTTCGTATTGAAGAAGTTGCCACGCTTGGAAAGATCCCCGCAAACCGTGAAATCCTCGATGTGATTCCACATGCTTACAAACTTGATGGCCAAGATAACATCAAAGACCCACTCGGTATGACTGGAACTCGTCTTGAGATTGATGCGCATGTCATTTCGGCACTCAGTCCATATCTCGTGAATATTCAAAAAGCCGCAGAAACTGCAAAAGTACATCCAAACTCTGTCGTTGTCTCTGCAATTGCCGCCGCGCGTGCGGTCCTGGGTGAGCAGCAACTTGAAAATGGTGTAGCCGTCATCGACATGGGTGGTGCAACGACCAGTATCGCTGTCTACGAAGAAGGTGACCTGCAGTACACTGGCGTGATTCCTATCGGTGGAACAAATATCACCAACGACCTCGCAATTGGCCTCAAGACCGATCCTGAAGTCGCCGAAAAGATTAAATTGGAACACGCCTCTGCGGTTGTTCGCTCAGAAGATACCAGTGTCAGTTTGAAACACGACGGAGAAGTCCTGACTTTTAAAACAAGTGATATCGACGAAATCGTTGAAGCTCGCCTTGAAGAAATTTTTGAAGCAATCCAACATCAGCTGAAAAAAGCCGGTCGCGCTGGTAAACTCCCAAGCGGTGTTGTGTTGACTGGTGGTGGGGCACAGCTCAAGCACATTGCTGAGTATGCGAAACACTTCCTAGGCCTTGCTGCACGCATTGGCAAGCCAACAGGCTACGGCGGTGTTGCTGACGAGATCGAAAAGCCATCATTCGCAACCGCGATTGGCTTGATGTTATTTGATGCAGAGCGCATTGCCGTCTCTGGTCACAGCAAAAAGCCAAGCCACAAAGTAAAAGATGCCCAAGGCTTTGTGACTAAATTATTTGCTCGATTTAAAGCATAGATTAATCCTAATATTTACAACCCTTTATTACCTGCGTTGAAATGGTATACTAGGGAAAGTAAGAAGAGAAGACTGAGGAGATAGGGAAACGACATGCCTGAAGTAAAGCCAAGTGATATACAGACGTTTGCCAGCATTAAGGTGGTTGGTGTTGGTGGTGCCGGTGGTTCAGCCGTTAACCGCATGAAAGACGCTGGTCTTTCTGGTGTGCAATTTATTGCAATGAACACCGATGCGCAGGCACTCCATAATTCAAAAGCAGATACAAAGATTCACCTTGGTCACTCAACGACCGGTGGACTTGGTGCCGGTGCAGATCCTTCCGTAGGTGAAGCCGCTGCAAACGAATCTCGCGATGAAATTAAAGACGCCCTCGAAGGTGCTGATATGGTCTTTGTTACCATTGGTGCCGGTGGTGGTACTGGTTCGGGTGCTGGCTACGTTGTGGCTGAAGTCGCTCGTGAACTCGGCATCCTTGTCGTTGGTGTTGCAACCAAACCATTCAGCTTTGAAGGTGAAAAGCGCCGTCAGAACGCTGATTGGGCTATCTCTCAACTTCGTCGCCATGTCGACACACTCATTACCATCCCTAACGATCGTCTCCTTCAGACAATCGATCGTCGGACGCCGCTCCTTGAGACCTTTAAGATCGCCGACGACGTGCTTCGCCAAGGTGTCCAGGGTATCTCTGAACTGATCACTGAACACGGACTTATTAACCTCGACTTTGCTGACGTAAAGGCAATTATGAGCAACGCTGGCTCAGCCCTCATGGGTATTGGTCGTGCATCGGGCGACAACCGTGCCTCACAGGCTGCGCAGCAGGCGATTGAGTCACCACTTATCGAAGTCTCTATCGACGGCGCAAAGGGAGTCCTCTTCAACGTGACTGGTGGCTACGACATGAGCATGTCTGAAATCCAAGAAGCTGCCGAGATCATCACCAGCGCAGTTTCTCCAGACGCAAACATCATCTTTGGTGCAACGCTCAAGCCTGATCTTGAAGATGAACTGATCATCACCGTCATCGCGACTGGATTTGACTCTGCTTACTTCCAGGAAACCGAAACAGAACAAGAAGTCGACAATGCTGCTCAGAACAACGGCCTGAACGACCGTATGACCGAAGAAGTCGTCAGTAACGTTGATATGAACCTTGATCACACTGAAGCTGCAGCAATCTTTAACGAAGAGAGTACCGAAAACATGTGGAGTCAGCCGACACCAACTGTTGATGAGGACGAATCTGATACACCTGCGTTCCTACGCCGCCGCAAAAAGCGCAATAAAAAGACAGAGGAGTAGACATCGTGACACAACTAAACATTGGTGACAGCCGGGTTATCGAATCACGCGAAGTCAGTGATGGTGTCACGATTCGTCGTCGTCGGGAATCACCAGATGGCAAACGATTCACCACTTACGAGCGTATTGAGAAACCAAACCTTGCTGTGATCAAAAAGAATGGGTCACGAACGTTATTCGATCGCGATAAGCTTTCAATTGCTGTGAAACGATCAGTTGGAAAGTTCTTTGATTCAGAAGTTGAAGTTGAAGAAATGATCGACGAAATCGAAGATGGTTTGTACGCACTTGGTGAAAACGAAATTACTTCAAAGCAAATAGGGGACAAGGTCCTTGACGAACTCGCGCTTCGTAATGAAGTTGCCTATGTTCGTTTTGCCAGCGTCTACCAAGACTTTAAAACCCTCGATGACTTCGTCCAAATCCTTGAACAACGAAAGCAAGTGAACCAGCAAAAGAAGGCTGCGTAAATTAGTATGCGCGTCGTGGTGATCTACAAAGATCGAACTGATTACGCACGTCAGGTCATTGATTTCATTGCAGATTTTAAACGCCAAACCGGCCATGACCTTGAGGTGATGGATCCTGAATCTCCGGCTGGAATCGACTTTACACAGACATACGATATTATGGAGCTGCCGTTCCTTATCGCAATTTCAGACGATGGGATTATGCAAAACACCTGGGCTGGATTACCACTCCCAACAATTAGCGAGGTCAGTTACTATGTCCAATAAAAAACAACCATTCATAGCTATGTTCAGTAAAGAGCACCGCTCTAAAAATTATATGTACTACGTGTTTGCGATCATGCTGCTTGGTGGCGTTGCGGCACTCATCGCGGCGTTTGTTTTGACGCTTGATAAGTTCGCACTGCTCGAAAATCCAAATGCAATCCTCAGTTGTAGTATCAACGTGGTGCTCAACTGTTCAAAGGTGATGGAGACCTGGCAGTCACACGTCTTTGGCTTTCCAAACATGCTTCTTGGATTGATGGCATTCCCTGTGATGATTACTGTTGCGATCCTTGGTCTTTCTGGTGTGAAGTTCCCTCGTTGGTTCCTGATTGCTGCAAACATCGGCTTTTTCCTCGCAGTCGTGTTCGCGTACTGGCTCTTCTTTAACAGCGTCTACGTGATCCAAATTCTTTGCCCATGGTGCTTGGTGGTGACGACTTCTATGACACTCGTGTTCTCATCGATGCTGCACTATAACTTAAAAGAAAATACCTTTAAGCTTCCAAAGCGCCACAACGACCGCGTCCAACGATTCCTCGCCGGCGGCTACCACCAAATGGTCGTCCTCAGCTGGATCGCATTGATGGTTGTCTTGGTTTTCTTGAAATTCGGCCAAGCGCTCTTCGCCTAAGTCACCAGACATTTTGCATAAACAGTGGTGGTGCGCTAAAATAAAAGTACGACGTTTGAGTGGTTATCAGCCATGAGTCTTCGGAAGAACAGGTATTTGCCTCAGTAGAACCGAACGTGTACGCGGCGACACAGCGATCAATTAAGTGCTAAGAGAAGAATCACTTCTTTTGGAAGTCAGATGGAACCATCCTGTTACGGGATTCTGACATTCGAAAGAAGTGATTTTTTATTACTAAAAAATAAGGAGCATCCATGAAATTTAAATCAGGTACACGCCGCCGAGCACTCGAATACGAAAAAGACATTATTCGTTATTGGAAAGATAACAAGACATTCGAGAAATCAATTGATCAACGTCCAAAAGACGATTCGTACGTTTTTTACGATGGTCCTCCATTTATTACTGGTGTGCCACACCACGGAACGCTCCTAAGTTCAATCGTCAAAGACGCCGTGCCTCGCTACCAAACAATGAAAGGCAAGCATGTCGAGCGCGTCTGGGGATGGGATACACACGGTCTCCCGGCTGAAAACTTTGTAGAGAAGAAGCTTGGTATTACCAGCCGTCACGAAGTCGGGGAAAAGATCAGCTTGGCTGAGTACATCACGACGGCCCGCGAAAGCATGGTCTCAAACGCTGCACTATGGGAAGACACAATTGATCGCATTGGTCGCTGGGTCGACTTTAAGGGTGCCTACCGCACGATGGACAAAGATTACATGGAATCTGTCTGGTGGGCATTTAAGGAACTCTACGAAAAGGGTAAAATCTACGAAGGCGAACGCGTCCTTATGTATGACACACAGTGGGCGACACCACTTTCAAAAGCTGAAGTGACGATGGATGCTGGTGCGTACGTCGAAGTCACCGACCCAAGCGTCTATGTGAAATTCAAAATTAAAAACGAAGATTATTCACTACTTGCCTGGACAACGACACCATGGACTCTGCCCGCGAATACTGCCCTCGCCGTCAATGGAGAAGTCGAATACGTCGAAGTAAAAATTGGTGACGAAAAGCTTGTTGTCGCGAAAGACCTCGCCGCAAAAGTCTTCACTGATGAAAAGCATCAACCACTCGACTACGAAGTGATCCGTGAACTTAAAGGCGGTGACCTTGTTGGTCTCGAATACGAACCACTCTTTGAAGATCGTGGTGAAAACGCACATCGCGTGTGGTCTGCCGATTACGTCACGACTGAATCCGGTACTGGTATCGTGCACCTTGCACCAGCATATGGAGAAGAGGACTTTATCTTCGCGAAGGAAAACTTTATTCCTGTCGTCCACGTGCTAGATGAGTACGGCGTCTACACCGAAGGTGACTGGAAGGGTGAAGAAGTTTGGGTAATTAACAAGACAATCGCAAAGACTTTACTGGAACGAGGCATCGTCTGGAAGATTGATTACATTCGTCACGAATACCCGCACAACCCTCGTACCGGCCACCGTCTTATGTATCGTGCTCACCCAAGCTGGTTCTTTAATATCGACGACCAACGTCAGCTGATGCTTGAGGAAAATACTGAACACATTAATTGGTTTCCACCCCACATCAAGCACGGTCGCTTCGAGAAAACCATCGAAACTGCACCTGATTGGAACTTGTCACGTGACCGATTCTGGGCAACAGCGATGCCGGTCTGGAAGGGTATTGATGCCGACGGCAACGAACGTATTAAAGTGGTTGGAAGCTACGAGGAATTAAAAGAACTTTCAGGCGTGGAGCTTGAAGATTACCACCGACCATGGGTCGATGACATCGAATTCGACATCGATGGCGTTCATTACAAGCGCATCGAAAAGGTGCTCGATGGGTGGTTTGAGTCTGGCTCAATGCCATTCGCACAATTCCATTATCCATTTGAAAACGTCGAAAAGTTCGAAGCTAATTTCCCTGGTGACTTCATCGTGGAATACGTCGGACAAGTTCGTGCCTGGTTCTATTACGTCCATGCCGTGAACGTCGGATTGTTTGGTCACAACGCCTTTAAGAACGTGATCGTCACTGGTAACGTTGCTGGTAATGACGGCCTCAAGATGAGTAAGAGTAAGGGGAACTATACTGACCCGAACTTACTCATGGATCAATATAGCGCTGATAGCCTGCGCTTTACCTTACTCTCAAGCCCGCTGCTTTCTGGTGAAGACTTTGCCCTCAAGGATAAAGAAGTAGGGGACGTTGCGCGCAAGCTCAGCATGGTTTGGAACATGTACGACTTCTTTACACTCTACGCTGAGGTTGATGGCTGGGAATTTACTCCTCCTGCACGCGGCGTGATCGAAGATCCATTTGAGACGCTGACGAACCCACTCGACCAGTGGATTGTAAGCCGCGTCCACCAATTGATTGAAGAGATCGAAAAGAACATGGATGCCTATGATATTCCAAATGCAGTAAAGCCAATCCTGCCGTTCATCGACGATGCGAGTAACTGGTTTGTTCGCCGGTCTCGTCGTCGTTTCTGGAAATCAGAAGATGACACCGACAAGAACAACGCCTACCGAACACTCCACTATGTCCTGGTTCGTTTAAGCCAGGCCTTGGCGCCATTTGTGCCATTCCTCTCTGAAGAGTTATTCCGTAACCTCACGGGTGAAGAGAGTGTCCACCTCACAAACTGGCCAGAAGTTGGACACGTCAACGAATTGGTTGTCGCTGATATGGAAACCGTTCGCGAGTACGTCAACCAGGCGCTGAGTCTACGTGCCGCAGCCAAGATGAAGATCCGCCAGCCGCTCGCCAGTGTCACTGTTCCGACACTTGGCAAATTTGTTAACTTCGAAGATATCTTGATTGATGAGTTGAACGTAAAATCGGTGATCCAAGGCAATATCTTGGCCCTCGACCTCGAGCTAACTCCTGAATTAAAAGCAGAAGGACTTGCCCGTGAAATCGTTCGTCACATTCAAGCAGCGCGAAAAGCGGCTGGCCTCAATGTGGATGATCGGATCGAATTGTACATAGAGACAACCGATGAAGAGTTAACTGGCGCTATCGAGGCGTTTGAAAAGACGATTACCGAAGAAACACTCACGGCGGATCGGACATATGAACCACTCGATTACAGCACGACTGTCACCGTTGAAGGCAAGAGCCTGACCATCTCGCTTCAAAAGACACGCTAGCTATAGAGTTACAAAAAGGGGACCGACTACTACAGGTAGCGGTCCTTTTTGTTTTCTCTGCACTATATTGGACATTATTACAAAAATGTGTTTACATAATATGACTTTTACTGTATGCTGACTCTTGTACTTTGTTTAAGAGAGACAAAGAGTCCAACCGGACGTACATACCCATTTCAGAAATACCCGACGCAGCTTCTGCTGCAGATAGGGGTCATCATGACCTTCACTACCCGCACCAAGCGCACCATCGCCGCATCCGCCGGAGCCGCCATCCTCGGTGTCGCCGTCATCGGAGCGGTCGTGCCCTCGGGCGCAACCTTCACCGACACCAAGCCGGCGCGCATCGACATCCACACGGCATCGCTGAGCCTCGGCGTCAGCGACGACGACAACAGCGGTACGATCGACCTGCCCTTCAACAACCTGAAGCCGGGCGAGACGCAGTCGCTGAAGTTCAACGTCACCAACACCGGAAGCATCGACGCGACCGGCTCGGTCGGCAGCAACTTCAGCAACAGCACGCCGCCGGCAAACGTCGACTACAGCCAGCTCTCGGTCGGCATCCACGCGGACAACATCCGTACGCAGCCGGTACTGACTCCGGTCACCCAGCTGCCCAGCAGCTGGGACCTTGGCACGATCAAGGCCGGCGAGACCAAGACGTACTTCGTCGACGTCAAGCTCGACCAGAACGCCAACAACAGCTGGCAGAACAAGTCCTTCGGAGGCGAAGTTCCGGTCACGCTGACCCAGCAGTAACACCAGAAGCCGTCGGGCTTCCGAAATAGTCCTGGGCACTCCCTTCTTTTACGAGAAGGTGAGTGTCCAGGGCAACATCACTATGAACTATTGATATCCCCGTAAGATTCCGAATCATCAGAATCTTACGCCCTTATCCATAGCAATCCAATCCAAAACCTCAAGGAGTAACAATGTCACGCCGTTTTCATAAAATTCTGGCTGCGATGTTATTCATTGTGGCCTTTTTTTGTTTGATCCCCACGTCAAGTGGAGCTACCTTCACCGATTCAAAGCCGGCCCACATCCTGATCACGTTTCAAATCCCCGAGACGACGCCAATTGACGTTCCTCAGGCCGTTGAAGCACCGACAGTAAATGTGGAACCAACCGCGCCTACATCTACCGAGCAACCACCAGCAAGCACTATTCCGTTGCCGCTGGATCCGCCCGTTGTGCAGCCGGTAGTGCCTGAACCCGTACAGTCCGATCCGCCAGCACCCGCACCGCCAGCTCCAGAAGAGCAACCCAGTGCGGTGCCGCTTCCGGATCCCGTACAATCTTCCATACCTACCGACTCAGAAGGGTCACCAAATGAAGAAGTCTCTCCGTAAAATCACGAATGCTCCCGCGGTGACGATCCTCGTCATTCTGGCCATCATGGTCGTAGTATTTCGTGTCATGGGGTTTAGCCTCGTGTATATCGACTCTGGTTCCATGACTCCGGTCATGCCCGAAGGTTCGATTGCAGTTGTGCAGCCGACCAAGGACATCAAACCGACTGACATCATCTCGTTCCAACAAAACGGGATGCCTCAGCGCATCACTCACACCTTCATTGGCTATGCTGATGACGGAAGTCTCCGGACGAAGGGTGATGCGAACCTTGCACCTGACAATCACGACGCACAGCCGTTGCAGATGTCGGACGTCAAGGGCAAGGTGGTGGTGACTTTTCCGATTCTCTCGGCCTTTTTCTGGACGAGTGTCAGGGGAGTTCTGTCGATCGTGTATCTGGCTCTCGTAGCCTTTGCGACCGTTCTCATTCTGAGAAACAACAAGAAGAAAGGATTGCCTACGGATCAGCCCGTGAGCTCGCTCACACCTAACCCCGTCTGATCTCCGATCACGTCGAGCTTATGCTCCGCTGATCGTGAGATCGGCGGGGTATTTGCTTTTCAGAGGGTCTAGCAGAGAGGGGGTTGACTTTTAATGATTCTTATGCTTAAATAGACATGTTAGCAAATAAATACAAAAATATGTCTATACTCCAATACCTCCAACTTCAACCTGTCGAACCAACTGACGATGATACTGTCAGTCCGTTAGACGACTATCAACACGATGAAACCATTGATCTGGAAGCAGATATCGATGAAGAAGTGCTTGATCAAGAGTGGGATATGGTCATGAATGACTTAAAAAAAGATTCCGAAAAGCTTACGTTTACCGACGAATAGGCTATACTAAGTATACTAATGGAATTGACTGACGAAGAATTTGACCGGCTGATTAGCCAGGCGATGGATGAACTGCCTCAAGAATATATTAAGGGCTTAAACAACGTTGCTATTTTATATGCCGATGACCCGGACGAATATCAGATTAAGAAATCTGGACTGCGTGAAGGGAACATCTTGCTAGGATTATACGAAGGGATTCCACTCACGAAACGCGGTGGTAATTATAGCTTCGTGCTTCCCGATAAGATTACGTTGTTTAAACACTCAATGATGATGATCGCGCATAATCCACAACAATTATACGAACAAATTAAGCGTACATTGTGGCATGAGATCGCGCATTACTATGGCCTTGATCACGAACGTATTCATTCACTTGAAAGAGGTGAAAATTCTCCCGCCTAAGCCGCTTGTGGTATAATTGAGGGGCAAAGCACTAGTGGTAGTGCTGCGGTATAGGGAGGACAACTATAAAACGGCATCATACGCGGAAACCAATCCTGCGAGGAGCAAAAATCACATCATTTTTGCTAAGCGTTCTGCTTGCCACCGTTCTTACATCTGGACTTTTATCTCGGCCGACAAAGGCCGATTTTTTAAATAACTTAGTTGGCTGCGTGATTGGCGTGAGCGGTTGTGGGATGCCAACCAAACCTGCGACGCCAACGGAGGGAACGAACCCGCCAGAATCGAGTGATCCGACAACTCCACCTGAAAGTGGCGATAACAATGGCGATACTACACCGCCCGCACAGACGACACCACCGCCAACCATCGATGCTTTTTCTGTGAATAGGACGATTGCAGGTGGAAATCTTGAAAATCGCACCGTTGTGATCACTGGTCATGTCACGGATAGCGACCTTGTTTCATGTAAATTGGTGATTAACGATATCGACGTTGGAGCGACGTGTAATCAGAATGCCGAGCATACGGGTTACGATGTGAACTATACCTGGGTTGTGGCGAATGATGCAGACACTAAGGCGGCGAGTGGCGAATATACCATTACACTGGTTGCGGTCGACGCAGTCGAACAACAAACCTCGAAGTCAGCAATAGTGATGGTTGATAACGATGCGCCTGGCGTCGTCGTAAGTGGTGGCGGCATTATCAAGAGTGGCTCGATGAGTCCGACGGTTGTTGCGGATGATGCGCATGGGCCAATTACTTATGCCTGGGTAGCGAGTGAAGCAAATCCAAGTGTCCTCAACTTTGTCGATACCGATATGGAGCCGACTTTTACGCCGAAGAATGAAGGGACGTATGTCTTTTATTTGCAGGCAACGGATAGCCTCGGCAATGTTTCGGGTAGTGTGAGTTTTAATTTTGGATACAAGCAGGAACTTGAAACAATTCCTTTGCCAACGACGCAGAATCCTACTGATGGATTGGTAGATAAAAGTCCATCAATTCCTGCCATCGCTCCTGCAAGCAGCACGCCGACAATACGAAATGGACGCGATGAATTGCTCGCTAGCGACGACGAGGGTGTGTTAGGTAATACGGTTGCCACACTGAGCCGGAATCCTCCGGTGACAACGACTGCCACCATTGCACCAACCACTTACGGCTGGAGTATCTTTGGGCTGCTGTGGTACTGGTGGCTGGTCATTATTGGCGTCTTCTTTGCTGGATGGATGTTCATTAAGAAACTGCTGCTTTCGCGTGTACCAGAGCATTCTTAAGTAATTCTTATGTACAGGATGATGTCCAAAATGCTAAAGTTAAGAAAACAGGAGGAGTGGGTATCATGAAGGTTTTCATTAAGGGGTCTCAGCGGACGAGTATTTTTATCGTCGCAGCATTTTTATTAGTTACGGCAGTGGCGTTTGGGTCATCATTCGTTGCGACGCAGCAGGCGGGCGCGGTCAGTGGCCTTATTGACCCAGAAGCACCAACCGTTCCGGGCGTACCAACAACGACAACGCCTACTAAGAACGCAACAATGGTTTGGAATTGGAGCGAGGCGACAGACCTTCCGGCTAACTCTGCACTTGCATCAGGGATCAAGAATTATCAATATCGTTTTAGTGGTCAGAGTGGCATTATCACGGATTGGACCGACGTTGCGACAACCAGCGTGACCACCGTTGCACCGTATGACGGACTCTATCAATTAGAAGTTCGTGCCGTTGATAACGCAGGTAACGTTGGAACTGCATCAGTAGGGAATGCGCACTACGACCTAACGGGTCCAACAGTGGTGATTACGTCACCAACGAATGGAACGGTCGTCGGAACGACAAAAAAGCTAGAGATTGTCGGTGCGACAGGTGATGCCTCTTCATATACGCTTTCAATTGGAAAGACGGGTCAAACACCAGTTGTTTCTGTGAGCGGTACGACGTTTACTTCGTATACTTGGGACACCACTAATGTACCGAACAACTCATATATTGTGACGTTAACAGGAACAGATGAGATTGGGAACGTTTCGAGTGCCGAAGTCTTAGTAACTGTTTCAAACCCAACGACACCGACGAATCCAACCAATCCTACCGTTACCGTGAATAGTGCGAAGTTCACGAGCCGTCCGTTTGTCGTGACGGGAACTATGAGCACAGATACGACGCGGATTGCAATCACTGTACTGGACGCTAGGGGACGAGTCGTTGAAACAGGGTTTGCAACTTTGACTGCCGGAAAGACTACTTGGTCATACACAGTAAAAGCGAATCTTGATAACGCTAACTATACCGTTCAAGCACACGCAACGAACGCGGCAGGTGCTGCTGCCGATGCAAAAGCGGGGATTACCGTGGCTGTTCAATGCTATAGTTTGTTGGCGTTATTGGCTGCACTTCTAGGCTGTTGGTTCTTTTAACCAACACCTAGCAGAGTATTCTTAAAGAAACATTAAATTCTCATTGTCAAGTAAGCATAAAAGTGGTAAAGTTAACAAAAATACAAAAGGTGAGAGAGTTGTATGGATGAGATGATCGGGTGGAGTCGATCTTCTTTGTAACAAATTTATAAGGAGTGTGTGATGAAGTTTTTTGCGAGTAAACGGACCCAACGACTAACCAACTTTGCGCTAGCGGCTATGCTAGTAGTGAGTACCCTTACGGCCAGTGTGCCGTTTTTATTTAGCCAAAAAGCGGATGCACTTACCCAATCGAATTCGACAGCATCTTTACCTAATGGCTGGTATACACAAGATGGTGCTCCCACTTACGTAGCGGCACCGGCTGGTACAACTGGGAATGGATCTTTAAAGTTCCAAGCAATCGGTAGTTCTGGTAAGAATAATTATTTTCACTCTGTTTCAAACCTTCCTCTCGGACAAGTAAGTAATTTAGGATACAGTGTTTATGATACTGCTGGAATCCCGGCTAGCTATCAAATGGAAATTACTGGCGCAAATCGACTTAACAGTACTACGAGTACGTATACGACTCTCGTTTGGGAACCTGTGTACAATGGTCAATCAAACGGTCCAACCCCAGGCTTTGTTAATAACTCAAATCTAGAAAATGGGACATGGTGGAGCAGCAATCCTATTGCTGGTGCTCCAAACCGCGATACCTTCGTCTCACTTCAAACAATTCTTGCCGCAAATCCTAATTCTGTAGTTATTAGTTATGGTACGGGTGTTGGAAGTGGAACTCCTGGCGCAGTAAGTTATGTAGATAATATTCGCTTTGGTGAGACATCGTATGACTTTGTTGGTCCTATTGTTGATTACAGTAATGTTTTTGTCGCTAATAGCGGCAGTGATTCAAACAGTGGTGTTTCCGCTGCATCTCCATTTGCAACAATCCAAAAAGCACTTGATGAAGTCGGTGCAAACGGTACTGTTAATATCGCTGACGGTTCTTATACTGGGACGGCTGTCATTAAAAAGAGTGGCACGAAACTTGTTGGTACAAGCGGAAACCGTGACGCAGTTGAAATTCACGTTGTAAATAACGGTTCAGGCCAAGGTGGTGTGTATGCTGATAGCCTTGATAACATTACAATCCGCAACCTTGCCGTATTTGGTACGACACAATTTACTAACGGTGGTGCAATCAAATTAAGCAACGGCACAAACGCAACAATCAGCAATGTGGTGGTTAAATCTGGTGATCTTGCGACACCTGCTGTTGCACGCACAAATACGACCGGTATCAATATTAATGGGTACGCAAATGTTAATATCGACAACGTATTTGTTGGTAACTTTGGCAAAGACGGTATCTCATTCGTTGGTCAACAAAACGGATCAGTTGTTACAAAGAATGTCGCTCTTAATAATGTTTCAATTGCAGGTTCAGCGAACTCTGACCTTGCCTTCTATACTAAAGACGCCAGTATTACTGGGGTAACATTAAATGACGTACGACTTCAATATGGTGATCGTGGGCTATACATAGATGGTTCAAAGAATGACGCAACGCCAAATGTAAACACTGTAACAGGTGTCAATGGTGGAATGCTTCAACTTGGTAACACGCTCATTAAGAACATTAATAAAGAATATATTAACAACGAACAAACAGCAGATGTAAACGCGAGTGGTATTTCAGTCGACTTCCAGAATCGTCCAGTTTATGTCGATACACTTGCTGTGAAGGACTTAACTCCTGCTGAACTTACGAACCTTCGTAATAACTTCATTAAGGACAAGTCACACAAAAATGGTTTGGTAACAACCTACGGTACAGTATTCATCCAGGGTCCTGCTGCACCAACAAACCTATCACCAAATGGTTGGACTTCATCATTTACGAAGTTCGCATGGACTGGCGCGGTTGATGCATCAACTTACAATGTTCGTTACAGCCGGACACACCCGAATAATGTTGCAGATAACTTACAGACTGGTATTACGGGCACACAATATGTATTAACACTTGCTGATGGTCCACTATTCTGGCAAGTTCAATCAGTCGATGCAGCTGGTAATGTTGGTCCTTGGAGCGACATGGGTTATGCAACAATCGACACGACTGCACCAACAAGTACAAATGATCTTGCAGGACTTGTCCGTGGAACGGTGACTATTACGCAGACAGTGAATGATAACATTCAATCAAAGTCAGGGAAGATTCGTATTTGGAAGCAAAACACTGACGGTACTCTTAATGATTCAAAGTTCTTTGCAATAGGTGATGTGAATGTTGATTCAAACAATAAAGTTATTTACACGGTCAACACACTCACGAATCTATATGGAGACGGTACTTACACGGCAAAATTTACTGCAACTGACGTTCTTGGCCACACATCAACAGTTGAAAAAGTCTTTGTTGTCGATAACACTAAGCCTGTTATCTCATCGATTACAGGTGCTGATGAAGGTAGTTTCCGAAACACTTCAACAACTCCTCGTTTCTACATTACAGATACTAGCGCATCAACCTATACTTACAAGATTGAGCGTAATGGAGTAGTAACCAATACTGGCAACGGTTCATTGGCTGCGGGAAATAGTGTTTTAGCGCAACTTCCTAAGGTTGCATCACCAGCCGTTTATAAGGTTACCTTCACTGTTACTGATGCTGCAGGAAATGTTGAAGAAGTTGTACGAAACTTTACTATTGATACAACAATCCCTACGGCGCAGATTACTTTCCCGGCACGTGGTATGTCTGCAACAAACTTCACGGTGAGCTTCAACGAACCCGTGAATGTAGCTGATGCTAAAAACCCGGCGAACTACTATCTTCAAAACTGGCCAGGTGCTGGTAGCGATGGCGACCTTCTAGGTGACGCAACAATTGACTATAACGCAACTACAAAGGTTGCAACTGTAACATTCACGAACCCATTCTGGTATGTTTCTGGTGAACAAAAATGGGGCGTAAAGAATATCCACGACCTTGCGGGTAACTCTATCGTAGATACATCTACATACTCAACACCACTTACGGCTCCAACAGCTCCTGGAAATCCTACGACTGTAACGCCAGCAAAGAGTCTTACAACTAGCTGGACTTGGACCGCTGCAACCGACCTCCCAACACCAGCTGAAGATGCATCTGGAATCAAGGGATATGAATATACACTAACTGCACACAACGTAGCGGCAACTAGCTGGACATTTACGGCTGATACTTCTGCAACAACAACTGCATCATCAGACGGTACATATGACCTTCATGTACGAGCACTTGATAAAGCAGGAAGTCCTGCTGGGCCTGAATCAATTGGAACAGTTCTGATCGATACAGCTGCACCTGTACCAACAATTACAAGCCCAGATAATGGCACAACTGTTGGAAACAACGCAAAGGTAACGATCGCAGGCTCTGTTGTTGAAGCAAACGGCTACACTTACACTCTGTCTATCGGTAAGACTGGACAAGCTCCTGTAAAAGAAGTAACAGGTTCAAACTTTACATCATATACATGGGATACCACTGGTGTCGTGTCAGATAACTACATTGCAACGCTCACCGCTACTGACGCTGCTGGAAATCCTTCAGAAGTGAACGCGGCGGTCGTGATTGCCGTTGATAACACTGCTCCAAACCTAGACATCGCGCCTCAAACGAACACTGATGGTAATCAGCCAACAATCACAGGTACGGTGAATGATAGCTCTGCAACTCTTCTGGTAACCTTCAATGGTACAGACTACGCAGTAGCTAATAACAGGGGAACATTCAGCTTTACTGCACCCGCTGCACTTGCAAACGGTACCTACTCATTCGCAATTACTGCAACTGATGTGAACGGAAACCAATCATCGCGTGCTGCAAATGTCGTTGTTGCTGTCGTTCCGCCTGCAACGACTCCAGCCACAACGGTGACTCCAATCATCACAAACCCAGCCTCAGCTGTCCTCGGTGCAACCACCGACAACACGAACACAGGTGACGCTGGCGTAAAAGGTACTTCTGACGACAAGACTGCATCTGCAGCGAACTCAGACGCAAACAAGGGAACTATCTTTGGACTTGCATGGTACTGGTGGATTTTGATCCTCGCCGCACTTGCTGCTATCGCTTGGTTTATCATCGCTGCGATTCGTCGCCGAAACGAAGAACAAGCTTAGTCAAAGCGAAATCTTAAAACAAAACGAAGACTCTCCGTAACAGGGGAGTCTTTCTTTTGTGTCATTTCCAAAATCCTAACATAAGTGGTATGCTATACCCAGCGTGAAAACAACACAAAAACGCACAAATCGCAAAAAAGCGACAACACTACAAACAAAAGTCCGTACACACATAAAGCACGCGTTGGTCCCGCATAAAGGGAACCATTACCGACCTCATTTAGTGAGACTTCATGGCATAACGGCTGTATTAGTGTTGGCTGTCGTTATGCAGCTGGCGTATGGGTTTTTCTCTTCTGGCCGCGTCGAAGTACTAGGCCGCGTTTCAAGTATTAGTGCGAGCGATCTTTTGGCCGATACGAACACTCAACGCGAACAAGATTCTTTGCCTGATTTAAAAGTAAATGATGCATTAAATAATGCAGCTTTCGCGAAAGCAAAAGACATGTTTGCGAATAACTACTGGGCACATACGTCACCAACGGGTGTCACGCCGTGGAAGTGGCTAGGGGATGCAGGTTATAACTATGACGTCGCTGGTGAAAACTTGGCCAAGAATTATGCGACCGCACAAACAACTGTTGATGCCTGGATGGCATCGCCGACACACCGAGCAAATATTTTGAACGGCAAATACCAAGACGTTGGCTTTGCGGTGGTAGATGGCACACTTGATGGCCGTCCAACGACACTTGTCGTGGCATATTATGGTGCTCCAGCGACTACGGCTGTTGAAGGTGCGAAAGACAGTAAACCTGCAGCGGTTGTTTACGCTGCACCAGTTGAACAAGGTGTAGGGAATCCACTAACATACTTCGGAACAGCACTGCAATCATTGACCCCTGCAACACTGGGTACATTAGCGCTCCTCACACTTGTGGGAGCAGTCGCGGCGGCTGCGCATCACTATCGCAAGAAACTTCCTGTTGCATGGCGACGAAGTTGGAAGCTGCATCATGGAATGTATACACTTGCCGGAACGGTTGGCTTGGCATTGATTATCGTCTTTGCGACGGGCGGTGGTTCGATCTAGGCGAGACAGAGTGTATGATCACCCTCTTGAAATCCGCTGTCTTATCTGTTACAATGAACAACTGAATTGTTACATTAATTAAAGGAACAACATGACAAAAGCAGTCGTAAAGATCGGTGGAAAACAATTTATTGTCACCGAAAACGAGACCCTACTGGTGGACCTCCTCCAGGAAGGAACTAAAGAGCTCACTCTAGACGCACTGTTGGTTATTGATGGCGACAACGTTACTATCGGTACCCCAACTGTCAAAGATGTGAAAGTTACCGCGAAGGTTATCGATGACCTCGTAAAGGGTGACAAAGTCCGTGTTATCCGTTACAAAGCTAAAAAGCGCGTACACAAGGAAAACGGACACCGCCAAAAGTACTCAAAGATTGAAATTACTTCAATCAAATAGTCCTCTGGCAAAACATTAAAAACCGCTTAGAAATAAGCGGTTTTTAATTTTACGAAATATTATTTTGATATAATAAACATAATCGTAAAGAAAGTTATCATCCATGAAACTACGACCGCAAAGAAGTGCACGACAAAATAAATGGCGACGAATCGGTATTGCTTCTCTTATCGTGTTTGGTGGGATAGTAAGCCTCTCGGGGTATGTCGCTACAACACATTCAACGCCCGCATTCTTGGCGCGTCTATTGCCAACTGTTCATAATGCATTTGCTGTTGATGAGCCGGCTCCAGTCATTAATAGTATGGATCCATCGTATACGGGTCCACCGACTGATGGTTCACCTCAGACCGTAGTTATTCTCGGACAGGATTTTGTGGATGGAATCCAAGCATATTTTGGAGGTGAAGCGCTTGAAACAACTTTTGTGAGCTCTGGTGAAATATCTGTACTCGTGACTGACCCAAACCCTGAAAGTGACCGAGAGGTAGAAGTAATGGTCACAAATCCTGATGGACAATCATCGACGTTTCCTGGACTATTTTATTATGTTGCATATAACCCAGTTTTTAGTGGCATTACGGGTCCAACACACTTTTTTATTGATGGGAATGATGCTCATGTTGACGTCTATGGACAGAACTTAACTCAAGCGAGTGTGACAGTTAGTTTGCCTGGTGCAACCTATGAAGTTGTTGGCGATGGACTCATACGATTGACGCTTCCCTCGGCTGGACTCACGCAGACAACAGGCGTGAGTATCACTGTGACAAATCAATACGGCAGAACAAGTACTTTTAGTAATATTGTTACTTTCGATCCAATCGTTCCCCCTAGTATTTCATCCGTTGATATTCAAGAAGGTATGTCGCCGAAACAACTCGTGATACACGGAAGTCATTTTCCTTCATATGGATATGGAACGAGTCGATCGCTCGTGAAGCTTAATGGAGTGAATCTTCCATTCTGTACGACCAACATCGGAGTGACCGCTGCGTATTATCAGCAAAATGGTATTGCGCCAGCGTTGGTGAGTGATACGCCGACATGTTATCTGTTTGTTGGTGCTGACCACTCATTGGTATTTACTGATACACAGGTTATTGTCCTGGTGAGTGATGGTTTCGATGTCACAGCTGCTGGGACTGTGTCGGTAGATGGCGGAAACGTTTTCACATTTAATGAGTCGCAATCAGGAGGAGGTGGTAATAATGAAAATACTAACCCTCCATCAACTTCTACACCAGGTACTCAGCCGCAGACTCCATCTGGTAGTGCACCTGATATGGGCACACCTCCGGTGAAAGAGCCTGAAAATAATACACCAATTCCGGGTGACCAAGCTTTACCAACAGAGCAAGTTACTGACGACAATACAACCTTAACGATCGTTTCTGATGGAAAAACAATCATGGATGATCAGCTTATTAAGTCGAAACCAACGTTTAGTGGTATTGCTGCGCCATTCAGTACGGTGACAGTGACTGTTCACTCAGATCCTGTAGTCTGTACAACAAAAGCAGATGCTGCAGGAAAATGGACATGTACTTTACCTAGCGAGCTTCCAGATGGCGATCATACGGTGAGGGTCAGTGTCGCAACTCCTGACGGCAAGACGACAGAGCTTGGTCCATACCAAGTAACAGTAAAAGCAGATACACCAACGACGGTAAAGGGAAGTGTTGAGCCTTCTGCGGCACAAGGACCATCTTTGCCTGTTGTTATTGCTAGTATTGTGGGAGCTGTTGTGATTGCAACTATTATTGGCCTGATTGTTCGAGCCCGCCGTACGTCCTAGGTATAGGGGATTTTAACAGCGGTAAAAACACTCGCAACTTAAGATGCTCGTGCTACAATGAGTACAAAGAATAGGGAATATACAAAGAAGTGCCGATCGTTATTGCTGTGACTAATCAGAAGGGGGGCGTTGGGAAGACAACTACCTCTATTAACTTGGCATATTTTCTTGCCAAGGCTGACAAGAAAACCCTTTTAGTCGACTTCGATCCTCAAGGTAATGCCACAAGTGGTCTCGGAATTAACAAAGCTGAACTCACGACAACGATGACCGACGTCGTGATGGGTGAGGCCGAGCTTGCTGCTGCAATTATTCCTACTGAACACAAAAACTTATGGCTTGCTCCAACAACGTCTGTGCTTGCGAATACAGAGGTTGAGCTAGCTCAAGCAGACAAGAAATTCTCTCGGCTACGTAATGCCATTGATGCAAGTGGTGACGCCTACGACTATATTATTATCGATAGCCCGCCAAGCCTCAGTCTTTTGACGGTCAATGGGCTGATTGCTGCTAAGTATGTGTTACTACCAGTTCAGGCAGAGTTTTACGCTCTAGAAGGCTTAGGACAGCTACTAGAGACAATGAAACTAGTGCGAAAGGGTATGAACCCTGGATTAGAACTACTTGGGGTACTCCCAACCATGCTGGATAGTCGCACGACGCTCAGTAGCCAGGTACATGAAGAAATTAAGCGCCACTTCCCAGGTAAAGTCTTTGATATCACGATTCCTCGTAATATTCGTCTTGCCGAAGCACCAAGTCACGGTGTTCCTATTGGCGTCTATGATAAGTTTTCAAAGGGTTCACGCGCTTACAAGGCTTTAGCAAAAGAGGTGATTAATCGCACTGCTGGAGTAACGGCGTAATGGCTATGAAAAAAGGGCTAGGACGTGGCTTTGATTCACTAATTCCGACGGATTTGTTGGATGACTCGTTTGATACGACGAAACATAT